>SCPN01000405.1_pt1 | contig 67160 bp, 50 predicted proteins | sample 6106831 | NCBI WGS metagenome assembly SCPN01 (sample SAMN10720447, study PRJNA508395) | human gut metagenome | isolation source: Participant 1, 0 month
AAATCAAGAAAATCAGATACCAGACCGTTAGAGAGTAAGCCATCAGTTAGCATGAAAGAATTGATGATGAATGTTGCTTTAGGAGCTAAGGATGAGAAAATATTGACTTCTCTTGCAAACCGTGTGATTCGGTTAAATAGTCAGATGACACCAGCAGAGAGAAAGCAATTTGAAGAGAAAGTGGGTACTCCGGCAGGAACTGTCGCGGAAAGACTTTTGAACGCCTTTGATGAAGATGTGATAGAAAAAAGGGCACAGTTCAAAACCAGTGTTGAAGAGCCTGACGAAGAGGAGAGAAAAGAAGCCCAAAAGGAACTAATAAAGCAAGCAGTAGCACCGTTCCATAATCCAGATGTACGTGAATACATAGAGAATGTAAGGCGTAATCATGATCAGATTATTGACAATGTAAACATTGATTCTGTAATCTTTGCTGGTTTTGATACTCAGCAGGAAGAAACAGCAGAGCGTGTGATTAAGACATTCCATGAGTTCATTGAAGAAAACAAGGATGAGATTGTGGCATTGCGAATTATCTATGATGAAACTTATAAAAACAGACCTATGGCAATAGAACAGCTGAAAGCCTTATATGAGAAACTTAAATCAAAGGGAATTACTGTGGAACGACTGTGGGATTGTTATGCTATTAAGAAGTCTGATAAAGTGAAGAGAGGAACAATAGCACAGCTGACAGATTTGATTTCCATCATTCGCTTTGAAATGGGATATATAGATAATCTGACGCCATTTGCAGACAAGGTGAATTATAACTTCATGCAATGGACGTTGCGGAGAAATGCTGGTGCTATACATTTCACGGAAGAACAGATGGAGTGGCTACGCTTGATCAAAGATCATATTGCAACTTCGCTCAGTATCTTGCCGGAAGATCTGGATCTGACACCGTTTGATCGGAAAGGTGGAGCTGTTGGGTTATGATGCGGGGATAGTTATGAAGAAATATTACAAGAAATGAATGAGGAATTGGTGGCGTAAGGAGAATGTACAATGTGGAATTATGTACCTTTTGAAGAGGCTGTTGAGATATGTGATACTCAACGTAAACCAATTAATAATAAAGATAGAGCAAGGCGAATAGAGGGTAAGAAAAAAGATAGTTTATATCCATATTATGGTGCAACTGGTCAAGTCGGCTACATAGACGATTATATTACAGATGGGGAATATGTTTTGTTGGGAGAAGATGGTGCTCCATTCCTAAATACATTTGCAAAAAAGGCATATATTATTTCGGGAAAAACTTGGGTTAATAACCATGCTCATGTTTTAAAATCAAAAACAAATAATAAATTTTTATGCTACTATTTGAATTATTTTAATTATAGTGGATATGTTTCTGGAACAACGAGATTAAAGCTAACTCAAGGACAAATGAAACATATAAAAATACCGGATGTGTCAATTGAAGAGCAGAATCGTATTGTCTCACGCATCGAGGAATTGTTTTCTGAGTTGGATAAAGGTGTGGAGACATTGCAAATTATTAAAGAACAGCTGACTGTATATCGGCAGGCAGTGTTGAAAATGGTATTTGCATCAATGAATGAAAGAAAATCAATACAAGAAGTATCTTCTTTAGTAACAAGCGGTTCACGTGGATGGGCAAAATATTATAATGAAAAAGGTGTTCGATTTATTCGAATTACAGACTTGACAAGAGATAAAATTAAATTGAAAAACAATGCAATTCAGCGTGTGCTTTTACCAGAAGGAGTTGAAGGAAAAAGAAGCCGGTTGCAGGGGAACGATGTTTTAATATCTATTACGGCTGATTTGGGCAGTATTGCATTGGTGCCCGAAGATGTTGAAGAAGCCTATATTAATCAACATATAGCAGTAGTGCGTTTTGTAAACAGTCATCAAGGAGAATTCATGGCGTGGTATCTAAAAAGTGATTATGGACAAAAAGAATTACTACGTAATAAAAGAGGAGGTGGAAAGTTAGGATTAGGATTAGACGATATTAGAAATACGCTAGTTCCAATTGTATCGGATGAGGTAGCGGATGAAGTTGTTTCTGAAATCGAATCACGCATGTCTGTTTGTGATAGTATCGAGCAAACCGTAGACACAGCACTTTCACAAGCTGAAGCCATGCGTCAAAGCATACTAAAAAAAGCCTTTGAAGGAGGATTAAATTAAATGAGTGAACAGACATCAACAATAGTTTCAAAGGTTTGGGGAATGTGTGGTCCATTGAGAGATGATGGTGTATCCTATGGTGACTATTTGGAACAAATCACATATTTAATATTTTTGAAGATGGCAGAAGAGTATTCTAAGCCACCTTACAAGAGAGATACTGGTATTCCGTCAGATTGTACATGGTCTGATATGAGTTCGTTGAAAGGTGCAGAACTGGAAGAAAAATATAAATCCATACTTGAAAAACTTGGAGAGCAGGGAGGAATTCTTGGAAAAATCTTCAAGGGAGCAACAAATAAAATTAGTAATGCAGCGATTCTTTACAGAGTTGTACAGATGATTGATAAAGAAAAATGGGTTGCCATGTCTTCAGATGTAAAAGGCGAAATTTATGAGGGATTATTACAGAAAAATGCAGAAGATATTAAGAGCGGAGCAGGCCAGTATTTTACTCCACGTCCACTGATCAGAGCAATGGTAAAATGTGTTCGCCCTGAGCCGATGAAGACCATCGCAGATCCCTGTTGTGGCTCAGGGGGATTTTTCTTAGCGGCACAGGCATTTTTGGCAGATCCGGAGAACTATTCGTTGGACAGAGAGCAAAAGGAATTCTTGAAGAATGAAACCTTCTATGGTAATGAAATTGTGTCTGCAACATATAAAACTGCATTAATGAACTTATATCTTCATAATATTGGAGATATTTACGGAAAAGTGCCGATTGTTCAAGGAGATGCACTCTTGACTGACCCAAGTTATCGTGTGGATTATGTATTAACTAATCCTCCATTTGGAAAGAAATCTTCCATTACTTTTACCAATGAAGAGGGAAAGCAGGAAGATGAAGATCTGGTTTATAACCGTCAGGATTTTTGGACGACTGGATCCAATAAGCAGTTGAATTTTGTACAGCATATTAATACGATTTTGAAGGCAACCGGAAAAGCCGCTGTGGTAGTTCCGGATAACGTACTGTTTGAAGGCGGAGCGGGTGAAATCGTCCGTAAGAAATTACTGGAGACTACGGACTTGCATACAATTTTAAGATTGCCAACCGGAATCTTCTACAAGCAAGGTGTAAAGGCTAATGTAATCTTTTTTGATAAGCGTCCGGCTAGTGCAGAAATGCAAACAAAGAAAATCTGGATATATGATTTCCGTACAAATGTGCATTTTACATTGAAACAGCATCCGATGACGGATTCGAATCTTGATGATTTCGTTAAATGTTATAATCCAGAAAATCGCTATGAGCGTACAGAAACATGGTCTGAAGAAAATCCAGATGGTCGTTTCCGTTGCTATGATGTTCAGGAGATACTTGAAAGAGATAAAACGAGCTTGGATATTTTCTGGATTAAAGATAAATCTCTTGCAGATCTCGATAATTTACCGGAGCCAGATGTGCTGGCATCAGATATTATCGAGAACTTGCAGAGTGCCTTAGAGAGTTTTCAAGAACTGCAATTACAGATAGGAAAATAATAAATGGAAACAATTTTTGAAAAGAGGTATTGTAAAGAATTAAAATATATAGGCCGATACGAAACAGAAGGATTGCTTTCATATAACATTCAGCGAGAGTGGGCATTACAGCGTGAAAAAATAAAATTTAATGTGGAAATTATGACTGTAATGAATCGAAAAAGTATAATTATAACAATGTCAACTCCTATACTTTTGAGTAAAGCGCATGAATTGCTTTGCAAAATTTTAAGATATGAATGTCTTTTTGATGGACGTTTTTTTAAAATGCAAAAATATGAAATTGACAACTTAGATATTACTGCAGAGATGAGAAAAAGCATGCTGTCGTATTGTGAGGGAGAAAAAGCTTATACAAAATTTAGTCAACCTATGAATGATACAATATATAAAAGAGGATTTTGTGCATGGGAGCGTTTTAATAAAAAATTACTCAGTATGAATCAAATGTTTTATTATATTGGCTTTGGCAATGGAATGACTGCTGATTTGAGATTGGCATTGTTTGCAGAGATATTTGAACCATTATCAGAACATCTTGAATATTTGCAAAAAGTTCAAATTAATTGTTCACAGCAGTCTAGGCAGAGAAACGCTAGGTGTCCTAAATGTGATTTTGGATTCAAAATCTCAACACAAAATAGACCAAGTTTGAGAGATAAGATAGAATCGGTTATTCGTGTATATGGACTACGAATTTTTGATGGAGATGATGTTCTGAAAATCTTAAAGAAAACTGTTAATACGAGAAATAAAATGCTTCATGTAAAAATAAAAGAGGACATATTAACGGGTGGACAGTGTGGATTTTATATTAGAAAGTATGTGGAATTGTACCGAACAGCTATACTTTCAGAACTAAAGTTATGGAATTCAGATATGGAAAATGACCTTATGATTGCAATAGAAAGATATAATTCTGAATTTCCCCAATTGAGAATTAAACAAAAAAGGAACAAAAATCATAGATAGGAATGGAGATGACACTATGGAACTTGAAATGGATGTAGAGGATTTATTAAACAAAAGAAAATTAGAATCAGACCGAATAGAGTTTAAGACGGGGTGGAATCCTGATGATATCTACCATAGTGTCTGTGCATTTGCAAATGATTATAATAATGATGGCGGCGGTTATATTGTTGTAGGTGTTGAGGAAGAAAATGGTGTTGCCAAGCGTCCGGTAAAAGGCTTACCTGAATATATGTTGGATTCAATACAGAAAGATATGTTGGGGTACAATAATTTGATTTCTCCACCTTACTTTCCGCAGGGAATACCAGCAGAAGTGGATGGGAAATGGATTTTGTAATTGTTGTCAGAACAGGACAGCAGCGACCTTATAAATCACCAGAGCATGTATAAGTAAGAAAGAAAAAGTACAATTATTATATCTGTTATCAGACAAGTTCTGTTAAGGCAAATAGTGAACAGGAGCGAGAACTGATTAATATATCAGATCAACCTCGTTTGATTCGCAGAGCAAACCATAAGGCAACATTTGAGGATATTTCACCGGTGCTGTTAGAAGATCATTTGAGAAAACCGGTAGTAAAGTTTGCTAAACAGGTAAGGGAACGTGGTGTTGAGGAAATACTTAATGATATGCAGCTATTGATTATCCGCCAGAACTCAGATATATTCAGAATGGCAATTATGATGTTCTGTGAACATCCAGAAAAATTTTGGATATACTTATGTACAGATGACTTCTTTCCCAAAGGAAGTATTGAATCCAAGTATTAGTGATTTCTAATATTACAGGTTCTGTGCCCGCAGATGATTCTGAGGGAACAAATGGAAAGATTTCGTAAATTGATTATTCGAGAGAAGGTAATTAAAGTACCAAATCAGATGGAGGCTTTAAGGATATTCAATTATCCATATCAGGCAATAGAGAGGCTGTGGTAAATGCTTTTATCACAGGGATTATATGTCCTTTGAACCAGTAACTATAGAGATAGAGCCGGATGGTATAAATATTATGAATTTTCCGGGGATAGACAGATCTATTTCAGAAAAGACAATAGCTGAAGGAAAGAGATTTGTTTCTAGGTATTACAGAAATAGACGACTCGGAGAGTTTTTAAAAGAATTGGATTTATCAGAGGGGCATTCTTCTGGCATCCCAACAATACAGGAAGAACTTGAGAAGAATGGCTCACCAAGAGCGGAGTTCTTTACGGATGAAGATAGACGAGCTATGAGAATAAGAATCCAATCCATCCGGCGTTTTGAAGATGATGAAGTTTCACCGCCGATAGATAATAGCGAAAAAGCGACGAAAAAATTATCAAAGAAAAAGATAGGACAATATGATAAAATCCTAAAATTATTGAATGATGGCGAGTGGCATAAAACGGCTGAAATAGCCGATAATATTGGACTAAAGGATACTAGAACAAAGGAATTATTAAAAGAATTAATAGTACTTGATAAACTCATCGATAATGGGAAAACAAAAGGCAAGTTGTACAGATTAAAATTCGTCGCTTTTTTCGTTTGAAAAGCGACGAAAAAAGCGACGAATTATTTATTCCTCATTGCTGTTTTTATATTATTTATACTTGCTTTTTAAATATAATTATGATATATTGAATACAACATATGAATAATTGTTCATATGAACACTGACTAAAATAAATTAAAAGACAAGGAGACCTCTTATTATGAAGAAGAAATATCATATAGAAGGTATTGACTGTGCGAATTGTGCAGCCAAAGTTGAGAAAAAGATGAATGACCTTCCGGATGTCAGTGTTACATTGACATTTGCAACAAGCCAGCTTTTGGTGGAAGCAGAAAATCCGGACGAGGTACTTCCGAAACTTAGAGAGATAGCAGATAAGATGGAACCGGGCACCGTGATAGAAGAGATTTCAAAGGCAAAGAAACACAGTGGAAAAAAGAAAACTCACCATCACCATGACGATGAAGATAGTTGTGATGACGACTGTTGCTGTCACGGAGAGCATGAGGAACATGAGCACCACCACCATCATCATGATGACGAAGATTGCTGCGGATGGCGAATTGCTTAATGGAGAACATGAAGGACATGAACATCACCACCACAAACATCTTGATGGGGTGACTAAGAAAAAATATCGTATAGAGGGTATTGATTGCCCAAATTGTGCGGCAAAAGTTGAGAGAAAGATGAATGAACTGCCGGATGTGGCGGTTACATTGACATTTGCGACCAGCCAGCTTTTGGTGGAGGCGAAAAACCCGGATGAGGTACTTCCAAAACTTAGAGAAATAGCAGATAAGATGGAACCCGGAACTGTTATTGAAGAATACAGCAGTGAAAAAAAGACATCGGTTGAAGCGGATGAAGATGGAGGCGACGATGATGTCAAAGTGGAACTTATAAAAATTGCGATCGGTGCATTTGTTTTTATAGGTGGTGTTGTCTGTCAGAAATATCTTAATGTTATACCGGCTGTGTATATAGAACTTTTTGTTGTATCATATATTATACTTGGCGGTGAAGTTGTTTTAAAAGCTGTTAAAAATCTTTTTCGAGGTAAATTATTTGATGAAAACTTCCTTATGAGCATTGCTACCATTGGTGCATTTGCTACAGGTGAATATCCGGAAGCAGTAGGCGTTATGCTGTTTTATGAAATCGGTGAACTTTTTGAGGATATTGCGGTTGGAAAAAGCCGTAAACAGATTATGGAAGCAGTTGATATGCGTCCTGAGGTTGTAAGGTATATAGATGGGGATAATGTAATAGAACTTGACCCTGAAGAAATAGAGATTGGAGACATTATAGAAGTACGACCGGGTGACAGAATACCACTTGACGGAGTTGTTGTTAAAGGAGACAGCCGTATTGATACTTCTGCGGTGACAGGTGAGCCTGTTCCGGTAGGAGTAAAAGAGGGAAGTGAAGTTGTTTCAGGTTGCGTAAACATGTCGGGTCTTATATATGTAAAAGTTGAAAAGCTTTTGGAAGAGTCGATGGTAAGCCGTATTCTTGAAGCAGTTGAAAATGCGGCGGCATCGAAACCTAAGATTGACAGATTTATAAGTAAATTTGCGAGAATTTATACACCTATCGTTGTATTTGCTGCTTTGGCTACAGCAGTTATACCGTCACTTATAACAGGAAACTGGCATTACTGGGTATATACAGCACTTACTTTCCTTGTTATAAGCTGTCCGTGTGCTCTTGTTTTAAGTGTACCACTTGCATTCTTTGCGGGAATAGGAGCAGGTTCCAAAAAAGGAATTTTGTTTAAAGGCGGAGTTTCACTTGAGTCACTTGCTGAAGTAAAAGCAGTTGTTATGGATAAAACAGGAACAGTAACAGAGGGAAATTTCAAGGTAGCACAGATAGTAAGTGATGGAAATTATGCCGAGGACAGAATACTTGCTTTTGCGGGTGCGGCAGAGAGCTGTTCGACACATCCAATCGCAACAAGTATTATGGAAGAGGTGAAGAAAAGAAGACTTGAAATACCTGAGGTAAAAGATATAAAAGAAATTTCCGGAAAAGGAATGGAAGTTACGCTGGATGATGGAATGCTTTTATGTGGAAATATTGAGCTTCTGACAATGAAAGGAATAGAAGTTCCAAGTAAAGCTAAAGAAATTTATGGAACAGAAGTATTGCTTGCATTTAATGAAAAATACATTGGTTATATAGTTATCAATGATAAGATAAAATCAGACTCTAAACAGGCAATAAGTGACATAAAGAGATATGGACTTTGGACGGCAATGCTTACAGGTGATGCAAAAAAGAATGCTGAGATGGTAGCTAAAGAGGCAGGAATAGATATTTGTTATGCAAAACAGCTTCCACAGGATAAACTTAATAACCTTTCAAAAATCCGTGAGGAAAAAGGTGCCGTTATGTTTGTCGGCGATGGAATAAATGATGCCCCTGTTCTTGCCGGAGCTGATGTAGGAGCAGCAATGGGAAGTGGAGCAGATGCAGCAATTGAAGCGGCAGATGTTGTGTTTATGAATTCAAGACTTTCGGCTATACCTGAGAGTATAAAGATTGCGAAGAAAACAAAAGCAATTGCAATGCAGAATGTAATAGGTGCACTTGTAATCAAGGCACTTGTAATGGTTCTTGGATTTGCGGGAATTGCTTCAATGTGGATGGCAGTATTTGCCGATTCCGGTGTGGCAATGATATGTGTACTCAATTCGGTAAGGATTTTGTTCGGAAAGAAAAAATAAAAAGAATGAGAAAAAAGTAACGATTTAAAAGCATGAAATGGAGAAAAGGATGATTATATGGAGAAGATACGGCATAAATTATTAAAAAAAATTATAAGTCTGTTTTTAATAATTGCAATGGGAACAGTAAGCGTTCAGTCTTTGTCATTTAATTCTGAATATTGTAAAGCAGCGGCATATGTACAAAAACATGGCAGATTGAAAGTTAAGGGAACAAATATAGCAGACAAAAACGGAAAGACAGTCAGATTAAAAGGTGTCAGTTCACATGGAATAAACTGGGATGTCGGATATCCGTACATTACTGAGAAAACATTTAAAACATTGCGTGATAAATGGAAAGTAAACACGGTAAGGCTTGCAATGTACACACAAGAGTATAACGGATATTGTGTTACAGATGCGGCGAGCCGTAAAAAGCTGCTTGATACCATAGATACGGGAGTGAAAGCCGCAAAAAAACTTGGTTTGTATGTGATAATAGACTGGCATGTTTTGAATGACAGGACACCTTTAAAATATCAGGAAAAGGCTAAAAAATTTTTTGCTCAAATGTCAAAAAAATATGCATCCTATCAAAATGTGCTCTATGAGATATGCAATGAGCCAAATGGAGGGACAACCTGGTCTGACATTAAAAAATATGCAAAAAAGGTAATTCCTGTTATAAGAAAAAATGATAAAAACGGCATTATAATTGTAGGAACTCCAAATTGGTCGCAAGATGTTGATATTGCGGCAAAAAGTCCGATAAAAGGATACAAAAACATTATGTATTCAATACATTTTTATGCGGCAACCCATGGGGACAGTTATAGGAATAAACTTAAAACAGCACATAAAAACGGGCTGCCTGTGATCTGTACAGAGTTTGGTACATGCGATTCAAGCGGAAACGGAAAATATGATTTTTCAAGTGCAAATAAATGGATTAAGCTTATGAACAGTTATAATATGGGATATGTTTGCTGGAGCCTTAGTAATAAACCTGAAAGCGCATCGCTTTTAAAAGCGTCATGCAAAAAGACAAGCGGATTTACCGGTAATGATTTGAGTGGTCAGGGTAAATGGCTGGTCGGAAAATATAAGAAATAATAATATAAACAGTTGTTTGCAACTGTTCACAGAATTAACACAAAAATAAATTGAAGTGCAAAGAAAAAAGTAAGTATTGTTAAAATCTCAAAAAAGAGTTAAGATGTTTAATAATGCAGAAAAACAGGAGGCTCATAATGACAAAAGAGATTTTTGACGGATATAAATATATTGAAGGTGGAGTATGTGCTGCTAAAGGTTTTGTCGCAAACGGACTTAACTGCGGTATAAATCCGGTTAAGGAAAAGTTTGATCTTGGTGTTGTGTACAGTGAAAAAGAGTGTAATGCGGCAGGTGTCTATACTCAGAATAAAGTAAAAGGTGCACCGATAATTGTTACTAAAAAGCATCTTGAAAAGAGCGGCGGCAAAGCAAAAGCAGTTATTGTCAATTCAAAAAACGCAAATACATGTAATGCTGACGGTGAGGAGATTGCAGAGAAAGTTTCTGAGCTTCTTGCAGACGCAATAGGAATTAAGCCTGAGGAAGTAATTGTTGCTTCAACAGGAGTTATAGGACAGAGACTTTCAGTAAAACCTTTTGAAGATTATATGCAGCAGCTTGTTGACGGAATGACAGCAGACGGTCATACAGCGGCAGCAGATGCGATTATGACAACAGATACTGTTCGCAAGGAAGTTGCTGTGGAGTTTGAGATTGATGGAAAAGTTTGTCATCTCGGCGGTATGGCAAAAGGAAGTGGAATGATTCATCCGAATATGGCGACAACGCTCAATTTTGTGACAACAGATACAGCTATTTCATCGGAAATGGTTCAGAAAGCACTTAGCGAGATAGTCAAGATTACATATAACTGCCTCAGCATAGACGGAGATACATCTACAAATGATATGGTAAGTGTCATGGCAAACGGACTTGCAGGAAATAAAGAGATTGTAGCAGAAGATGAAAACTACGAAAAGTTCAAGAAAGCTCTTTATATTGTAATGTCAAACATGACGAAAATGCTTGCAGCAGATGGTGAGGGTGCTTCAAAGCTGCTTGAGTGTACCTGCTGTGGTGCACCTGACATGGAAACAGCAATAATTGTAGCAAAAAGTGTTATCAGAAGCCCGTTATTCAAATGTGCAATGTTTGGAGAAGATGCAAACTGGGGAAGAATTCTTTGTGCCATCGGATATGCAGAAGCAGAATTTGATATTTCAAAAGTCAGTGTATCACTTCGCTCAGAAGTTGGCAGTGTGAAAGTATGTGAGAATGGAGCAGGAGTTGAGTTTTCAGAGGATGAAGCAGCAAAACTCCTTGCAAAAGACGAAATTTTTATAGACATTAATCTTGGTCAGGGAGAAGCCAGTGCGAAAGCATGGGGATGTGACCTTACTTATGATTATGTTAAGATTAACGGAGATTATCGTTCGTAATTATGGGTGTTTAAAACGTATATTAATGTCAAATGTATATTAAAATTCAAAAAAGCTGGTTCTAAGTATGAATCAGCTTTTTTAAATAAATTTTAATAATCTATTATATAATATCCACTTTTATGATGTTCGGTCAGACTGTAGCATTAATCTTTCCAAAATTCCTCTACCCGTTTTCTCATACTATTCTTCGTGACAACTTCATACGGGTACCATTCCTTAGGAAACAATTTTTGATATGATGCCTGCGTAAATCTTTCATCAAGCAAAAGGATTGCACCCCTGTCGGTATCGGTTCTTATGACTCGTCCGGCTGATTGTAAAACTTTGTTCATACCGGGGTAGCGGTACGAATAGTCAAAACCGGGTTTATCTTCTCTGTCGAAATAGTCCTTGAAAAGTTCGTTTTCATTGCAGACCATTGGAAGTCCGGTTCCGACGATAATTGCACCTATAAGTCTGTTTTCCTTTAAATCAATTCCCTCACCGAATATACCGCCCATAACACAAAAGCCGAGGGTTGTTTTGGTGGGATTTTCCTTGAAGTTGTTTAAAAATTCTTCACGCTGTTGTTCGTTCATCGAGGAGGACTGAATGTAAATGTCAGGTTCAAAATCTAAATTTTCTTCAACAAATGGAAGTACATCATCAATCATTTTGTATGATGAGAAAAATATAAGATAATTTCCGATTTTTGCAGATATAAAATCAATTATATAACCAGCAATTTTTTTGTACTCTGCCGGACCTCTCCTTGTGTATTTTGTACTGACATCCCGACCAATCATTATAAGTCTGTTTTCAGGAGAAAATGGAGACGGAGCATAGACCGCATAATCATCTGTTCCCCCGGCAAGCTGTTCCATATAATATTTAATAGGAAGAAATGTTGCTGAAAAGAAAATACTGCATCTTCCTTTTTTTAAGTAGCTGTCAAGATTGGTGGAGGGGTCCATACATTGAAGACGTAGTCTGAAATTTCCATCTTCTGAGTAATCAGAATAAATAATATACTTATCGTCAAGCAGTTCATATGTATTTAGAAATGCCCTTACTGAAAAATAAAAATCAAGTATTTTCTCTCTTGTATCAGGAACAAGTTCAGAATTATTCACACCCTCAAATTCCATTAAATTTATCTGTCCTTTTACATTGTTTGAACCATGCTTATTATTGCGGGAGTCCTGCAGATATTCGTCGAGATAATTTGCAAGCTGCATAAGTCTGATAACAAAATCTTCAATATCTATAAGCTGCCATTCGGTAAGAACATCACAGTCACGTTTGAGAGCAAGAAGCGATTTGTTGCAGCGCTCAATGGCATTTGTAATTTTTTTGCTCATAAATTTTGTAAGTTTTTTTATTGAAAGAAAATCCTCTTTTATGAGAGCAGCCGAGTACATTTCTCTGGCTCTGTCAACAAGATTGTGGGCTTCATCTATAAGAAAAATATAGTTGTTTAATGTTGTGTCCGTACCAAAAAAACGCTTTAGACATGCATTTGGGTCAAAAGCGTAATTGTAATCACCAATGACAGCATCAACCCATGTGGATATATCAAGACACATTTCAAAAGGACAGACATTGTGCTTTTCGGCATATGTTGATACAATTTCCCTTGTTATATGTTCTTCATGAGTTATGACGTCAAAAACAGCATCATTTACTCTGTCAAAGTGTCCCAGTGCTCTCGGGCACGAACCGGGATTGCATGTAGGTTTATCAAGAATACATATTTTTTCTTTTGCTGTAATAGTTACATATTTGAGATGTACGCCGTTATCCGAAAGAATATTAAATGCATCCTGTGCCACTGTGCGGGTTATCGTTTTTGCTGTGAGGTAAAACAGTTTTTCGCTGAGTTCTTCGCCCATTGCCTTGACAGCCGGAAAGATAGTTGAGATTGTTTTTCCGACACCTGTCGGAGCTTCTATATAAAGTCTTTTTTTTCTAAGAATTGTCTGATATACACCTTTACAAGAGTGTTTTGTCCGGGACGGTATCTTCAAAAGGAAATTCAATATTTTTATTGAAATGTTTCTTTTTTCATGCCATTTGAGCTCCCATGACGCCCACTTTGCATATTCATGTAAAAGCTCATAAAACCATTTTTCAAGTGTCTTAAAATCAATATATTCATTAAAGCGTTTGATTTCTTCGGTTGGGATATGGCAATAAGTCATCTGTATACCGATACCTTCAAGACTGTGTTCGCATGCCCATATATAACCATAACAAAGAGCCTGTGCTCTGTGAACTTCAATGGGATTTTCAATGGATGCAAGTTCCCTGTAAACACCTTTTATTTCATCAATATTATAACCGGTTTCGTCTGTGAAAATACCGTCGGCACGCCCCTCGACGCATATTTCAAAATTGATGTCGTCATAACTGATTGGAACAATAATTGACAGCGCAACTTCAGCCTGATAACCTGATTTCATCTTACGTTGAATTTTTTTGTGTATACGTGCACCCTCCTGCATTGCATCGGGGTCTTTAAGCCCTGATGATGTAGTGAGATTACCACTTCTTAATATAAATTCAACAAGATTTCTGACTGATATTTTAATGGTGTTCATAAATCAAAATCTCCATTTATAATAATTCCTTAAACATTTCTCTGTCCCATAAAACCACACCGATTTTGTCAGCAAGCCTCTGTGCGGCTTTTGAAAAGTAACTGTTTGTAAGAACGACAGCAACATTACATTCATAAAAATCACGTCCGGCATAAACTTGCTGTACAGCGTCAATTCCGACAGGACCATTGTATCTTTTACATTGTATTGCATATATAATACCGTCTCTTTGAGCAATAACATCCACACCGAAATCACCACTGTTTTGGGTACTCTCGGCAATTTCAAAACCATTGGCAACAAGAATGTCGCAAGTAAGTTCTTCAAACTCAAAACCGTCCATATCATCAAAATCTACAGCATCATATATGCCTTTTTCAAAAAATCCTACATATTTTCGTGCTTTGCATATTTTGTAGACGCAGAAAAGAAAAAAACAAAACCAGATACCGATGGAACTGAGAATAAATTTTACTTCTTTATTTTTACTATAATAAAGGATAAATATTAAAATTACAAATGTGATAATAATATAAAAAGAATAAGTGACAATTTTTAAAATGTTTGTGTTGCGTTTCATTAGTAATCTCCTTCAAGAACATTTGTTCAAAGAGATTTTAACACTGTTGTTTAATAAAGTCAATTTCTGCGTTAATACATTCACCGCTCAATCAAACCATTTATGCACAATTTGTGGATAACTTGTGGATAACTTGCAAAAATCATGTGGAAAACAGGTGGAAATATGGTGGAATTGTTGTTGAATGATGTTGAGAAGTTTTGTATTTACTGCCGATATATAGAAAAAGGAGCTAAAAACATAGTGTTAAAAGTGTTAGATGTCTAAGAACAAGGAGGGAGTTTTATGGCAGTAGGTATAAATAATGCACTGTTTCAAACAGGACAAAATCATATAAACAGAAAAACAAAGAAGGACAAAGCTTTACAGAAAGATAATGTTCAGACAAGGGGAAGTAAGCAGGTGTCCGGCAAGCAGAATTACTCAAAATCCGGTGAGGTTTCGGATGATGCAGTCAGTACATACGCCGATATTACGACGAAAAATGGTATCGGAATTTCTGTTAAGTCTGACAATGGTATTGCAAATACCTATAAGACAAAAGATGATGGTGTTATTCTCCAACTGAGTGATGACAGCAATATAGAGATTGAGGACGACAGTGCGTCAGGTGATAAAAGCTCACAAAAGACGAAAAAGGAAGAAGAATATGAAAAGTTTCAAAAACAGCTTGAAGGATTAAAAGATATGCTTGAGCGAATGAAAGAGGCTCAGAAAAACGCTGCAAAAACAGAGACAAAGACGAAAAAAGTTTTAAATTACAGCTATAAAAAAGTATCTTCAAGTATTCAGGGGGCTAAAAGCGTATCACAGGCAAGTAATGCCGTTGCAAGTGCAAATTCAAATCTGTCGGCACTCAGGAGAAAAGCTGCAAGCGGCAATTATGATGCGGATGAATTAAACATTGCAATCTCACATGCAAAAAGAATGATAACTATTGCAAAAAAGAAACTTGCACATATAAAACAGGAAGTCATGAATAGAAAAGATGATGACAAGTATATTTCATCAAAGAAAGAAACGGTTGTCAAAATTCCGGATGAAAAGATAAGAGCAGAGCAGCAGAAAGAATTAAGAAAAATAGAAGACGAAATAAGAAAGCAGGAAAAAAGAGAGAAACAGGCTCACAGAGGAGAAGAAAACAGCAAGCTGATGGACGCAGATATCACATATCTTAAAGAAAAGATTGAAATATGGAAACGAGGTGGAGGTGATTTTGGGATAATGATGTCGCAGGTTCAGGGAGCATCATTAAGTATGGATATGTCACAGACGCTTGTGGATACATCAAAGCTTGCCACAGAGCAGATCGAGCTTTCTGCCGGAGAGAGTCCGGAAGGTCAGACAGAGATTGCGGCAAGTATAAATTTGTCGGTATAGAAATTCTTTTTGATAAAAAAAGCACATCAATCAATGTTATTTTGAGAAAAAACGAAATGTTAAAGCTGCAGGTACTTATGGCACTTTATGAGAATGAGGACAGCGAAAGAAATGTGTCATCAATAGCAAAGTCCTTAAAGTGGAACTGTAACTGCTACATTAACAGTTGACAAATACCAACCCACATATTAAAATACATTTATCTATGAATGAAAAAGGCTGTGAAAAGAAAAGTATGTTACAGAAAGTATTACAGAGAACCCGCAGAGTTGCTTAGTACATTATATATGGAAGTAACCCGTTGCTGAGAAAGGGCATATGGAATGTAGCAGAAGATGGTCTTGGAGCTGTACACTCTGAACATAATCTTATATTTATGCCGCAGATGAGGCGTAAATATAGTGATAGTATAGTAACGATAAAAGTAGGAGGTACCGGGTACGCCCGTTAAAGCGTGGCACTGTGATGGCAGTGGTTGAGGTTCGCATTCTGAAGTGCGGATGAATTAAAGTGGTAACGCGGTATAATCGCCTTTAAGAATATTTTATGATGTTCTTAAAGGCTTTTTTATTTTATAGGAGGTTCAAAATGGCAGAGAAAAAGAAATTTTATTTAACAACAGCGATTGCTTATACATCAGGTAAACCGCATATTGGAAACACATATGAGGCAGTTCTTGCAGACAGTATTGTAAGATTTAAAAGACAGCAGGGATATGATGTCCGTTTTCAAACAGGAACAGATGAGCATGGACAGAAGATTGAGATAAAAGCTGATGAAGCAGGTATAACACCAAAGAAATTTGTAGATGATGTATCAGGACAGATTAAATCAATTTGGGATTTAATGAATACTTCATATGATAAATTTATCAGAACAACTGACGAATACCATGAGAAGCAGGTTCAGAAAATATTTAAAAAGTTATATGAGCAGGGAGACATCTACAAGGGATATTATGAAGGAATGTACTGTACACCTTGTGAATCATTCTTTACATCATCACAGCTTGTAGATGGAAAGTGTCCTGACTGTGGAAGAGAATGTCAGCCAGCAAAAGAGGAAGCATATTTCCTTAAACTCAGCAATTATGCAGACAGACTTATTGAGCATATAAAGACACATCCTGAATTTATCCAGCCTGAATCACGCAAAAACGAGATGATGAATAACTTCCTTCTTCCGGGACTTCAGGATTTGTGTGTATCACGTACTTCATTTAAATGGGGCATTCCTGTAGACTTTGACCCGGGTCATGTTGTATATGTATGGGTTGATGCGCTCAGCAACTATATCACAGGACTTGGATACGATGTTGACGGAAACAACGATACAAGTGAAACAGGAACAGACCTTTTTGAAAAATTCTGGCCTGCAGACCTTCATCTTATAGGTAAAGATATTCTTAGATTCCATACAATTTATTGGCCAATCATGCTTATGGCACTTGGGCTTCCACTTCCAAAGCAGGTATTTGGTCACCCTTGGCTTCTTCAGGGAGAGGGTAAGATGAGTAAGTCAAAAGGAAACGTAATTTATGCAGACGACCTCGTAGATATGTTCGGAGTAGATGCTGTTCGTTACTTTGTACTTCATGAGATGCCATTTGAAAATGATGGTGTAATCACATGGGAACTCATGGTTGAGCGTATGAATTCAGACCTTGCAAACACACTTGGAAACCTTGTAAATAGAACAATTTCAATGACAAACAAGTATCTTGGCGGAGTTGCAGAGGATAAAGGAGCTGCTGAAAGCGTTGATGATGACCTTAAGTCATTCGTACTTTCCGTACCAAAGAAAGTTGAAGAAAAAATGGATAAGCTTCGTGTTGCAGATGCAATTACAGAAGTATTTACAATCTTTAAGAGATGTAACAAATATATCGACGAGACAGAGCCTTGGGTACTCGGCAAAGATGAGTCAAAGAAAGACAGACTTTCAACAGTTCTTTACAACCTTATTGAGAGTATTACTATCGGTGCAAGTCTTTTGAAATCATTTATGCCTGACACAACAGAGAAGATTTTAAAACAGCTCAACACAACAGAGCGTGCACTTGAAGATATGGATAAATTCGGTCTTTATGAATCAGGAACAAAGGTAACAGATGCACCTGAAATTCTCTTTATGAGATTGGACGTAAAAGAAGTGCTTGCAAAAGCTGAGGAAATTCAGGCAGCGCAGAAAGCGGCCGCCGGTGCAGCAGAAGAAGCAGAGTCAGATGAGGAAGTAATAGACATAGAAGCAAAACCTGAAATTACATTTGATGATTTTGAGAAAATGCAGTTCCAGGTAGGAGAGATAATCGCATGTGAGGAAGTTAAGAAGTCAAAGAAACTTCTCTGCTCACAGGTAAAAATCGGAAGTGAAGTAAAACAAATCGTATCAGGAATTAAAAAGCATTACTCTGCAGAAGAGATGGTTGGCAAAAAGGTAATGGTACTTGTAAACCTTAAACCGGCTAAACTTGCAGGAGTATTATCAGAGGGAATGTTGCTTTGCGCAGAAGATGCAGAAGGAAATCTGTCGCTTATGACACCTGAAAAGAAAATGCCGGCAGGAGCAGAAATCTGCTAGTGGATACGATACGGAGGTCTAAATGCAAAATCAATTTTCACGTTCAGAATTGTTAATAGGAAAAGAAGGGATTGAAAAACTTCACAAATCAAGAGTTGCTGTGTTTGGTATAGGCGGAGTCGGAGGGTATACAGTTGATGCACTTGTCAGAAGCGGAGTTGAACAGATAGATTTGATAGATGATGATAAAGTGTGTCTTACAAACTTGAACCGCCAGCTCATTGCGACAAGAAAAACTGTGGGAAAAGACAAAGTAGACATTATGCGTGAACGCATATTAGAAATAAATCCAAAGGTTACAGTCAATGTTTATAAGACATTTTTCCTGCCTGAAAATGCAGACACATTTCCGTTTGAGGAATATGATTATGTTGTAGATGCGGTAGATACTGTGACGGCAAAAATTTCACTTGTTATGAAATGTCAGGAAACAGGAACTCCGATAATAAGCTGTATGGGAGCAGGCAATAAAATGGATGCAAGCGCATTTAAAGTAGCTGATATTTATAAGACAAAAGTGTGCCCGCTCGCAAAAGTAATGCGTCGTGAACTTAAAAAACGCGGCGTGAAAAAGCTTAAAGTTGTTTATTCGGAAGAAAAACCGATGACACCTATTGAAGATGAAAATGATAATTGCAAGAACCATTGCATATGTCCTCCGGGAGTACAGCGTACATGCCTGCAGAGACGAGCAGTACCGGGAAGTATGGCATTTGTGCCAGCGGTTGCAGGGCTTATTATTGCTGGTGAGGTAGTAAAGGATATTATTGCGGAGTAAATTAATCGAAAATAAATATTGATATTAAGCGGCATAAATAAAGAAATCGTCACTTGTATGTATCGATTCTAAAGGATTAGTCTTTTGGAGATTGATTGAGTTATATAAGTGGCGATTTTTTTGACTTATCAGGTAAGGGACTTGTTCCCTTACTGATATGCTGCGATAGCAGATGGTAATGTTATGAGCAGGCAGTGAATGTGTATTGCAAATATCCGCTTGACTGTAGTTATCTGTATTTTTATATGCACTTTCGCAATGCTTTTGTTTTAGATAAAACAGAACAAATTTAATAAATAGTAAAAATAAGCAAAAAAGTTGTATAATAATTAAAAATTATATGCCTTTTTTGCTTTTTTATATTTTGAAAATGAAATAATGCTGATATAATCAACATAAAATATAAAATAATTTAGAATTATTTATGCAAAGTATCTAATAGGGTATGGGAGAGTTTCTGGAGGCTTAGTATTTAACACTATCAGGCAAAGAGCGGAGTGTACCACGAATATTCGCTTGGCAAATCTAAAGGAGAGTATGAAAATGAGACTTAAAAAAATCACAACTGTACTTATGGCAGCAGCAATGTGCATATCCGGTATGACGGCTGTACCTGCTGATGCCAATGCGGCGGCAAGTTCATCAGCTGCTTCAAGCACAACGAGAATTTCCGTGCATGACCCATCAATTTTTTATGATTCATCGACAGGTTCTTACAACATTTATGGTTCACACATGGCACAGGCATCATCAAAGGATTTGAGAAACTGGTCTGCTATGGGAACTCAGGGATATACAAACAAATCTTTGTATGCGAGTGAAAATGTCGAGGGTATTTATTATATCAAAAATAAGTTTAGCGGATTGTACCTTGATATTGAAAATGGCTCAGCACAAGATGGAGCAAATATCCGTCAGTGGTCTTACAACGGTTCTGATGCACAGAAGTTTAAATTTGTCTCTACCGGTGATGGTTATTATTATATTCTTACGGGTGCGACAAGCTATAAAAAGTGTGTCGATGTTGACGGTGGTTCATCAAAAGACGGCACTAACATTATGCAGTGGAGTTATTGGGGCGGAGAAATGCAAAAATACCGCATTGTTCAGAATGCAGACGGAACATATGCGATTTTGACAAAGGCAAGTGATTGCAAATCAGGTCTTGATGTATATGACTGGAGCAAATCAGCAGGTGGAAATATAAATGAATGGAACTATTGGGGCGGTGACTGTCAGAAATGGGAACTCGTGACGGCTGTTAAAAACAGTGGAAGCACAAAAGCTTCAAAAATGAATCTCTTGAACAGTCGCTTGCATCATCATTCCAGTGGGCAGGTTACAATGACCCGATTGCAAGGGCGGATACGGTGTCTGGGCACCTGATGTCATATACAATAAAAATTATGTATGGAAAGACGGAAGTAAGGGTGCATACATGATTTATTATTGCACATCATCAACGGCTGTGCGTTCATGTATAGGATATGGGGTATCGAAGTCTGCGACAGGTCCGTTCTCTTATGTAGATACAGTTGTTTATTCTGGATTTACAAAGGGAGATGTTAAGGTTACGACAACATCTGACCTTGGTACAAAGACCGTTAATACAAACTATAACAATACCAATATTCCAAAATTGATAAATAACGGAAAAGTTGAGAAAGTTGGAAACTGGTTCTCATCAAATGGAGCATATAATAGCAGTTTTTATCCAAATGCGATAGATCCGTGTATTTTATTTGACGCAAATGGAAAACTCTGGATGACATATGGTTCATGGTCAGGAGGAATTTATATTCTTGAGCTTGACGCGGCTACCGGTCAGCCGAAATATCCAAAAACTACAAGTGGTAACACAGACGGATATTTTGGTAAGAAAATAGCAGGCGGATATAAAAAATCAGGCGAAGCACCTTATATTCAGTACGATGCAGAGAGCGGTTATTATTATCTCTATGTAACATATGGATGGCTTGGGGCAGACGGCGGCTACCATATGAGAATGTACCGTTCAAAGACAATCAATGGAAATTATGTTGATGCCGCAGGAAATTCAGCAGTATTTTCTGCAGGGACAAATCAGGCAGACCGTGGAATAAAAGTTATGGGAAATTATAACTTTACCCCGATAATGCAGGGTTACAAATCATCCGGTCACAACTCAGCATTTATTGACACGGACAATCAGAGATACCTTGTTTATCACACTAGATTTGACAGCGGAAATGAGTCCCATGAAGTGAGAGTACACCAGCAGTTTTTAAATCAGGATAACTGGCCGGTTACGGCAGTTTATGAGTATCTCGGAAGTACGATTTCAAAAACAGGTTATTCAGCATCAGATATGCTTGGAGAATATGAATTTGTAAATCATGGAAAAGATGCTTCAACAAAAAATGTCGGAATGCTCATAACACAGAAAATAAAATTAAATTCCAACGGAAAAATCACCGGGGATGTGACGGGAAGCTGGAGTTATATTAAAGGAACATATTATTGTCAGATGATTATAGACGGTGTGATGTATAAAGGTGTATTTTTCAAGCAGAAGGATGAAACACCGAGCCACAATGAAGTTATGACATTCTCATTGATAGGAAAAAATAATCAGACGATATGGGGAACAAAAAATTCAGTTAAAGTAAGCAAGACGGAGGGAATATTTTATATAAGAAACAAGTTTTCAGGCAAATATTTAGATGTGGCAGACGGAAGTTCGGCAGACCATGCGAATATCCAGCAGTGGGCATATAATGGATTTGCATCACAGAAATATAAGATAGTATCAAATGGTGACGGATATTACTATATACTTACAGGAGCATCAAATTATACAAAGGCACTTGATGTGGCAATGGGAAGTGCTGCGGACGGAACCAACATTGTACAGTACAGTCTGAACAAAGGGACAAATCAGTTGTTTAAATTAAGCAAACAGTCAGATGGAACATATGCAGTATTGTCAAAGGCATCAAGCTGTAAATCAGGTCTTGATGTGTATGACTGGAGCAGGGATTCAGGCGGAAACATAAATCAGTGGAATTTCTGGGGCGGTGACTGTCAGAAGTGGATATTGGCTGCAGTAAAGTAAGAATGTCTGATTTTGTGGTTAAGTAACAGGACTATCTCCGAAGAGACAGTCCTGTTACTTTTTCGATACTTTTAAGAACTCCAATTGTTAAATCATGTCCTTTGTGGTTCGGAACCGTAACAGAATTTATATGATACATTACAATATAGGGACAGAATGGAACAAAAGCAGAGTGCTATGCTGGATCTTTCAAAAATGACAAATGAAATTGCTGAGGAACAACTGGAATATACAAAGAAGATTAAAGATGAAACTACTAAAGCTAATACTCTTGCAAAGTTAAATGCAGCTTTAAATTATGCTACATATAAGGATACAAAAAAGATTAAAAACGAACTTAATAAGAAGTAAAAATAAAATATCTAGTAAGAATGAAAACACTCAGAGCATTTAGATAAAACTGTCTGAGTGTTTTTGAAAATCTATTATTTTAAAAGTGTTTTCAGATTTTTTATTTTTCATGAACTATCTTCCAATATTTTTCCTACAGCTTTCTCTTACCACAAGTTCACACGGTATTTTAGCCTTAAGCGGTGTTTTTATGCTGAGATTTGAAGCGACGTACACAAGGTTTGCACCATGTTGCCCCATATCGTATGCCGGAGCGTGTATGGTTGTAAGCGGAGGCTCAATGTAGGCACTTGTTTCTTCGTCGTTAAAACCTATAACGGATATATCGTTAGGAATTTTAAAATTATTTTCGCGAATTGCTTTCATTGCTCCGAGTGCAATAACATCATTTGCCGCAAATACGGCAGTTGGAATATTATTTTCATTAAAAAGTTCATTCATCATATTGCAACCGGATTCAAAGGTAAAACTTCCTTCTTTAAAATAAGGTTTATAATCCATTTTTCTGTGATTCATATATTTTTTATAGGCAGTTGTGCGGGCATCTGTTATAAGTTCATGATTTCCGACATATTCTTTTCCGCCTAAGAATGCAATTTTTTTGTGACCAAGCCCTGTAAGATAATCAAGTGCGCTGTAAACAGCGTGTTCAAAATCCATTGATAAGGAGGTGATGTTAAATTCGTCTACAGCCATATCGAGGAATACAATATTGTTACATATATCAATGAAATTTTTGATTTCTTCACGGCTGAATTTACCTATACATATAAGTCCGTCAACATCGTTTAATTTTGAAAAGTTTTCGGAGTCTCCGGGAAATACACGGAGTACATTTATATTATTTTTTTCACAGAAATCTTCTACACCCTGTCTTGCTTTGAGATAATAGTTGTCTTTTAATTCTTCTTCGGCTGAAAACCATAAAACTATACCCATTGTAAAGGTGTTTTTTGCGGCGGGGGTATTTGCTCTCGGAAACTTTTTATAATTTAAATTTTTTGCAGTATTCAACACTTTTTTTCGTGTTTCAGCTGAGACATGAAGTGTAGTGTCGTTGTTTAATATTCTTGAAACTGCACCGGGAGAAACGCCTGCTTTCTTTGCTATATCACGAATTGTTGCCATATAACGCCCTCTTTCTTCGTTAAATTAGTTTTTATAAGTTTATTTGTAAAAAAGAAAATTGGCTGCTGGTCGCACAGTAGGTGTGACAGTAACAACAGTAACCAAAATTGTATCTGTTTAAATACACAAATGTTTACTAAACATATGGTAACACAATAAGCAAAGATTGTCGAGATTATTTATAAAAAATACAGTAAACATTTAGTAAAAATAATAGTAAACAATTCTTGACATTTTAGTAAACGGGTATTATATTAGACTTAAATAAGGCAGAGTGTTAATATATAAGAATTTTTGTTAATTGGCAGATAAATTTAGGAGGATTTTGTGCATGAAAAAGACAAGTGAATTAAAAGAAGCATTAAAAAAAGGTGATTATAAAGACTTATTGTCAGATATTTATGTTGATGAGAGTAAGATTAAATATCAGACAGAGCGTTATATTAAGGCAATTGAAAAGTTTGAAAAACTTTATGGTGAGGGAGAGGCAGCTATTTATAGTGCTCCTGGAAGAAGTGAGGTTGGAGGAAACCATACAGATCACCAGCATGGTGAAATTCTTGCGGCGTCTATCAATCTTGACGCTATTGCAATTACAAGAAAAACTGATGACAATATGATACATCTCATTTCAGGTACATATAAAGAGATTGTTATTGATGTCAGCAATCTTTCTTATAATGAAAGTGAAAAGGAGACTACAAAAGCTTTGATAAAAGGTGTGCTTAAAGGTGCAAAGGATCATGGCTTCAATGTTGGCGGATTTAAGGCATACATTACAAGTGATGTGCTGATTGGAGCAGGATTATCTTCATCCGCTGCTTTTGAGACAGTCGTAGGTACTATTATTTCATATCTTTATAATGAAGGAAAGATGGATGCCGTTACAATAGCCATTATCGGTCAGTATGCGGAGAATGTGTACTTTGGAAAACCTTGCGGTCTTATGGATCAGATGGCGTGTTCGGTAGGAAGTCTTGTTCATGTAAATTTTGCAAATCCAAAAGAGCCTGTTGTTGAAAAAGTTGAGTTTGATATGAATAAATATGGATATAGTTTATGTATCACAGATACAAAAGGTTCGCATGCAGATTTAACAGCAGATTATGCAGCAGTTCCGCAGGAAATGAAGGAAGTTGCAGCTTATTTTGGAAAAGAAGTTCTTCTTGAAGTTTCAATGGAAGATATTCTTGAAAATATAGCAAAGCTCAGAGAAAAGTGCGGTGACCGTGCAGTGCTTCGTGCAATTCATTTTATAAATGAGAATAAGCGTGTCGGCAAAGAAACAGGTGCTCTTAAAGCAGAACAAATTGATAAATTCCTGAGTCTTGTCAAGGAGTCGGGGGATTCATCATATAAATACCTCCAAAATGTCTATACCGTAAATGATATTAAACATCAGAATGTGTCACTTGCTCTTGCTATAAGTGACAGCGTGCTTGAGGGTGGAAACGGAGTATGCCGTGTACATGGCGGCGGATTTGCCGGAACTATTCAGGCGTTTGTTAAAAATGAAGCGGTGCCAGAATATCTTGAAAAAATGGATAAGGTATTTGGAAAGGGAGCATGCAGTGTTCTTAAAATTCGCAAATATGGTGGAATGAAAGTCATTGATTAAATTAAGAAGATAAAACATATATAAAATTATTGGATAATAAATGAGAGTAAATATAGAAAAAACAACAGTGAGGTAAAAAAAGTGATTACAAAATATATCAGTGAACTTGTTTTATACGGAAAAGAAAATGGCTTGATTGAAGAATGTGATGAAATTTATGTTACAAATAGACTTTTAGAATTATTTGATGTAATGGAATACAGCGAGGTTGATAAAGTTACATCGTTCAGACCGGTTCATGAAATTCTTGAAGACATGATGACATATGCCTTTGAGAAAGGAATTATGAAGGAAGATACAATCACAGCAAAAGATTTATTTGATACAAAGATAATGGGTTGTATTACTCCGGCACCAAGTATTGTGAGAAAGAAATTCAAAGAAAAATATGATGTTTCGCCAAAGGAAGCAACAGATTTTTATTATAATTTCAGTCAGGCAACCAATTACATAAGAAAAGACAGAATTGCAAAGGACGAGAAATGGGTAACTGATACGGAATATGGAGAGATTGATATTACTATAAATCTCTCAAAACCTGAGAAAGACCCAAGAGACATTGCAAAAGCAGGAAAAGCTAAAAAATCAGGCTATCCGGCATGTCTTTTATGTAAGGAAAATGAGGGTTATGCCGGACATTTCTCGCATCCTGCAAGACAAAATCACAGAGTTATGCCTGTTACATTAGATGGACAGCAGTATTTCTTACAATATTCACCATATGTTTATTATAATGAGCATTGCATTATATTTAATGCAGAGCATACACCAATGAAGATAGATAGAGCAGTATTTAGGAAAATACTTGATTTTGTAAGACAGTTTCCGCATTATATGGCTGGTTCAAATGCAGATTTACCTATAGTTGGAGGTTCTATTTTAAGTCACGACCATTTTCAGGGTGGCGGTTACACATTTGCAATGGCAAAAGCCGGTTATGACAAAACTTTTAAACTTCCGGGATTTGAAGACATAACAGCAGGAATCGTGAAATGGCCTATGTCAGTAATTCGTTTACAGGGTGAAAATGCGGAAAAGATTGTGGAGGCAGCAGACCACATTCTTACAAGCTGGAGAGCATATACAGATAAAGATGCTTTTATTTTTAGTGAAACGGATGGAGTGCCGCACAACACAATTACACCGATTGCCCGTATGCGTGATGGCAAATACGAACTTGATCTTGTTTTGCGTAACAACATTACGACTAAAGAAGCACCATGGGGAATGTATCATCCATCTGCCGATCTTCATCATATTAAAAAGGAAAATATCGGACTTATCGAAGTAATGGGGCTTGCGGTACTTCCAGCAAGATTGAAAAAAGAAATGAGTGACTTGGCAGAAGCGATTTTAAATCACAAAGATATTCGTGCAGATGAGACACTTGAAAAACATGCCGACTGGGTAGACGAATGGATTGGAAATTATACAATCACTTCAGAAAATATTATGGAAATAATTCACAATGAAATAAGTAAGGTATTTGTCAAGGTGCTTGAATGTGCAGGAGTTTATAAGCGCACAAAAGAAGGTCAGGAAGCATTTATGAGATTTGTTGAGAGCTTGTAGTTTTTATTATATTAAGAAAGTTTGCAAAGCACGATTTTATCGTGCTTTGTAGCATTTATACACCATTTTTCTTGTTTATTTTTCATAAAATATGGGAATAGAAAGAAGCAAATTGCACAATACAGTTTGATTCATTAATTATAGAATTATTTTATTCGCAAAAATACAGACAGAAATTAAGCATGTTGCATATATTCTTCTTTTCGTGCTATTATATGAAACTGTACGGCATAAATAGCTTTTAATCATTATAAATGATATAATAAGATTAAATTATTGAATTACACGGAGGGAGATAAAAATGGATAATCAACAAAATTCAGTTCCGGTTCAGGAAAATAAAATGGGAACTATGTCAATTGGAAAACTTGTTTTTAATATGTCGCTGCCGATGATGGTTTCGATGCTGGTTCAGGCGTTATACAACATTGTTGACAGTATATTTGTTGCAAAACTATCTGAGAATGCGCTGACGGCAGTTTCGCTTGCGTTTCCGTTGCAGACGCTTCTTATCGCAGTAGGCACCGGTACAGGTGTTGGTATGAATGCACTTTTGTCTAAGTCTCTTGGGGAGAAGAATTTCAAGAAAGCAAATAAAACTGCAACAAATGCTGCTTTTATTTATGCATTTAGCTATATAGTATTTCTTATACTCGGTTTTACTCATAGCGTTTCTTTTTATAGAAGTCAGGTAGGGAGTGCAGATGCTGAAATTATGACGATGGGTGTTGATTATCTAAGCACAGTTATGATTTTCTCATTTGGAATATTTACACAGGTCTTTTTTGAGAGACTTCTTACATCGACAGGAAGAACTATTTTTAGTATGATATCACAGCTTAGTGGTGCATTGACAAATATTATATTAGATCCAATTTTGATTTTTGGTATGTTTGGTTTCCCTAAAATGGGAGTGACAGGTGCAGCAGTGGCAACAGTAATCGGTCAGTGTGTTGCGGGTATTGTTGCGGGAACATGCAATCATAAGTTTAATCATGAGGTTAAGTTTGAATTTAAAGGATTCAGACCGGATTTAAAGATTATCGGAACGATTTATGCGGTGGGTATTCCTTCAATAATAATGCAGTCAATAGGTTCAATAATGACTTATTGCATGAACAGAATACTTATTGAATTTTCATCGACAGCTACAGCGGTATTTGGTGTTTACTTTAAATTACAGAGCTTTTTCTTTATGCCTGTATTTGGGTTAAATAATGGAATCACACCTATAATTGCTTATAATTACGGGGCTAGACAGCGTAAGCGTATGACAAAAACGATAAAGCTCAGTCTTTTTGTTGCATTTTGTCTTACATTTATCGGTTTTGTTCTTTTTGAGAGTATTCCACAGGTTTTGCTTGGAATGTTTAGTGCATCTGATGATTTGCTTAAGATTGGTATACCTGCACTTAGGACAATCGGCGTACATTATCTTATCGCATGGTACTGTATTATCGTCGGTACTGTATTTCAAGCACTTGGAAAAGCAATATTCAGCATGGTTGTATCGATTATGCGTCAGCTTGTGGTTCTTATACCTGCTGCATATCTGCTCGCAAAGTTCGGTGGGCTTCATATGGTATGGTGGTCGTTTCCTATTGCTGAGATAATGTCTTTTATCGTATCGACAGCATTTCTTATAAGAATATGGCGCACAGTTATAAAAGATATTCCGGAGGGACATGAATAAAATCAATTAAAATTAGAAAAATTTGATGAGCGTAACAGCATATATAAAAATGCTTAAAATATGGCAATTCGTACTGTTAGCCGTTAGCAGCAGGCAGATACTTTTTGGCTGTAATTGACATTATGCATTTAAAAATATGTTAAGCAGCTCATCAATTTTTATATTTGTTTATTCTTTTTGTATTTGAGCTATTCTGATTTTGAGAAATTTCAATTTTAACCTGTGCACGTTTTTGTTCTAATAGTGGAATTATTATATAATACAGCCTGTCATCTTTGAATGATATATAGTGCGTTCAGTATATGCGTTTGAATTTATTTTGGCATTCCAGGCAGTTTTCTTTTTACGTGAGCTGTTAAATGAATTATAGCTGTATTGTTTTTTAGTGTTATATGTATCTTTTTTTGAGCGTATTTTTATCAGCATTGTGATTTAAACCGAGAATTTTATAAGCAGCATCAGTTGTCATAAAGTTTCTTTCCTATGCATTTTTATAATAGGTAATTATAATTTAATTCCTTTAAGCAGTTTTGCAAAAGGACTTTCATCTTTTTCTTCTTCCTTATCTGCACGAAACTCATCAGGAATTTCGTATGTATCTTCTTCATCATCAGGAATATCATCTTCAAGTGCTTTCATGCTGAGTGATATTCTGTCACCATCAAGAGCGATTATTTTAGCGGATACAATATCACCGAGCTTGACAATTTCTTTTGGGGATTTGATAAATTTATTTGTAATCTGTGAAATATGACAAAGTCCGATAAGTTCCTCGCCTATTTCGATAAATACACCGTAAGATTCCATACGCACGATTTTTCCTGAAACAGTTTCGCCGACAGTGAGTTTTGAAACTTTCTGTGAATGTTCAAGAGCGGCATTTTCTCTTGCGATTTCTTTTGCTGACAGAATAAGTCTTTTTTCAGTTGCATCAGCAGTGATAATAATTGCATTTAAGGTCATACCGACATAACTTTCAGTATCATCTACATAATCAAGTCCGATTTTTGAAGCAGGGATAAACGCTTTGACACCTTTTACAAAACCGGTTACACCACCTGAGTTTGCTTCTGTTATTTTAACGGAAAAAACAGTACGGTTTGCCATATCATTTTTAAGTTCGTCCCATACAAGTAGATTGTGAGCAGCTTTTTTAGATAATATGACAGCTCCATTATCACCCTCTGCATCAATAACCATTGCGCGAATCGTATCGCCGATATTGCAGTCATTTTTGATTGAAAATGCAGGATCGTCGCTGCATTCTTCAAGAGGAATAATCCCCTCCGTATAATAGTTTAAATCGACAGTCAGCTCAGTTTCTGAAATACCGATTACAGTTACATCTAAAATGTCACCTTCTTTTATTACCTTAAAAGAACTTTCAAGTTCCTTTTCAAAATCTTTCATGCTGGCAGCCATGTCTGTTACCTCCTTTACGGTTTGTTATATAAATATTTGGCGATGTTTGGATCAAAAGGTATTTTGCCCCTTGCATCATTTAGTTTAAGTATAGTGTTAAAAAAAGATATGTGCAAGTTTTTTACATTTAAGATTTTATCAATTTTATATTGAGAATGATTTGAGTTAAAAAGTAAGAAGGGTTAAGTATGAATGTGTGTGAGGCGACTATTGGTACAGCAATAAATTTACAGCTTTATGCTGACAGCATATGACATTTATTAAGTATAGTGCTAAAATACAGTTTGTTATATAGATGATATAAATAAAAATTAGTAAGGGAGAATTAAAATGAAAACAGTAAGAAGAATTTTATCAATAACACTTATTATGGCAATGTGTGTAGCTGTATTTGGTGTTGCAAAGACAAGTGCAAAGAGTATTTATTTTTCAGGAGAATATCGCAAAAGTGATGGAGCAGAATTTATCTTAAATCAGTATTCATCTCCAGAAGGAAAGAATGTAGGAAATTTCAAAATAAATATTCCATATGCATATAACGCATACAGTGGTGAGCTTATGAAACAGGGAAAGGATAAATATTATTCAAAGAAAAAAGGTTTGACAATTAAGGTTTATAAGAAAAAAATTGTTGTTACCGTATCAGGAAAAAAATATGATAAGGCATTAAAAGGAACATATAAGTTGACAAAACGTTATCCTCGCCCATAGAGATATCAGTAGCAGAATAAAGAAAGTATTGCAGTACATCACCGATGAAAACGGTGGTGTACTGTTTTTGAGTTCACTAAATATAATATATAGTAATACAAAAGCTTCTCATTGTGGTAGAATAAAAACATGAGAGGCTTTTGTGCTGTGTAATATGAGAGGTAAACACATTGATAAAGAAGGGAAAATATGAATATACTGATTTCGATAGATTCATTTAAAGGAAGCATGACTTCCATGCAGGCAGGAAATGCAGCAAAAAAAGGAATTTTAAAAGCTGTTCCTGATGCAGAAGCAGTAGTATGTCCGCTTGCAGATGGCGGTGAGGGGACAACGGATGCACTTATAGAAGGCATGAGTGGCGAAAAGATTGAACTTGAGGTTACCGGACCTTTAGGCGAAACGGTCAGTTGCTATTATGGATGGCTTGAAGAGAGCAGAACAGCAGTTATGGAGATGGCTTCGGCAGCGGGACTCACACTTGTAAATGAAAAAAAACCGATGATGGCAACTACATACGGAGTTGGAGAGATGATTCTGGATGCAGCAAAAAGAGGATGTGAGAAAGTTATTATCGGAATAGGCGGAAGTGCGACAAACGATGGTGGTATTGGAATGCTTCAGGCATTTGGATATCAATTTCTGGACAAAAACAGAAAAGATGTTGGGAAAGGTGTAGCGGCATTGGGAAAAGTAGAGATGATTATTGCTGATAAAGTAAATCCTTTGATATCAAAAATCAAATTTCAGGTTGCTTGTGATGTTGATAATCCTCTTTATGGTGAAAAAGGAGCCACATATATATTTGGTGCGCAGAAAGGCGTGACCGATGAAATGAAGCCGCTTATAGATAATGATATGAAACATTTTGCAGATAAGACAAAAGAAAAACTCGGTGTGTCGTGTGAAGATATTCCGGGAGCAGGTGCAGCAGGAGGTCTTGGTTTTGCATTGCTTTCATATTTAAATGCAGAACTTACACCCGGGGCAGAGCTTGTAATGCAGCTTACAGATATGGAAGATAAAATTAAAAATTCAGATATAGTCATAACAGGTGAAGGACAGCTTGACAGCCAGACTGTTATGGGAAAAGCACCTATAGGTGTAGCAGGACTTGCAAAAAAATACGACAAAAAGGTGATTGCTTTTGCCGGAAGTATATCTGCTGATGCAGCAATCTGTAACGAAAACGGGATAGATGCATTTTTTCCGATAGTCCGGGGAGTGACTACGCTTGAAGAAGCAATGAAAAAAGAAAATGCAATTAAAAATATGGAGCTTGCAGTGGAACAGGTTTTCAGAGTAATCGTGTTATGAGCAAGCAGCAAAGCGGATTGCGAATATCCGCTTGACAGTGTTATAATAGATAATATATTATCTAAAAGTGGATAAAATAAGCGATTTTGGATAATATATTATCTATATTTGTTTTTGGGGGAAGATTATTATGGAAGGTCTTGTTTGGGAAACGGCAGAGGAACTTGATATGAAGCTTGCAGAAAGAGTAAGAAATATTAGAAAACGCAGGTCAATTTCTCAACAGAAGCTTGCGACGATGAGTAATGTAAGTTATGGATCTATAAAAAGATTTGAAACAAAGGGACAGATTTCGTTGATAAATCTCACAAAGATTTCTATGGCACTTGGAATTGCTGATGAACTGAGAAATGCATTTACACAGGTGCCATATAGAAATATTGAGGAGGTTATAAATGAGAGGAAATAAAAAAATAAATGTTTTATATGATGAAAGACTGGTTGGAACAATAGCTGAGATTTCTAACAGAAAAACAGCTTTTGAAACAAAGAGGAAAGGAAGTGTATGAATATACATTGCTTGACAGATTAGCAATTGTAGGTAGTTCGGGAATGGGCGCGCTAACTTATGAACCACAATTAGAAATGACAATAGACAGTAAAACAGATGATCTTGATGAACTGGAAAGCCAGTGCCGGAAAATTTTAAATACAGAGTATTCAGAAAAACTTGACGAGTTGTATCGACTTGGTGGAACAAGTGGTGGAGCAAGACCTAAGATTATGACGAAAATAGATGATTCATATTGGATTATAAAATTTCCTGCACATGTTGATAAAAAAGAATCAGGAAAAATGGAGTACGATTATTCTATCTGTGCAAAAAAATGTGGAATTGAAATGAGCGAAACAAAATTATTTGAATCATCAAAATGTAAGGGATATTTTGGAACAAAACGATTTGACAGGCAGCAGATAAATGGAAAAACAAGGCATATTCATATGGTGACAGCGGCGGCATTGCTTGAAATAGACTTTGAACAGCCGAGTCTTGATTATCATAGTCTTATGAAGCTTACAAAAATAATAACTAATGATAATAAAGAAGACATTGAAAACATGTATCGTCGTATGTGCTTTAATGTATTTGCACATAATAGAGATGATCATTCCAAAAATTTTACATTTTATATGATGATATAAATGATAGTTGGAGATTAAGTCCTGCTTATGATCTGACATTTAGCAACACATATTATGGAGAGCATACAACAATGGTTGACGGGAATGGACGCAATCCTGGAATGAAAGAACTTGTAAATGTCGGTGTGCAGGCAGGGATGAATCGGGATATTTGTTTGGGGATTGCGGAGAAAATAAAAAAATTGGTGTTTGCGATGTTAGGGGAGTATTTGAAATAAAGTTGGGTATAAAATCAGAGAAGGAGAATTGTTTATGACAAAGGAGAATGAAACAGAATATCCGATTTTAGCGATATGCTATGATTTTGATAAGACATTATCACCTGATGATATGCAGGCACAGGGATATATTCAGTCAATAGATTACGAAGTTGATGATTTTTGGAGAGAGTCAAATGAACTTTCGGAAGAAAACGAGATGGACAGAAATCTTGCATATATGTTTCTTATGGCAGAAAAGTCAAGAGGAAAGGTTCTTTTTACAAAAGAGACATTACATAGTGACGGTGCGAAAGTAAAGCTGTTCCCGGGTGTTGCAACATGGTTTGACAGAATAAATGAGTATGGTGAAAAGAAAGGTGTAACTGTTGAACATTACATAATATCTTCAGGTTTAAAAGAAATGATTGAGGGTACAAAAGTTGCCGGTAAATTCAAAAAAATATATGCAAGCTCATTTTATTTTGACAAAAGCGGTGTTGCCGTATGGCCGGCGCAGGTCGTCAATTATACGAACAAGACTCAGTTTTTATTTAGAATAGAAAAAGGAATACTTGATGTAAATGATTCAAGAGTAAATGATTATTTTAAACCAAATGAGTACAGGGTACCTTTTCGCAATATGGTTTATATCGGTGACAGTGAGACAGACATTCCATGTATGAAACTTGTAAATATAAACGGTGGTCATTCCATCGGAGTGTATGATGAAAAAACGAAAGACAAAACAAAAGTATTTAATATGCTTGAAGAAAACAGAATAAAATATTTTGTACCGGCAGACTATACTAAAAATTCTAAACTGGAAACTCTTATAAAACAGATAATTGACAGAACGGCTTCAAACGAAATTCTCGAAAGCTTTCATTTTGACTGTGTGAAAGAGAAAAATAATGTTAAAAATACTCTTGATTATTATAATTTAAATGCAGATAAATTTGTGGCGAGCACCTTGCAGGTGGACTTTGAAGCGACACAGAAAAGATTTGCTGATAAATTGGGAAAAGGTGATTTTATTCTGGACTTTGGGTGCGGTTCGGGAAGAGACACAAAATATTTCTTGGAACATGGGTACAAGGTTGATGCAGTTGACGGTTCTAAAGAACTTTGCAGGCGTGCGAGTGAATATACCGGGATTACAGTAAAAAATATGATGTTTACCGAACTTAGCACAAAGGAAAAATATGATGGAATATGGGCGTGTTCATCAATACTTCATCTGACACCGGATGAGCTTGAAAATGTTATGAATAAAATGGCTGCTGCATTGAAAGCAAACGGAATTATATATGCATCGTTTAAATATGGAAATTTTTCAGGAGAGCGAAACGGAAGATATTTTAATGATATGACAGAGGAGGCTTTTGGAAAATTTATTAAGAACATACATGGAATAGAAACAGAAGAACAATGGATAACATCAGATGTGAGAGCAGGCAGAGACAGTGAGAAATGGCTGAATGTGATAATGCGTAAAAAATAATGGATGAGCGTTGATTTCTTTACATTATATTATAAGAATGTTATGATAAGATGCGATGAAGCAAAACGTGATATTATGCTTATGATTTTTTTATTGTATTGCTTTTTATAACAAAACAGAAGGTGGGAAATATTATGAAGAAGATTATGAAAGTTTTACTGAAAACAGTGATTTCATTGATACTGCTTATTGCAATATCACTTACAGGTTCTTATGTGGTAAATACTTATGCGGCACAGCGTACGGTGGTAGACGGGCATTCGATGGATGATAATTTCTATGACGGCGAAAATATTATAGCAAATAAGATTATATATAATTTCCAAAAGCCCAAACGCTTTGATGTAGTGACGATATATCCGTATGGTCATAAGCACAAAGAGGATATTGTTGAATATACGCAGAGACTTGTAAACCAGTTGATAGCAATGTCAAAAAATAAGAAATTGGCACAGAGTTCTAAAGATGAGTATTATATAAAAAGAATAATTGCATTGCCGGGTGAGACAATTCAGGTTAAAGGTGAGGATATCTATATAAATGGAAAAATTCTCAAAGAAAATTACCGTAAAGATAAAATGGGCTATGCGGGTGTAGCCGAAAAACCGATAAAACTTGAAGAAGATGAGTATTTCGTTATGGGCGATAACAGGGCAGACAGCAAGGACAGCAGAGAGTTCGGACCGGTGAAAGTAAAGAATATTGCTTCAAAAATATACAAATAAATATGATATAAATGTTAAAATATTTTTTGAACCTTATATCATAAATATAAAAATAAAAGAGACAAAGAAGTCTGATTTTACAAAAGCTTCTTTGTCTCTTTTTTGTTGCAGTATTTTGTTTAAACAAGTACTAATCACAAATTAAAAATTGATGATTATAAATTATATTTAGAATTTGTCTGGAAGGAAAAACAAATGAGATATTTGAGAGTATGGGACAACAGAAAAATAATGATTGTATCGGTCACATTGTTTATATCAGTATGTGCTATTGTGATTTGCGGCTATAGATATATGAATGAATGTACACAGAATGAATCTATGGCACAAAATAACAGATATAAATTTACAAAGTTGAGTAATGATCTTGCAGAGACTTCAGATTTTCTGACGAATGAGGCAAGAAAATATGCCGTGACAGGGGATATATCCCATCTATATAATTACTGGTATGAGGTAAGGGTAAGCAGAACCAGAGATAAAGTTATCGGGCAGTTGAAAGAAGCGGACTTACAGAAAAAGGAAAAGAGAAATTTAAAAAGTGCAAAAAAATATTCGGATGAACTTATAAAAACAGAAGCGTGTTCAATGCGGCTTGTACTTGAAGCGGAGAATAAAACAGAAAAAGATTTTTGCAGTCATAGGAGGTTAAGGGAATATATAAGATATGTGCTTAAATATCAGATTCCACAGAAATATGAGAATTTAAGCAGTCAGGAAAAAAGAAAAATGGCTGTAGAGCTGTTGTACAATCAAAATTATGATGTTATAAAATTAAGAATTATGTCTCCGATTGAATTGTTTAATAAGAGGTTAAATCACCGGCTGGATGATGAAGTGAAAGCGGCGGTAAAAGGGTGCAGAAATGCGCTTGTGGTATTGGTTGGCTGTCTTATTGCAGCGGGCGTGCTTGTGGCATTTATTCTTACAATATTATATAAAAACTATGTGAAGCCGCTTAACAGTTACACAAATCAGCTTAAAAACAGAGAAAAAAACACAAAAGATAACGAATTGAATACTCTGTCTGAAAACCTGATATTGAGAATACGTCCTAAAGGGGCGCTGGAGCTTAGAGAATTTGGAAGAATATATAACAGGATGGCAAATGTTTTGGCATTGGAAATGAAAAAAAGTCATGATGCATGGACGGAAATGAAAAAAGCAAAAGAGGAGGCAATAGAAGCAAATAAGGCAAAGAGTGAATTTATGGCAAGGATGAGTCATGAACTTAGAACGCCGCTAAATGCTATTATTGGGTACATATATTTGCTGAGAAAAGGAACGCTTTCCTCAAAGCAGGAAAAATATTGCAACAGTATATTGGTTGCATCAGAAGATTTGCTTGAACTGATAAACGGAGTTTTGGATTTTTCTAAAATAGAAAATGAAAAAATAGAATTTGAGGAAATCTCATTTTCTCCGATTGAACTTTTGAAGCGTGTTTATGTCGTTATGGAAAATGAAGCGAGCCGTAAAAACATAAAATTAAACATAGATATAAAACAGGATATACCTGAAATGGTTGTGGGGGATTCGGCAAGACTTCATCAGATATTGATGAATTTAGTAGGAAATGCAGTTAAATTTACCGAGAAAGGTTCAGTTACAATAGAACAGAGGGTAGAGGATTGGAACGATGATAGTTGTGTGCTCTATTATGAAGTAAGAGACACCGGAATAGGAATTTCTGATGAGAAAAAGAAAGAAATTTTTGAACCGTTTGTACAGGATGATGTGTCAATAAACAGGAAGTATGGAGGAACAGGACTGGGACTTGCAATATCAAAACAATTGATTGAATTGTACAGTGGAAACACTCAGACACTCAATCTCGAATCAAAGAAAGGCGAGGGCTCAAGATTTTATTTTCGTGTACCGGCGAAGATTTCAAAAGAAGAGAAGAAAAATAATGATTTGCATACAGATAGAGAAAATGATATTGAGGAAGAACTTAAATTTAATGTACTGCTTGTAGATGATTCGGAAATAAATCTTGCTGTTGAGAAGGAAATTCTTGAGAGTTTTGGGCTTACTGTTTATACGGCTGATTCGGGAAAATCTGCTGTAAGATTTGTTGAAAAACAGGGAGTGGATTTGATACTGCTTGACCTTAGAATGCCGGAAATGGATGGTTATGAGGTGGCAGAATTTATTAGGAAAAATCATATATGTGATAATACCGCCATTATTGCACTGACAGCCGATGCCGCACAGGATGTTTTCGAGAAAATAAAAAAATCGGGAATGCAGGAATACGTTATCAAGCCTTTTAAACCGTATGATATGAGAAAGGTAATTGAAAAATATGCGGGAATAAATCTAAAGAATGAAGAAACGGTTGAAAATGAAAATAACAGTAAAAATAATTCTTTATATTTTAATGTCAGCGAGTGTTTAAAAAATATGAATAACAACAGCAAATTACTATGGGAACTTGCAGACAGTTTTGTGAAAAAACAGAGCAAAAATGTTGATTATATGAGAATACATATATCAAACGGGAATTATGGAAATGCGAGAGGAATAATACATGACCTTAAAGGGATGACAGGAAATTTGTGCATGACTTTAATGTATGAAGAACTTGTTGATATAGAGCAGAAGTTAAAAACGGGAAAACAGGTTGATTTTGAAAAATTTGATGCTTTGTGGAAAAAAACAAGATTTGAACTTGAGCAATACATAAAAGAATATAAACAGCCTGATGAAGAAAATGATGAAAAAATTGATTTTGACAATCTTGTAACATACATAAAAAAAATGAGCAGTGAATATGACATGCAGGCTGTTGATATGTTTTTGAAATATGAAACATTGTTTACGAAAAATATGGACAGGGATAAGTTTTTGAATTTGCAGGATGCTGCGTTGCAATATGATTTTGAAAAAATGAATGAAATTTTGGAGGCTTGACATGTATAAAATTTTATTGGTAGAGGATGATATGGCACTTCATTATGTTTATAAGAAAATGAAAATATGGAGTGAAAATGATTTTTGCATAAGCAAAATAGCATCAAATGGAAAAGAGGCATTGGAAATACTTGAAAATGATGAGTTTGACATGGTTGTTACAGACATAAGAATGCCTGTACTTGATGGAATCGGTCTTCTTAAAAAAATGTCAGAGAAAAAAATTGACATATATACCATAATATTAAGTTCATATGATGAGTTTGAATATGCAAGACAGGCAATGATATACGGAGCGGCAGATTTTATTGTGAAACCGTTGAAAGAAAAAGAACTTGGGGATGCACTTGTGCGTGCAAAAAAACAGTTTGAGGGAGATTTGCAGAAAAGTGACATGCTCGAAAGAATAAAACAGCATATTGTAGCTGATGGCGGAGAGATTGAAGATGAAATATTTCTTGGCAGGGTTTTAGAATATATCATGAAATATGTTACTGAAAATAAAACAATGGAAGATGTGGCAGAGTATATGGAACTTAGCAAAGATTATTTCGGAAAGATGTGCAAAAATAAGTTCAATATTACATTTAAACAAATCCAGACTATTACAAAAATGGAGTATGCAGGTTATCTTTTATGCAATTCTAATATTAAAGTTTATGAACTGAGTGAGAGACTTGGATATTCGACACCTGATTATTTCAGCAGAATTTTTACAGAGACAATGGGAGTTACGCCTAAAAAATATGGAGTATAACTTCTTTTTTATGGAAAATACCTTGTTTTTCATGTTTTGCTCATTTATAGCCTGTGCTAGTATATATGCAAGGCAAAGGTAAACAGGTTTTTGAGAGTATGAGGAGGTGTAAAAGGTGAAAAATTTTGTGATAACAATTGCGAGAGGTTATGGAAGCGGCGGACGAGTTATTGGTCGTGAACTTTCAAAACGTTTGGGGATTCCGTGTTATGATGACCAGATTTTGAAAATGGCATCTGAACTAAGCGGAATAAATAAAAATAAATTTGTTGAAGTGGATGAGAGACTAAGAGGCAGCAGCTTTCTTAGAAAACTTTCGGGAATACCTTCCGCAAGTATAGTGGGGCCGTCTGAGGAGGGATTTGTCTCAGATGTAAATCTTTTTAATTACCAGGCACAGATAATTAAGAATGTTGCCAACAGGCAATCATGTATTATTATTGGAAAATGTGCAAATCATATCTTGAAAGATTATGGAAATGTAGTCAGTGTTTACATTGAAGCACCGAGAAAAGCCTGCGTAAAGAGTGTTGTAGATTTGCTCGATGTCACAGAGGATGAAGCAAACAAAATGATTTATCAGACTGACAGGTATCGTGCAGATTATTATAAGTATTATTCAGGCGGTGAGGATTGGACAAATCCGGTTCTTTACGATATGACATTAAACAGTTATCGTATAGGAAGAGAAAGATGTGTCGAGGTAATAATTGATTATCTGAAAATTAAATATGGAGAGGATGTACTTAAATTAAAATGATGTGTGCATTAAAACAATGACAAAGGAGTCAATATTTATCAATAAATATGGCTTCTTTTTTGATTTATGGGAAACAACTGAAAAACAGTACAGAAATGGAGGACAGACTATGAAGAAGAAAATAATGAAAAGAGTAATAGCGGTGTTAACAGGAGCAACATTGATTTTGAGTGCTACAGGCTGCGGAGGAAGCAAATCTTCAGACAGCGGTTCAGATTCAGACACTGTAAAAGTAGGAATTTTACATTCACTTACAGGCTCAATGGCAATCAGTGAAAAGTCGGTTAGGGATGCAGAAGTTATGGCTATAGAAGAAATCAATGCGTCAGGCGGTGTACTTGGCAAAAAGATTAAATATGTAGAAGAGATGGTGCATCAGAACCGTCAACATTTGCGACAAAGGCAGAAAAGCTTGTTGACAGTGAAGGCGTTGCGACAGTATTTGGCTGCTGGACTTCATCTTCAAGAAAAGCAGTAAAATCTGTCTTTGAAGATTATGATAATCTTCTCTGGTATCCGGTTCAGTATGAAGGAATGGAATCATCAAGCAACATAGTATATTGCGGTGCTGCACCAAACCAGCAGATAGTACCGGCTATCGAGTATCTTATCAAAAAGGGATATAAGAAATTCTTCCTTATGGGTTCAGATTATGTATTCCCAAGAACAGCAAACATGATAATCGAAGCTCAGGTTAAGGCAGCAGGTGGCAAGGTTGTCGGCGAGGAATATGCTGACATGGAGCAGACGGATTTTGCTTCAATAATTGCAAAAATTGAGTCTGCAAAGCCTGATATTATTATCAATACATTGAACGGTACAGGAAATGTCTCATTCTTCAAACAGATGTCAGAAAAGAATTATACAAGCAAAGATTATCCGACAATGTCATTTTCAATTGCAGAAGAAGAAGTTGCAACAATTGGTGCTGACATCTTAAAGGGACACATGGTTTCATGGAATTATTATCAGACAACAGACACAGAGAAAAATAAAGAGTTTGTTGCAAATTACAAGAAGAAATACGGTGAGGATAGAGTGACATCTGACCCGGCAGAAGCAGGATATGACGCGGTTTATCTCTGGAAGGCAGCTTGTGAGAAAGCAAACAGTTTTGAGGTGGATGATGTACTTGACGCAATACATACAGGAGAAATAAGCTTTGATGCTCCTGAGGGAACAGTAACTATTGACGGAGACAACCAGCATCTTACAAAACCTGTCAGAATCGGTGAAGTGGATGAAAAAGGTCTTATCAACGAGATTTATGCAACTGACAAACCTGTAAAACCGGACCCATATTTGAAATCATATGACTGGGCAGTAAAAGCAGGTATTCAGCCTTTAGAGTAAAAGAAAAAACAATCAGGAGGTTAAAATATGGAGCAGTTTATTACTACATTATTTAACGGTTTAAGTCTCAGTTCCATAATTTTATTGACATCCTTAGGACTGGCAATCACATTTGGACAGATGAAAATAATAAATATGGCGCATGGTGAATTTGTGATGATAGGTGCGTATACAACATATGTTGTTCAGAATGTGGTTGCCGGGATTGTTCCGGCATCCATGCAGGGAATATATTATATAATTTCAATTCCGGCAGCATTTGGCGTGACATTTTTGCTTGGCAGCATAATGGAGCGTCTTATAGTATCAAGATTGTATGGCCGTGAAATTGACAGTCTCCTTGCGACATATGGAATAAGTCTCATCTTGCAGCAGGCTGCGAGAAGCATATTCGGAACACAGGGTGTAAACGTAAACGTTCCGGCATTTTTGGAGGGCGGCTTAAAAATCGGAGGATGTACATTTTCTTACAATCGTATATTTATTATCACAATGGTTCTTGTCTGCCTGCTGATTATTTATTTTATAATGTATCGTTCAGGATTTGGAAAAAAGATGCGTGCAGTAATGCAGAACAGACCTATGGCACAGTGCATGGGAATCAATTCAAAAAGAGTGGACACAATTACTTTCAGTATCGGTTCGGGACTTGCCGGTATAGCCGGATGTTCGGTTGCACTTCTTGGTTCCATCGATTCGACAGTAGGTCAGAGTTATATCGTAAATTCATTTATGGCAATTGTTCTTGGCGGAGTAGGAAAACTGGCAGGAACCGTACTCGGCTCATCAGTAATAGGATTTTGCAGTATATTTACTGAAAAATATACATCAGCAACAATAGCTAAGGCGATTGTATTACTTGTTGTTATCGTATTTTTACAGAAAAGACCGCAGGGATTTTTCGTTGTAAAAAGCAGAGGATTGGATGAATAGGAGGTTTGTATGAAAATTATAACAAAACATGGTGATAATCTTTGTTTTATATTGATTGTAATTGCATTGGCATTAACTCCTATTTTATCCGGAGCAGGAATAATCCAGAATACTTCGACAGTGTTATTCCTTGGAAAATGTATTGCTTTTTCAATCGTTGCAATAGGCCTTGACCTTATATGGGGTTACACAGGCATTCTAAGCCTCGGACACGGTTTGTACTTCGGGCTTGGTGCATATGTCATGGCAATGTATCTTAAACTTCAGGAAACGGGAGGAAATATTACAGACTTCATGCATGTAGGGGGGCTTAAAAAACTTCCGCTTATATGGCAGATGTGTAAGCCTTTGGGAATGTCTTTGGTGCTTGTAATAGTTGTGCCGGGTGTGGTTGCCGGAATAATAGGATATTTTATTTTTAAAAGCCGTGTTAAGGGCGTATATTTTTCGATTATATCGCAGGCGATAACATGGGCGGCATATTCAATGTTCATTGCTTTATCACCTTATACAAACGGTAATGTCGGAATAACAGAAATAAAATCAATTTTTGGAAGCATTAAAGGAAAAGCAAATGCAGATAATATGCAGATGTTGTTTTATCTGGCTGTAGCTATACTCGTTGTTATATATGTAATTTCAAAATATCTTGTAAACAGTAAGTTTGGAAAAATTCTTATAGCAATTCGTGACGGTGAAAACAGAACTTATTTTTCGGGTTATAAAGTAAGCAAATTTAAGACATTTATATATGTTGTGTCTGCTGTATTTGCAGGAATTGCAGGAGCTGTATTTGTTAATTTTAACGGAAGTATCACACCGTCGCAGATGACAATTGCATATTCAATCACGATGGTTATCTGGGTTGCGGTAGGCGGAAGAGCGTCAATTATAGGAGCTGTTATAGGAGCATTTTTGATAAATCTTTGTGAATACAATTTAAGCTCAGGAAGTCTTGTTGAGATATGGCAGTACATTATAGGAGCAATATTCTGTCTTACTATTATATTCTTTAAAGGCGGAATTGTCGGTGTTATCAGAGAACACATACCTGCACTGTTAAAGAAAAAGGGTGAAAAAGTGACAGGTACAAACTAATTGAAATCGGAAAATACGCACAGAAATGGGGAATATTATGGTAAATGATAATGCATTAGTAATAAAAAATATTTCAGTATGTTTTGATGGATTTTATGCACTTACAGATGTCAATGCAAATGTAAAAAGAAACAGTATTCATTTTTTTATCGGACCAAACGGAGCAGGTAAAACAACTCTGCTTGATATAATTTGTGCAAAAACAAGACCTACACAGGGAAGTGTGATTTTTTATCCGAAAAACGGTGACAGCATGAAACTCACAAAAATGAAGGAATATAAAATTGTACATGCGGGTGTAGGAAGAAAATTTCAGGTTCCGTCAGTTTTTGTAAATCTGACTGTAGAAGAAAACATGATACTGTCTTTAAAGGGACACAAGGGAATATGGGATTGTATTTTTTGTAAGCCCTCGAAAGCTGAGATGGAATGGATATATGAAATCCTTAAGAGAATAGGACTTAAGGACTTTTCAAAGCTTCGTGCGGGTGCTCTTGCACATGGACAGAAACAGTGGCTTGAGATAGGTATGCAGCTTGTGCAGAAACCGGAGATAATTATGCTGGATGAACCGGCAGCAGGAATGGGAAAACCCGAAACATTTAAGACAGGGGAAATACTTAAAGAAATAAAAAAAGACTGCACCGTAATAGTTATCGAGCATGATATGGAGTTTGTAAAGCAGACGGCGGATGTGGTCACTGTTTTACATGAAGGAAAAGTGCTTATGGAGGGTGATATAGACAGTGTACTTGCCGACAAGACGGTACAGTCGGTGTATCTTGGAAGAGGCGGCGAGCCGGAAATGTGAGGTGTTGTATGTTAGAAATTCAGAATATAAATTCTTATTATGGAGAGAGCTGTGTGCTCAATGAGCTTTCATTATCTGTTCCTGATGGGGAGATTGTAGGATTGATAGGACGTAACGGTGTTGGAAAAAGTACAACGCTTAAAAGTATCATGGGATTGATAAAAACTACCGGTGGAAGTATTATATTTGATGGAAATGATATTATAAAGATGCCGACGTATGAAAGGGTAAAAAAGGGAATCGGATATGTTCCACAGGGCAGGGATATATTTCCGTATATGACGGTTCAGGAAAATCTTGAGATGGGATTACAGCCGTTAGGCGGAAAAGGAAAAATTCCTGATTACATATATGAACTTTTCCCAATAATTCCTGAATTTGCGAAAAGAAAAGGCGGCGATTTGTCAGGAGGCCAGCAACAGCAGCTTGCGATTGCGAGAGCACTGGCAGCAGAACCTAAAATACTTATACTTGACGAACCTACAGAAGGAATACAGCCTTCAATAATTCATGACATAGGAGTTGCGATAAAAAAAGTAAACGAGTGGAAACACATAACTGTTTTGCTTGTGGAACAGTATCTTGACTTTGTCATGGAAAATACATCGTATCTGTATGTTATGGAAAAGGGAGAGATAATTTACAAAAACAGGACTGCAGATGCAGAGAAAGAAGAAGTTCAGAAAATGATGACAAGCTAAAAGTGAGTGGCGGCAAAGCACTCAGATATGGAGAGTTTTATGAGGGTGGCAGAAATATTGATAGTAGATGATCAGCCTGATCAGATAAGATTTGCAGGAGAAATATTAAAAAGTGCCGGATACCGTGTGTATGTTGCAACATCCGGAAAAAGGGCACTCAATTTTCTTGAAACTAGAAAACCTGATTTAATAGTTCTTGATATAAAAATGGAAGACATAGACGGAATAACGGTTTGTGGGAAAATAAAGAATAATCCGGATACAAAGGAGATTCCTGTTATATTTTTAACAACGGAAAAAAGCCCGGAAGTTATACGCAAAGGCTTTGAGGCAGGGTGCAGTGATTATATTTGCAAACCTTATATAAGAGAAGAATATCTGGCGAGGGTACAGGTTCATTTGAAAATACACCAACAAAATAAAATGCTTACAAATGCAAATGAAGAATTGAATATGTTTTGCAGTGCGGTATCTCATGACCTTCGTTCGCCGTTACAGGTTATGGGAATGCTGATAGATGCGCTTAACGATGAGATTATAAATGAAAACAAGGAAGAAGTTATAAAAATATCAGATATGATTTCAGCAAAAGCCGGTGAACTTGATACAATGATAAAAAGGCTGCTTGAGTTTTCGAGAATGTGCAATGCGAAAATGAACATGCAGCAGCTTGATATGGATGAGATATTTGACACAGAGTATGAAGAACTTGAAAAATTGGAAAAAGACAGAAAAATAAATTATTTTCATGGGGAGCTTGGAACCATATCGGGAGACGAGGTCCTCATTCGCATGGTTGTAAAAAATATACTTAGTAATGCTTTAAAGTATACAAGGAAATGTAATACGGCGGTTATAAGTGTCTCTATGGAATATGACAAACCTTTTAAGCGCATTTCGGTAACTGGACAATGGTGCGGGCTTTGATGAAGAGTATTCAGATAAACTTTTTAATGTGTTTCAGAGACTGCACAGTAGCAGTGAGTTTGAGGGCAGCGGAGTAGGACTTGCCATAGTAAAAAAAGTGATGCAGAGGCATGGCGGAGCCGTGGCGATAAGGGGAAGTGTGGGAAAAGGCGTGACGATAACGCTTACATTCAGGGAGTGAAAAATAAAAAAAGTATTGTCAAATAACAATACTTCTGATAAAATACATATTTTAACAAAAATTCAAAATATTTCTTGACAAGTCAGTCCTTTAATGCTAACATGAAAAATGCACTATTGTGGCTGACTATACTTTTCTTATTTATTATATCACAGTTCGTTAAAAAAGAAAAGTCCTTAATGAAAAAAATAGTCAGACTGCAAAATACTCTAAAAAATTAAGGAGTGAACATCGATGGAGAAAAACAGGATACGCCCAGTAAAAGTAGGTAACGGTGTTAGAATGAGTTATGCCAAACAGCAGGAAGTGCTGGAGATGCCAAATCTCATTGAGGTACAGACTAATTCTTATCAGTGGTTCTTGGACGAAGGACTAAAAGAAGTTTTCCGAGATATTTCGCCTATCTCTGATTTTGGTGGTCATCTCAGTCTCGAATTTGTAGATTTTGTTTTATGCAGGGATGAGACAAAGTATGACATCGATCAGTGTAAGGAAAGGGATGCAACATACGCAGCACCTTTGAAGGTGAAAGTAAGGTTACACAATAAGGAAACAGAAGAAATTAAAGAGCATGAGATCTTTATGGGAGATCTTCCTTTGATGACTGCGACAGGTACCTTTGTAATCAATGGTGCTGAACGAGTTATAGTTAGCCAGTTAGTTCGTTCACCAGGTATTTATTATGCAATCGGACATGATAAATTCGGTAAAGAACTGTATTCATCAACTGTAATTCCAAATCGTGGTGCATGGCTGGAATACGAGACTGACTCCAATGATGTATTTTATGTTCGTGTAGATAGAAACAGAAAAGTTCCTATCACTGTATTCCTTAGAGCTATGGGTCTTGGAAGCAATGAGCAGATTAAAGAACTTTTCGGTGATGAGCCAAAGATTCTCGCAAGTATCGAGAAGGATACTACAGAGAATTATCAGGATGGTCTTCTTGAATTATATAAGAAACTCCGTCCGGGCGAGCCATTGTCAGTAGACAGTGCTGAAAACTTATTAAACGGTATGTTCTTTGACCCTAAGAGATATGATCTTGCAAAGGTAGGAAGATATAAGTTTAATAAGAAACTTCATTTTAAGAATCGTATTACAGGCTGCAAGCTTGCAGAGCTTGCAGTGGATGCTGTAAGCCCTGCAACAGGCGAAGTATATGAAGCCGGCACAACTATCACAGAAGAACTTGCAACTGAACTTCAGAACGCAGCAGTTCCTTATGTAATGGTTGAAAAAGAAGAGAAAGTTACAAAGGTGCTTTCAAACCTTATGGTTGACCTTAAAGCATATCTTCCGGACGTTGACCCGGCTGAAGTTGAAGTACATGAGAGTGTTTATTATCCACTCTTAAAGCAGATTCTTGACGAGAATGATGATATAGAAGAAATCAAGGAACTTATCAGATTTAATATTGCTGAACTTGTTCCTAAGCATATCACAAAAGAAGATATTTTTGCTTCTATCAACTACAACATGCATCTTGAGTATGGCGTAGGAACAGATGACGATATCGACCACTTGGGAAATCGTCGTATTCGTGCGGTTGGTGAGCTTTTACAGAACCAGTACCGTATCGGACTTTCAAGAATGGAAAGAGTTGTGCGTGAGAGAATGTCAACACAGGACATCAACAGCATCACTGCACAGTCACTTATAAATATCAAACCTGTAACTGCTGCAGTTAAGGAGTTCTTTGGAAGTTCGCAGTTGTCGCAGTTCATGGATCAGAACAATCCTCTTAGTGAGCTTACTCACAAGAGAAGATTATCAGCCTTAGGACCTGGTGGTCTTTCACGAGACAGAGCCGGATTCGAGGTTCGAGATGTACATTATACACATTATGGCCGTATGTGTCCTGTAGAGACACCTGAAGGACCAAATATCGGTCTTATCAACTCACTTGCATCTTATGCGAGAATAAATGAATATGGATTTATCGAGGCACCTTATCGTAAACTCGACAAGACTGACCCGGCAAATCCTATCGTAACTGATGAGGTTGTATATCTCTCGGCTGACGAAGAAGACAAATATATAGTTGCACAGGCTAACGAACAGCTTGATGAGGACGGACATTTTGTAAGAAACAATGTTTCAGGTCGTTTCCGTGAGGAGACATCAGAGTTTGCAAAGAGTAAGATAGATCTTATGGACGTATCTCCTAAGATGGTATTCTCAGTAGCTACAGCCATGATTCCGTTCCTTCAGAACGATGATGCCAACAGAGCGTTGATGGGTTCAAACATGCAGCGTCAGGCAGTTCCGCTTCTCATAACTGAAGCACCTGCAGTTGGTACTGGTATGGAAATGAAAGCTGCTGTCGATTCAGGAAACTGTGTTGTAGCAGAGGAAGATGGTATCGTTGAGCGTTCAGCATCAAATGAGGTTATTATTAAACCGGCAACAGGAAATGTCCACAGATATAAACTTTCTAAGTTCCAGCGAAGCAATCAGGGAACAAGCATGAATCAGAAGCCTATCGTAAGAAAAGGTGATGAGATTAAGAAAGGACAGGTTATCGCAGACGGACCTTCAACATGTGGTGGTGAGATAGCACTCGGTAAGAACCCTCTTATCGGTTTCATGACATGGGAAGGTTACAATTACGAGGATGCCGTTCTTCTTAGTGAAAGACTTGTAAAAGAAGATGTATACACATCAGTTCATATAAATGAGTATGAGGCAGAAGCAAGAGATACTAAGCTTGGTGCCGAGGAAATTACGCGTGATGTTCCGGGTGTAGGTGATGATGCACTTAAAAATCTTGATGAGCGTGGAATTATCCGTATTGGTGCAGAGGTTCGTGCCGGAGATATCCTTGTAGGTAAAGTTACTCCTAAGGGAGAGACAGAGCTTACAGCAGAGGAAAGACTTCTTCGTGCAATCTTCGGAGAAAAGGCTCGTGAGGTAAGAGATACTTCACTTAAAGTTCCTCATGGAGAGTTCGGTATTATCGTTGATGCCAAAGTATTTACAAGAGAAAACGGCGATGAACTTCCACCGGGAGTAAATCAGTCAGTTCGCATATATATTGCACAGAAACGTAAGATTCAGGTCGGAGATAAGATGGCCGGTCGTCATGGTAACAAGGGTGTCGTTTCAAGAGTACTCCCTGTTGAAGATATGCCATTCCTTCCAAATGGCCGTCCTCTTGACATCGTGCTTAATCCATTGGGTGTGCCTTCTCGAATGAATATCGGTCAGGTCCTCGAAATTCATTTAAGTCTTGCAGCGAAAGTTCTCGGCTTCAATGTATCAACACCTGTATTTGACGGTGCAAACGAGAAAGACATTATGGATACTCTTGAACTTGCAAATGATTATGCAAATACACCGCTTAACCAGAAAGAACTTGCCGAGCAGCTTGCAAAGGCAGAGGAAAACGGTGACGAGAATGAGGTTGCACGCTTAAAGGAAATTGTTCCTTTTGAGGATAAATATAAAGATATTCTTTCACCTGATGTTATGGAGTATCTTGTTGAAAATGAAGCATATCGTGCTCAGTGGAGAGGTGTTCCAATCAACAGAGACGGAAAAGTTCGACTTCGTGATGGTCGTACAGGTGAGTATTTTGACGGTGCTGTTACAATCGGTTTCATGCACTATCTCAAACTCCATCATCTTGTTGATGATAAGATTCATGCACGTTCAACAGGTCCTTACTCATTAGTAACACAGCAGCCACTTGGTGGTAAAGCCCAGTTCGGTGGACAGCGTTTCGGTGAGATGGAGGTTTGGGCACTCGAGGCATATGGAGCAGCACATACACTTCAGGAAATTCTTACTGTTAAATCCGATGATGTTATCGGTCGTGTTAAGACTTACGAAGCTATCATTAAGGGTGACAATATTTCAGAGCCTGGTATACCTGAGTCATTTAAGGTTCTCCTTAAAGAATTACAGGCACTTGCTCTCGATGTTACTGTACTTGATGAGGACGGCAACGAAGTAAAACTTGGTGAGGATGTTGACGAATCTGAAAATGATTCAATCAAATCACTTACTGATGATGATGAAACATATGACGCATTTGACAATGGTGAGTCATACGCATCAGCAGGTTATATCGAGGGAACTCCTGATGAACTTGAAGATGCATTTGGTGCAACTATGGTTGATACAGATTCAGTATTTGATGACTAAGGAGGTTACTATGTCAGAGACTAATAAAGCAGAAAAGCACATCACTTATGATGCTATTAAGATTGGTCTTGCTTCACCTGAAAAGATCAGAGAGTGGTCGCGTGGTGAAGTTAAGAAGCCTGAGACAATAAATTATAGAACCTTAAAACCGGAAAAAGATGGTCTTTTCTGTGAAAAGATTTTTGGACCTAGCAAGGACTGGGAGTGTCATTGTGGTAAGTACAAGAAAATCCGTTATAAGGGTGTAGTTTGTGATAAGTGTGGTGTTGAAGTTACAAAGTCAAGCGTTCGTCGTGAGCGTATGGGACACATTGAACTTGCAGCTCCTGTGTCACACATCTGGTATTTCAAGGGTATCCCAAGCCGTATGGGACTTATCCTTGACGTATCACCAAAGAACCTCGAGAGAGTATTGTATTTTGCGTCATATATCGTACTTGAGACAGCTCCTGATATAGGAATTCAGCAGAAACAGATTTTATCGGAAGCTGAATATCAGGAAGCAAAAGCAAAATACGGTAATGCATTCCGTGCAGGAATGGGTGCAGAGTCCATTATGGAACTTCTCATGAACATTGACCTCGAGGAAGAGTCCGTAACACTTAAAGCGGAACTTGAAAACGCATCAGGTCAGAAACGTGCACGTATCATCAAGAGACTTGAAGTTATCGAGTCATTCAGAGAGTCAGGAAACAAACCGGAGTGGATGATTCTTACGGTTATTCCTGTTATCCCACCGGATCTTCGTCCTATGGTACAGCTTGATGGTGGACGTTTTGCAACATCTGATATGAACGACCTTTATCGTCGTATTATAAATAGAAATAACCGTCTTAAGAGACTTCTTGAACTTGGAGCACCTGATATTATCGTAAGAAACGAGAAGAGAATGCTTCAGGAAGCAGTAGATGCTCTATAGACAACGGTCGTCGTGGACGTCCTGTTACAGGACCTGGAAACAGACCGCTCAAATCCTTTCAGATATGCTTAAAGGTAAGCAGGGACGTTTCCGTCAGAACCTTCTCGGTAAGCGTGTTGACTATTCAGGACGTTCAGTTATCGTAGTAGGACCTGAACTTAAGATTTATCAGTGTGGTCTTCCAAAGAGATGGCTATCGAGCTCTTCAAACCATTCGTTATGAAAGAACTTGTTGCCAACGGAACAGCACACAACATCAAACAGGCTAAGAAGATGGTTGAGAAACTTCAGACAGAGGTTTGGGATGTACTTGAAGAAGTAATTCGTGAGCATCCTGTTATGCTTAACCGTGCCCCTACACTTCACAGACTTGGTATTCAGGCATTTGAGCCTATACTTGTCGAGGGTGCTATTAAGCTTCATCCACTCGTTTGTACAGCGTTCAACGCCGATTTCGACGGTGACCAGATGGCTGTTCATCTTCCACTTTCTGTTGAAGCACAGGCAGAGTGCCGCTTCCTTCTTTTATCACCAAACAACCTTCTGAAACCTTCAGACGGTGGTGTGGTAGCCGTTCCTTCACAGGATATGGTACTTGGTATCTATTATCTTACACAGGAGCGTCCGGAACTTTCAAGAACAAAGCCGGCAGATATAGATGATCCTGATGCAGATAAGCATCCGGAGAGATATTATAGATTTTACAAATCTATAGAGGAAGCTATTACAGCTTACGAAAATCATGAAATCTGTCTCCATGAGAGAATAAATGTCCGCAGAACAGGCATAAATGCTCAGGGAGAAACAGAGTCAAGAATTATCTGTTCAACACTTGGAAGATTTATTTTTAACGAAATTCTTCCGCAGGATATGGGATTTGTAGACAGAAGTGACCCTGCAAACTTCCTTAAACTTGAAGTTGATTTCCATGTAGGAAAGAAACAGCTTAAACAGATTCTTGAAAAATGTATCAATGCACACGGTGCAACAGGTACGGCAGAGACAATGGATGCCATTAAGGCAATTGGTTATAAATATTCAACTCGTGCAGCAATGACAGTTTCTATTTCTGACATGACAGTGCCGGAAGAGAAAAAGACAATCCTTGCCGAGGCTGAAAAGACAGTAGAGCAGATAGCACGTAAATATCGCCGTGGTTTCCTTACTGAGGAAGAGAGATATAAAGGTGTTATTAAAGTTTGGCAGCAGGCCGATGATGAGATTACAAAAGCCCTTCTTACAGGACTTGATGCATACAACAATATCTTCATGATGGCGGATTCCGGAGCCCGTGGTTCTGATAAGCAGATTAAACAGCTTGCCGGTATGCGTGGACTTATGGCGGATACATCAGGACGTACTATCGAACTTCCTATCAAGTCAAACTTCCGTGAAGGACTTGACGTATTGGAGTACTTCATTTCTGCACATGGTGCCAGAAAAGGTATGTCAGATACAGCCCTTCGTACAGCCGATTCAGGATACCTTACACGTCGTCTTGTCGATGTATCACAGGATCTTATTATCCGTGAAATCGACTGCTGTACAAACAGAAAAGAAATTTCCGGTATGGAGATTTCAGCGGTTACAGACGGAAAAGATGTAATCGAGGAACTTCAGGAGAGAATTACAGGACGTTTTGCCTGCGAAGATATATACAGTGATGATGGAGAGCTTATTGTAAAAGCAAACCATATGATTACACCAAAGCGTGCAGCACTTGTATGCCAGCGTAAAGAAATTGCTGAAAACAGAGCAAAAGCAAAAGTTAAAATCCGTACAATACTTACATGTAAATCACATGTCGGTGTTTGTGCTAAGTGTTACGGTGCCAACCTTGCAACAGGTGAGCCTGTTCAGGTAGGTGAAGCAGTAGGTATCATAGCAGCACAGTCAATCGGTGAGCCTGGTACACAGCTTACTATGCGTACTTTCCATAGTGGTGGTGTAGCCGGAGATGATATCACACAGGGTCTTCCTCGTGTCGAGGAGCTTTTCGAGGCTCGTAAGCCAAAGGGACTTGCAATTATTGCAGAGATTGGCGGTAGAGTTTCTATCCGTGATACAAAGAAAAAACGTGAAGTTGTAATAACAAATGATGAATTGAAGGATGAGAGAGCATATCTTATACCTTACGGTTCTCGTATAAAAGTAACAGAAGGTGAAATTCTCGAAGCAGGTGATGAACTTACAGAAGGTAGTGTAAACCCACATGACATCCTTGCAATAAAGGGTGTTCGTGCCGTTCAGGATTACATGATTCGTGAAGTACAGAGAGTTTATCGTCTTCAGGGTGTTGAAATCAACGATAAGCATATCGAGGTTATCGTTCGTCAGATGCTCAAGAAGATTCGTATCGAGACAGCAGGAGATTCTGAATTCTTACCGGGTGTAATGGTAGATGCACTTGAATTTGAGGATGAAGTTGAGAGACTTACAGAAGAAGGAAAAGAAGCTCCTACAGGACAGCAGTGTATGCTTGGTATTACAAAAGCATCACTTGCAACAAACTCATTCCTCTCAGCAGCATCATTCCAGGAGACAACTAAGGTTCTTACAGATGCCGCTATCAAGGGTAAGATTGACCCACTCGTTGGACTTAAAGAAAATGTTATCCTTGGTAAACTTATACCTGCAGGAACAGGAATGAAGTGCTACCGTGAAGTTAAGCTTGATTGCGATGAGTCAGCAGAGAAAATGATTGAGGAACGCAACAGAGCCAAACAGGAAGAGGCAGAGCAGGAAGCCAAAGAAAAGGCAAAAGAAAAAGCTAAGCCGGTTGAGAGAGAGGCAGAGCCTGCGGAAGATGAAACAGGCTCAATGCTCCAGTCAGACAATGACGGAGAACTTGTATTTTCAACAACAACTGAATTAGACGATTAAAATTTAAAATCATCATCTAATATAATATAAAAAAGCTGACAGCCAGTGATAATTGATTGGCTGTCAGCTTTTTTGCGCTTTTATGCTGACAGCATAAGACTTATTCAGACAGAATAAGTATAATTGATATATCTTAAAATGTAATTATGTATGATTGAGGAGTTAAAGATGAAAAAATTAAATGAAAAATCAAAAATTGAGCAACTTTTTATTATTACATTAATGTTTGTGACATTGATGGCAATGTTTTGTCTGACAGGCTGTGGTGGCTGTTTTGGTTGTGGCGGAAATTCATGTGAAAAAATAAAATGCAGTAATGAAGAAAAGATTTCTGGAATATCAATTCCAGGTTGTGGTGGAATTTTGACATCGGGAAGGGGCTGTAATTTTCCTCTTTGGGCGCAGTCTATAAAATGTATATCAAGTAAAGATGACAAAAAGGCGGATAATTATATGAGTATGAAAGCGTGTGATGTAAGATATTACGGTGGTGGTTGTTTTGGATGTATAGGTTGCAGCCAGACTAAAAAGAGTTGTTATAGTGCTTGTGTGAAAAGTAAAAATAATAATGAAAAACACACTGTAATGGTTTTTGGACATACAAAAGACGAAAGTAATATAAAAGAAATTAGTATAGGCTGTTCTAATGGTTGTGTTGGTATTGGATGTAGCGGCGATAATAGAACAAATATAGATACCATATACGAATTAGAATATTTAATGGGAGTAGATTAATATGTATCCATATATTCATATAATATTACCGTCATATATGGTTATGGCATTGATTGGCGGTTTCTTTGCAGTGTGTTTTATATTTTCGCGCATTGATAAATATGAAATACTTTTTACTGATTTTATTAAAATGTTTTTATTGTGTATGATAGGTGGAGTAGTCGGAAGCAAAGTCCTTTTTGCAATAACACAGATACCATGGCTGATAAAACATTTTTCGATAGAAAATATGATATTACTTATTCCGCAGAGTGGCTTTGTGTTTTATGGAGGATTGTTTGGCGTTATATTTACGTTGATGTTTTTGACAAGAAATGATGCAGATATGAGAAAAAAGGTATTTGAAATATCAGTTCCAGCAATGCCATTATTTCATGCATTTGGAAGAATAGGCTGTTTTTTGGCAGGTTGTTGTTATGGAAAAAAATTATCTACACCGATAGTTATTGGTACGATAGAATTTGCCAGGATACCTGTACAGATTATAGAATCAATGGCAGAGTTTATTCTTTTTATCGTGCTTTTTATATTGAGCAAAAAAAATAGGGACATAGATTTATTAAGAATTTATCTTGTAATATATGCTGTTATTCGTTTTGCTGATGAATTTTTGCGTGGAGATAAAATAAGGGGAATATATGGGGGAGTATCAACAGCACAGTGGATATCTTTGATTATATTGTTTGTATATGGATTTGAGTATATAAAAGGGAGATATAGCAAAAAAGTAAATAGTTCTTTTTAGCTGTTTATAATTGAATAAAACAATGAAAATAATGTTGTTAATAATATTTATATTAAAATATAAGTATAAAGTTATATGTGAAAAGATACGAGAAAACATATGTGAGATATTTATTATCATTATGTAAAGTGAATGAAAAACAAAACAATGAATAAAGGTAAGCGCGTATGGATTTAAGAGTATTACATTATTTTTTGACAGTGGCTAAAGAACAGAGCTTTGCAAGAGCTGCTGCACAACTGCATATAACACAGCCTACGCTTTCAAGACAGCTTGCAGCTCTTGAAGGTGAATTGGGGACGGTTCTTTTTGACAGGGGCGGGCGCACTATTACCCTTACAGATGAGGGAATCCTGCTTAAAAGGCGAGCTTTGGAGATAATAGACCTTGAAGATAAGATAATAGATGAATTCAAAGGCAGCAATGATGTGGTAGAGGGCAAAATAACCATTGGGTGTGGTGAATTTGCGGCTGTTGAGACGATGGCTGAGATATGCGGGAGGTATAGGAAAAAGTATCCTATGGTTCAGATTGCGATACATACGGGCACGGCGGACATTATACAGGAGATGATGAATAAAGGGCTGGTAGATATAGGATTATTTATGGAGCCGATTAATACAGAAGGTTTGGAATATATTCGTATTCAGGACAGTGACCATTGGGTAGTGGGAGTAAGACCGGGTGATGAGCTTGCCAAAAAAGAATACATAACAAAAAACGATTTGCTGGATGTTCCTCTTATTTTGCCGGAGCGTGCAGGTGTTCAGAGTGAACTTGCAAACTGGTTTGGGAAAGATGTAGACAAACTTCATGTGGCATTTACAAGCAATCTCGGAACAAATGCGGGTGTTATGGCATTGCATGGACTTGGCTATCCGGTATCGATAGAGGGAGCAGCAAGATATTGGAGCAGGGAACTGCTTGTACAAAAGAAACTTTATCCCGAGATAAATTCGAGTACAGTGCTGGCATGGCGCAGAAACATTCCTTATTCAAGAGCAGTCAATAAGTTTATTGAAGAAATAAATGCTTTTGAAAAATGATATGATCGGAAATAAGTTGACTATTTGTATTATGCGCAGCAACTTGTCAAAAATATACATATATGCTTTTTAAGCATAGAAAATAATGTAATATAAGTATTAGACATACAAAAATAAAAAATAATATAATAGATGCACAGGGTATATTAAGAAAATATTCTGTGCATTTGTTTTATAGAAGTTAAATATCTATAAAGCAGAAAACTTAGAGATTATATTAAAATTTAGGAGGTGTGATTAATGGCAAAAAAATTAGTTGCATATTTTAGTGCGAGTGGTGTGACAAAAAAAGTCGCTGAGATGATTTCAGAGGTTTCAGGATATGAACTTTATGAGATTAAGCCTAAACAGGCATATACAAAGGCTGACTTAAACTGGATGGATAAAAATTCAAGAAGCAGTGTGGAAATGAAAGATAAAAAGTTCAGACCTGAGATTATTACAAAAGATATAGAAATGTCAGACTATGATGAAATTATACTTGGTTTTCCGATTTGGTGGTATGTTGCGCCTACTATTATAAACACATTTTTAGAGGTATATGATTTTTCAGGCAAAAAGATTACTTTATTTGCAACATCAGGTGGAAGTGGATTTGGAAATACGGTAAGTGAACTTAAACCGTCTGCGCCTAATGCTGATATAGTTGAAGGAAAATTACTTAATAACGCAAACAAGCAGGAAATAGAGAACTGGTTAAAGACAATATAATTGTTTAAAACAATATAGGAGGATATTTACTATGGCTAAAATTGTACAGACAGCGGGCAGAAATGCACTTGGAGAATTTGCACCTCAATTTGCACATTTTAATGATGATATTCTTTTCGGTGAAAATTGGAACAATACAGATATAGATGTTAAGACAAGAAGTATTATAACAGTTGTAGCATTGATGTCACAGGGGATTACTGATTCATCACTTAAATTCCATCTTGAAAATGCAAAAGCTCATGGAGTGACACAAAAAGAAATAGCTGCAATAATTACCCATACTGCATTTTACGCAGGATGGCCTAATGCATGGGCTGTATTTAATCTGGCAAAAGAAGTGGGCGTAAATGAAGGTGATTTGCCATATGAGGAAGAAGCTATGAGAGCACATGCTAAATCAATGGTATTTCCTATCGGTGAGCCAAACGATGCGTTTGCAAAATATTTTATAGGAAAAAGCTATCTTGCACCTGTATCAAAAGAGCAGGTGGGAATATTTAATGTGACATTTGAGCCGGGATGCAGAAATAACTGGCATATTCATCATGCGAAGAATGGCGGTGGACAGATACTTGTATGCGTTGCAGGACGTGGATATTATCAGGAAGAAGGAAAAGAAGCAATAGAAATGAAACCGGGCGATTGCGTTAATATTCCGCCGGAGGTAAAACATTGGCATGGTGCAGCACATGATGAATGGTTCTCACATCTGGCAGTAGAGGTAGCTGGGGAAGATTGTTCAAATGAGTGGTGTGAACCTGTATCAGATGAGCAGTATAAGGCAGTAGTAGAGAAATAAAAGTTATTATATGTATAAGTATAACTGGCAAATAAAAAATAGTGGCTGAACTGTTACCAAAAATAAAAATAAATTGCAAAATAAACTTGACATAGCATATATGGTGTGATAATATAGTCTTCGCTGTCGCACAGGAGACGACTGGAAAGTGAGAGCTCGTGCAGATAGCAAAGACTATATTATTATATGTTCAATCAAATTAAAAGAAAAAAGTTCTTGACATGAAGTTGAGTATATGATATCATTTAATACGTTGTCGCAATCGAGAGATTAGATAATAAAAAACTATTTCAGTTTTGTTTCAAAGCAAAATGAAATAAAAAAAGTTCTTGACAATGTCGAAAAGATGTTGTAAGATAAATATCGCTGTCGCACAAATCGGTGAGAGAATGAAGCTTGAAAGCAAAGGTTTTCTTATCAGATGCGAAAGCAGGAAATCTTAAAGATTTCTAAGTTTTATTTTTTGAAAAACTTCAAAAAATAAAATTAAAAAAGTTCTTGACAAGCTGAAAACAAAGTGATAAAATATATATCGCTGACGCAAACAGCAAGTCAGTAAAAACTAACAACAAGTTGTTAGTTGCAAAGGTCGGACAAAGACCTTGAACCTTGATAATTGAACAGTAAAACAACCCTGAAAATTCTAAAATAAATTTTCAAAAGTTCTTATTTAACACATGCAAATAAGAACACGCGAGGTAAATCGGATTGTAAAATCCAAACTTTAAAATCATTGATTTATAAAAAGACGAAGCCAAGTTTTTGCTTGGACAGGTCAAAACTTAAATATGAGAGTTTGATCCTGGCTCAGGATGAACGCTGGCGGCGTGCCTAACACATGCAAGTCGAACGAAGCTCTTGCGACAGATTCCTTCGGGATGAAGATGCTTGAGACTTAGTGGCGGACGGGTGAGTAACGCGTGGGTAACCTGCCCTGTACTGGGGGACAACAGTTAGAAATGACTGCTAATACCGCATAAGCCTACAGAGTCGCATGACTTAGTAGGAAAAATTCCGGTGGTACAGGATGGGCCCGCGTCTGATTAGCTAGTTGGTGAGGTAACGGCTCACCAAGGCGACGATCAGTAGCCGGCTTGAGAGAGTGAACGGTCACATTGGGACTGAGACACGGCCCAAACTCCTACGGGAGGCAGCAGTGGGGAATATTGCACAATGGGGGAAACCCTGATGCAGCAACGCCGCGTGAGTGAAGAAGTATTTCGGTATGTAAAGCTCTATCAGCAGGGAAGAAAATGACGGTACCTGACTAAGAAGCACCGGCTAAATACGTGCCAGCAGCCGCGGTAATACGTATGGTGCAAGCGTTATCCGGATTTACTGGGTGTAAAGGGAGCGCAGGCGGTTTGGCAAGTCTGATGAAATCCGGGGCTCAACCCGGAACTGCATTGAAACTGTCAGACTAGAGTGTCGGAGAGGTAAGTGGAATTCTAGTGTAGCGGTGAAATGCGTAGATATTAGGAGGAACAACCAGTGGCGAAGGCGGCTTACTGGACGATAACTGACGCTGAGGCTCGAAAGCGTGGGGAGCAAACAGGATTAGATACCCTGGTAGTCCACGCCGTAAACGATGAATACTAGGTGTCGGGGCAAAGTGCTTCGGTGCCGCAGCAAACGCATTAAGTATTCCACCTGGGGAGTACGTTCGCAAGAATGAAACTCAAAGGAATTGATCGGGGACCCGCACAAGCGGTGGAGCATGTGGTTTAATTCGAAGCAACGCGAAGAACCTTACCAGTCCTTGACATCCCGATGACCGACCTGTAACGAGGTCTTCTCTTCGGAGCAACGGAGACAGGTGGTGCATGGTTGTCGTCAGCTCGTGTCGTGAGATGTTGGGTTAAGTCCCGCAACGAGCGCAACCCCTGTCCTTAGTAGCCAGCAGTACGGCTGGGCACTCTAGGGAGACTGCCGGGGATAACCCGGAGGAAGGTGGGGACGACGTCAAATCATCATGCCCCTTATGGGCTGGGCTACACACGTGCTACAATGGTGCTAACAAAGTGAAGCAAGCTGGTGACAGTAAGCAAATCACAAAAATGGCATCTCAGTTCGGATTGTAGTCTGCAACTCGACTACATGAAGCTGGAATCGCTAGTAATCGCAGATCAGAATGCTGCGGTGAATACGTTCCCGGGTCTTGTACACACCGCCCGTCACACCATGGGAGTTGGAAATGCCCGAAGTCAGTGACCCAACCGCAAGGAGGGAGCTGCCGAAGGCAGGTCTGATAACTGGGGTGAAGTCGTAACAAGGTAGCCGTATCGGAAGGTGCGGCTGGATCACCTCCTTTCTAAGAGAAATGAGTAAGAGTTGTTTTACTGTTAAGTTATCAAGAAGATAACAAAAATTTTGGTGGCGATGCGCTTAGGGGAAACACCCGTTCCCATCCCGAACACGATGGTTAAGACCTAAGCGGCCGATGGTACTATGCTGGAGACGGCATGGGAAGAGTAGGTGGCCGCCAATTAAAAAGTAAATAACGCTGAACAGCGATTTGTGGTAAGAAACAGAGAGTTCTTACTATAGATGACTGTTCAACAGTCAAAAACATCCGGGTAAACCGGAAAGTTTGTACCTTGAAAACTGTATATTGATTAGAGTAATAGAGAGAAATTGAGATATATTGCTATATGAAGTTACGAAGTAACTTCTAATGGTAAAAACTTTGATTTTAAACTATTCAGACATCCAAGCGCGTTATATTTTATATAACGGTTGATTCAAAAGCAATAAAGCTTAAGAATTTAACAAATGCTAAAGAAAGCAAACTAACAAATATGGTGATAACGCTATATCAACCATATGAGAATCAGAATCGTTCAGAAGTGAGAATAAGAAATAGCTATGAATTTGGTTATGAATCAAGTTGGTAGTGTGTAATGTGCGCAAAAACTTATTTTCACTATATGGTCAAGCTGATAAGGGCGCAGGGTGGATGCCTTGGCACTAAGAGCCGAAGAAAGACGTGATAAGCTGCGAAAAGCTGCGGGGAGGAGCAAATATCCATTGAGCCGCAGATATCTGAATGGGGAAACCCGGCTGAGCAAACCTCAGTCATCCATACGCCAATACATAACGTATGGAGGGGAACCCGGGGAACTGAAACATCTAAGTACCCGGAGGAAGAGAAAGAAACATCGATTTCCTGAGTAGCGGCGAGCGAAAGGGAAAGAGCCTAAACCGGAGCGCGTGCGTTCCGGGGTTATGGACTGCAAAAGTGAGTTGGAAGCTAGAAGAAAGGTTTTGGGAAAGCCTGCCAGAGAGAGTGAAAGCCTCGTATTCGAAAGCGGAAGACAGCGGCAGTATCCGGAGTACCACGAGACACGAGAAACCTTGTGGGAAATCGGGGGGACCACCCCCCAAGGCTAAATACTACTTAGTGACCGATAGCGCATAGTACTGTGAAGGAAAGGTGAAAAGAACCCCGGGAGGGGAGTGAAAGAGAACCTGAAACCCTGTGTCTACAAGCTGTGGAAGCACCCTATGAGTGCAACCGCGTACTTTTTGTAGAACGGTCCGGCGAGTTATGTGGTGTGGCAAGGTTAAGCACAGAAAGTGTGGAGCCGAAGGGAAACCAAGTCTTAACTGGGCGAATAAGTCACATAACATAGACCCGAAACCGGGTGATCTATCCATGTCCAGGTTGAAGCTGCTGTAAAAGGTGGTGGAGGACCGAACGCACATCCGTTGAAAAGGGTGGCGATGAGGTGTGGATAGGGGAGAAATTCCAATCGAACTCGGAGATAGCTGGTTCTCCTCGAAATAGTTTTAGGACTAGCCTGTCAGGAGTCTGCTGGAGGTAGAGCACTGAATTTTGGGGGCGTCAAAGCCTACCAATGAATATCAAACTCCGAATGCCAGCCAGATGCTCTGATGGAGTCAGACTGCACGAGATAAGTTGGGTAGTCAAAAGGGAAACAGCCCAGACCACCAGCTAAGGTCCCAAAGTGCGTTAAGTGGAAAAGGATGTGGGAATTCGAAGACAACTAGGATGTTGGCTCAGAAGCAGCCATTCATTCAAAGAGTGCGTAACAGCTCACTAGTCGAGAGTTCCTGCGCCGAAAATGTCCGGGGCTAAAACACGACACCGAAGCTGTGGAATCATGCTTGCATGATTGGTAGAGGAGCATTCGCTGAGAGACGAAGCTGTACCGGAAGGAGCAGTGGATTTCAGTGAAGAGAGAATGCCGGAATGAGTAGCGAGAGATAGGTGAGAATCCTATCGGCCGAATATCTAAGGTTTCCAGAGTAAAGCTGATCTGCTCTGGGTAAGTCGGGGCCTAAGGCGAGGTCGAAAGACGTAGTCGATGGATAACAGGTTGAGATTCCTGTACTTCATGATATCAGAAATGTGGGGACACAGAAGCGAAGCACAAGCCGGAATGGAAATACCGGTGCAAGCTAAGGAGCAGTATGAGAGCAAACCCCTCATATAATGCGAGAGAGTGAAGCGTAGCGAACATAAGGGTAGCGAAGTGTGTAGAGGCTGTCAGGAAAAGCCGCTATTGTGTATCATGAACCCGTACCGTAAACCGACACAGGTGGATGAGGAGAGAATCCTAAGGCCGACGGAAGAAGCATTGTTAAGGAATTCGGCAAAATGACCCCGTAACTTCGGGAGAAGGGTGCCTGCGCGCAGGTCGCAGAGAATTGGCCAAGCAACTGTTTAGCAAAAACACAGGTTTATGCGAAACCGAAAGGTGAAGTATATGAGCTGACGCCTGCCCGGTGCTGGAAGGTTAAGGGGAGTGCTTAGACTTCGGTCGAAGGTGCGAACTTAAGCCCCAGTAAACGGCGGCCGTAACTATAACGGTCCTAAGGTAGCGAAATTCCTTGTCGGGTAAGTTCCGACCCGCACGAAAGGCGTAATGATTTGGGCGCTGTCTCGACAATGCATCCGGTGAAATTGAAGTACCAGTGAAGATGCTGGTTACCCGCGCCAGGACGGAAAGACCCCATGGAGCTTTACTCTAGTTTGATGCTGGGATTCGATACTGCATGTACAGGATAGGCGGGAGACTGAGAAGTAGTGACGTCAGTTGCTACAGAGTCGCTGTTGGGATACCGCCCCTGCAGTATTGGGTTTCTAACCTGCGGCCGTAAGCCGGTCGGGGGACAACGTCAGGCGGGGAGTTTGACTGGGGCGGTCGCCTCCGAAAGGGTATCGGAGGCGCTCAAAGGTTCCCTCAGAATGGTCGGAAACCATTCGAAGAGTGCAAAGGCAGAAGGGAGCTTGACTGCGAGACCGACGGGTCGAGCAGGTACGAAAGTAGGACTTAGTGATCCGGTGGTATGAAAGTGGGATTGCCATCGCTCAACGGATAAAAGCTACCCTGGGGATAACAGGCTTATCACTCCCAAGAGTTCACATCGACGGAGTGGTTTGGCACCTCGATGTCGGCTCATCGCATCCTGGGGCTGTAGCAGGTCCCAAGGGTTGGGCTGTTCGCCCATTAAAGCGGTACGCGAGCTGGGTTCAGAACGTCGTGAGACAGTTCGGTCCCTATCCGGCGCGGGCGTAGGATATCTGAAAGGAGCTGGCCTTAGTACGAGAGGACCGGGCTGGACGAACCGCTGGTTTCACCTGTTGTCATACCAATGGCATAGCAGGGTAGCCAAGTTTGGAAGGGATAAACGCTGAAGGCATCTAAGCGTGAAGCCCCCCTTAAGATAAGATATCCCTGGAGTAATCCAGTAAGACCCCTTGAAGACGACGAGGTAGATAGGGCAGAGGTGGAAGTGTGGTAACACATGCAGCTGACTGTCACTAATAGGTCGAGGGCTTGACCAAAGGAACGAAAGCACAGGGATGACAAACAAGGCAAAACGAAAACTTGTTTTCAGATTTGACTTGTAGTCAGACCGGTATTTGAGTGGAATGACATGAAGTATGCGAAGCATACGAATGACATGGAGCTCAAGTGCTTGAGTTAAGAACGAGTTTTTCTCTTGCAATCAAAAGGAAGTCATGATATAATCAATATACAGTTTTTTGGGTATAAACCTAATCCTCGATAGCTCAATGGTAGAGCACACGGCTGTTAACCGTGGGGTTGTTGGTTCGAGCCCAACTCGGGGAGTTTATTTTTTTGTATAATATATGCCGACGTGGCTCAATTGGCAGAGCAGCTGATTTGTAATCAGCAGGTTATCGGTTCGAGTCCGATCGTCGGCTTATAAAAAAGTATGGACCTTTAGCTCAGTTGGTTAGAGCAATCGGCTCATAACCGATCGGTCCAGGGTTCGAGTCCCTGAGGGTCCACTAAAATTTAAATACTTGGCCTGGTGGCTCAGTTGGTTAGAGCGCCGCCCTGTCACGGCGGAGGTCGAGGGTTCGAATCCCTTCCGGGTCGTTTATCTTGTGATTATTGACAAGATATATTTTATATGATATATTTATATTGCTGTGGGATCTTAGCTCAGCTGGGAGAGCATCTGCCTTACAAGCAGAGGGTCACAGGTTCGAGCCCTGTAGGTCCCATTCATAACAATTTAATATTGTTATATGCCGCAGTGGCGGAACTGGCAGACGCCCAGGACTTAAAATCCTGTGGGTAGTGATACCCGTACCGGTTCGATTCCGGTCTGCGGCATTTTTATTAGAAACTGTAAGTCTTATAGGATGAGATTTACAGTTTTTTTGTGGATTATTATAATGAATGTTCAGAAATGCATCAGTCAAGCAGACTGATACATTTTTTAACCGATTCTATAGTCATTTCTTTTTGGTTTAAAAGACCGAGTGTAACGTATTTTAATGTTCTCATAGTATATTCACCTTTTCTAATTTGTACAATTGGCTGTTAAAGAGAAAATATTATGTCAAGCAGGCCTGCAAATTCAAGCAAGGCTAACGGAAGGGTTAACAAAAAAGATATTATAAATATAATCCAGTATTTAAAAGTTTTGTTTTCCTTTTTTTCATAGAACGATATAATCTGATGTTTTGTTAATGAAATATATGAATAAACGAAGTTGTTGGTCAAATCTTTTGTTCTAATAGTAGGAGCGTTTCTAATATTTTTATTTTTGGGATATAATTCAAAGTTTGCAATCATGTATTCATAGTTTTGCTGGCATTTAATAATGTTGTTGACAGTTTTATTAGTGTTAATAATTGTATTATTATTGTTGGTAGTTTTATTTTGGGTAATAACTTTGTTTTCTGTTTCCATTTTGAACCTCCATTTTCGCAAGTATTATCGTAATTGTGGGAACATAATTGCAGATATAATTAACATTATGAGTAATATCAAAGAGATTTTAATTATATATCTCAGTCCCGGAATGATGCTGCAAAGATATTTGTAACGTGGGATACGGTCGCCGATATAAAATAAATTACATCCAAAAAGGTATATTACAGCTACAAATATAGCAGAGAAAATATAAGTTTTTGTTCCGGAATGATCGAATATAAGCGATATGTGAACAAATGCATATAAATGGAAAGCAAGCATGTTTTTGGGCGGATAATTTGTTTGAAACCCCGGAAATTTTCTTATAATATTGAAAAATAATTTATCAGGATAAGACAGTTCTTTTTCAATATCTTTTACAAGCTGATGTATATTATGATATCTTATTTCGTAGCTTGCAGTACATGTATTAAAAATGTGGTTTGCCGTATAACTGCATATTTTAGAAAGTGGAGGAGCATTTCTGTCTTTGGGAGAACATCCTGTAAGCATAAAATATAACAAACAGCCGAGGGAGTATATATCAATGCGGTCAGTAGCGTTTGTGAAATTCAAAATATCGGGTGCAGCATAATTGAGAGTACCAACAGCATGTGTAACAGTGTGGTTAGCGTACTGGATATTGCGTGATATGTCAAAATCAATAAGTTTGACAGACACCTGATTGTGTATGCCATTAAATATTTTAAACTCATTGTCCCAGTTAAATTTATCTGTGAGCAGGACATTTTTAGGCGAAATATCACCATGAATCATATGATTTTTATGAAGTACAGCCAATGCGTCACAGAGTTGGTGAATTAAAATAAGTGATTCCTTTTCTGAAAGACAGCCAAAACTGTTTATGTATTGTTCAAGAGTAAGAAATCTGGTAGTAATCTTTTTGTCTTTTGGAAGAGAAGCATAATCAAGAGAAGACGGTTTGTCTATAAACTCGCTGATTGAAAGAGCATAATTGGGATTGTCGTTATCAGAAATAATTCCAAAAACAGTTTCAAGGTGTGGATTCCAATTTTCGGATATTGTTTTATAAACAGGTAACTGTTCTTTGGAAAGCTCCTTAATAATGACACTTGACTTGTCCGGTGCCAGATTTGAGTGCTCATTTTTGATTTCTGCGAGGTAAGTGTGATAAAATTTTGCTGAGTTGGTATTGTTGAGACAGTCGAGAAAATCAAAATCAAAATAAAGTGAAAGTTCATCTTTGAAATGTTTAATTGTTTTTCCTAACATAATGTATCTAAATTTTCCTTTCCCAAATTTTCATTTATTAAATCTAAATCAGAATGATTTTTAATACCTTTCATTATGATAAAATCACGCATATCTCTGGGATACAATTCGCTTATTCCGAAATGCATAAGCGATTTTTGAATTTTATCGATATCATATCCAAGGGTAATAAAAATTGAAAGCAGCTTATCACGATTGAGCTTCTTTTTGTTGCTTAGAAAATCGGAAAGATGAGATTGGGAAATGGAACATTCGGAAGCAAGTTTATTCATACTATATCCAGCAACAGCTATATCATTTGCAAGTTCGTGACGTAAGTCCTCCTGAGAGACAAACTCAATATCATCTTCATTTATTTCGTCATCTGATTTAATTTTTTGTAGAATTTCATCCGTATCTAAAGTTTTCTTTTTCATAAGTGTTTAAATTCCTTCCTAGAGATATTATTTGATAAAATAATAGCATTGTAATTTGAAAATAGCAACAGTCATGATATTATAATTGTCAGTAATATTAACAGAAAAACTATGGTTACTGTTTGAAATTACGGTGTTTAGAGTGATAAATTATCA
>SCPN01000596.1_pt1 | contig 66975 bp, 58 predicted proteins | sample 6106831 | NCBI WGS metagenome assembly SCPN01 (sample SAMN10720447, study PRJNA508395) | human gut metagenome | isolation source: Participant 1, 0 month
ATGAGATACTAAAAATGGGACACAAGCCCTTATACCGGCAGATTGCCGATCGCATTCGTGAACAAATTGCGCGTGGCGAGCTTAAACCTGGCGATGCGTTACCTACCGAATCGGCATTACAAACAGAGTTTGGCGTCAGCCGGGTTACGGTGCGTCAGGCTTTGCGCCAGTTAGTCGAGCAACAGATCCTCGAAAGCATTCAGGGCAGCGGGACTTACGTCAAAGAAGAGCGGGTCAATTACGATATTTTTCAGTTAACCAGTTTTGATGAAAAACTGTCGGACCGTCACGTCGATACACACAGTGAAGTCCTGATATTTGAAGTGATTCCGGCTGACGATTTTCTTCAGCAACAGCTACAAATCACCGCGCAGGATCGTGTGTGGCATGTGAAGCGCGTGCGCTATCGCAAGCAAAAGCCAATGGCGCTGGAAGAAACCTGGATGCCGCTTGCGTTGTTCCCGGATCTCACCTGGCAGGTCATGGAAAATTCAAAATATCACTTTATTGAAGAAGTGAAGAAAATGGTTATCGATCGTAGCGAACAGGAAATCATTCCTCTGATGCCAACCGAAGAGATGAGCCGTCTGCTTAATATCAGCCAGACAAAGCCGATTCTTGAAAAAGTATCGCGTGGATATTTAGTTGATGGTCGGGTGTTTGAATATAGCCGCAACGCTTTTAATACCGATGACTATAAATTTACCCTGATAGCGCAACGAAAATCATCGCGATAAGCACAAAAAAGGCCATCATACGATGGCCAACCATGTCGAAACCGACAGCCCTTCGCCATTCCTGTAGAGGGAAGCGGCGAGGGCTATTTCTTATTACAGATATTTATTTCAGAACAGTTTTCAGTGCTTCACCGATATCCGCCAGGCTGCGAACGGTTTTCACGCCTGCGGCTTCCAGAGCAGCGAATTTCTCATCCGCAGTCCCTTTCCCACCGGCAATGATGGCACCCGCGTGGCCCATACGTTTGCCTTTCGGCGCAGTCACACCAGCGATGTAACCCACAACTGGCTTGGTAACATGCTCTTTGATGTACGCTGCCGCTTCTTCTTCAGCGCTACCGCCGATCTCACCGATCATTACGATCGCTTCGGTCTGCGGATCTTTTTCGAACATTTCGAGAATGTCGATAAAGTTAGAGCCAGGGATCGGGTCACCGCCGATACCAACACAGGTCGACTGACCGAAACCGTAATCCGTGGTCTGTTTAACCGCTTCATAGGTCAGTGTACCGGAACGGGAAACGATACCCACTTTACCCGGTTTGTGAATGTGACCCGGCTGGATACCGATTTTGCATTCACCCGGAGTGATAACGCCCGGGCAGTTCGGGCCGATCATACGAACGCCGGCTTCGTCCAGTTTCACTTTCACAGTCAGCATATCCAGCGTCGGGATGCCTTCAGTGATGGTGATAATCAGTTTGATGCCTGCATCAATAGCTTCCAGAATGGAGTCTTTGCAGAACGGTGCTGGTACGTAGATAACAGAAGCGGTAGCGCCAGTAGCAGCAACAGCTTCACGCACGGTGTTGAACACCGGCAGGCCGAGGTGGGTAGTACCGCCTTTACCTGGGGTTACGCCGCCAACCATTTTAGTGCCGTATGCAATGGCCTGTTCTGAGTGGAAAGTCCCCTGGCTACCAGTAAAGCCCTGGCAGATAACCTTGGTGTTTTTATCAATTAAAATGGACATTATTTCCCCTCCACTGCGGCAACAACCTGCTGAGCTGCATCCGTCAGACCTTTTGCTGCAATAATATTCAGGCCGCTGTCAGCCAGTTTCTTCGCGCCGAGTTCGGCGTTGTTACCTTCCAGACGTACCACGACCGGTACGTTAACACCCACTTCTGCTACCGCGCCGATGATACCGTCAGCGATCAGGTCGCAACGAACGATACCGCCGAAGATGTTAACCAGAACGGCTTTCACTTTGTCGTCAGAGAGGATGATTTTGAACGCTTCGGTTACACGTTCTTTGGTTGCGCCGCCGCCAACGTCAAGGAAGTTAGCCGGTTCGCCGCCGTGCAGTTTAACGATGTCCATCGTACCCATCGCCAGACCTGCGCCGTTAACCATACAACCGATGTTACCGTCCAGCGCAACGTAGTTCAGTTCCCACTGTGCAGCCTGTGCTTCACGCGGATCTTCCTGCGACTGGTCACGCATTTCGCGCAGATCAGGCTGGCGGAACAGTGCGTTGCCGTCAGCGCCCAGTTTGCCGTCGAGGCAAATCAGATCGCCCTGTTTGGTGATGACCAGCGGGTTGATTTCGATCAACGCCAGGTCGCGCTCCAGGAAAATGGTCGCCAGGCCCATGAAGATTTTGGTGAACTGCTGAACCAGTTTACCTTCCAGACCCAGTTTGAACGCCAGCTCGCGTCCCTGATACGGCATCGGGCCTGTCAGCGGATCAAGCGCAACTTTATGGATCAGGTGCGGAGTTTCTTCCGCCACTTTTTCGATTTCCACGCCGCCTTCGGTGGAGGCCATAAAGACCACGCGACGGGAACTACGGTCTACAACGGCACCGAGATACAGCTCTTTAGCGATATCGGTCGCTGCTTCAACCAGAATCTGGTTAACCGGTTGGCCATTGGCATCTGTTTGATACGTTACCAGACGCTTGCCGAGCCAGTTTTCTGCAAAAGCACGGATGTCTTCTTTGCTGTTTACAACTTTCACACCGCCCGCTTTACCGCGGCCACCAGCGTGAACCTGACATTTCACTACCCACGGGCCGGCACCGATTTTTGAAGCGGCTTCTTCTGCTTCGCGCGGAGTAGTACAGGCATAACCCACCGGTGCTGGTAAGCCATAGCGGGCAAAAAGTTGTTTTGCCTGATATTCATGTAAGTTCATGTGTTCTGTCCATCCTTCAGTAATCGTTATCTTTTAAACCGTAGACCGACACCCTATCCACGTCGGTCTACAGTGCAGGTGAAGCTTAAACTACTACACGTCCAGCAGCAGACGCGTCGGATCTTCCAGCAACTCTTTGATCGTTACCAGGAAGCCCACGGATTCGCGACCATCGATCAGACGGTGATCGTAGGACAGCGCCAGGTACATCATCGGCAGGATCTCAACCTGACCATTCACCGCCATCGGACGATCTTTGATAGCGTGCATACCCAGAATTGCGCTCTGCGGCGGGTTGATGATCGGCGTAGACATCAGGGAACCGAACACACCACCGTTGGTGATGGTGAAGTTACCACCGGTCAGATCTTCAACGGTCAGCTTGCCGTCACGGCCTTTGACTGCCAGCTCTTTGATTTTCTTCTCGATGTCTGCCATGCCGAGGGTATCGACATCACGCAGTACCGGTGTCACCAGGCCGCGCGGCGTAGAAACCGCCATGCTGACGTCGAAATAGTTGTGGTAAACCACGTCATCGCCGTCGATAGACGCGTTCACTTCCGGGTAACGTTTCAGGGCTTCAACCACCGCTTTCACGTAGAAGGACATAAAGCCCAGACGGATGCCGTGGCGTTTTTCAAACGCTTCACCGTACTGCTTACGCAGATCCATAATCGGCTTCATGTTGACTTCGTTGAACGTGGTCAGCATGGCGGTGGAGTTTTTCGCTTCCAGCAGACGCTCTGCCACACGCTTACGCAGGCGAGTCATCGGGACACGTTTTTCACTACGTGCAGCCAGAGCCGGTTGCGCCGCCGGAGCAGCCGCTGCCGGAGCAGACTCTTTCGCCGGGGCTTTCGCCAGATGTTTTTCCACATCTTCACGAGTCAGACGACCACCCACACCGGTGCCTTTAATGGCGCTGGCGTCGAGATTGTGTTCAGCCAGCAGGCGACGGATCGCCGGGCTTAACGCATCGTTGTTTTGCTCTTCCAGAGACGCCTGCTGGCGTTGCGCCGGAGTGGACGCTTTCTCTTCAGATTTGGCGCTGGTTTCTTTACCGGCGCTGTTGCCTTCACGCAGGCGACCAAGGATCTGACGAGACGTTACCGTTGTACCTTCATCTTCCAGAACCGCATCCAGAATGCCGTCTGCTGATGCCGGTACTTCCAGTACCACTTTGTCAGTTTCGATTTCTACCAGCACTTCATCACGTACGACTGCGTCGCCGGGTTTTTTATGCCAGGTTGCGACGGTGGCATCGGCTACGGATTCAGGCAGGTCAGGGACCAGAATATCTACGCTACTCATTGTGTATCCTTTATTTATTCGACGTTCAGCGCGTCATTAACCAGATCTTGTTGCTGTTTCTGGTGAACGGACATATACCCTACCGCCGGAGAGGCGGAGGCCGGGCGGCCTGCATAACGCAGAGAAGCCCCAAACGGAATCACTTCTCGGAAATGATGCTGGCTGCAGTACCATGCGCCCTGGTTGAGCGGCTCTTCCTGGCACCAGACAAAATCCTTGACGTGAGCAAACTGCTGCAACACTTCCTGCATCGCTTTATGCGGGAACGGGTAGAGTTGCTCGATACGCACAATGGCGACATCGTGTTGATTGTTCTTACGACGCTGTTCCAGCAGGTCGTAATAAACCTTACCAGAACACATCACTACGCGCTTCACGCCCTTCGGATCAAGCTCGTCGATTTCACCGATGGCTGGCAGGAAGGTGCCGTTCGCCAGTTCTTCGAGGCTGGAAACCGCCAGCGGATGACGCAGCAGGGATTTCGGCGACATCACGACCAGCGGACGACGCATCCCGCGCAGCGCCTGACGACGCAGCATGTGGTAAACCTGTGCCGGGGTAGACGGTACGCACACCTGCATGTTTTGCTCAGCACAAAGTTGCAGATAACGTTCCAGACGCGCGGAGGAGTGCTCCGGCCCCTGCCCTTCGTAACCGTGCGGCAGCAACATCACCAGACCACACATCCGGCCCCATTTCTGCTCGCCAGAGGAGATGAACTGGTCGATAACCACCTGCGCACCGTTGGCGAAGTCACCGAACTGCGCTTCCCAGATGGTCAGAGTGCGTGGTTCTGCGGTGGCATAACCGTATTCAAACGCCAGCACTGCTTCTTCAGACAGTACGGAGTCCCAGACGCGGAACGCGCCCTGCCCGTTATGGATGTGTTGCAACGGCGTGTAAGTGGAACCGTTAGACTGGTTGTGGATCACCGCGTGGCGGTGGAAGAAGGTACCGCGACCGGAGTCTTCACCCGACAGGCGAACCGGAATGCCTTCGTCAACCAGCGTGGCGTAAGCGAGGTTTTCCGCGCCGCCCCAGTCGAACAGTTTCTCACCGGCAGCCATCGCCTGGCGATCGCCATAAATCTTGGCAACGCGAGACTGCATTTCAACCGCTTCCGGCACCGTGCTGATGCGTTTAGCCAGTTCCTGCAGGCGCTTCATCTCAACTTTGTTCGGGTACTCTTCGTCCCATTCGTGGTTGAGGTACGGCGACCAGGTGAAAGAGTGCATGTTCATCGGACGCCACTCTGCTACCACGCAATCGCCAGCATCCAGCGCATCGCGGTACAGGTTAACCATCTCGGTGGCATCTTCCAGCGTCGCCACTTTTTCCTGCTCCAGCTTGTCAGCGTAGATTTTGCGCGGTGTCGGATGTTTTTTGATTTTCTGATACATCAGCGGCTGGGTTGCGCGGCTCGTCGGCTTCGTTGTGGCCCGGCGGTAGCATACCAGGTCGATGAAGACATCACGTTTAAAGGTGTTACGGAAATCGAGCGCCAGACGGGTCACAAAGGCAACGGCTTCCGGATCGTCCGCGTTAACGTGGAAAATCGGTGCCTGAACCATCTTGCCGATATCAGTACAGTACGGCGTAGAACGGGCATCCAGCGGATTAGAGGTGGTGAAACCAACCTGGTTGTTGATAACGATACGTACCGTACCGCCAACTTCATAACCACGCGCTTTCGACATGTTCAGGGTTTCCTGAACCACGCCCTGTCCGGTCACTGCGGCGTCACCGTGGATGGTAATTGGCAGCACTTTGTTGCTGCTCGGCTCATCAAGTCTGGTCCAGACGGGCACGAAACAGAGCCGATAACGACCGGGCTTACAACATCTCAAGGTGAGACGGGTTAAACGCCAGCGCCAGTGCACCAGCCGCCATCGGTCTGGAAGTCAGACGAGAAGCCCATGTGGTATTTCACGTCACCCGTGCCGAGGTGTTCTTTATGTTTACCGGCAAACTCGTCGAACAAGTCTTGCGGTTTTTTACCCAGCACGTTCACCAACACGTTCAGACGACCACGGTGCGCCATCCCGAGAACCACTTCCCGGGTGCCGCTGTTGCCAGCGTGGCGGATCATCTCTTTAAGCATCGGGATTAACGCGTCACCGCCTTCCAGCGAGAAGCGTTTTGCGCCAGGGAATTTTGCGCCGAGGTAACGTTCAAGGCCTTCAGCGGCGGTCAGTTCGCTTAAGAAGCGTTTTTTCTCTTCGCTATTGAAAGTCGCGCGACCAGACTCGATACGCTGTTGGATCCAGCGTTTTTCTTCGGTGCTGGTAATGTGCATATACTCGGCACCAATCGGGCCGCAGTAGGTTTGCTTGAGGGCTTCCAGCAGCTCGCCGAGTTTCATGGTTTCTTTGCCGCTGGCAAATGAACCGACGTTGAAGGTCTCCTGGAAGTCTGCTTCGGTCAGATCGTGGAAAGACGGATCCAGATCGGCCACTTTATCTTGCTGCCACAGTCCCAGCGGATCGAGATTCGCATGCTGGTGACCACGGAAGCGGTATGCGTTAATGAGCTGCAGGACTTTAACCTGCTTTACATTGGTGTCAGGGTCGGAGATCGTTGAAGAGTAACGTGAAGCGTCTTTCGCCAGGCGGCGGAAATATTCACGCGTTTGAGAGTGGAATTGATCCGGTTTGACTCCCGTACCAGGTAACTGCTGGAACGTCGAACGCCAGTTAGCGTCAACCGAGTCAGGATCGGTTAAGAAGTCTTCATAGAGCTGTTCTATCCAGCTCTGGTTTGCGCCAGAGAGGTAAGAAGAGTCCAACCAGGCTTTCAAAGCGCTGTTCTGCATCGTGATCCCTTAGCATCTTTTTATGCTTACTTCGCCGTGGATACTACCACGCACAGTTATGTGCGTGCCGGGGTTCACTGCGAGCCTCTTGTCTACGTAGTGGCTCGCGAAGGAACCTTTAAAACTGTCTTAGTGTCAGGGCAGTTTTAAAGATTTCCTGAATAGCCGGGATTCCCGGCATCAACATAATTACGCATTACGTGCAACAACATCGACTTTGATATGGCCGATGGCGCGCGTCGGGTTCAGCCCCTTCGGACATACACTGACGCAGTTCATGATGCTGTGACAGCGGAATACACTGAATGCATCGCTCAAACCGTCGAGGCGGCTGTCAGTCTCGGTATCACGGCTATCGATCAGGAAACGATATGCCGCTAACAAGCCTGCCGGGCCGATAAACTTATCGGGATTCCACCAGAAAGACGGACAAGAGGTTGAACAACATGCGCAGAGAATACATTCATACAGCCCGTCGAGTTTTTCGCGCTGCTCTGGCATCTGTAAATGCTCGCGAGCTGGCGGATTTTGTCCATTATTCAACAGGTAAGGCTTAATTTTCTCATATTGCGCATAGAATTGTCCCATGTCTACCACCAAATCGCGGATCACCGGTAAACCTGGCAGCGGGCGAATCACAATCTTCTTGCCCGGCTGGTTGAGTGCCGAAATCGGGGTAATACAGGCCAGACCATTCTTGCCGTTCATGTTCAGACCGTCGGAACCGCACACACCTTCACGGCAGGAGCGGCGGAACGACAGGCTGGGATCTTTCTCTTTCAGCTGGATAAGCGCATCCAGCAACATCATGTCGCGACCTTCTTCCGCTTCCAGGGTGTAATCCTGCATACGCGGAGCATCATCAACATCCGGGTTATAGCGATAAATTGAAAACTCGAGTCTCATTTTCCTGTCTCCGCATTAGTAAGTACGAATCTTCGGCGGGAATGCCGGGCGCAGTTTCGGTTCCATGTTGACGCTTCGGCGCGTCATGGATTCCGACTCTGGCAGATACAGGGAGTGGCACAGCCAGTTTTCATCATCACGATCCGGGAAGTCGAAGCGGCTATGTGCGCCACGGCTTTCGGTACGGAAGTTGGCAGAAACAGCCGTTGCATACGCCGTTTCCATCAGGTTATCCAGTTCCAGGCACTCAACGCGCTGGGTGTTGAACTCGCTGGAAGTGTCATCCAGACGGGCATTTTTCAGACGCTCGCGGATCACTTTCAACTGCTCAAGCCCTTTCGCCATCGCATCACCTTCACGGAAGACCGAGAAGTTATGCTGCATACATTCTTGCAGCGCTTTACGAATCGCCACCGGATCTTCACCGTTACGATTATTGTTCCAGCGGTTCAGGCGATCCAGAGATGCTTCAACATCAGACTCGCTGGCATCGCGCAATGCGCCCTGTTCGGCGATAGACTCTTGCAGATGCAGACCCGCTGCACGACCAAAGACCACCAGGTCCAGCAGCGAGTTGCCGCCCAGACGGTTAGCGCCGTGTACCGATACACAAGCGATTTCACCAACGGCAAACAGTCCCGGAACAACCACATCTTCGCCTTTCTCGTTCACCGTCAGCGCCTGACCGGTCACTTTGGTCGGAATACCGCCCATCATGTAGTGACAGGTTGGGATAACCGGAATCGGCTCTTTCACCGGATCAACGTGAGCGAAGGTACGGGAGAGTTCCAGGATACCCGGCAGGCGGGATTCGAGAACTTCTTTACCCAGGTGGTCGAGTTTCAGTTTCGCGTGTGGCCCCCACGGACCATCACAGCCGCGACCTTCACGGATTTCGATCATGATGGAACGCGCCACCACATCACGGCCCGCCAGGTCTTTGGCGTTCGGCGCATAACGCTCCATAAAGCGTTCGCCATGTTTGTTCAGCAGATAACCGCCTTCACCACGGCAACCTTCGGTGACCAGTACGCCCGCACCGGCAATACCGGTCGGGTGGAACTGCCACATTTCCATATCCTGCACCGGTACGCCTGCGCGGATAGCCATGCCGACGCCGTCGCCAGTGTTAATGTGGGCGTTAGTGGTGGACTGATAAATACGCCCTGCCCCGCCAGTCGCCAGCACGGTAGCGCGGGCTTTGAAATAAACCACTTCACCAGTTTCGATGCACAGTGCAGTACAACCCACCACCGCGCCATCCTGGTTTTTCACCAGATCCAGCGCATACCACTCGGAGAAAATAGTGGTGTGGTTTTTCAGGTTCTGCTGATAAAGGGTATGCAACAGTGCGTGACCGGTACGGTCAGCTGCTGCCGCAGTGCGTGCCGCCTGCTCGCCGCCGAAGTTTTTCGACTGACCGCCAAACGGACGTTGATAGATACGACCATCATCAAGACGCGAGAACGGCAGGCCCATGTGTTCGAGTTCCAGAATCGCTTCCGGCCCGGTTTTACACATATATTCAATCGCGTCCTGGTCACCGATATAGTCCGAACCTTTTACGGTGTCGTACATATGCCATTCCCAGTTATCTTCATGGGTATTACCCAGCGCAACGGTAATGCCGCCTTGCGCAGAAACGGTATGGGAACGGGTCGGGAAGACTTTAGAGAGCAGCGCACAGGTTTGACCGCTCTGGGAAATTTGCAGCGCCGCGCGCATACCTGCGCCACCGGCACCAATCACAACTGCATCAAATTCTCTGACTGGCAATTTCATCACACACCCCACACCACAACGAATCCATAAATCACGTAAACCACCAGAGCAACGACAATCACCAGTTGCAGCATCAGGCGCAAGGCCAGCGGTTTAACGTAGTCGGTCAACACCTGCCACATGCCGATCCAGGCATGGATCAAGATAGAAAACAGCGCCAGCAGGGTGAACACTTTGGTGAACGCAGAGGCGAAGAAACCGATCCAGACTTCATATGTCAGCTCGCCACTGGTAGCGAAAAAACCGACCATATAAATGATGTAGAGCGTCAGGACGATAGCGGTAGCGCGAACGAGGATGAAATCATGTACGCCATTGCGTCCTAATGCGGAGGCGTTGCTTACCATACGAGGACTCCTGCGAGAAGTGAAAGCACGACAGTAATAACAAAGGAGATTTTGGCGGAGCGTTTACCCGCTTCGAATGTTTCTTCCAGATAGCCAAAATCCATCATCATGTGGCGAATACCTACGACGACGTGATACGCCAGAGCGGTAAGGATGCCCCACATGATAAATTTGACGAAGAAGCTGCCCATAATCGCGGAAGCTTGCTCGAAACCTTCAGGGGAAGAGAGGCTGGTACCCAGAAGCCACAGCAGGATGCCCACTGCAACAAAGGTGATCACACCGGAAACGCGATGGAGAATGGACGCTATCGCCGTGATGGGGAACCGGATGGTCTGTAGGTCCAGATTAACAGGTCTTTGTTTTTTCACATTTCTTATCATGAATAACGCCCACATGCTGTTCTTATTATTCCCTGGGGACTACGGGCACAGAGGTTAACTTTCTGTTACCTGGAGACGTCGGGATTTCCTTCCTCCGGTCTGCTTGCGGGTCAGACAGCGTCCTTTCTATAACTGCGCGTCATGCAAAACACTGCTTCCAGATGCGAAAACGACACGTTACAACGCTGGGTGGCTCGGGATTGCAGGGTGTTCCGGAGACCTGGCGGCAGTATAGGCTGTTCACAAAATCATTACAATTAACCTACATATAGTTTGTCGGGTTTTATCCTGAACAGTGATCCAGGTCACGATAACAACATTTATTTAATTTTTAATCATCTAATTTGACAATCATTCAACAAAGTTGTTACAAACATTACCAGGAAAAGCATATAATGCGTAAAAGTTATGAAGTCGGTATTTCACCTAAGATTAACTTATGTAACAGTGTGGAAGTATTGACCAATTCATTCGGGACAGTTATTAGTGGTAGACAAGTTTAATAATTCGGATTGCTAAGTACTTGATTCGCCATTTATTCGTCATCAATGGATCCTTTACCTGCAAGCGCCCAGAGCTCTGTACCCAGGTTTTCCCCTCTTTCACAGAGCGGCGAGCCAAATAACAAACGGGTAAAGCCAGGTTGATGTGCGAAGGCAAATTTAAGTTCCGGCAGTCTTACGTAATAAGGCGCTAAGGAGACCTTAAATGGCTGATACAAAAGCAAAACTCACCCTCAACGGGGACACAGCTGTTGAAAAGACTGGATGATGTTATTGATATCCGTACGGTCTGGGTGTCACCACCTTGACCCAGGCTTCACTTCAACCGCATCCTGCGAATCTAAAATTACTTTTATTGATGGTGATGAAGGTATTTTGCTGCACCGCGGTTTCCCGATCGATCAGCTGGCGACCGATTCTAACTACCTGGAAGTTTGTTACATCCTGCTGAATGGTGAAAAACCGACTCAGGAACAGTATGACGAATTTAAAACTACGGTGACCCGTCATACCATGATCCACGAGCAGATTACCCGTCTGTTCCACGCTTTCCGTCGCGACTCACATCCAATGGCAGTCATGTGTGGTATTACCGGCGCGCTGGCGGCGTTCTATCACGACTCGCTGGATGTTAACAATCCTCGTCATCGTGAAATTGCCGCGTTCCGCCTGCTGTCGAAAATGCCGACCATGGCCGCGATGTGTTACAAGTATTCCATTGGTCAGCCATTTGTTTATCCGCGCAACGATCTCTCCTATGCCGGTAACTTCCTGAATATGATGTTCTCCACGCCGTGCGAACCGTATGAAGTTAATCCGATTCTGGAACGTGCTATGGACCGTATTCTGATCCTGCACGCTGACCATGAACAGAACGCCTCTACCTCCACCGTGCGTACCGCTGGCTCTTCGGGTGCGAACCCGTTTGCCTGTATCGCAGCAGGTATTGCTTCACTGTGGGGACCTGCGCACGGTGGTGCTAACGAAGCGGCGCTGAAAATGCTGGAAGAAATTAGCTCCGTTAAACACATTCCGGAATTTGTTCGTCGTGCGAAAGATAAAATGATTCTTTCCGCCTGATGGGCTTCTGGTCACCGCGTGTACAAAAATTACGACCCGCGCGCCACCGTAATGCGTGAAACCTGCCATGAAGTTCTGAAAGAGCTGGGCACCAAAGATGACCTGCTGGAAGTGGCTATGGAGCTGGAAAACATCGCGCTGAACGACCCGTACTTTATCGAGAAGAAACTGTACCCGAACGTCGATTTCTACTCTGGTATCATCCTGAAAGCGATGGGTATTCCGTCTTCCATGTTCACCGTCATTTTCGCAATGGCACGTACCGTTGGCTGGATCGCCCACTGGAGCGAAATGCACAGTGACGGTATGAAGATTGCCCGTCCGCGTCAGCTGTATACAGGATATGAAAAACGCGACTTTAAAAGCGATATCAAGCGTTAATGGTTGATTGCTAAGTTGTAAATATTTTAACCCGCCGTTCAAATGGCGGGTTAATTTTTATATGCCTAAACACAAAAAATTGTAAAAATAAAATCCACTATCGGACATTCATATATTCTAAAAAAAAATATATCGGTATAAATTATAAACAAATCGATGATTTTTAATCATCTATCTTCCTCTCAGTTACATGAATAAACCACCAAATATAGCGCACCCCTATAATTTCCAATACTTTATTCATCAAACATTTAATTCATACCATCAATTAATTACTTTTACATTTAATAAAATTAATAATATTTTTAAGAAAAACTAAAAACATTCGACAATCAAATAAGATATTCTTGCACCGATATACTTTTTTCTTTTCTGTTAAAGGACTCCGTTATGTTTAAAGGACAAAAAACATTGGCCGCACTGGCCGTATCTCTGCTGTTCACAGCACCTGTTTATGCGGCTGATGAAGGATCCGGTGAAATTCACTTTAAAGGTGAAGTTATTGAAGCACCGTGTGAAATACATCAGGATGATATTGATAAAGAGGTTGAACTCGGTCAGGTGACCACCAGCCACATTAATCAGTCACATCACAGCGATGCCGTTGCTGTCGACCTGCGCTTAGTCAACTGTGATCTGGAAAACTCCAGCAACGGTTCCGGTGGCAAGATTTCTAAAGTTGCAGTCACCTTTGATAGCTCAGCGAAAACCACCGGCGCAGATCCGATTCTCAACAACACCAGCACGGGTGAAGCCACCGGCGTCGGCGTACGTTTAATGAATAAAGATCAAAGCAATATCGTTTTAGGCACCGCTACTCCAGATATCGACCTGGCTCCGACCTCCAGCGAACAAACGCTGAATTTCTTTGCCTGGATGGAACAAATTGATCAGGCTACACCTGTAACGCCAGGCGCAGTTACGGCGAATGCAACCTACGTGCTGGATTATAAATAAGTATTACTTTGGCGGCGCTATCGCCGCCTTTCATAAAATATTTATCAGGTATGGACACCGTGAATATTTATCGACTCTCTTTTGTATCCTGCCTGGTCGTGGCGATGCCTTGCGCATTGGCGGTCGAATTCAACCTTAATGTTCTCGATAAATCAATGCGCGACCGCATTGATATTTCATTATTAAAGGAAAAAGGAGTCATTGCTCCCGGTGAGTATTTTGTTAGCGTTGCGGTAAATAATAACCAAATCAGTAACGGGCAAAAGATTAACTGGCACAAAAATGACGATAAAACCATTCCGTGCATCAATGATTTACTGGTCGATAAATTTGGCTTAAAACCTGAAGTCCGTCAGTCGTTACCATTGATAAATCAGTGCGTCGATTTTAGCTCCCGACCTGAAATGCTCTTCAATTTCGATCAAGCCAATCAGCAACTAAATATCACCATTCCGCAAGCCTGGCTGGCGTGGCACTCAGAAAACTGGACCCCACCCTCCACATGGAAAGAAGGTGTCGCCGGTGTCCTGATGGATTACAACTTGTTTGCCAGCAGCTACCGCCCACAGGATGGCAGCAGCAGCACTAATCTTAACGCCTATGGAACAGCCGGAATCAACACGGGGGCATGGCGCTTACGCAGTGATTATCAGTTGAATCAGACTGATAGCGATGATAACCATGAACAGTCAGGCGAAATATCACGTACCTATCTTTTTCGCCCGTTACCGCAATTAGGTTCAAAATTAACCCTCGGCGAAACGGATTTTAGTTCCAATATTTTCGACGGTTTTTCTTATACCGGCGCGGCACTGGCAAGTGACGATCGAATGTTGCCATGGGAACTACGCGGCTACGCCCCACAAATTAGCGGTATTGCACAGACCAATGCCACGGTGACGATCAGTCAATCAGGCCGCGTCATTTACCAGAAAAAAGTCCCACCAGGCCCATTTATCATTGACGACCTTAATCAGTCTGTTCAGGGCACACTGGATGTCAAAGTGACGGAAGAAGATGGTCGGGTGAACAATTTCCAGGTTTCGGCAGCATCGACGCCCTTCCTGACTCGTCAGGGACAGGTTCGCTATAAACTGGCCGCGGGTCAGCCACGGCCCTCCATGTCACATCAAACTGAAAATGAAACCTTTTTTAGCAATGAAGTTTCCTGGGGGATGCTGTCAAACACCTCGCTGTACGGCGGCCTGCTGCTTTCTGGTGATGACTACCATTCTGCCGCAATAGGTATCGGGCAAAATATGCTGTGGCTTGGCGCGCTGTCGTTTGATGTCACGTGGGCCAGTAGTCACTTTGATACTCAGCAGGACGAGCGGGGCTTAAGCTACCGTTTTAATTACAGCAAACAAGTGGATGCCACCAACAGCACGATTTCCCTCGCCGCTTATCGTTTCTCCGATCGTCATTTTCACAGCTACGCCAACTATCTTGATCACAAATACAACGACAGCGATGCGCAGGACGAAAAACAGACGATCAGCTTATCTGTGGGCCAACCGATTACCCCACTAAACCTCAATCTTTACGCCAACCTGCTACATCAAACCTGGTGGAATGCAGACGCCTCCACGACCGCCAACATCACAGCCGGTTTTAATGTTGATATTGGTGACTGAGAGATATCTCTATTTCGATCATTCAATACAACCCATTACGAAGATAAAGATCGCGACAACCAGATTTACCTTCGGTCGATTTCGCCCCTTCGGTAACGGTGTCGGGTTGGCTATGACATGCAAAACAGTAGCCATCAGCACCAACACACCGCATGTCGTGGAACGATACGCTGGATGAACGTAATATGGGGCATGTCTGCCGGACTGCAATCCGACCGTCCGGACAATGGAGCCCAGTGAGCGGTAACTATCAGCATCTGAGTTCAGCGGGTGAGTGGGATATTTCTGGTACCTATGCCGCCAATGATTACAGTTCCGTCAGCAGCAGCTGGAGCGGTTCTTTCACCGCAACCCAATATGGTGCAGCGTTTCATCGCCGCAGCTCCACCAATGAACCACGCCTGATGGTCAGCACCGATGGCGTGGCAGATATTCCGGTTCAGGGCAATCTCGACTACACCAACCATTTTGGCATTGCGGTGGTGCCGGTGATTTCCAGTTACCAGCCTTCCACCGTGGCGGTGAACATGAATGACTTACCCGACGGAGTAACAGTTGCAGAAAACGTTATCAAAGAAACGTGGATTGAAGGCGCGATAGGTTACAAATCACTGGCTTCCCGTTCCGGTAAAGACGTTAACGTCATCATTCGCAACGCCAGCGGTCAGTTTCCTCCCCTCGGAGCGGATATCCGCCAGGATGACAGCGGCATTAGCGTGGGGATGGTTGGCGAGAAAGGACATGCCTGGTTAAGCGGAGTCGCTGAAAATCAAAAGTTTACCGTGGTCTGGGGTGATAGCCAGCATTGCTCGCTCCATCTTCCTGAACATATGGAAGACACCGCAAATCGCCTGATTTTACCTTGTCATTAATTAAGGAAATGAAAATGACATTTATGAAAGGACTACCCCTTTTGTTGTTGGTTGCCAGTCTGTGCAGCCACGCTGCACTACAACCCGATCGCACTCGTATTGTGTTTAACGCTAATGATAAAGCTACCAGTCTGCGGGTGGATAATCGTAGCGATAAACTCCCCTACCTCGCTTATTCCTGGCTCGAAAATGAAAAAGGGGAGAAAAGCGATGATCTTCTGGTCGCCCTGCCGCCGATACAACGTCTGGAACCGAAAGCAACAACGCAGGTACGGATAGTAAAGCAAGCCTCGACCACAAAATTACCGGGCGATCGCGAAACGCTATTTTTCTACAATATGCGTGAAATTCCTCCCGCCCCGGAAAAAAACAGCGACCATGCCGTTCTGCAAGTCGCCATTCAGAGTCGTATCAAGGTGTTCTGGCGACCGGCTGCATTACGCAAGAAAGCAGGAGAAAAGGTCGAACTGCAGTTACAGGTCAGCCAGCAGGGCAACCAACTGACACTGAAAAATCCTACCGCGTATTATCTGACCATTGCCTACCGGACGAAATGAAAAGGCGTTCTCCCCGGCTTCAAAACCGTGATGGTTGCGCCTTTAGTAACGGTCAACACAAACACCGGAAATTATAGCGGCAGCCAGTTTTATCTCGGTTATATGGATGATTACGGCGCGTTACGCATGACGACGCTCAACTGCAGCGGACAATGCCATTTACAAGCCGTGGAGGCGAAGAAATGAGTGCTGGCAAGGGAGTGTTGCTCGTCATCTGTCTGTTATTTCTGCCGTTGAAGTCTGCGCTTGCCCTGAACTGCTACTTTGGTTCATCCGGTGGCTCGGTAGAAAAATCAGAAGCGATTCAACCTTTTGCTGTACCAGGCAATGCCAAACTCGGCGATAAGATTTGGGAATCTGACGATATTAAAATTCCCGTCTATTGTGACAACAATACCAACGGCAATTTTGAAAGTGAGCATGTTTATGCCTGGGTAAACCCCTACCCGGGGGTGCAGGATCGCTATTATCAACTCGGCGTAACTTACAATGGCGTTGATTATGACGCCAACCAGGGAAAAAGCCGCATCGACACTAACCAGTGTATTGACAGTAAGAACATTGACATTTATACCCCTGAGCAGATTATCGCGATGGGATGGCAGAACAAAATTTGCTCGGGTGATCCCGCTAATATTCACATGTCGCGTACCTTTCTCGCTCGCATGCGGTTATACGTCAAAATACGAGAAATGCCGCCGCATGATTATCAAAGTACGCTTAGCGACTATATCGTCGTGCAATTTGACGGTGCCGGTAGCGTTAACGAAGACCCTACTGCCCAAAACCTGAAATATCATATTACTGGTCTGGAAAACATTCGCGTGCTGGATTGCAGCGTCAATTTTTCCATTTCACCGGAAACACAGGTGATTGATTTTGGTAAATTTAATTTGCTGGATATTCGTCGCCACACAATGTCGAAAACATTCAGTATTAAGACGACAAAATCACAAAATGACCAATGCACCGACGGATTTAAAGTCAGTTCCTCCTTTTATACCGAAGAAACGTTGGTTGAAGAAGATAAAGCATTGTTGATTGGTAATGGTCTGAAGCTACGTTTGCTGGATGAAAACGCCTCGCCTTATACCTTCAATAAATATGCTGAATACGCCGATTTCACCAGCGATATGCTGATCTACGAAAAAACCTATACGGCTGAACTTTCGTCCATTGCAGGCACCCCCATCGAGGCTGGCCCCTTCGATACAGTGGTGCTTTTTAAGATTAACTATAACTGATTTGCCATGATGCCCTTTGCAGCCGGAAAGGGCATCTCTTTCAGAAAATTGCTGATTTTCCCCTTTTCCTTGATTGCTGTTATTTTTTCCTGGCCCGGCTTTCTTTATGCTGTATCGATACACCAAAGAGAAAATAATGAGGGAGCGAAGGATGCCAGTTTTGCAGTGGGGAATGTTATGTGTGCTATCACTTCTCCTTTCTATTGGTTTCCTCGCGGTACATCTCCCGGCGGCGCTATTACTTGGGCCGATGATCGCCGGGATCATCTTCAGTATGCGCGGAATTACTCTGCAACTTCCCCGCTCCGCTTTTCTCGCCGCGCAGGCCATTCTTGGCTGCATGATTGCGCAAAACCTCACTGGTTCGATTCTCACCACGCTGGCCGCCAACTGGCCGATCGTGCTTGCTATTTTACTGGTGACGCTGCTTTCCAGCGCCATCGTGGGTTGGTTATTGGTGCGCTATAGCTCACTGCCTGGAAATACCGGTGCCTGGGGTTCTTCTCCAGGCGGCGCAGCGGCAATGGTCGCTATGGCGCAAGATTACGGCGCAGATATTCGCCTGGTGGCGTTTATGCAATATCTGCGAGTGCTGTTCGTCGCGGGGGCCGCTGTTCTGGTCACCCGCATGATGCTGGGTGATAACGCTGAAGCGGTTAACCAGCAAATCGTCTGGTTCCCGCCAGTGAGCATTAATCTCCTGCTTACGATTTTGCTCGCAGTCGTTGCCGGTACGGCGGGATGCATGCTGCGTCTTCCTTCCGGCACGATGCTCATCCCGATGCTGGCGGGCGCAGTGCTCCAGTCTGGTCAGCTCATCACCATCGAACTACCGGAATGGCTGCTGGCGATGGCGTATATGGCAATTGGCTGGCGGATTGGTCTTGGTTTCGATAAACAAATCTTACTGCGGGCACTACGCCCGCTACCGCAAATCCTGCTGTCGATTTTTGCTCTGCTGGCTATTTGTGCGGGTATGGCGTGGGGGCTGACCCGGTTTATGCACATTGATTTTATGACTGCCTACCTCGCCACCAGTCCCGGCGGGCTTGATACCGTGGCGGTCATCGCCGCAGGGAGCAATGCCGATATGGCGCTTATTATGGCGATGCAAACCCTGCGCCTGTTCAGTATTTTGCTGACGGGGCCAGCCATTGCGCGGTTTATTTCAACCTATGCGCCGAAGCGGTCGGCCTAGTGCTGGCAGCCTGGACACCAGTAAAACGGGCGCGAGGACAACGTGGTTTTCTCAATGATGCCGCCACAGCGTTCGCACAGTTCGCCATCACGATGAAAAACCTTAAAGCGAAACAGCGCCCCATGATGCTTATTCTCATCCACCTGCCCCCGCGTAGCGTAAGAAAACCGAGGAATCTCCAGTAACGCGTGTGCGAGTGCATCCAGTTGCGCCGCATTGAGATCTTTCGCTTTATGATTTCCAGTCAACCCAACCTGCCAGAGGATCTCCACCCGCAAATAATTGCCAAGCCCAGCCAGAAACGCCTGATCGAGCAGTAATCCTGCAAACTGACGGTTACGAAAGCGCGGTGACAATAACCGTTCCTTTACCACCTCCGGCGTCAGATTCGGATCCAGCACATCGGGACCAACGCGTTGTAAAAACGGATGCGTGGTCAGTTGTTCCGGCCTCAACATCTCAATATCCGAGGCGCTATAAAGCAGAATGGTTTTGTCAGCCGTTTGCAGTTTTACCCGCAATACTCGCGTGGTCTGCGGCTCTTCGCCGGTATCAACCACGCGCCAGACGCCGTAAAGCTGATTATGGCTGTAGAGCGTTAAGTCGTTGGAAAAATGAGTTAACAACGCCTTACCACGCGTTTCCACATGGGTAACGTGTTGACCGATAAGTTGTGATTGATAATTTTTAACTGCGGGAAGGCAAACCAGACATCAGTTAGTGGTTTGCCTTTGATCGCCGCCTCCAGGTTATCCGCTGCACGGCGGATCTCCGGGCCTCTTCAGGCATGGTGATATCCTTTTCATTCTTTATTAATCGGGGTTATGCTGCGACAACAATCTCCTTTTCGGCAAATGTAGAGCGTAGTCGGCGGGCGAACGCCAGTGCGTGCTCGCCGTCGCCATGCAGGCAGACTGTTTGCGCCGTGACCGTTGCCCATTCGCCGGTGATACTTTTGACTCTGCCGTGTTGCACCATCTCTAGCGTTTGCGCCAGCGCCTGTTCTTCGTTTTCAATCAACGCGCCTGGCTGACTTCGCGGCACCAGCGAGCCGTCAGCCTGATAACCGCGATCGGCAAACACTTCCTCGCGCGTTGTCAGGCCATATTGCTTGCCTGCACGAATCAGCTCGCTTCCTGCCAGCCCAACGAGAATCAATGCCGGATCGCAAGCGTATACCGCTCTGGCGATGGCGTCTGCCAGTTGTGCTTCTTTCGCCGCCTGGTTGTACAACATGCCGTGCGGTTTGACATGACGCATTACGCCGCCTTGCGCACGGGCAATCGTTGCCAGCGCGCCAATTTGATACAGCGTCTGGGCGTAAACGGTTTCTGGCGGCAACTGCATGGCGCTGCGACCAAAATTTTCCCTGTCGGGAAAACTCGGGTGAGCGCCAATTGCAACACCATTTTTTATTGCTTCACGCACGCAAGCCTGCATGGTTTGCGCATCGCCTGCATGAAATCCACAGGCAATATTGGCAGAGGAAACCAGCGTTAATAGCTCTGCGTCGCTGGCGCAGCCTTCGCCCAGATCGGCGTTCAGGTCAATTTTCATTGTGCAGCCGCCACGCTAATTGTTCAAAATAACGTTGCTGATCTTGCCGCGCTTTCAGTGCCTCTTCCAGTGAACACTGGACAAAATGAATCGGCTGACCGAGCGGAATTTGCGCAAGATGGTACATATCAGCCTCAATGATGCAGGCAATACGCGGGTAACCACCGGTGGTCTGTGCGTCGTTCATCAACACAATCGGCTGCCCGTTATGTGGCACCTGCACCACGCCCGGTAACAAACCGTGAGATAACAGTTCGCGATCGGTGGTGCGTTTTAAAATTTGCCCCTGTAAGCGATAGCCCATGCGGTTACTTTGCGAGCTAAGCTGCCAGGGCGAACGCCAGAATGCATCCTGCGAGGCACGATCGAACTCATGATATTCCGGCCCCGGCAAGGCGCGAATGCGGTTGCCCCACAGCAGCTGTTTAACGCCCTGCGCTTCCATAAAATCACGCTTCGCTTTGCCAATCGGGAGTCGGTCACCATCCTTCAGTAAACGGCCTTCCAGCCCGCCAATCCCCACTTTGAGATCGGTGCTGCATGACCCCATTACCGGCGGAACATCAATACCACCCGCGACCGCCAGATAACTGCGCATCCCGTGCTGCGGGCGTTTAAGCGTTAAACGCTGGCCTGCTTTCATCGGCAATCGCCAGCCGGTCCAGACGGCATTATCATCCAGCCGCGCTTCGCAACCGGCACCCGTCAGAGCAAACCACCCATCAGTTTCGAACTCAACAGTTAACTGACCGAGCGTGATCTCCAGCGCGGGGGCATTGGCGTCATTACCCACCAGTAGGTTAGCAATGCGTAACGCGGGCATATCCAGTGCGCCGCAGTGGCTGATACCCGACTGGCGAAAACCGTGACGACCGCCATCCTGCACAGTGGTATACATGCCCGCACGAATAATCTTCAGCATACTCCCTCCTTCTGCGGTACAAAGCGCACGCTGTCTCCCGGACGTAATAAGATGGGTTCGTCACGCGCCGGATCAAACAGGCTGAGTGAGGTATGACCAATCAACTGCCAGCCACCCGGCGTTGCCAGCGGATAAACACCAGTCTGCGGCCCGCCGATCCCGACAGAACCTGCCGGAACGAGTAAGCGCGGTTCAGCGCGCCGTGGCGTGTGTAGTTGTTCCGGCAAACTCCCGAGATACGGGAAGCCCGGTTGAAAACCTAAAAACCAGACCACGTATTCCACGGAGGAGTGCAATTCAACAACCTGTTTTTCGCTCAACCCGCAATGCGCCGCGACCACCGCCAAATCCGGTCCGCCTGCACCACCGTAAACCACCGGAATTTCAATAAAGCGAGACTCAGGTTCCAGGGCCTCGCTCTCCTCCCACCAGCGTTGCAAACGCTCTATGGCATCCAGCGCCAGCGACTCAGGATTACGCAAAATCACCGTAATATTGTTCATGCCGGGAATGGCTTCAACCACATTCGGCATATCCACCAGACGCTGCGCCAGTCGCCAGATCCGTTTCTGGCTAGCCAGCGTCACCGGCGGTTCCAGTTCCAGCACTACCGCCGTTTCACCTATCAGATAACAACGCGCTCGTTGCACTTTCGATCCCTCTGATTATTCGTTATGCAGGATTAGGAATATCAATAAAGGTCACATCAAGATCGGTATTTTCATTCAGCCACTCGCTCAATGCGCGAATACCACCACGTTCAGTGGCATGGTGACCTGCAGCATAAAAATGCAATCCCTGCTCGCGGGCTGAATGAATGGTCTGTTCAGAAACTTCGCCAGTAATAAAAGCATCCACGCCAAAACGCGCGGCGCTATCGATAAAACTTTGCCCGCCGCCCGTGCACCAGGCGACGCGCTGGACCACCTCAGGTCCGGTATCGCCACACCATAACGGCTTACGTCCCAGACGCGCTTCAATCCAGGAGGCTAGTTCCAGTCCCGGCACAGGCATGGTCAGCTCTCCCCACGGCACCAACGGCTCAATTTCGCCCATGACCGTGATCCCCAGTAACGCCGCCAGCTGTGCGTTATTGCCCAGCTCAGGATGTGCGTCAAGCGGCAAATGCCAGCCATACAGGTTGATATCATTCGCCAGCAACGTTTTTAAACGGTTACGCTTCATTCCGCGAATGACCGGAGACTCTCCTTTCCAGAAGTAGCCATGATGCACAATGACCGCATCCGCGCCCAGACGCACTGCCTCATCGAGCAAAGCCTGGCTGGCGGTGACACCGGTAACAATTTTTTGCACCGTCTCTTTGCCTTCCACCTGCAAACCATTCGGCGCGTAATCACTAATCGCCGCGCTGTTCAGTTTTTCGTTAATCAGTTGTTCCAGTTCGGTGTTTTTCATCTTCGCGCCTTCCGTATTCTGATAGCTACACCGTTAACATAGCGTTACCTCGCCAGTTCGTCGATAGCCAATCTTTTGACATATTAAGAAACAAACCCGACGCCAAAAGACGCAAATTGTTTATATCATCACGCTTCAGCTAATGTATATTTATGCAATCAGACAGCATATTGCATAAATAATCAGATCTGTATCAAAGTTTTAACTTTAAGGAAACACAAGCACGCCGCGCAACTATTACGTGACGTTGCCGTCAATTGTGGAATTATTATGAATAAACACGCATCACAGCCGCGCGCTATTTACTATGTCGTTGCGCTGCAAATCTGGGAATATTTTAGCTTTTACGGCATGCGTGCCCTGCTGATTCTCTATCTCACCAATCAACTAAAATACAACGATACTCACGCCTACGAGTTATTTAGCGCCTACTGTTCGCTGGTGTATGTCACGCCAATCCTCGGTGGCTTTTTGGCGGATAAAGTTCTCGGCAATCGCATGGCGGTGATGCTGGGGGCGTTATTGATGGCGATCGGTCATGTGGTGTTGGGTGCCAGTGAGATCCATCCGTCATTCCTCTATCTGTCCCTGGCGATAATCGTTTGTGGCTATGGTCTGTTTAAATCCAATGTCAGTTGCCTGCTCGGCGAGCTGTATGAGCCAACCGATCCGCGTCGTGATGGCGGTTTCTCGCTGATGTATGCGGCGGGTAACGTGGGGTCTATTATCGCACCTATCGCCTGTGGTTACGCCCAGGAAGAGTACAGCTGGGCGATGGGCTTTGGCCTGGCGGCGGTTGGCATGATCGCGGGTCTGGTCATTTTCTTATGTGGCAATCGTCATTTCACTCATACCCGCGGCGTTAATAAAAAAGTACTGCGTGCGACAAACTTTCTCCTGCCTAACTGGGGATGGCTGCTGGTTCTGCTGGTGGCAACGCCTGCGCTGATTACCGTATTGTTCTGGAAAGAGTGGTCGGTATACGCCTTAATTGTCGCGACTATTATTGGCCTGGGTGTACTGGCAAAAATTTATCGCAAAGCAGAAAACCAGAAACAGCGTAAGGAGCTGGGGCTGATTGTGACGCTCACCTTCTTCAGTATGTTGTTCTGGGCCTTCGCACAACAGGGCGGCAGCTCGATTAGCCTTTATATCGACCGCTTCGTTAACCGCGATATGTTTGGTTATACCGTTCCGACTGCTATGTTCCAGTCGATTAATGCCTTCGCAGTTATGCTGTGCGGTGTGTTCCTGGCGTGGGTGGTTAAAGAAAGCGTCGCAGGTAATCGTACCGTGCGCATCTGGGGAAAATTTGCTCTTGGTCTCGGCCTGATGAGCGCCGGGTTCTGCATTCTGACCTTAAGCGCCCGCTGGTCCGCAATGTATGGTCACTCTTCTCTGCCACTGATGGTATTAGGCCTGGCGGTGATGGGCTTTGCGGAACTGTTTATCGACCCGGTTGCCATGTCGCAAATTACGCGCATTGAAATTCCGGGCGTGACCGGCGTATTAACCGGCATCTACATGCTGCTTTCTGGCGCGATCGCGAACTATCTGGCGGGCGTGATTGCCGATCAGACATCGCAGGCTTCGTTTGATGCTTCCGGGGCGATCAACTACTCCATCAATGCATATATTGAAGTATTTGATCAAATTACCTGGGGCGCACTGGCGTGTGTAGGACTGGTACTGATGATTTGGCTGTATCAGGCGCTGAAATTCAGAAACCGCGCGCTGGCGCTGGAGTCATAATAGGCCAGCACCATACCTGATAAAACGCTCGCTGCGTTTTATCAGGCTCCTTTCCTCGCTTCTTCGTACGCTGCCAGCGTTCGCAGCCTTGCCTCTTTGTGATCAACTATCGGTTGCGGATAATCCAGCTTCACACCTGCTTTCTGCGCCCACTTCCACGGCTCATGCACCGCTTTCCCTGGTACATCGCGCAGCTCCGGTAACCATCGACGAATAAACTCGCCCTCACGGTCAAATTTCTCGCCCTGAGTTATCGGATTGAAAATACGAAAATACGGCGCAGCATCAGTACCCGTAGAAGCCGCCCACTGCCAGCCACCGTTATTAGCTGCCAAATCACCATCAATCAGCTGCGACATGAAATATCGCTCGCCTTCGCGCCAGTCGATCAACAAATCTTTCACCAGAAAACTGGCTGTAATCATCCGTAGCCGGTTATGCATCCAGCCAGTGCTGTTAAGCTGACGCATAGCGGCATCAACAATCGGGTATCCCGTTTTGCCTTTCTGCCAGGCCTGTAAATGTGCGGGATTGCTTTGCCACTGCACACGATCCGTCCAGGCAATAAATGGACGATGTTTACACAACGAGGGGTAATACGTCATCAGATGACGGTAGAACTCGCGCCAGATCAGCTCACTAAGCCAGACACTACCGGCCCCACCGTCCAGCGCCTGCGGCTGTTCAGCCAACAAGCGATGCAAGCACTGGCGAGGCGATAACCCGCCCGTTGCCAGGCTGGCCGACAAACGGCTGGTGCCTTCCACTGCCGGAAAATCTCGTTGTTGCTCATAATCTCCGGCACCGTTCTGGCAAAACTGGCGTAATTGCGCAATCGCCGCTTTTTCTTCCACCGGAAAATGCGCAGTATCGAAAGACTGACGAGGATAATTCAGCGTAATGGATGGCGAGGGCTCTATCGATCCGCTACTACGAACTTTTGGTGCAGCGACGCACTCCGGCATCCCTTCCCGCAGCCGTTTCAGCCAGGCATTCTTAAAAGGCGTAAAGACTTTGTACATCTCGTGATTGCCGGTCATCACCGCGCCAGGCGGCAGGATCACGCTGTCATCAAATCCTTCACACACCACGTTACGCAGCGCTCTTTCAACTTCCACATCCCGCGCCCGCTCATTCACTTCATACTGATAGTTATAAAACAGGTGGGTAACGCTGTTTTCCGCGCACACCTGTTTAACTATTTCGACACTGGCGACAAAGTCATCCACTTCACGGAACAATAAAGGAATACCTTTTTCCGCAAGCGCTATTTGTAGCCCATTCAGTTGAGCATTGATAAGTTCAGCCTGACGCGGCGACATGTTATGCGTCGCCCACTGGCGTGGTGTAGCGATATACAACACCAGCACGCGTGCAGACGAATTGCGGCAGGCGGCAGCCAGTGCGAGATTATCGTGCAGACGTAAATCCTGGCGAAACCAGACCAGATGGGTAGTCATAAAACTCCTGAATGGCGCAAGTTAATCACACGCGGCCAAAGTTCGAAATAACGCTGCCCTGAAAGCCAGGCGTCAGGATAAAGCGCCATATAGTGTTTGATACGCATCAGCGGCGCAAGAAGTGGTTGCTCGCCACGGCGATAACTGTCGATAAGCGCCGCCAACTGCTGGCGTTCTGTGGAATCAATATGCGGGCGAAAATAACCCTGAACGTGCATCAAAACATTGGTGTGATCCCGCGTGTTGGCGGGGTGAGAAAGCAAAACAATTACGCGTTGGCGGTACTGGTTGTAAAAATCATCCAGATTTTGCCACCGATGAATATCAGCCACAAACGGGCCAAGTTTGCGGTATTCCGGCTGGGAATGCGCCAGAAAGACGAGTTTATAGCGGCTGTAATAATCATTGAGCGCCCCACGCGTTAGCCCATGTTCTTTCAGTCGATGTAACTCATGAAGGGCGAAGATACGGATTAGGGTGCTTTCATCAAATCGTTGCTGATTCATTACTGCTCCTGAACGGTTTACAGGAGTAAGTGTAGACGGCAGTATTGAAAAAACGAAACGAATAAATGAATTCGGTAAACAAATTCAATTATTCATAATAAAGTTCATAGTGGCGATAAATATACTCTAAATAATTCGAGTTGCAGGAAGGCGACAAGCGAGTGAATCCCCAGGAGCTTACATAAGTAAGTGACTGGGGTGAGCGAACGCAGACGCAGCACATGCAACTTGAAGTATGACGAGTATAGTTTCTTTTCTTCATCGCTCATGGCAGAAGCGTTTAACATGTTGCCATCAAATTTACCGATGATATTTTTTAATTTCAGTAACTGCAAAGAAGAAAAATAGTTACTCCCGATCAGATTACTCAATGCCAGCAATAACCCTCCATCATATAAATAGCCCGCCATGAGATTAATCTCTATCATCTCAATTGCTTTTTGTACAGCAAACGCTGGTAAGATATTCTGACGAAGCATTTTGGCAATATCATTTTCATCCAGTTCATCCAGTTCATCCAGTTCATCCAGTTCATCCAGTTCATCCAGTTCATCCAGTTCATCCAGTTCATCCAGTTCATCCAGTGTTTTATGCAATAAAGAGTTATACCAGTTTATTAAACCACTCCTGAAAGCGGATGAATTACATTCCAGGAGATAAATCTGTTTTAGGGTTTCTTTACTTTCATTTTATAGTGTCTTCATTTTCTACTATTTTTCTGATTAAATCCTATATCATTTAAAGCATTATCAAGCCAATCTTCCATGTTTTTAATTTTAGCCCGCGCATATAAATCATTTATAACATCCTCATAACGCCGTCCATCATTGACCATACAATTAGCTGTATGAGGTAGAACATGTATAAAATCAGACAATATAAAACAATCCTTTGAATTTCCAGAATTCGCTGCAATTCTGATATCAATCAAGCCTCTGGCAATCAATTTAAGAATAACACTAACATCTTGCATTTAAATTTCCATATCATCAAGTTAAATTTCAGTAGTAAATCGCCTATCTAAAAAAGATGAAATTAACATTCATAAATTTATTACAATATAAAAATCAAAAATATACGTCATCAGCTTCTACCGAAAACTCCATGGCTCCTAAGGCACCTAAATCAACACTAAATATGGTATCACTTTCCTTAGCACTCCCAACATAGATAAAATAGCCTAAATCCCCATCCTGGCCTATCAAGAAATAGTCAGGTTCCACTCGTTGAATATCATATGTTTCATTTCTTTCAATAAGATCAGCATAGTTATACAAATATAATGTTTCATGTTTCTTATTAGTTACTTCATAGGTCTCACTATCTTTAATTTCTTCTATCAAGAAACGTTTATACACTGGAGGAAATTTAACTGACATATCAAATTCAATTTTATTTATATATTCTATAATTTTATTCATGTTAAAAATACCTGGCCGGTTAATTATCGATTATTGTGATGAATATATATTCGCTTTTAATTTTCAATAACTCATCACGGAAATAAATATTGCTTTGTAGGCAAGCGCTAATAATACGTTATGAACCTGACTTCCGCCAGACATTCAATCTATACTCCAATTAATTCAAGTTGCAGGAAGGCGATAAGCGAGTAAATCCCCAGTCACTTACATAAGTAAGTGACTGGGGTGAACGAACGCAGTCGCAGCACATGCAACTTGAAGTATGACGAGTATATGTATTCATGACGACGTAGTGTTTCAGAAAGCCACTATCTGACTGGATACTGCACCATATACAACATTGTCGATTTTAAAAACACCTCTGATTCCGGTTCCTTATGCTGCGATCCTAACCAAAAAAAACCGCCAGCGTTTCCACTAGCGGTTTTCAATGTTTTCAAAACTCAGCAATCAGTAAAAATCACCGGTTGCCTTTTCGGCCTGATCCATCCACACCGGTTTATCGCTGGTTTTCGACCAGACGCGATGCAGGTAGCTGTAAAAGCGGGCGCGGTCTTTCCAGAAAAGCATGAAAGGCAGCGCCAGAACGCCCGCTGCAACCGCATAAGTACGGCGTAAAAAGATAAGCCATGCAGGATATTCTCTGTAGAGTTCCATACTTTTCTCCCCCTTTTGTATCTACCCGGTGAATGGCACCGGAAAAATGAATTTGTTTATCTGATGAAAATAGTACCGCCTTTTGTGTAATTTTACTACTCATCCGACCACTTATTTTTGCTTATTGATGGTTTATTTACATTCATCCTGTAATTAAGTTACACAAAAGTTAAATTAATACTAAACATTAGTTAAATCATGGCTTTTGCCATTTTTATACTTTTTTTACACCCCGCCCGCAGATTTTTGCGAAATCTTTGCAGCCAGAATTCTACCCTTCCGGTATCACTTTTAGGCCACTGGAGGTGCACTGTGAGTGCAGGCGTGATAACCGGCGTATTGCTGGTGTTTTTATTACTGGGTTATCTGGTTTATGCCCTGATCAATGCGGAGGCGTTCTGATGGCTGCGCAAGGGTTCTTACTGATCGCCACGTTTTTACTGGTGTTAATGGTGCTGGCGCGTCCTTTAGGCAGCGGGCTGGCGCGGCTGATTAATGACATTCCTCTTCCCGGTACAGCGGGCGTTGAACGTATACTCTTTCGTTTACCTGGCGTCTCTGACCATGAGATGAACTGGAAGCAATATCTTTGTGCCATTCTCGGCCTGAACATGCTGGGGCTGGCGGTGCTGTTTTTTATGTTGCTCGGTCAGCACTATCTGCCGCTTAATCCACAGCAGTTGCCGGGGCTGTCGTGGGATCTGGCGCTGAATACCGCCGTCAGCTTTGTCACGAATACCAACTGGCAATCTTACAGCGGTGAAACCACGTTGAGCTATTTCAGCCAGATGGCTGGCTTAACGGTGCAAAACTTTCTTTCTGCCGCCAGCGGGATTGCGGTGATTTTGCCCCATCCGTGCGTTTACCCGCCAGAGCATGAGCACACTCGGGAATGCCTGGGTCGATCTGCTACGCATCACGTTATGGGTGCTCGTCCCTGTGGCGTTGTTGATCGCACTGTTTTTATTCAACAAGGTGCGCTGCAAAACTTTCAGCCTTATCAGGCTGTGAATACCGTTGAGCGCAACAGCTGTTACCCATGGGGCCTGTAGCTTCTGAAGCGATCAAGATGCTCTCGGTACTAACGGCGGTGGCTTTAATGCCAACTCGTCGCATCCGTTTGAAAACCCAACCGCACTGACCAACTTCGTGCAGATGCTGGCGATCTTCTTGATCCCAACGGCGCTGTGCTTTGCCTTTGGTGAAGTGACGGGCGATCGCCGCCGGGGCGCATGTTGCGTGGGCGATGTCAGTGATTTTTGTCATCTGCGTAGGCGTGGTGATGTGGGCAGAAGTTCAGGGTAATCCTCATCTGCTGGCGCTCGGCGCAGACAGCAGCATCAATATGGAAGGTAAAGAGAGCCGTTTCGGCGTGCTGGTCAGTAGCCTGTTTGCGGTCGTGACTACGGCGGCTTCCTGTGGCGCGGTGATTGCGATGCATGATTCGTTTACCGCTCTCGGTGGCATGGTGCCGATGTGGCTGATGCAAATTGGTGAAGTGGTGTTCGGCGGTGTCGGCTCTGGTCTTTACGGCATGATGCTGTTTGTCCTGCTGGCGGTGTTTATTGCCGGGCTGATGATTGGTCGTACACCGGAATATCTGGGTAAAAAAATCGACGTACGCGAGATGAAACTGACTGCACTGGCGATTCTGGTTACCCCGACGCTGGTGCTGATGGGCGCGGCGCTGGCAATGATGACCGACGCCGGACGTAGCGCCATGCTCAACCCTGGCCCGCATGGTTTTAGCGAAGTGCTGTACGCCGTGTCATCCGCCGCTAACAACAACGGCAGCGCCTTTGCCGGATTAAGCGCCAACTCCCCGTTCTGGAACTGTTTACTGGCGTTCTGCATGTTTGTCGGTCGCTTCGGGGTGATTATCCCGGTGATGGCAATTGCCGGTTCGCTGGTGAGTAAAAAGAGCCAACCCGCCAGCTCCGGCACGCTGCCAACGCACGGCCCGCTGTTTGTTGGCCTGTTAATCGGCACCGTGTTGCTGGTTGGCGCACTGACCTTTATCCCTGCCCTGGCGCTTGGTCCGGTGGCGGAATATCTCTCCTGATGATATTGAGTGAGCACTGAATATGAGTCGTAAACAACTGGCGCTATTCGAACCAACACTTGTCGTTCAGGCGCTGAAAGAAGCGGTGAAAAAATTAAACCCGCAGGCGCAATGGCGCAATCCGGTGATGTTTATCGTCTGGATCGGCAGTCTGCTGACCACCTGTATTAGCATCGCGATGGCAAGCGGTGCGATGCGGCAATGCGCTGTTTAGCGCGGCAATTAGCGGCTGGCTGTGGGTCACCGTACTGTTCGCTAATTTCGCCGAGGCGCTGGCAGAAGGCCGCAGTAAAGCGCAGGCCAACAGTCTTAAAGGGGTGAAAAAAACTGCCTTTGCCCGCAAGCTGCGTGAGCCGAAATATGGCGCTGCGGCGGACAAAGTTCCTGCCGATCAACTGCGTAAAGGTGACATCGTGCTGGTAGAAGCTGGCGATATTATCCCCTGCGATGGTGAAGTCATTGAAGGCGGCGCATCAGTCGATGAAAGCGCCATCACCGGGGAATCGGCACCGGTGATCCGTGAATCCGGCGGCGATTTTGCCTCCGTCACCGGCGGCACGCGTATTCTTTCTGACTGGCTGGTGATTGAGTGTAGCGTTAACCCCGGTGAGACATTTCTGGATCGGATGATCGCGATGGTGGAAGGCGCACAGCGACGCAAAACACCGAACGAGATTGCCCTGACTATCCTGCTGATTGCTCTGACCATCGTCTTTTTACTGGCAACCGCCACGCTGTGGCCGTTTTCCGCGTGGGGCGGTAATGCCGTGAGTGTAACGGTACTGGTGGCGCTGCTGGTCTGTCTGATCCCAACCACTATTGGCGGCCTGTTGTCAGCGATCGGCGTCGCCGGGATGAGTCGGATGCTGGGCGCGAATGTGATTGCCACCAGCGGACGTGCAGTTGAAGCGGCAGGTGACGTTGACGTTCTGCTACTGGATAAAACCGGCACCATCACACTCGGTAACCGTCAGGCGTCGGAGTTTATCCCTGCGCAGGGCGTGGATGAAAAAACGCTGGCTGACGCCGCACAACTGGCTTCGCTGGCTGATGAAACGCCGGAAGGCCGCAGTATTGTGATCCTCGCCAAGCAACGTTTTAACCTGCGCGAGCGCGATGTGCAGTCGCTCCATGCCACCTTTGTACCGTTTACTGCGCAAAGCCGGATGAGCGGGATCAACATCGACAACCGCATGATCCGTAAAGGTTCTGTCGATGCCATTCGCCGCCATGTTGAGGCTAACGGCGGTCACTTCCCTACCGATGTTGATCAAAAAGTCGATCAGGTTGCGCGTCAGGGGGCCACGCCGCTGGTGGTGGTGGAAGGTTCCCGTGTGCTGGGCGTTATTGCGCTGAAAGATATCGTCAAAGGCGGTATTAAAGAGCGCTTCGCCCAGCTGCGCAAAATGGGCATTAAAACGGTGATGATTACCGGCGATAACCGTCTGACTGCCGCCGCCATTGCTGCGGAAGCGGGCGTCGATGATTTTCTCGCCGAAGCGACACCGGAGGCCAAGCTGGCATTGATTCGTCAGTATCAGGCGGAAGGCCGTTTGGTGGCGATGACCGGCGACGGCACCAACGATGCTCCAGCGCTGGCGCAGGCAGATGTCGCGGTGGCGATGAACTCCGGTACTCAGGCGGCGAAAGAAGCGGGCAATATGGTCGATCTCGACTCTAACCCGACCAAGTTGATCGAGGTGGTACATATTGGCAAACAGATGCTGATGACCCGTGGCTCGCTGACCACCTTCAGCATTGCCAACGATGTGGCGAAATACTTCGCCATTATTCCGGCGGCGTTCGCGGCAACGTATCCGCAGTTAAATGCGCTGAACATCATGCGCCTTCATTCGCCCGACTCCGCCATTCTCAGTGCGATCATTTTCAACGCCTTGATTATCGTCTTTTGATTCCTCTGGCGTTAAAAGGCGTGAGTTATAAACCGCTTACCGCTTCTGCCATGTTGCGCCGTAACTTATGGATTTACGGTCTGGGTGGGCTGCTGGTGCCGTTTATTGGTATCAAAGTCATTGATTTACTGCTGACCGTTTGCGGTCTGGTGTGAGGTTTACCATGCGTGGCTTACGTCCGGCATTATCGACATTTATCTTTCTGTTATTGATTACTGGCGGCGTTTACCCGCTGCTGACCACCGTGCTGGGGCAATGGTGGTTTCCCTGGCAGGCCAACGGTTCGTTGATTCGTGAAGGTGATACGGTGCGGGGTTCGGCATTAATCGGGCAGAATTTTACCGGCAACGGCTATTTTCAGGGTCGCCCGTCGGCAACGGCAGAAATGCCCTATAATCCACAGGCTTCTGGCGGGAGCAATCTGGCGGTCAGTAACCCTGAGCTGGATAAACAAATAGCCGCACGCGTTGCTGCATTACGGGCCGCTAACCCGGATGCCAGTACGAACGTTCCGGTTGAACTGGTGACGGCATCGGCAAGCGGGCTGGACAATAATATCACCCCGCAAGCGGCGGTCTGGCAAATCCCACGCGTGGCGAAAGCGCGTAATCTCAGCGTTGAACAGCTCACGCAACTGATCGCAAAATACAGCCAACAACCGCTGGTGAAATATATCGGCCAGCCGGTCGTCAACATTGTTGAACTCAATCTGGCGCTGGATAAACTTGATGAATAACGAACCCTTACGTCCCGACCCCGATCGTCTGCTGGAACAAACTGCCGCGCCGCATCGGGGGAAGCTGAAAGTTTTCTTCGGTGCCTGTGCAGGCGTCGGGAAGACCTGGGCGATGCTGGCAGAAGCCCAGCGACTGCGGGCGCAAGGGCTGGATATTGTGGTTGGCGTGGTAGAAACCCATGGGCGGAAAGATACCGCCGCCATGCTTGAAGGGCTGGCTGTTCTGCCGCCCAAACGCCAGGCGTACCGTGGGCGGCATATCAGCGAGTTTGATCTCGATGCCGCCCTCGCCCGCCGTCCGGCGCTGATCTTAATGGACGAACTGGCGCACAGTAATGCGCCAGGTTCTCGTCATCCTAAACGCTGGCAGGATATCGAAGAACTGCTGGAAGCTGGCATTGATGTTTTCACAACCGTCAACGTTCAGCATCTGGAAAGTCTGAATGATGTGGTCAGCGGCGTCACCGGAATTCAGGTACGGGAAACCGTGCCCGATCCTTTTTTCGATGCCGCCGACGACGTAGTGCTGGTGGACTTGCCCCCGGACGATCTGCGCCAGCGGCTGAAAGAAGGCAAAGTCTATATTGCCGGGCAGGCGGAGCGCGCCATTGAACATTTTTTCCGCAAAGGCAATCTGATCGCCCTGCGTGAACTGGCACTGCGCCGTACTGCCGATCGCGTAGATGAGCAAATGCGCGCCTGGCGGGGGCATCCTGGTGAAGAGAAAGTGTGGCACACGCGCGACGCGATCCTTTTATGCATCGGGCATAACACCGGCAGTGAGAAACTGGTCCGCGCGGCGGCGCGGTTGGCCTCGCGCCTGGGTAGCGTCTGGCACGCGGTGTATGTTGAAACCCCTGCCCTGCATCGCTTACCGGAAAAAAAACGTCGGGCAATTCTCAGCGCCTTACGTCTGGCGCAGGAGCTGGGCGCGGAGACGGCTACACTTTCTGATCCAGCGGAAGAAAAAGCAGTAGTGCGTTATGCCCGTGAACATAATCTCGGCAAGATTATTCTCGGTCGCCCGGCCTCGCGCCGCTGGTGGCGTCGGGAAACGTTTGCTGACCGACTGGCGCGCATCGCCCCCGATCTCGATCAGGTGCTGGTCGCGCTTGATGAACCACCCGCCCGCACGATTAACAACGCGCCGGATAGCCGCTCTTTTAAAGACAAGTGGCGGGTACAGATTCAGGGATGCGTGGTTGCCGCCGCGTTATGCGCCGTTATCACTTTAATTGCCATGCAGTGGCTGATGGCGTTTGATGCCGCCAACCTGGTGATGCTGTATCTGCTTGGCGTGGTGGTGGTGGCGCTATTTTATGGACGCTGGCCTTCGGTGGTTGCTACCGTCATTAATGTGGTGAGTTTCGATCTCTTTTTTATCGCCCCACGCGGCACGCTCGCTGTCTCTGATGTGCAATATCTGCTGACCTTCGCGGTGATGTTAACCGTCGGGCTGGTGATCGGGAACCTTACTGCGGGTGTGCGTTATCAGGCGCGGGTAGCCCGTTACCGCGAGCAACGCACACGGCACTTATATGAAATGTCGAAAGCTCTGGCGGTGGGCCGCAGTCCGCAGGACATCGCCGCCACCAGCGAACAATTTATTGCCTCCACGTTTCATGCCCGCAGTCAGGTGTTGTTGCCCGATGACAACGGTAAATTGCAGCCGTTAACACATCCGCAAGGAATGACGCCATGGGACGATGCCATCGCGCAGTGGAGTTTTGATAAAGGCCTGCCTGCGGGTGCGGGCACCGACACGTTACCCGGCGTGCCGTACCAGATTTTGCCGCTAAAAAGCGGCGAGAAAACCTACGGACTGGTGGTGGTGGAACCGGGGAATCTGCGTCAGTTGATGATCCCGGAGCAGCAGCGCCTGCTAGAGACGTTTACGCTGTTAGTCGCCAATGCGTTTGAGCGGCTGACGCTGACCGCCAGTGAAGAACAGGCGCGGATGGCAAGCGAACGTGAACAGATCCGCAACGCCCTGCTGGCGGCGCTTTCGCATGATTTACGCACGCCGCTTACGGTGCTGTTTGGTCAGGCAGAAATCTTAACGCTCGATCTGGCAAGCGAAGGATCGCCCCACGCCCGCCAGGCCAGCGAGATTCGTCAGCATGTGCTGAACACTACCCGACTGGTGAATAATCTACTGGATATGGCGCGAATTCAGTCCGGCGGCTTTAATTTGAAGAAAGAGTGGTTAACGCTGGAAGAAGTAGTCGGCAGCGCGCTGCAAATGCTGGAACCGGGTTTATCGTCGCCCATCAATCTTTCTCTGCCAGAACCGCTGACCTTAATCCACGTTGACGGGCCACTCTTTGAACGGGTGCTGATTAATCTGCTGGAGAACGCGGTGAAATATGCGGGTGCGCAGTAGCCGAAATTGGTATCGATGCCCACGTTGAGGGCGAAAATCTACAACTGGATGTCTGGGATAACGGCCCCGGTCTTCCGCCAGGCCAGGAGCAGACGATATTTGATAAGTTTGCTCGCGGGAATAAAGAGTCGGCAGTACCGGGGTATTGGACTGGCAATTTGTCGGGCGATAGGATGTACACGGGGGCACTATTACCGTTCAACCGACCGGTGGTGCCTGTTTTCGTGTTACACTTCCCCAGCAAACCGCCCTGAACTTGAAGATCTTTCAGTGAGGATATGTGACAAACGTTCTGATTGTTGAAGATGAACAGGCTATTCTGTCGCTTTCTGCGCACGGCGCTGGAGGGCGACGGATGCGCGTCTATGAGGCCGAAACGCTGCAACGCGGCTTGCTGGAAGCGGCTACCCGTAAGCCAGATTTGATTATTCTCGATCTCGGCCTGCCCGATGGTGATGGGATTGAGTTTATCCGCGACCTGCGCCAGTGGAGCGCGGTGCCGGTGATTGTGCTTTCCGCACGCAGCGAAGAGAGCGACAAAATCGCCGCGCTGGATGCCGGAGCGGATGATTATCTGAGTAAGCCGTTTGGCATTGGCGAATTGCAGGCCCGTCTGCGCGTCGCTTTACGCCGCCACTCCGCCACCGCCGCGCCCGATCCGCTGGTGAAATTTTCCGATGTTACCGTCGATTTAGCCGCCCGCGTGATTCACCGGGGTGAGGAAGAGGTGCATCTCACGCCGATTGAGTTCCGCCTGCTGGCGGTGCTGCTGAATAATGCCGGGAAAGTGCTCACCCAGCGCCAGTTACTCAATCAGGTGTGGGGGCCAAACGCGGTCGAACACAGTCACTATTTGCGTATTTATATGGGACATCTGCGACAAAAACTGGAACAGGATCCCGCTCGCCCCCGCCATTTCATTACTGAAACCGGTATTGGGTATCGGTTTATGCCATGAATGTTTATTCAATAAATGCGCTTAAATAATTATTAATTTATTATTAAACCTGCCAAAAATATTATTATTTGGCAGGTTTAATTTCTTAACGCAAATATAAAACACAAAATTACAACATTTAAATAACAAAACAGCATCTAATATGGCGCTATTCATAATTAATGATTTATTATTTGGGGTATGATCGTTTTTTGTTGATCTTCACAGATTATAGCCATTTCATGGATAGAATAACTCTACCTTCAACTGACATACAGCAAGAGGTAAAGGTAAATGGAAATAATAACCGCTTAATGCCTCATATATAAGGCGGACAACCCATATCATGAAGTTTGCCCATCGTAATAGTTTTGACTTTCATTTCTTTTAATGCCCGCTAGTCTTCTGACTAAAGGGCACCCCAACGTACAGGTCTCCCTGACTTTAAGCATTACAGGTTAATACCTGTATTCCTCGGTGCTCATATACTGCTAACCCTTTTAAACTCTAAATAATTCGAGTCGCAGCACTTGCAACTTGAGGTATGACGAGTATAGCCAGTTACCGGGCTGGTCTGGGTTATTGCATCTGCAAAAAGCAAACTACTGATTTATTTATCAGCGGTGGAGCTTTGCTTTTTTTCCGGCGTGATCGATTTCTCCTTTGAGAAATTGAGGACCTGCTATTACCTGAAATAAAGAGATGAACAAAATGTCAGAATTAAAAATTGCCGTTAGTCGTTCTTGCCCGGATTGTTTTTCCACTCATCGTGCATGCGTGAATATAGACGAAAGTAATTATATTGACGTTGCCGCCATTATTTTATCAGTCAGTGATGTTGAACGTGGAAAACTCGATGAAATAGACGCTACTGGCTATGACATTCCTGTTTTTATTGCAACGGAAAATGAAGAACGTGTACCCGCAGAATATCTGCCACGTATTTCTGGTGTCTTCGAACATTGCGAATCACGTAAAGAGTTTTATGGACGTCAGTTAGAAACCGCTGCCAGCCATTATGAAACGCAACTGCGCCCGCCCTTCTTCCGCGCACTGGTCGATTATGTTAATCGGGCAATAGTGTTTTGACTGGCCCTGGTCACAGGGGGAGTTTTTCCGTCGCCATCCGGCAGGCAATCAGTTCGTGGAATACTTTGGCGAAATGCTCTTCCGCCTGACTTGTGTAATGCTGACGTAGCAATGGGCGATCCTTGCTGATTCATGAAGGTGCGCCATGTATTGCACAACAGCATGCGGCTAAAGTCTTTAATGCCGATAAAACCTATTTCGTTTTAAACGGTACTTCATCTTCTAATAAAGTGGTCTTAAACGCATTGCTGACGCCGGGCGATCTGGTGTTTTTGACCGTACAATAACCATAAATCTAACCACCACGGTGCGTTGCTACAGGCTGGCGCGACACCGGTTTATCTGGAAACCGCACGTAACCCGTATGGCTTTATCGGTGGCAATTGATGCGCACTGTTTTGAAGAAAGTTACCTGCGTGAGCTGATTACAGAAGTTGCACCGCAGCGGGCAAAGAGGCTCTCGTCCTTTCCGCCTCGCCGTTATTCAGCTAGGCACCTTACGACGGTACGATTTATAACGCCCGTCAGGTGGTGGATAAAATTGGTCATCTGTGTGACTACATCCTCTTTGACTCCGCATGGGTCGGCTATGAACAGTTTATTCCGATGATGGCTGACTGTTCGCCGCTGTTGCTGGATCTTAATGAGAACGATCCGGGTATTCTGGTTACGCAATCCGTACATAAACAGCAGGCTGGTTTTTCTCAAACTTCACAAATCCATAAAAAAGACAGCCACATCAAAGGGCAACAGCGTTATGTACCGCACAAACGCATGAACAACGCCTTTATGATGCACGCCTCCACCAGCCCGTTCTATCCGCTGTTTGCCGCACTGGATATCAACGCCAAAATGCATGAAGGTGTCAGCGGTCGTAATATGTGGATGGATTGTGTGGTAAATGGCATTAATGCCCGCAAACTGATCCTCGATAACTGTCAGCATATTCGTCCGTTCGTACCTGAACTGGTGGATGGTAAACCCTGGCAGTCGTATGAAACAGCGCAAATTGCGGTTGATCTGCGCTTCTTCCAGTTTGTACCAGGGGAACACTGGCATTCTTTTGAAGGCTATGCAGAGAATCAATACTTTGTCGATCCTTGCAAACTGTTGCTGACAACCCCAGGTATTGATGCACGTAACGGCGAATATGAAGCGTTCGGTGTACCCGCGACGATTCTTGCTAACTTCCTGCGCGAAAATGGCGTAGTGCCGGAAAAATGCGATCTTAACTCCATCCTCTTCCTGCTGACTCCGGCAGAAGATATGGCCAAGCTTCAGCAACTTGTTGCCCTGCTGGTACGCTTCGAAAAACTGCTTGAGTCCGACGCGCCATTAGCAGAAGTGCTGCCTTCCATCTACAAACAGCATGAAGAGCGCTACGCCGGTTATACCCTGCGTCAGTTGTGTCAAGAAATGCATGATTTGTATGCCCGTCACAACGTGAAACAACTGCAAAAAGAGATGTTCCGTAAGGAACACTTCCCACGCGTAAGCATGAATCCGCAAGAAGCCAACTACGCCTATTTACGCGGTGAAGTGGAGCTGGTTCGTCTGCCGGATGCAGAAGGCCGTATCGCTGCCGAAGGTGCGCTTCCTTATCCTCCGGGTGTGCTGTGCGTTGTTCCGGGTGAAATCTGGGGTGGTGCTGTTCTGCGTTACTTCAGCGCTCTGGAAGAAGGGATCAACCTGTTGCCAGGTTTTGCACCGGAGCTTCAGGGTGTCTATATCGAAGAACATGATGGTCGTAAGCAAGTTTGGTGCTATGTCATCAAGCCTCGTGATGCGCAAAGTACCCTGTTGAAAGGGGAAAAATTATGAGTCAGGCTAAATCGAACAAAATGGGCGTCGTTCAGTTAACCATACTGACGATGGTCAACATGATGGGCTCCGGTATCATCATGCTGCCGACAAAGCTTGCCGAAGTTGGGACAATTTCAATTATCTCCTGGCTGGTGACAGCCGTAGGCTCAATGGCACTGGCATGGGCATTCGCAAAATGCGGTATGTTCAGCCGTAAATCAGGTGGTATGGGCGGTTATGCCGAGTATGCTTTCGGTAAGTCCGGCAATTTTATGGCGAACTACACCTACGGTGTCTCGCTGCTGATTGCTAACGTCGCGATTGCTATTTCGGCGGTTGGTTACGGCACCGAACTGCTCGGCGCGAGTTTGTCGCCAGTGCAGATTGGTCTTGCGACCATCGGAGTGCTGATTTGTACCGTGGCTAACTTTGGTGGTGCGCGCATTACCGGGCAAATCAGTAGCATTACTGTGTGGGGGGTCATTATTCCGGTGGTAGGCCTGTGCATTATCGGCTGGTTCTGGTTTAGCCCGACGCTTTACGTTGATTCCTGGAATCCGCATCATGCACCGTTCTTCAGTGCAGTAGGTTCTTCCATCGCTATGACGCTGTGGGCTTTTCTCGGTCTGGAGTCTGCGTGTGCGAATACTGATGTAGTGGAAAACCCGGAACGTAATGTGCCAATCGCGGTACTCGGCGGTACGTTAGGTGCGGCGGTGATTTATATCGTCTCCACCAACGTGATTGCAGGGATTGTGCCTAATATGGAGCTGGCAAATTCAACGGCACCATTTGGCCTGGCCTTCGCACAGATGTTCACACCAGAAGTGGGTAAAGTCATTATGGCGCTGATGGTGATGTCCTGCTGCGGTTCGCTGCTTGGCTGGCAGTTCACCATTGCCCAGGTGTTTAAATCTTCATCTGATGAAGGCTACTTCCCTAAAATTTTCTCCCGTGTAACCAAAGTGGATGCACCGGTGCAGGGAATGTTGACCATTGTGATTATCCAGAGCGGGTTGGCGCTGATGACGATTAGCCCGTCGCTAAACAGTCAGTTCAACGTGCTGGTTAACCGGCCGTGGTGACCAATATCATTCCGTATAATATTCTGTCAATGGCGGCATTAGTCATTATTCAGAAGGTCGCTAATGTGCCCCTCAAAAGCGAAAGTTGCAAACTTTGTTGCTTTGTTGGCGCGATGTATAGCTTTTATGCGCTGTACTCATCCGGGAAGAAGCCATGCTGTACGGTTCCATCGTGACCTTCCTTGGTTGGACACTGTATGGTCTGGTATCACCACGCTTTGAACTGAAAAAAATAAACACGGTTGTGCAAGAAAAAAGGGCGATCTTGCGACCGCCCTTTATTAAATGTGTTTACGCGTTTTCAGAACTTCGCTAACAATCTCAACCGCTTCTTTCTCAATCTGCTTGCGATGTTCTTCACCGAGGAAGCTTTCGCAGTAGATCTTATATGCGTCTTCCGTGCCTGACGGACGCGCGGCGAACCAGCCGTTGTCGGTCATCACTTTCAGACCGCCGATAGAAGCACCATTGCCCGGTGCCGCCGTCAGGCGCGCGGTGATCGGGTCGCCTGCAAGGGTGCTGGCGCTCACCATTTCCGGAGACAGCTTAGACAGCGCCGCTTTTTGTGCGGAAGTCGCGGCTGCCTGCAAACGGTTGTAGCTCGGCGCACCAAAGCGTTTTGCCAGTTCGTTGTAGTGTTCCTGCGGGTTCTTACCGGTGACAGCGGTGATTTCCGCCGCCAGCAGACACATAATGATGCCGTCTTTGTCGGTGGACCACGGCGTGCCGTCGAAACGCAGGAAGGAAGCCCCTGCGCTCTCTTCGCCGCCAAAGCCGAAGCTGCCGTCGAACAGACCATCAACAAACCATTTGAAACCTACCGGGACTTCTACCAGCTTACGGCCCAAGTCATTGACCACACGGTCGATCATCGCAGAAGAAACCAGCGTTTTACCGACAGCAACATCTTTGCCCCACTGCGGACGATGCTGGAACAGGTAGTTGATCGCCACCGCCAGGTAGTGGTTCGGATTCATCAAACCTGCCGGAGTGACGATACCGTGACGGTCATAATCCGGGTCGTTAGCAAACGCCAGATCGAACTTATCACGCAGTGCCAGCAGGCCCGCCATCGCACACTCGGAGGAGCAGTCCATACGGATCGCGCCGTCTTTATCAAGGTGCATAAAGCGGAAGGTTTGATCGACCTGATCGTTAACGATGGTCAGGTTGAGGTTGTAATACTCGCCAATACGCTTCCAGTATTCGATACCGGAACCGCCCAGCGGATCAACGCCCAGCGTCAGGCCCGCTTTCTGAATTGCCGCCATATCAACGATATCGGCCAGACCTTCCACAAACGGCTGCACCAGATCCTGCTCTTTTACATGACCGGATGCCATCGCTTCGTCGAGGGAGATACGCTTCACGCCTTTCAGGCCATCGGCCATCAGTGCGTTGGCCCTGTCTTCCACCACTTTGGTGACGTTGGTATCAGCCGGGCCACCATTTGGCGGGTTGTACTTGATACCACCATCTTCCGGCGGGTTATGGGACGGTGTAATCACGATACCGTCTGCCAGCGGGCCACCTTTTTTATTGTGAACCAGGATGGCATTGGAAATGGCAGGTGTCGGAGTGAAGCCATTGTTTTCCTGCACAATGACATCAACGCCGTTCGCTGCCAGCACTTCCAGTACGGAAATGAACGCAGGCTCGGACAGGGCGTGAGTATCTTTACCCACATAGCAAGGGCCAGTGATGCCGTTTTTCGCACGTTCTTCAGCAATTGCCTGAGCGATCGCCAGAATGTGCGGCTCGTTAAAGCTGTGGCGCGCTGCACTGCCACGGTGACCGGAAGTACCGAATTTCACCGCGTGCTCCGCATTCCCTGCTTCTGGTTTCAGTACATAATATTGCGCCGTCAGTTGGGCGACGTTAATCAAATCACTCTGTTGTGCAGGTTGGCCTGCACGATTGTGGATTGCCATTGCTTTGTCCTTTGTCTGCAACGTTTTAGATAGTTCCGCAAACCTTCTCAATCAATTCCGCCGGGAATTGCATCGACTGCATGATGTGTTCGATCATGCTGCATTTACGGCCGGTGTTGGTGTTGGTGATCACCCAATACGGCGTGCCTGGCACATGTTTCGGCTTGGTCTGATTACCATTTTTCAGCAGCGTTTGTTCATCTGCCGCAAAGTAAACGCGTGTACGACCGTGCAACGATTCCGTTGCTTCGGCAAACGCCTGGGCGTCAAGAGAATATAGTGTAGACAACAGCAGCATAAAGCGATTGACCGCTCGCTTTTGCTCTGCGTATTCGTCCGAAAGCAGAAGTTCACGCATTGCGCGAACCTTGTCTTTAATCGTTTTGACCGGCTTCGCTTCGACGATAGCAGGTGACGCAACGCGAACCTCTTTCGTCACCGGAGCAGCAGGCTGTGATGCGGCGGAAAATTTCAACATACGCCGTAAAATGTCGGATGCGCTCTCGCCGATATGCTTAGTGTGGCTGGCAATATAGCTGTAGAGTTCATCATCAACTTCAATCGTTTTCATCTTAATCCAGTGCAGTGTCTTAGCTGAATACAAGTCGCCGGAGTATATGAATAAATCCCGGCAGCGGATAGCGTCAAGCCTGGCTTGCAGAAAAACTCGGAATAAACCTTATTTGTTGCAGCCCTGTGGCAATCAATGGTCAACATAATACCCTAACCCGACAACGCGAAAAAAAGAACTTTGCCATGAAATTGAATATCCGCGCGCAAACTGCACAAAACCAGCACAATAATTCTCCCATCGTTCTTGTCCATGGTCTGTTTGGTAGCCTCGACAACCTTGGCGTACTGGCTCGCGATCTGGTAAACGATCACAATATCATCCAGGTTGATATGCGTAACCACGGTCTTTCACCGAGAGAGCCGGTAATGAATTACCCGGCGATGGCGCAGGATCTTGTTGATACCCTGGATGCACTGCAGATCGACAAAGCAACATTTATCGGTCACTCCATGGGCGGTAAAGCGGTAATGGCACTTACTGCACTGGCCCCCGATCGCATCGATAAACTGGTGGCGATCGATATCGCACCGGTCGACTATCACGTACGCCGTCATGATGAGATTTTCGCGGCTATCAACGCGGTCAGTGAATCGGACGCACAAACTCGCCAGCAAGCAGCAGCAATAATGCGCCAGCATCTTAATGAAGAAGGGGTGATTCAGTTTCTGTTGAAATCTTTTGTTGACGGGGAGTGGCGCTTTAACGTGCCGGTATTGTGGGATCAGTATCCGCATATTGTGGGTTGGGAGAAAATCCCGGCATGGGATCACCCTGCCCTGTTTATCCCTGGCGGCAATTCTCCGTATGTTAGCGAGCAGTACCGTGATGATTTACTGGCACAATTTCCACAGGCACGGGCGCATGTGATTGCAGGCGCGGGTCACTGGGTCCATGCTGAAAAACCGGATGCGGTATTACGCGCTATCCGTCGCTATCTCAATGATTAACGCAACTGATTAAAAACCCAGCGTCCAGCGTCGCTTTCCGCGCGTGGGCGTTGGCGTGACTCATCGCGCTGATGTATTATGGCGCGCTATCCATCCGGCAGAGGCCTGGCTGATTGTTTCCCGAAGTCACCAAGATCATGGCCAAAGAACAAACGGACCGTACGACATTAGATCTGTTCGCGCACGAGCGTCGACCGGGACGACCGAAAATAATCCCGCTTTCGCGCGATGAACAGCTGCGTATTAATAAACGCAACCAGCTAAAACGCGACAAAGTACGTGGCCTTAAGCGTGTCGAACTGAAGCTGAACGCGGAAGCTGTCGAGGCGCTGAACGAGCTGGCGGAATCGCGCAATATGAGCCGTAGCGAACTGATCGAAGAGATGTTAATGCAGCAACTGGCGGCGCTGCGTAGTCAGGGCATCGTTTAAATTTCCAGTTTCATGTAGCACAGTGTGCAGTCCTGCTCGTTTGCTGATTCCGCAAGACTGCCTGTTCTGCTATGATTGCCTTTATCCGTGGGCAATTTTCCACCCCCATTTCAATAAGTTTCAAGAGGTTATTTCACTCATGGCTATCACTGGCATCTTTTTCGGCAGCGACACCGGTAATACCGAAAATATCGCAAAAATGATTCAAAAACAGCTTGGTAAAGACGTTGCCGATGTCCATGACATTGCAAAAAGCAGCAAAGAAGATCTGGAAGCTTATGACATTCTGCTGCTGGGCATCCCAACCTGGTATTATGGCGAAGCGCAGTGTGACTGGGATGACTTCTTCCCGACTCTCGAAGAGATTGATTTCAATGGCAAACTGGTTGCGCTGTTTGGTTGTGGTGACCAGGAAGATTACGCCGAATATTTCTGCGATGCATTGGGCACCATCCGCGACATCATTGAACCGCGCGGTGCAACCATCGTTGGTCACTGGCCAACTGCGGGCTATCATTTCGAAGCATCAAAAGGTCTGGCAGATGACGACCACTTTGTCGGTCTGGCTATCGACGAAGACCGTCAGCCGGAACTGACCGCTGAACGTGTAGAAAAATGGGTTAAACAGATTTCTGAAGAGTTGCATCTCGACGAAATTCTCAATGCCTGATGTGATGCGGCGTAGACTCATGTCTACGCCGTATTAATAGATAATGCCAATCAAAATAATTGCTACAAATTTGTAACTTTTGCTGTTGTACCTGTACAATGTCCCGGTGTTCAAGTGGCCTTGCCGTTGTAAATGTAAGCTGTGCCACGTTTTTATTAACAATATTTGCCAGGGACTTGTGGTTTTCATTTAGGCGTGGCAATTCTATAATGATACGCATTATCTCAAGAGCAAATTCTGTCACTTCTTCTAATGAAGTGAACCGCTTAGTAACAGGACAGATTCCGCATGACTGATAACAATACCGCCCTAAAGAAAGCTGGCCTGAAAGTAACGCTTCCTCGTTTAAAAATCCTGGAAGTTCTTCAGGAGCCGGACAACCATCACGTCAGTGCGGAAGATTTATACAAACGTCTGATCGATATGGGTGAAGAAATTGGTCTGGCTACGGTATATCGCGTACTGAACCAGTTTGACGACGCTGGTATCGTCACCCGCCACAATTTTGAAGGCGGTAAATCCGTATTTGAACTGACACAGCAACATCACCACGATCACCTGATTTGCCTCGACTGCGGCAAGGTTATCGAATTTAGTGATGATTCCATCGAAGCGCGTCAGCGTGAAATTGCCGCAAAACATGGCATTCGCCTGACTAACCACAGTCTCTATCTTTACGGTCACTGTGCCGAAGGCGATTGCCGCGAAGATGAGCACGCGCACGAAGGCAAATAAGCCAGCCTGAACGAGAAAAGCCAACCTGCGGGTTGGCTTTTTTATACAAGGGAAATAAGAAAAGCGAGAGTTACAGCTCTCACTTATTTGTTATTACTGCGTATTTCCTGCCAGACCTTATCACAATCGGCTTTCACCGCCTGATCATTTCCGGTTTGCGTTGCACGCAGACACTGCTGATAATCCAGTACGCGTACACTTTCCTGGTCGGCAAACTGCTGATGTTGTTTCTCTTTCTTCAGCACGTTTAACACGCTCTGGCAGGCTTCAATTTTTTCTGGCGAACCTTGTGCGGTGTTGATACAGGCGCTGTATGCCTCTTTCAGACGACTGTCTTCCTGTGGCGCGGTTGATTGCGCACAAGCTACCAGCCCCGATGCCATTATGGCGATGAGAATCAGTTTTTTCATAGCAAATTCCTCAAACGTGCGGCAGGCACAAAACCTGCCGCGTCGGGCATCAGAAGATGGTGAATGGTGCGATTACCATAAATTTCACGTCACGCTCATCCTGGAAGATGTTACCGTAACCGCCGCCCCAGCTTGGGATGTCAGAGTGGTTGTCGTATTCGGTGAAGTGCAGTTTGAACATCGTGCCTTTGGCGCGACCGTCCTGAATGGTGTAGACCGCATCCAGGCTGTAGGCAGACTCTTCAATAGTCCGGTTTTTGTCGTAGTACGCATCCGGATTGCTCTGCCAGGTCGCAGGTTTAGCATCCCATGCGTAAACGTAGGAAGCGCCGATGGCGAAGCCTGGAAGATTCCAGTTTTTCAGGTCATACATCGCACCGAAGAAGACCGCTTTTTCGCCGTTGGCGTTGAAGTCGGAACGGTTATCCCACCAGATATCCAGGCGGCCGTTGGAGGAAGCGTAGGTTGGAGTCATACGTTGCAGGAAGTATCCCTGCTGACCGTCAGCCTTAACCCAGGTGCCTTCGAGGCGCAAATCCACTACGTCAGCCGCCCGGTAACCAAAGGTCAACGCTTGCAGCCAGGCGGTGCCGTCATAAAGGTCGTTGACGCTGCGATCGTCAACTTTATCGCGCGTACCATAGAACTGGTAGCTGGTGGTTAACGGGCTACCGGCGATATCAAATTTGTAGCTGGCTTTGGCAAAATATTGATCGATATACCCTTCCGCCTGACCAAATGCCGCTTCCAGTACGAAGTTATTTTTGAAGTCGTATTTCGCCCCAAGGGAGTGCAGATAATCAACTTTGGTGGTTTTATCGTTCTGATAAAACTCATCCATTTCCAGATGCCACGGCGCTTTGTATTCGTTGGTCCACATGTAGGAGAAACTCAAGGCACCAGCATCGCCGTAATCAAAATTCGCCCCGGCTTCCGCCCCCTGATAAGTACCTGGCATAAAGCTCCAGTGCGGCGCTAACAGCGTTTGACCAGTTGGCTGAATGTAACCTGCCCTCGCCCAAACCGGACCGTATTTAAATTTGGCCGCAGCTTTATACAGGCTTATACCGCTTTTGTCGCCGGACCAGTCTTCGTCATAGGCTTTATTACTTTTTGAAAACGCGATTTCGTTCGGGTGGGAGCTGTCGCCGTTTTCCGCCATTTCAATCGCCGTAAACGCAGCAATATCAAGGCCGAACATATCAGCAGCATAACCGGACTGAAAATCGAGGTTGGCATTCCAGGTGGAGTGAGAAAGGTTGGTTTTGTATTTGTCGCCGTCGGTAACATCTTTACGGTCGCGTTCACGCTGCCAGTAATATATACCGCCGGTTAAGGTTGAATCGTCGATGAATCCTTCGGCGCGAGCCTCCGGCATTGCCATAAAGCCCGACATTGCTGTAACACCGGCGATAGCCAGCGCCAGCGTACTACGTTTGCCACTAAACGTACGCATGGGTTAATCCTCTTTGACGTATAAATTGCTGCACCAAAGGTGAACAGCGAAAAAATAAAAATTAAAAAAGTAGCGTTGAGAAAAGTCTCGCTGACTACAGGAACAGACTATTTTTCGCGACGCGAATTATCAATCTCTTTCTGTAACCAGAATGTAAGAACATGAGCAACCGCACATATTTTGATGATTTTTGTTACAAGGCTTAAGTTTGCGGTTGAAAGGCTTGCAGAAGAATAAAAGCGTGAATTTCCAGCAAGATGAAAGCGGTTACATTTTATTTAATTATGGTTTGTGATTTTAAATTTATTTTATGGATAAATTGCGAAGCGGAATTAATTCGCGAAGAAAAGCAGAAAAAACGCCGCAGAGTGCGGCGTTTGGGATTGTTTGCTATTTCTTGCCGGATGCGACGTAAATGCCTCACCCGGCCTGGTAGAACTTAAAATTACTCGCCTACTTTCGCCCAGGTATCACGCAGCCCAACGGTGCGGTTAAATACCGGTTTTTCCGCTGTGGAATGGCGGCTGTCGAGGCAGAAGTAACCTTCACGCTCAAACTGGAATGCTTTACCCGCAACCGCATCTTTCAGCGACGGTTCAGCAAAGCCCTGTTTGATCACCAGCGATTCCGGGTTAATCACCGACAGGAAATCATCCGCAGCACCAGGGTTCGGCACGCTGAACAGACGGTCGTACAGACGGATTTCAACCGGCAGCGCATGTGCCGCGCTCACCCAGTGAATAACACCTTTGACTTTACGACCATCTGCCGGATCTTTGCTTAAGGTGTCGGCGTCATAAGTACAGAAGATGGTGGTGATATTGCCTTCGGCATCTTTCTCCACGCGTTCTGCCTTAATGACGTAAGCATTACGCAGACGCACTTCTTTACCCAGCACCAGACGTTTGTACTGCTTGTTAGCTTCTTCGCGGAAATCGGCGCGATCGATCCAAATCTCACCGCTAAACGGCACCTGGCGGCTACCCATTTCCGGTTTGTTCGGATGGTTCGGCATGGTAACCATTTCGCCTTCGCCCTGATAGTTTTCGATAACCAGTTTCACCGGATCGATAACCGCCATTGCGCGCGGCGCATTTTCGTTGAGATCTTCACGGATGCAGGATTCCAGCGATGCCATCTCAATGGTGTTGTCCTGCTTGGTCACGCCGATGCGTTTGCAGAACTCACGAATAGAAGCAGCAGTGTAACCACGACGACGCAGACCGGAAATGGTCGGCATACGCGGGTCATCCCAGCCTTCAACGTGCTTGTCGGCCACCAGCAGGTTCAGCTTACGCTTGGACATCACAGTGTATTCCAGATTCAGGCGCGAGAATTCGTACTGGCGCGGGTGAACAGGAATGGTGATGTTGTCCAGCACCCAGTCGTACAGGCGACGGTTGTCCTGGAACTCAAGCGTACACAGAGAGTGCGTAATACCTTCCAGGGCATCGCTGATGCAGTGGGTGAAGTCGTACATCGGGTAGATGCACCACTTGTTGCCAGTCTGGTGGTGTTCAGCAAATTTAATACGGTACAGCACCGGATCGCGCATCACGATAAACGGTGAAGCCATGTCGATTTTCGCACGCAGGCAGGCTTTACCTTCTTCAAAACCACCGGCACGCATTTTTTCGAACAGCGCCAGGTTCTCTTCAACGCTGCGGTCGCGGTACGGGCTGTTTTTACCCGGTTGCGTCAGGGTGCCGCGGTATTCGCGGATCTGTTCCGGCGTCAGTTCATCAACGTACGCCAGGCCTTTATTGATCAGTTCGATCGCATAGGCGTGGAGCTGATCAAAATAATCGGAGGAGTAACGGACGTTACCAGACCAGTGAAAACCTAACCACTCTACGTCGTTTTTGATCGACTCAACATACTCGATATCTTCTTTTACCGGGTTAGTGTCGTCGAAACGCAGGTTGCACTGGCCTTTATAGTCCTGGGCGATCCCGAAGTTCAGGCAGATAGATTTCGCATGGCCAATATGCAGATAGCCATTCGGCTCCGGCGGGAAACGGGTGTGTACTGTGGTGTGCTTACCACTGGCCAGATCTTCATCGATGATCTGACGGATAAAGTTAGTCGGGCGGGCTTCTGCCTCACTCATCGTGGATTCCTCAAAGCGTAAACAACGTATAACGGCGTATGATCTTATAAGCGGGACAGGCTGACAACTGTTAGTTTTTTAAAATTGATAATCTAACAAGGATTATGGGGATGATTGATGAAAAAAGCGGCAGAGAAGATCTCCACCGCTTGTCATTGTTGGATGCGACGCTCAAGCGTCGCATCAGGCATAAAGCAGATTACTTTTTGATTTCATACAGCGGTGTTTGACCCGCCACAACATGGCCCTGAGCTTTAATGATCAAGCCACTGAAATCGTCGATATTGCTGCAAACCACCGGGCTAATCATCGAGCGGGCGTTAGCGTTCAGGTAATCCAGATCCATTTCCAGAATCGGTTGCCCTGCGCTTACCTGCGCACCCTCTTCCACCAGACGTTTAAAGCCTTTACCTTCCAGCGCTACGGTGTCGATACCCATATGGACGACGATCTCCGCGCCTTTTTCGGTTTCCAGGCAGAACGCGTGGTTGGTGTTGAAGATTTTCACGATTGTCCCTGCGGCTGGTGATACGACGATTTTATCTGTCGGTTTCACCGCCACACCGTCACCCACCGCTTTGCTGGCGAATGCTTCGTCAGGAACCTGATCCAGTGCCACGACATCACCGGTAATCGGCGATACCAGCTCCGCGATAGATACCGCGTTTGGTACAGCCTGCGGTTTTGCTACAGGCGCGGCAGTTGCCGGAGTTGCTTCAGCTGACGCAGCGGCTACCGGACCACGGGCAACGACTTTCTTCATCGCATCGCCGATGGATTCTGCTTTCGCGCCAACAATCACCTGAATAGTCTGTTTGTTCAGTTTCACTACACCAGAAGCACCCAGACGTTTACACATCGTATCGTTGACGCGGGCAGAGTCAGCCACGGTCAGGCGCAGACGGGTGATACAGGCGTCAATTGCTTTCAGGTTGTCAGTGCCGCCAACCGCAGCAATATAGTTGGTCGCCAGTTGATTGAGGCCTTCTTCAGTGTTGCTGTTGGCTTCTTCAGTAACGATCTCGTCTTCTTTATCTTCACGACCCGGCGTTTTCAGGTTGAACATGCGGATAACCAAACTGAACACCACGAAGTAGATAGCGAAGAAGACAACACCCATAACCAGCAGCATCCAGACGTTCTGGCTGGCGGCCGGCAGGTTATACATCAACGCGTAGTCGATAGCCCCCGCAGAGAAAGAGAAGCCAGCATGGATACCCAGCAGTGTTGCCACAAACAGGCTGATACCGGTCAGCAGTGCGTGCAGGAGGTACAGCAGCGGTGCAAGGAACATGAACAGGAATTCCAGCGGCTCAGTCACACCGGTCAGGAACGCAGTAACAGCAACAGAAAGCAGCATCCCGCCAACCATCGGACGACGCTCTTTCGGTGCTGCGAAGTACATCGCCAGCGCCGCACCCGGCAGACCGAACATCATAATCGGGAAGAAGCCGGACATGAACATCCCCGCGGTGCCGTCACCGGCATAGAAGCGGTTGATATCACCGTGGAAAACCGTACCCGCCGCGTTGGTGAATTCACCAATCTGGAACCAGGCGATGGTGTTCAGCACCTGATGCAGACCGGTTGGGATCAGCAGACGGTTGATGAAACCAAAGATACCGGAACCCAGCGCGCCCGCAGAAACGATCCACTCGCCTCCTGCATGGATAGCGTGCTGTACCGGCGGCCAGACGTAACCAAAAATGGCCGCCAGCACCAGGCAGAAGAAGCCGGTGGCAATCGGCACAAAGCGTTTGCCGCCGAAGAAACTCAGGAAGTCCGGCAGTTTAATATCGGACCAACGGTTATAGGCTGCGCCACCAACCAGACCGGTAATGATACCCGCCAGTACACCCATGTTAATTTCTGGGTTGATGGTCACCATCGCTTTGGTTAACACAAAGTAACCTACCGCACCCGCCAGCGCCGCCGCACCTGCGCTGTCTTTCGACCAGCTGGATGCCACACCGATGGCGAAGATTAATGCGAGGTTATCAAAAATCGCACCGCCCGCCTGGGCAATAAACGCAACGTTAAGTAAATCTGGCTGACCGAATCGCAGCAACAGTGCCGCCACCGGCAGCACCGCGATAGGGAGCTGTAACGCCCTACCGAGTCGCTGGAAAAAACCTAAAATATTCATCTTATTCCCCCTACGAGAACCCTATTTGGCTCGTTTAAAGCCGTATTTTTATTTTGCTGCAAATTGTACTGCCGATGTTCTGTAATCAGATTGTTAGATCATCTGCTACAGAGTGTGTGAAAATTTAATTCGTATCGCAAATTAAACGCGTGTCTTTTGTGAGTTTTGTCACCAAATATCGTTATCATCACTCCCTTTTACTGGCTAAAGCAGAAAACTTATTTTATCATTCAAAAAATCAGGTCGGATTGACGCCTGTCTGCGCAAATCCAGGTTACGCTTAAAGATGCCTAATCCGCCAACGGCTTACATTTTACTTATTGAGGTGAATAATGAGACTGATCCCCCTGACTACCGCTGAACAGGTCGGCAAATGGGCTGCTCGCCATATCGTCAATCGTATCAATGCGTTCAAACCGACTGCCGATCGTCCGTTTGTTCTGGGCCTGCCGACTGGCGGCACGCCGATGACCACCTATAAAGCGTTAGTCGAAATGCATAAAGCAGGCCAGGTCAGCTTTAAGCACGTTGTCACCTTCAACATGGACGAATATGTCGGTCTGCCGAAAGAGCATCCGGAAAGCTACTACAGCTTTATGCACCGTAATTTCTTCGATCACGTTGATATTCCAGCAGAAAACATCAACCTTCTCAACGGCAACGCCCCGGATATCGACGCCGAATGCCGCCAGTATGAAGAAAAAATCCGTTCTTACGGAAAAATTCATCTGTTTATGGGCGGTGTAGGTAACGACGGTCATATTGCATTTAACGAACCGGCGTCTTCTCTGGCTTCTCGTACTCGTATCAAAACCTTGACTCATGACACTCGCGTCGCGAACTCTCGTTTCTTTGATAACGATGTCAATCAGGTGCCAAAATATGCCCTGACTGTCGGTGTTGGTACATTGCTGGATGCCGAAGAAGTGATGATTCTGGTGCTGGGTAGCCAGAAAGCACTGGCACTGCAGGCTGCAGTTGAAGGTTGCGTGAACCACATGTGGACCATCAGCTGTCTGCAACTGCATCCAAAAGCGATCATGGTGTGCGATGAACCTTCCACCATGGAGCTGAAAGTTAAGACTTTAAGATATTTCAATGAATTAGAAGCAGAAAATATCAAAGGTCTGTAATTGTTATCCCTGCCCTGGCTCCTTGCTCAGGGCAATATTTTTTAAAATCGGGGGTCAGAATGTATGCATTAACCCAGGGCCGGATCTTTACCGGCCACGAATTTCTTGATGACCACGCGGTTGTTATCGCTGATGGCCTGATTAAAAGCGTCTGTCCGGTAGCGGAACTGCCGCCAGAGATCGAACAACGTTCACTGAACGGGGCCATTCTCTCCCCCGGTTTTATCGATGTGCAGTTAAACGGCTGCGGCGGCGTACAGTTTAACGACACCGCTGAAGCGGTCAGCGTGGAAACGCTGGAAATCATGCAGAAAGCCAATGAGAAATCAGGCTGTACTAACTATCTGCCGACGCTTATCACCACCAGCGATGAGCTGATGAAACAGGGCGTGCGCGTTATGCGCGAGTACCTGGCAAGACATCCGAATCAGGCGTTAGGTCTGCATCTGGAAGGTCCGTGGCTGAATCTGGTAAAAAAAGGCACCCATAATCCGAATTTTGTGCGTAAGCCTGATGCCGCGCTGGTCGATTTCCTTTGTGAAAACGCCGACGTCATTACCAAAGTGACCCTGGCACCGGAAATGGTTCCTGCGGAAGTCATCAGCAAACTGGCAAATGCCGGGATTGTGGTTTCTGCCGGTCACTCCAACGCGACGTTGAAAGAAGCAAAAGCCGGTTTCCGCGCGGGGATTACCTTTGCCACCCATCTGTACAACGCGATGCCGTATATTACCGGTCGTGAACCGGGCCTGGCGGGCGCGATCCTCGACGAAGCTGACATTTATTGCGGTATTATCGCTGATGGCCTGCATGTTGATTACGCCAACATTCGTAACGCTAAACGCCTTAAAGGCGACAAACTGTGTCTGGTTACCGACGCCACCGCGCCAGCAGGTGCCAACATTGAACAGTTCATTTTTGCGGGTAAAACAATATACTACCGTAACGGACTTTGTGTGGATGAGAACGGTACGTTAAGCGGTTCATCCTTAACCATGATTGAAGGCGTGCGTAATCTGGTCGAACATTGCGGTATCGCACTGGATGAAGTGCTGCGTATGGCGACGCTCTATCCGGCGCGTGCGATTGGCGTTGAAAAACGTCTCGGCACGCTCGCCGCAGGTAAAGTAGCCAACCTGACCGCATTCACACCTGATTTTAAAATCACCAAGACCATCGTTAACGGTAACGAGGTCGTAACTCAATAAGAGAAAGTATGACACCAGGCGGACAAGCTCAGATAGGTAATGTTGATCTCGTAAAACAGCTTAACAGCGCGGCGGTTTATCGCCTGATTGACCAGTACGGGCCAATCTCGCGGATTCAGATTGCCGAGCAAAGCCAGCTTGCCCCCGCCAGCGTAACCAAAATTACGCGTCAGCTTATCGAACGCGGGCTGATCAAAGAAGTTGATCAGCAGGCCTCCACCGGGGGCCGCCGCGCTATCTCCATCGTCACCGAAACCCGCAATTTCCACGCAATCGGCGTACGGCTTGGTCGTCATGACGCCACCATCACTCTGTTTGATCTCAGCAGCAAAGTGCTGGCAGAAGAACATTACCCGCTGCCGGAACGTACCCAGCAGACGCTGGAACATGCCCTGCTGAATGCCATTGCTCAGTTTATTGATAGCTACCAGCGCAAGCTGCGCGAGCTGATCGCGATTTCGGTGATCCTGCCAGGGCTTGTTGACCCGGACAGCGGCAAAATTCATTACATGCCGCATATTCAGGTGGAAAACTGGGGGCTGGTAGAAGCACTGGAAGAGCGTTTTAAAGTGACCTGTTTTGTCGGCCACGATATCCGTAGTCTGGCGCTGGCAGAGCACTACTTCGGTGCAAGTCAGGATTGCGAAGACTCCATTTTAGTGCGTGTCCATCGCGGAACCGGGGCCGGGATTATCTCTAACGGGCGCATTTTTATCGGCCGCAACGGTAACGTCGGTGAAATTGGCCATATTCAGGTCGAACCGCTGGGTGAACGCTGCCACTGCGGCAACTTTGGCTGCCTGGAAACTATCGCTGCCAACGCTGCTATTGAACAACGGGTGTTGAATCTGTTAAAGCAGGGCTACCAGAGCCGCGTGCCGCTGGACGACTGCACCATCAAAACTATCTGCAAAGCCGCGAACAAAGGCGATAGCCTGGCGTCGGAAGTGATTGAGTATGTCGGTCGTCATCTGGGCAAAACCATCGCCATTGCGATCAACTTATTTAATCCGCAAAAAATTGTTATTGCCGGTGAAATCACCGAAGCCGATAAAGTGCTGCTCCCTGCTATTGAAAGCTGCATTAATACCCAGGCGCTGAAGGCGTTTCGTACTAATCTGCCGGTGGTACGTTCTGAGCTGGATCACCGCTCGGCAATCGGCGCTTTTGCGCTGGTAAAACGCGCCATGCTCAACGGTATTTTGCTCCAGCATTTGCTGGAAAATTAATGTGCTTTTATAGTGGCGCTTATTGTTGTCAATATTCTGGGTAGTCCATGACCATTAAAAATGTAATTTGCGATATCGACGGCGTGCTGATGCACGATAACGTCGCCGTACCGGGTGCAGCGGAATTTTTGCACGGGATTATGGATAAAGGCCTGCCGCTGGTGTTGCTGACCAACTATCCTTCGCAGACCGGGCAGGATCTGGCGAACCGCTTTGCCACTGCCGGTGTCGATGTGCCGGATAGCGTGTTTTATACCTCTGCGATGGCGACCGCCGATTTCCTGCGTCGCCAGGAAGGCAAGAAAGCGTATGTGGTGGGCGAAGGCGCACTGATTCATGAACTGTACAAAGCCGGTTTCACTATTACCGATGTGAACCCTGATTTTGTGATTGTTGGCGAAACGCGTTCCTACAACTGGGACATGATGCATAAAGCGGCCTATTTCGTCGCTAACGGTGCACGCTTTATCGCCACCAACCCGGATACTCACGGGCGCGGTTTTTATCCGGCCTGTGGCGCGTTGTGTGCAGGGATTGAGAAAATCTCCGGGCGCAAACCGTTCTATGTTGGTAAGCCCAGCCCGTGGATCATCCGCGCGGCATTAAACAAAATGCAGGCGCATTCGGAAGAAACGGTGATTGTCGGCGATAACTTGCGCACCGACATTCTGGCGGGCTTCCAGGCGGGTCTGGAGACGATTCTGGTGCTTTCTGGTGTTTCATCGCTCGACGATATCGACAGTATGCCGTTCCGCCCAAGCTGGATTTACCCGTCGGTCGCTGAAATCGACGTTATCTGAATAGCAACCACGTCTCAGGGCGTGGTTTCTTATTTTTACCCATCATTAAAATCATCCCATTCAATAAAACTCGCCAAAAATTATCGATCCATCAATAAATACATCACCACACCCTCCCCTTTTTCACAAATCAGCAATCACCATTACGTTTTTTATTTTTGCACTGCCAAATCGCTTGCGCACGGTGCTGCTTTGCGGCATTTTTTTAAACAAGCAAACACAACAAGCAACAAATACCAGGTTAACGGAGAAGGTTATGTGTTCAATTTTTGGCGTATTCGATATCAAAACAGACGCAGTTGAGCTGCGTAAGAAAGCACTCGAGCTGTCACGCCTGATGCGTCATCGTGGCCCGGACTGGTCCGGTATTTATGCCAGCGATAACGCCATTCTCGCCCACGAACGTCTGTCAATTGTTGACGTTAACGCGGGGGCGCAACCTCTCTACAACCAACAAAAAACTCATGTGCTGGCGGTAAACGGTGAAATCTACAACCACCAGGCACTGCGCGCCGAATATGGCGATCGTTATCAGTTCCAGACCGGATCTGACTGCGAAGTGATCCTCGCGCTGTATCAGGAAAAAGGGCCGGAATTTCTCGACGACTTGCAGGGCATGTTTGCCTTTGCCCTGTACGACAGCGAAAAAGATGCATATCTGATTGGTCGCGACCATCTGGGGATCATCCCACTGTATATGGGCTATGACGAGCACGGTCAGCTGTATGTGGCCTCAGAAATGAAAGCCCTGGTGCCAGTTTGCCGCACGATTAAAGAGTTCCCGGCGGGGAGCTATTTGTGGAGTCAGGACGGCGAAATCCGTTCTTATTATCATCGCGACTGGTTCGACTTTGATGCAGTGAAAGATAACGTGACCGACAAAAACGAGCTGCGTCAGGCACTGGAAGATTCCGTTAAAAGCCATCTGATGTCTGACGTTCCTTACGGTGTGCTGCTCTCGGGTGGTCTGGATTCCTCAATTATTTCCGCGATCACCAAGAAATACGCCGCCCGTCGCGTGGAAGATCAGGAACGCTCTGAAGCCTGGTGGCCGCAATTACACTCCTTTGCTGTAGGTCTGCCGGGTTCACCGGATCTGAAAGCAGCCCAGGAAGTGGCAAACCATCTGGGCACGGTGCATCACGAAATTCACTTCACTGTACAGGAAGGTCTGGATGCCATCCGCGACGTGATTTACCACATCGAAACCTATGATGTGACAACTATTCGCGCTTCAACACCGATGTATTTAATGTCGCGTAAGATCAAGGCAATGGGCATTAAAATGGTGCTGTCCGGTGAAGGTTCTGATGAAGTGTTTGGCGGTTATCTTTACTTCCACAAAGCACCGAATGCCAAAGAACTGCATGAAGAGACGGTGCGTAAACTGCTGGCCCTGCATATGTATGACTGCGCGCGCGCCAACAAAGCGATGTCAGCCTGGGGCGTGGAAGCACGCGTTCCGTTCCTCGACAAAAAATTCCTTGATGTGGCGATGCGCATTAACCCGCAGGATAAAATGTGCGGTAACAGCAAAATGGAAAAACACATCCTGCGTGAATGTTTTGAGTCATACCTGCCCGCAAGCGTGGCCTGGCGGCAGAAAGAGCAGTTCTCCGATGGCGTCGGTTACAGTTGGATCGACACCCTGAAAGAAGTGGCGGCGCAGCAGGTTTCTGATCAGCAACTGGAAACTGCCCGCTTCCGCTTCCCGTACAACACGCCAACCTCAAAAGAAGCGTATCTGTACCGGGAGATCTTTGAAGAACTGTTCCCGCTTCCGAGCGCCGCTGAGTGCGTGCCTGGCGGTCCTTCCGTCGCGTGTTCTTCCGCTAAAGCGATTGAGTGGGATGAGGCGTTCAAGAAAATGGACGATCCGTCTGGTCGTGCGGTTGGCGTTCACCAGTCGGCGTATAAGTAAGAAATGCGAAACAGCCCCGGTGAAATCCGGGGCTGTTTCAGTTATTGAGGTGCTTGTTAATTCTGATATGCAGTAAGGAAATGTTCCGGGTTTGCCACATCACTGTTTGACAACTCATCACTGTAGGCCAGTATTTCATAGATTAATTTCCCACCACTATTGTTGAATTCCGAATTTCATCCTGTACGACAAAAGAATGGCTGTAGGGTGGGGAAAAAACACAAAGTAAACAATAATTGACGAATATAGCGCCACGCTGTTCGCAACCTAACCAAACAGTCACTTTCGAGCAATTTTCCTTGAAAAAGAGGTTGACGCTGCAAGGCTCTATACGCATAATGCGCCCCGCAACGCCGATAAGGTATCGCGAAAAAAAAGATGGCTACGTAGCTCAGTTGGTTAGAGCACATCACTCATAATGATGGGGTCACAGGTTCGAATCCCGTCGTAGCCACCATCTTTTTTTGCGGGAGTGGCGAAATTGGTAGACGCACCAGATTTAGGTTCTGGCGCCGCAAGGTGTGCGAGTTCAAGTCTCGCCTCCCGCACCATTCACCAGAAAGCGTTGTACGGATGGGGTATCGCCAAGCGGTAAGGCACCGGTTTTTGATACCGGCATTCCCTGGTTCGAATCCAGGTACCCCAGCCATCTTCTTCGAGTAAGCGGTTCACCGCCCGGTTATTGGGGTATCGCCAAGCGGTAAGGCACCGGTTTTTGATACCGGCATTCCCTGGTTCGAATCCAGGTACCCCAGCCATCGAAGAAACAATCTGGCTACGTAGCTCAGTTGGTTAGAGCACATCACTCATAATGATGGGGTCACAGGTTCGAATCCCGTCGTAGCCACCAAATTCTGAATGTGTCGAATACGTTCGGCAAATTCAAAAACCAATTTGTTGGGGTATCGCCAAGCGGTAAGGCACCGGATTCTGATTCCGGCATTCCGAGGTTCGAATCCTCGTACCCCAGCCAATTTATTCAAGACGCTTACATCGTAAGTGCGCCCAGTTGGGGTATCGCCAAGCGGTAAGGCACCGGATTCTGATTCCGGCATTCCGAGGTTCGAATCCTCGTACCCCAGCCACATTAAAAAAGCTCGCTTCGGCGAGCTTTTTGCTTTTCTGCGTTCATTCAATGTCGAATGCGATGTTGACACGTCTTATCCTTCAATGTCGGATGCGACGCTGCCGCGTCTTATCCGACCTACGGTTGGCACGCATCCGGCAATGTTGTAAGGCTACAACCCTAACGCATATTTCAGCGCCTGACGTTTCAACACGCCAGCACGCTCTGCCGCCATTAACCCGAGATTACGCACAAAACGCAGCGGCGGCAGATTATTACTGAATCCGGCATAAAACAGATCCATACCACTTTGCATAATGAAGTTATCCGCCATGCGCCGCATCTGGTAACGCTTGAGGACAGGATAACTGGCCCACGCTTCACCGTAGCTGCGGGCATTCACCAGAACATCAATCAGGGCATCGACATCACGATAACCAAGATTCACCCCCTGCCCCGCCAGCGGATGGATGGTATGCGCGGCATCGCCCACCAGCGCAAGCCCCGGCTGCACATACTGCAACGCATGTCGGCGCGTCAGCGGAAACGCACCAGCGGCAAGCGGTGTAACGTAACCCAGACGCGACGGGAAATGCTTCGCGATTTCCGCCTGGAGTTGCGCCATATTCATATTCTGCAACTGGCGAATACGTACCGGAGAGTCATACCACACCAGCGATGCCCAGTTATCAAACAACGGCAGAAACGCACGCGGTCCGTCCGGGGTAAATTGCTGCCAGGTGCTGTCGCCGGGATCGTTCTCACACTGTACGCTAATCAACATACACGACTGCGCATACTGCCAGGCATGAACGCCAATTCCCGCCATCTGCCGCACCTGCGAATTTGCGCCGTCAGCACCAATCACCAGCTTCGCGCGAATCACTTCACCGCCCTTCAGTTCCAGCTCCTGAAGATCATTATCTCGATGTAATGCAATCAGCGAGCCTGGCACACGTAACGTTACTTTCGGATGAGCTTCCAGCGCCTGCCACAATGCCTGTTGCAGGACGGTGTTTTCCACCATATAGCCAAGCAGCGGCAGCTTAAGTTCAGCGGCGTCAAACATCACATGCGCCGTTTCCCACTCCCACGTTTCCAGTCTGCGGTAAGGATGGCAACGCATAGCCTGTACTGCATCCCGACCCCTAACCCTTTAAGCAATGATACCGATGCGGCGCTGATCGCCGAGATCCGCACGTCCGGTTGGCTATCAGCGACAAACGGTGCAGGTTCTGCGTGCTCGATCACCGTTACCGAAAATCCGTGCTGTGCCAGCCCCAGCGCCAGTGCGCCGCCGACCATTCCTCCGCCGACAATGGCAATTTCCGTTGGTTGATTTGTCATGGTCAATCATCCTGTTAGCAATATGCTTTAAGTTTACAGGATTTTTACCCCCAAGGGCTGATAACGCTCATACTGGTCACAACGGCAGCAAAGCATTACACTATGCGCCCTGCATTCCTGGCTACTATTTCGCAAGAGCAAGTCGATGACCAAAAAACTCCATATTAAAACCTGGGGCTGTCAGATGAACGAGTACGATTCATCGAAGATGGCCGATCTGCTGGATGCCACCCACGGCTATCAACTGACCGACGTGGCGGAAGAAGCGGATGTGCTGCTGCTGAACACCTGCTCAATCCGCGAGAAGGCTCAGGAAAAAGTCTTCCATCAGTTGGGTCGCTGGAAACTGTTAAAAGAGAAGAATCCAGACCTGATTATCGGCGTCGGTGGCTGCGTGGCATCGCAAGAAGGCGAGCACATTCGCCAGCGCGCCCACTATGTCGATATTATTTTTGGGCCGCAAACGCTGCACCGTCTGCCGGAGATGATCAACTCCGTGCGCGGCGACCGCAGCCCGGTTGTAGATATCAGCTTCCCGGAAATCGAGAAGTTTGACCGTCTACCGGAACCGCGCGCCGAAGGGCCGACCGCGTTTGTCTCCATCATGGAAGGCTGCAATAAATATTGTACCTACTGCGTGGTGCCTTACACCCGTGGTGAAGAGGTAAGCCGTCCGTCTGACGATATTCTGTTTGAGATTGCCCAGCTTGCTGCTCAGGGCGTGCGTGAAGTCAACCTGCTCGGTCAGAACGTGAACGCCTGGCGTGGTGAAAACTACGACGGCACCACCGGATCGTTTGCCGATCTGCTGCGTCTGGTTGCTGCGATCGACGGGATCGATCGTATTCGCTTTACCACCAGCCATCCGATCGAATTCACCGACGATATCATCGAAGTGTACCGCGACACGCCTGAGCTGGTGAGCTTCCTGCATCTGCCGGTACAAAGCGGTTCCGATCGCATTCTGAACCTGATGGGCCGTACTCACACGGCGCTGGAGTACAAAGCGATCATCCGTAAACTGCGTGCGGCGCGTCCGGATATTCAGATCAGTTCTGACTTCATTGTTGGCTTCCCTGGCGAAACCACCGAAGACTTCGAGAAAACGATGAAGCTGATTGCCGACGTCAATTTCGACATGAGCTACAGCTTTATCTTCTCTGCACGTCCGGGGACGCCCGCCGCCGATATGGTGGATGATGTTCCGGAAGAAGAGAAGAAGCAGCGTCTGTATATTCTGCAAGAGCGCATTAATCAGCAAGCGATGGCGTGGAGCCGCCGGATGCTCGGCACCACCCAGCGTATTCTGGTAGAAGGGACTTCGCGTAAGAGCATCATGGAGCTTTCCGGGCGTACCGAAAATAACCGCGTGGTCAACTTCGAGGGCACACCGGATATGATCGGTAAATTCGTCGATGTAGAAATTACCGACGTCTACCCGAACTCTCTGCGCGGTAAAGTGGTGCGTACTGAAGATGAAATGGGTCTGCGCGTGGCAGAAACACCGGAATCGGTGATTGCCCGTACCCGCAAAGAAAACGACCTTGGCGTGGGTTATTATCAGCCGTAATTCTCAGGCCCGCCGTTCCGGTGGGCCTTGTTTTTTCTCTCTTTATCCCCATCTTTATCGCAATGCTTGCGCCTTTTTCCTGTGGCGTGAATAATTTCCTTATAGGCCGGTGAATGTTCAGCTTCCGGCGACATACAGATAAGAGGAACGGTTTGAACATAGACACTCGCGAAATCACCCTGGAGCCAGCAGACAACGCGCGTCTGTTGAGCCTGTGCGGCCCGTTTGATGACAACATCAAGCAGCTCGAACGCCGTCTCGGCATCGAGATCAATCGCCGCGACAACCACTTTAAACTGACCGGCCGTCCGATTTGCGTCACCGCTGCGGCAGACATTCTGCGTAGCCTGTATGTCGATACAGCCCCGATGCGCGGTCAGATTCAGGATATCGAACCGGAACAGATCCACCTTGCGATTAAAGAAGCGCGAGTACTGGAGCAAAGTGCGGAGAGCGTGCCGGAGTACGGCAAAGCGGTCAATATCAAAACCAAACGCGGCGTAATTAAGCCGCGCACGCCAAACCAGGCGCAGTACATCGCCAATATTCTCGACCATGACATTACCTTCGGCGTTGGCCCGGCGGGTACGGGTAAAACCTACCTGGCAGTGGCTGCGGCAGTTGATGCCCTGGAGCGTCAGGAGATTCGCCGTATTCTGCTGACTCGTCCGGCGGTCGAAGCCGGTGAGAAACTGGGCTTCCTGCCTGGCGATTTAAGCCAGAAAGTAGACCCGTATCTGCGCCCGCTGTACGACGCGCTGTTTGAAATGCTGGGCTTTGAGAAAGTTGAGAAACTGATTGAGCGCAACGTTATTGAAGTCGCGCCGCTGGCCTATATGCGTGGTCGTACGCTGAACGACGCGTTTATCATTCTCGATGAGAGCCAGAACACCACCATCGAACAGATGAAGATGTTCCTGACCCGTATCGGTTTTAACTCAAAAGCGGTTATCACCGGCGACGTCACACAGATCGACCTGCCGCGTAATACTAAATCAGGCTTACGTCACGCCATCGAAGTGCTGGCCGATGTCGAAGAGATCAGCTTTAACTTCTTCCACAGCGAAGACGTGGTTCGTCACCCGGTGGTGGCGCGTATCGTTAACGCTTATGAAGCCTGGGAAGAAGCAGAACAAAAACGAAAAGCGGCGCTGACGGCAGAACGCAAGCGCGAAGAACAGGAACAAAAATGAGTCAGGTGCTCCTCGATTTACAACTGGCATGTGAAGATAATTCCGGGTTACCGGAAGAGAGCCAGTTTCAAACATGGCTGAATGCGGTGATCCCGCAGTTTCAGGAAGAGTCGGAAGTGACTATTCGCGTGGTCGATACCGCCGAAAGCCACAGTCTGAATCTGACCTATCGCGGTAAGGATAAGCCGACCAACGTGCTCTCCTTCCCGTTTGAAGTGCCGCCTGGCATGGAAATGTCGCTACTGGGCGATCTGGTTATCTGCCGTCAGGTGGTTGAGAAGGAAGCTCAGGAGCAAGGCAAACCACTGGAGGCGCACTGGGCGCATATGGTGGTGCACGGCAGTCTGCATTTGTTAGGTTACGATCACATCGAAGATGACGAAGCAGAAGAAATGGAAGCCCTCGAAACAGAGATTATGCTTTGCTCTGGGCTATGAGGATCCGTACATTGCCGAGAAAGAATAATTTGCCAGGCATTTGACTGGCAGACGTCCCCGCCGTTGGTGATTAACGACGGCGTTTTGATTAACTAACATGAGAACCCATACGACGCCATGAGCGACGACAATTCACACAGTAGTGACACGATAAGCAACAAGAAGGGATTTTTCTCCCTGTTACTCAGCCAACTTTTCCACGGTGAACCGAAAAACCGTGACGAACTGCTGGCGCTGATCCGTGATTCCGGGCAGAACGACCTTATCGACGAAGATACGCGCGATATGCTCGAAGGGGTGATGGACATCGCAGACCAACGCGTTCGCGACATCATGATCCCCCGCTCCCAGATGATTACCCTGAAACGCAACCAGACGCTGGACGAATGCCTTGATGTCATCATCGAGTCCGCCCACTCACGTTTCCCGGTGATTAGCGAAGACAAAGATCACATTGAAGGGATTCTGATGGCGAAAGACTTGCTGCCGTTTATGCGCAGCGATGCTGAAGCCTTCAGCATGGACAAAGTGTTACGTCAGGCGGTTGTCGTTCCTGAAAGTAAGCGCGTAGACCGGATGCTGAAAGAGTTTCGCTCTCAGCGTTACCACATGGCGATCGTTATTGACGAATTCGGTGGGGTTTCCGGTCTGGTGACCATTGAAGACATCCTGGAACTGATTGTTGGTGAGATTGAAGACGAGTATGACGAAGAAGATGATATCGACTTCCGTCAGCTGAGTCGTCATACCTGGACCGTGCGCGCACTGGCTTCCATTGAAGACTTCAACGAAGCGTTCGGCACCCACTTTAGCGATGAAGAAGTCGACACTATCGGTGGTCTGGTGATGCAGGCGTTTGGGCATCTTCCGGCGCGTGGCGAAACTATCGACATCGACGGTTACCAGTTCAAAGTGGCGATGGCCGATAGTCGGCGTATTATTCAGGTTCATGTCAAAATCCCGGATGACTCACCCCAGCCAAAGCTGGATGAATAAAACCGAAACTGGATAGATAACTACATGGCTTTTGCCTCATTAATTGAACGCCAGCGCATTCGCCTGCTGCTGGCGTTATTATTCGGTGCCTGCGGAACGCTGGCCTTCTCTCCTTACGATGTCTGGCCTGCGGCGATTGTTTCGCTGATGGGGCTTCAGGCGCTGACCTTTAACCGCCGCCCGCTCCAGTCTGCCGCTATTGGCTTCTGCTGGGGATTTGGCCTCTTTGGCACCGGTATTAACTGGGTCTATGTCAGCATCGCGACCTTTGGCGGGATGCCTGGCCCGGTTAACATCTTCCTGGTGGTGCTGCTGGCGGCGTATTTGTCGCTGTATACCGGACTGTTTGCTGGCGTGCTGTCGCGCCTGTGGCCGAAAACCACCTGGCTGCGCGTGGCGATTGCCGCCCCTGCTCTCTGGCAAGTGACCGAGTTTCTGCGCGGTTGGGTGCTGACTGGCTTCCCGTGGTTACAGTTCGGCTATAGCCAGATTGATGGCCCGTTAAAAGGGCTGGCACCAATAATGGGCGTGGAAGCCATTAACTTCCTGCTGATGATGGTTAGCGGCCTGCTGGCACTGGCGTTAGTCAAACGCAACTGGCGTCCGCTGGTGGTGGCCGTCGTGCTGTTTGCCCTTCCCTTCCCGCTGCGTTACATCCAATGGTTTACTTCCCGCAACCGGAGAAAACCATTCAGGTTTCGATGGTTCAGGGCGATATTCCGCAATCACTGAAATGGGACGGAGACCAGCTTCTTAATACGCTGAAGATTTACTACAACGCAACGGCACCGCTGCTGGGCAAATCATCGTTGATTATCTGGCCGGAGTCGGCGATAACCGATCTGGAAATTAATCAGCAACCGTTCCTCAAAGCACTGGACGGTGAGTTGCGTGATAAAGGTAGCTCGCTGGTCACCGGGATTGTCGACGCGCGTCTCAATAAGCAGAACCGCTACGATACCACAACACCATCATCATCACGCTGGGTAAAGGTGCACCGTACAGCTACGAATCAGCCGATCGCTATAACAAAACCATCTGGTGCCGTTTGGCGAGTTTGTCCCGCTGGAGTCGATTCTGCGTCCGTTAGCACCGTTCTTTGATCTGCCGATGTCGTCGTTCAGCCGTGGGCCATATATCCAGCCGCCGCTGTCGGTAAATGGTATTGAGCTTACTGCGGCCATTTGCTACGAGATCATTCTTGGCGAGCAAGTGCGCGATAACTTCCGCCCGGATACCGACTATCTGCTGACTATCTCCAACGATGCGTGGTTTGGTAAGTCTATTGGTCCATGGCAGCACTTCCAGATGGCGCGAATGCGTGCGCTGGAGCTGGCGCGCCCACTGTTGCGCAGCACCAACAACGGCATTACGGCGGTGATTGGCCCGCAGGGTGAGATTCAGGCGATGATCCCGCAGTTCACCCGCGAGGTGTTGACCACTAATGTGACACCGACCACCGGACTCACACCGTATGCACGTACCGGCAACTGGCCGCTGTGGGTGCTGACGGCGCTGTTTGGTTTTGCCGCTGTGCTGATGAGTCTGCGAGCACGTAAACGTTGATGTGCCTGATGTATCCTGCATGAGCAAAACGTACTTTCTCATTAAGCTTTGGGGCATGGTTATCATGCCCCTTTTTCTTACGGTTCAGGGATACAAGCCACATTGCCATATTGGGGATGACGAATAATTGCCTGCGGATCAAGCGAGCGCGTCCTGTCCATTTGGATCAACCCGTTCTTCGCCATGACAAATATTTTTCTACCATCCGCTGAAAAACGAAGGTGATTAACGTAGCTGGCAGGATAAACACCAATAATCTGCCCGGCATTAATATTGAGCAGGATGACATAACCTTGCAGGCCATATGACACCAACGCTAAATATTGACCGTCCGGGCTAATACCCTCAACGGAATAAACGCTCCTGCTACACCATTGCGTCATAATGCTGGCTTGTTGATCCCCTACGCTTATACGTGAAATCCCCTGGCTGTCGGCAAAAATTACATCCCCGTTTTCAGGTCGAAAACGCATCGCCGATATCGTTCCTCGCGCATCACTAGCCGGATAGCTTTCTTTCTGATGCGTGATGGTATTGATCCGCACGATGTTACC
>SCPN01000485.1_pt1 | contig 66525 bp, 110 predicted proteins | sample 6106831 | NCBI WGS metagenome assembly SCPN01 (sample SAMN10720447, study PRJNA508395) | human gut metagenome | isolation source: Participant 1, 0 month
CGTGGTGGGACACGTCCGGCATTACGGAACGGTAATCCATCAGGGCCGGCTCCTTCTCCATATGGAACACGGAGTGCTCCTTTCTGAATTGAATTACATGGCACCTGGAGATTCATGGATGCTGCTGTTGGAATTTAACAGGCCCCAGTTAAAGCCATGATATATCATTGTCCTGGCAGTAGGAGTTGTTGTTTCCCTTCTTGGTCCGGCCAAATTCGTCCCCCATCATAAGCAAAGGAGTTCCCTGGCTTAAAAACAGCATGAGCAGGGCATTGCGTATCTGTTTCCTGCGCATCTGCATGATCCGTTTCTTTCTGCTGGGGCCTTCCACTCCGCAGTTCCAGGACTGGTTGTAGTCTGTTCCGTCCCGGTTCTCCTCCCCGTTGGCCTCATTGTGCTTTGTGTCATAGGATACCATGTCCATCAGGGTAAAGCCATTGGTATTAGCCATGTAGTTGATAACGCCCACCTGGCCGGGATTATGACGGATGTGGTATACCAGACGGTTAAGCTGGTCCTCATCCCCCTTCAGAAAGCTTCGCATATCCATCATGAACCCGTCATTATATTCAGCCAGATGTTTTTCCTGCCCCGGCTCCACACCGTCCCACCCGGGCGCCAACAGCTTCAGCCTGCTGAGGTACGGATCCTCGCCCAAAAGCTTCACAGGCGCATAGCCCACCAGCCGGACGCCGTCCACATGGTATTCCCTGTGCCCAGAAGCGGACCACATCCAGCACATAGGATGGTGCTTCCTTTCCGTCAAAGAATAATTCCCAGAACCAGTTCTCAGTCCTGCCCTGTGGGGGCCTTCACCATATCAACCAAACTCTCGTTCAGGCTCCCTCACAGGTCCGCTGCTGTAGGCACACTTAGGCGCAAAATAATACCCTCTGGTATATCCCCAGTAATTCAGCTTTCCGTCCGGTTATTCAGCTGCAAAAGGACTTCCGTCCACACGCTCCGGTATGATTAACTCCTCAAACTCCACCGGGGGCATCATCTCCACAGTGGTGATCCCCAGGTCTTTGAGATAGGGTATCTTCTCCGCCACGCCCTTAAAGGTTCCCCTGCTGTCTCCTTCCAGGCCGGAGGAGGCATGTTTGGTAAATCCCCTGGTATGAATATGGTAAATCACACACTGGTCATAAGGGATGCAGGGTAGGATATCATCCTCCCAGTCGTACGCGCCCCCTTCTGTATCCACCGGCGTGCGGACCGGCTTGTCCCGGCGCGCCAGGCTTCCCCAGCGCTCCATGCCAGTAAACTTCCTCCCGTAAGGTCCGGCATCTGCTGTCCGTCTACCTCGTACACGTACTCCAGGCCGGAAAAGTCTCCCAGCACAGTCATGCCCCACACATCCCCTGTTCTGGCATTTACCGGAAATTCGATTCTACCCTTGGGGCTTTTGGCCCCTTTCCTATATAAAATAACGGCGCAGGTCTCTCCCTTGGGGAAAGAAAATGCACCTCCGGAGACAGCAGTCACTCCCATCGCATATATCCTTCCATCATTCCTGTCTATCCGGAATCCCTTCATCATAGCTGTTACCGCCTTTCCCAAGACCACTGTTTCTGAATTATCAACAACTGTTTTTAAAGTGGATTTTCTATTTGAAATTTGTCATAAGCACGATAAGAAAAGTATATAGTTAATTCGATATTTTGTCAATAAATCAACACTCCCTGGCAGAAATCGTCATCTTTTTATGCACAAAAAGAACTGGTTATCAGAAAAATACAACCCGTCTGATAACCAGCTCCCCATACTATGCCTGCTGTTATTTCTGCGCCTCTATCTGCTCCACCAGCTCGTTAAGATACATCCACCGGTCCATCTTCTCCTCCAGCTGTGCTTCCCTGGCGGACTTTTCCTCCATCAGCTCATTGAGCCTGGTATAGTTGGTGGCGGATTTTCCAATCTCCTGCTCCAAATCTCCGATGGACTGTTCCAGAGCCGCGATATCCTCCTCAATGGTATCCCATTCCCGCTGCTCCTTAAAGGAAAGCTTGCGCTTCTTTTCGCCGCCTGCGGCCTGTTTCCAGTTATTCCGGTTTATGGGGAGGCCGGACCCGTTTTCATCACTGTCTCCGGCTCTTACGCCCTTCTGCTCCCCTGTCTCCTGGGGATGTCTGGCGGACCAGGCAATCTGATAATCCGTGAAGCCGCCTTCATACTGCACCACACTTCCATCGCCCTCAAAAGCAAAGATCCGGCGCACCATGCGGTCGAGGAAATACCGGTCATGGGATACGGCTATAACTATGCCCGGAAATGTATCCAGATAATCCTCCAGGATTGTCAGCGTCTGGATATCCAGGTCATTGGTAGGCTCGTCCAAAAGAATCACATTGGGCGCTTCCATCAGGATCCGCAGCAGGTACAGCCTCCGCCTCTCCCCGCCTGATAAGCGGCCTATGGAGGTATACTGCATACCGGAGGGGAATAAAAACCGCTCTAACATCTGGCTGGCGCTGATGCTTCCATCCTTTGTCTTTACGTACTCCGCCACATTTTTGATATAATCGATAACCTTCAGGCTCTCGTCCATGGCTTCATTTTCCTGGGAGAAATAGCCCATTTTGACCGTCTGTCCAATCTCGATGGTTCCGGAATCCGGTTCCACCCAGCCTGCCAGCATCTTCATGAGAGTGGACTTTCCACTTCCGTTCGGGCCGATAATACCCACACGGTCATTTTTCAGGAAAATATAGGTGAAGTCTTTCATCAGCACCTTATCCCCGTAAGCCTTGCACAGATCCTTTACTTCCACCGTGGTCCTGCCTAACCGGCTGGCTATGGATTCCAGCTCCACGTTGCGGTCATATTCCGGCCCCTTCTGGTCCCGCAGCTCCTCATAACGCTGGATATGTGCCTTCTGCTTGGTGGAACGGGCTCTGGCACCGCGCTGCATCCAGGCAATCTCAGTGCGCAGAATGGTCTGCCGTTTGCGCTCCGATGCCTCGGCCATCTCCATGCGCTCCCGCCTTCAGGGCAAAGGAAGCCCTCATAATTGGTCTGATAGCTGTAGAGCTTTCCCTTGTCCAGCTCCACAATGCGGTTGGTCACGCTGTCCAGGAAATACCGGTCATGGGTGATCATCAGCAGGGCGCCCCGGAAGGCTTTCAGATATTCCTCCAGCCAGTCAGCCATACCGCTGTCCAGATGGTTGGTAGGCTCGTCCAGTATCAGAAGGTCCGCTGTACTCATAAGCACACTGGCTAAGGCCACCCTCTTTCTCTGTCCGCCGGAAAGGGTGGATGTCAGGGCATCGTGTTCTATGATACCCAGCTTGTTAAGCATGCTCTTGGCCGTGGCCTGCATCTCGTCCGCAGAACTGTAGTGGGTTTCCCCGGCATTTTCCCGCATAACGCTTTCAAGCACCGTATCCCCCTCCGCGAATTCCGGGATCTGGGACAGATAGCGTATGTAGAGGCTGCGGCCCCTTACCACGCTGCCGCTGTCCGCATCTTCCAGCCCCGCGACAATCTTAAGGAGAGTGGACTTGCCCGTGCCGTTGACGCCAATCAGCCCAATCTTCTCCCCCTCGTTGATGGAGAAGGACGTGTCGTCAAACAGCAGCCTCTCCGTATATGATTTTGTCAGATGTTCAATGGTAACCAGATTCATCGTCTTTTCCTCTTATTCAATCACCAGCTCCACCGGGCAATGGTCTGAACCCATAACCGTATTGTGGATGGATGCGCTTACCAGTCTGTCCTTAAGGCTTTCTGATACACAAAAATAGTCAATGCGCCACCCTGCATTCTTGGCCCTGGCGCTGAAACGGTAGGACCACCAGGAGTAAGTCCCACTCCAGGTCCGGATAGAAATAGCGGAACGTGTCCACAAAGCCTGCTGCCAGAAGGTCTGTGAACTTGCCCCTCTCCTCATCGGTAAAAGCCGGCATTTTTACGGTTTGTCTTGGGATTCTTAAGGTCAATCTCCTTGTGGGCCACATTCAGATCCCCGCAGAATACCACAGGCTTGTTTTCCTCCAGTTTCTTAAGGTATGCCAGGAAATCGTCCTCCCACTTCATCCTGTAATCCAGCCTAGCCAGGCCGTCCTGTGAATTGGGGTATAGCAGGTCACCACATAATATTCAGGAAACTCTGCCGTAATCACACGCCCCTCGGTATCGTGTTCCTCCATGCCGATGCCATAGGACACGGACACGGGTTCCTCTTTCGTGAACATGGCTGTGCCGGAATATCCCTTTTCCTGGCGTAGTTCCAGTACTGGTGATACCCCGGAAGGTCCAGGTCAATCTGTCCCTCCTGCAGCTTGCTTTCCTGTATACAGAATACATCTGCCTCCGCTTCCCTGAAAAAATCCAGAAAGCCTTTACCTACGCAGGCCCTGAGGCCGTTTACATTCCACGAAATCAACTTAGTCATTCTTTTATGGCTCCTCTCCGGAACATGGTCCGGGAATGGGTTTCCGGTATGTTCCTGTGTCGTTTCAAACAGCTGCCTACTCCGGATATACCAGCCTGGATTCCGGGAACTGGTCCACATGGTACAGTACTTCCAGGTACTTCCCGGCCAGGTATCTGGCCATGCCCAAATTCATATCCAGATAATTACCGCAGTCCTTTGGCGACGCCCCGGGCACCTCCCCCTGAAAATCCCTGATAAACTCATACATTTCCACCATCAGGGGCAGGATATCCCCTGACTCATAGTCCCCTGCCAGCAGCAGATAGAAACCGGTCCTGCACCCCATGGGTCCGAAGTAAATGCACTTTTTGCCAAAGGTGCCGTGATTCCTTAAAAAGGTTGCCCCCAGATGCTCAATGGTATGCATTTCTGCGGTGTTCATCACCGGTCCTCATTGGGCGAGGTCATCCGCAGGTCAAAGGTGGTCACCATTCCCCTTCCACCTGGTCCTTCCTGGATACATAGACTCCAGGCTGCAGCTTATTGTGGTCAATGGTAAAACTTGTAATTTTTTCCATATCTGTTCTCTCCCTTTAATCCGCTCCATACTCATAAAATGACTGAAAAGGGGCAGGATTTATCCATCCTGCCGCCCTGTCACTGCCACTATATTAATCATCTGCCTCTTCACTCTCAGTCAGTGTGAAGGTAAATCTCTTACGTGCCATCTCGTCGCTTTCCAATACTCGTCGTAGGTGGTAATCTTATCAACCAGCTTGCCGTTAATGATTTCCATGATACGGTTTGCAGTAGTCTACAATCTGAGGTGGTCACGGGAGGAGAAGATCATCACGCCGGGAACTTAATCATCCGCGGTTCAGTCGATAGACTCCATATCCAGGTGGTCTGTAGGCTCGTCAAGCATCAGTACATTTGCACCGGAAATCATCAGCTTGGACAGCATACAGCGAACCTTCTCGCCTCCGGAAAGAACCTTTACCTTCTTTACGCCGTCCTCGCCGGCAAACAGCATGCGTCCCAGGAAACCGCGGACATAGGTTACGTCCTTCTCAGGAGAATACTGGGTCAGCCACTCTACGATAGTATCGTCATTTGCAAACTCGGCGCTGTTGTCCTTGGGGAAATAAGCCTGCGAGGTGGTAAGACCCCACTTATAGCTACCCTCATCCGGCTCCATCTCACCTGCAAGAATCTTAAAGAGAACGGTCTTTGCACGCTCGTTTGGCCCTACCAGCGCTACCTTATCCTCACTTCCCAGGATAAGGAAATGTCGTCCAGAACCTTCTCGCCGTCAATGGTCTTGCTTAAATGCTCCACGGTCAGGACCTCATTTCCAATCTCGCGGGAAGGACGGAAGTCAATGTACGGATACTTGGCTGGAAGGACGGATGTCGTCCAGCTCAATCTTCTCAAGGGCGCGCTTACGGGAAGTGGCCTGCTTGGACTTGGACGCATTGGCGGAGAAGCGCTGGATAAATTCCTGGAGCTCCTTAATCTTCTCTTCCTTTTTGCGGTTGGCTTCCTTCATCTGCTTAACAATCAGCTGGCTGGACTCTACCCAGAAATCGTAGTTTACCGCGAACAGCTGGATTTTCCCGTAGTCAATGTCAGCTATCTGGGTGCAGACCTTATTCAGGAAATAACGGTCATGGGATACCACGATAACGGTATTTTCAAAGTTAATCAAGAAACTCTTCCAGCCATGCAATGGCATCCAGGTCCAGATGGTTGGTAGGCTCATCCAGAAGCAGGATGTCCGGGGTTGCCGAACAGGGCCTGGGCCAGCAGCACCTTTACCTTCTGGGCGCCCAGAGGATCCCATCTGGCCAGTGCAGGTCCAGCCAATACCAAGGCCGTTTAACAGGCTTTCCGCATCTGACTCAGCCTCCCAGCCGTTCATGGTGGCGAATTCACCCTCCAATTCAGCTGCCTTGATGCCGTCCTCGTCTGTGAAGTCCTCCTTCATGTAGATGGCTTCTTTTTCCTTCATTATCTCATACAGTCTCTTATTGCCCATGATGACCGTATCCAGGACCGTGTACTGGTCATACTTAAAGTGGTCCTGCAGGAAGCAGCCTCTGTCCGGGGTGATGATGACATCGCCGCTGGTAGGCTCCAACTGGCCTGGACAGGATCTTAAGGAATGTAGACTTTCCCGCACCGTTTGCACCGATCAGTCCATAGCAGTTGTTACCCTCGGTGAATTTGATATTCACTTCCTCAAACAATGCCTTCTTGCCTACGCGAAGAGATATGTTGCTTGTACTAATCATGTTCGTTTCCTTTCTCTTAATCTGTTCTTCTTAATCTGTTCCGCTGATATTTCTGGTATCTGCTGATATTTCTAGTAAAAGGGGTCATATACGGCCCCTCTCACGCTGTTTACTCAATATCAGATTGTACAGGGAAAACACTTATTGCAAGGGTTTTCGCAAAATTGTGGCGGCAGCCTGTCTATTTCGTTCCTTTAATCTCCACCGGATAGTTTACTCCCTGGGAATTCACATAGGTCACAGTCACCTTATCCCCGCTGTCACCTGCCAGGGCCCCTTCCTCTATAGGGCAGTTATCCTTTAAAGCTTAACTCCTGGCCGTCTGTCTTTATGGGTAAAGCTGCTCATCGCGTTAGCCGTGGTGGTTCCCTTCTCCGTAAGAATGCTCCACTCTTCCTGTTCCGGAAGGGCCACCACCAGGGTCACGTCCTCCAGGCTGCCCAGGGGCTCCCCTATATATGCAATGGCTATCTGCACATCCTCCTCAATCTCCACTTCCACGTCCCGGATGTCGGACTGGCTGATATCATAGTCCCTGCCGTCGTCCGCCTGAAGGGTGAACACCGAACCGTCCGCTGTCACCTTTGTAACGGTGCCCTGAAGCATATGGTATACTTCTTTGCCTCAGCCGCCTGCTCCGTTGTCTCCTGTGCCTTGCCGTTGTCTCAGGCGCTTTGGTGGTCTCCTCAGCCGAAGCCTGGCTGGTAACTGTCTCAGATGTCTCCACCGCCGGTTTTTTGGCACAGCCCGTTCCCAGCACCACCGCCGCAGCCAGAGCGGCTGCTGTTATCATCAATGAATGTTTCTTCATATTGCAATTCCTCCCGTCTTATATCAGATTACCTATGAAGCTTATCATCATATCCTGTTAATTTCAATAAAGATTCCCTTAATTTTCCCGGTATCATAACCAGTACTCCGGACAATCCCATGCCCAGAATCCCGGGCAGATGCCGGAGACACAGGAGTATGACCAGACGTCTGGCTGCGGGTGACAGTTCCATGGCAGTACCTTCCTTTTGTAAGTATGCCCCGGACTTCTTTAGCCCAAACTTCCTTGGGAAAAACTTTCTTGTAACAGCCAGTATTACCAGATGCTATAATATTTTAGAAGATTGAAAGGTAGCCCCGTTTATGAATGACCCTGTGCTGACGCTGTGATGGTTTTTAAACTGCCCTGAAATTGATAATCTGGAATTCTTCGGAGATGAGGACTGTCTGGGAAATCCCATTACCGGAGTCAACGTAATTGACAATCCGGAAGGCGTCCCCTGGATTAAAAAAAACGAACTGGTCCTGACGACCGGCTTTATTTTTATAAAGACATTGCACTGACAAAAGCTGCTAAAGGAGCTCCACGATGTCAGCTGCACCGCGCTGTGCATAAAAATAAAACGTTTTACGACACCATCCCCAGTTTCTCATAGAAGAAGCGGCCAGGTACCGCCTTCCTCTGATTGCAGTTCCCTTCTACCACAGTTACTCTGATATTATGCGTGTCATATTCCGTGAACTGGAACTGAGGCAGCTCTCCAACCAGGCCTTTGTCATCAATGAAACCCGCAAATTTTGCCAGCTTTTTACCAGCAACAGCGGAATCAGCTCCATGCTGTCCATGCTGTCCTCCTACACGGATTCCATCATCCTGATAACCGACTATAATGACAAATCCGTGTATTTCCATATTCCGGATTCCTATGCCAATCTCCTGCAAACCTCCAGCCGTGTAGTGATCCGGCCCGATAAATCCAAGAATGCAGAGAGCGGCAAGGAGGCTGACAGCGATAAGGAGGCTTCCAATACGCGCAGGTTCTGGATCAACAAACAAATCATACCCTTTGCCGTTTTTCCTATCCCCAGCGGCAGGTATTACCTCTGCGCTGACATTAACGCTGCCCCCCTTTCGGATGACATAGTCTCTATCATCACAAACTGTCTTCCCATCCTTTCAACCGAGCTTGAGACCATCCAGGTGAATCAGAGCGTTTTCCTCCACCAACCACTTTGCTCCTTTTTTCCATGCTGTCGGACATGCGTTCCAAGTCCAGCGAAGAAATAAGGATAGTGTGCAATACCTACTCCTTTCCCTATGACTGCAAGCGTGTCTGCATTGCCTACGAAATCCAGCAGACGGGAAGCCCGGAACGGCTGATGCGCACGGTATACGATAAATTCAGCACTGCTCTGGAAAATTCAGGGACAGCAACTTCCTGAGTTTTACAATGATTATGTGATTGTATTTCTGTTATTCCAGAAAAGCATCTCCAACCTGGAGGCAGTGAACCAGGCACAGATGACAGCGGAATACCTGTACCAATCTTTGGATGAGAGCCTGCGCCAGTGGGTGCGGGGAGGGGTCAGCAGAAGCCACAGCCGTTTGGTGACAATCGGCACCGCATTTGAGGAAAGCTTAATCTCCATCAATATGCAGTCCCTCAATCCCAAAGGCTGTGGCTTCCTATCTGCGTCAGATTCCCTATCATCTCCTGAGGAACCTGAACCATCACGACCTGAATAAAATATATAACGACACCATCGTCCGGCTGGTGGATTACGACCAGGCAAACGGAACCTGCCTGGTCCACACCCTGCGCATGTACCTGGAAAACCGTATGGTCATCCGCGAGACCTCCAGACAGCTCTTCATCCACCGCAATACCCTGGCAGACCATCTGAATCTGATAAAGCGTATACTAGGCACCGATTTGGAAGCCATGGACGAAATCTTCAGCTTCTATCTGGGACTATGCGCCTACGATCTGCTCAGGAAACATAACATAAGCCTGCTATGCTTCTTTGCCTAATGTCTGGAGGTGGTTCATATTCCCATACAGCTTCCTGATTCTTGTAAACTCGTCCTCATCGTAAAAGCTGCATTCCCCTCTTGCATAAGCTTTTGCTACCTCCAGCATAAATCTGGCGGCCTCCTCACAGTCCGTGATATGGGTGGCTCCGGTAGCACATCCAGCCACCGGCACCTCTGTGGTGATGGCTACTCCGATAACCGGCGCCTTTGTTCCCGTTGCAGGCTGCAGGATGCTGTTTAAATGATACAGATCATTGCCATAGGGCGTAATATCCTGGACAGACAGGGCATATACATAGGGGAGCCGCCCGGTGGTGGTCTGCATAATGTCCAGAACGGACTCAGACACCTTCAGAATATATCCCTCCTTAACCGTAGGTGATATGGCGAATCCCCTTGTGTTGATAATCCGGTTCCCCTTGGTAGTGTCAACAGACAGGACCGCGTCAAGCTCATCACTCAGCTCTTCCTTGTTGACCTGGGCCATCTCCACAGGTGAATCCATAAATGCCACCGGCTTGTGGGGCCTTGTAGGCGCGTCGGGACACACATGAGTGGATACAATGATGTCGCCCTCCAGTATGTCGCCCTTATTCTGCATATCCAAGAGCTTTGCAGCCAGGGATAATGCCACCAGGGCGCCGTCGCCGTCAGACACGAATCCGATTCGCTCCGGCCTTGCTCCCAATCCTCCCAGGCGTCCCAAAGAGCCCCAGTGTGGGCGCATCTCCTCGGACGTCTTTCCCCTGCTTCCGTGAATTCTGACTTTGACCATATCGGTTTTCCCTTTGGCCCAACGAGGCGGATATACGTGGATATCCGCATCCTTCTGATTCCTCTTAAGTATGCCTCAACCGTTTCTCCGCTGGCATTGCTGTCATCCAGAACATCATACACTTCCAATAACTGTTTGATTAACACGACATATCTCCTCCTGGTATTTATTCAATTCCCATTAAATCGCACACCGCTGCCACATATGCCTTGGCGGCAGTCACCACATCTTCTATCTCCACTGTCTCATTGTAAGAGTGGATCCCCACTGTATTGGACGGCCCGAACTGGATCGTGGGAATACCCTGACGCCGGTAATCCCTGGCGTCGCTGGAAGCCCACTGGTAAGCAGGCACCACCTGAGTACCTAAAAATGCCTCCACATTCTTCTTTACCGCAAGGACCAATGGATCCTCGTGATCCGTAAAGTTTGGCTCGGAGCGGTAATTCAGCTCAAAATCAACCCCATCCACTCCGCTCTCCTGCGTATCTCCTCCGCAGGCAGCAATCTCATCCTGGCTGACACCTATGGGCAGACGGCAGTCAACCACTGCCTCGCAGCAGTCCGGCACCATATTGTGGCGGGTTCCCCCCTGTATCAGTCCGATATTGGTGGTTACATGATCTGACACTTCCCAAACCCGGAATCTCATTCTTATCCTCCGCTATCATCTTTGAGTCTGCCAGAGGCTTTAACTGCCTGTCTGAAAAATGCCCGCTTATCCTGGTAAGCTTTTCTACCAGCGGAAGGACCTTTGCCATCTTAAGGATTGCATTCTCTCCCTTATAATTCCCAAGACTTCCGTGGGCCGCCTTGCCATGGGCCCGGATTGTCAGCAGCATTCCCCTTCTGGCCAATCTCAATGGTAGCCATGGAGGTCGGTTCCGCCACCAGGCATCCGTTTGCTCCCTTGGCGTATCCGTGCTCACACAGCCACGCAGAGCCGTACTCCCCGCCGCTCTCCTCGTCGGAAACAATGTGAAGCCGTATATTTCCCTTAAGGCAGACATTGGACTCTTTTAACAGAGCCATGGCAAAAGGACTGGCCACCCCGGCCTTCATGTCGGAGGTTCCCCTACCAATATCTGGCTGTCAGTGACCGTACCGCAGAAAGGATCAAAATCCCATAACCCTCGGTCTCCCGCCGGGACTACATCCACATGTCCGTTAAAAATCAGGCTGTAGCCGTCATCGCTGCCATCCTGGCCACCACGCAGGGATAATCCGGGTTTCCCGGTTTCCTCATAGGCAATGCCGGCCTTCTCCAGATATTTCTCAACAAAATCCACCACTTCCCTCTGGGTTCCTGTGGGATTCTCACTGTTAATCCTGATAAGCCGGGAAACCAGGTCAATCAGTTCATCTTTCCGATCTTCCACCATGCTGATTAAATTTTCTTTTCTCATTTTTCCTCCGTCAGTCGCGTTCGTTCTGATATAGAAAACAGGCTACCATGTGGTCCGTGTCCCCGTGGGGCAGCAGTTTCGGCAGTTCCTCCCTGCACCGCTTCATACACCGTGGACAGCGGTTTGCAAGAGGGCATCCCTTCTGTTCCCCGATTGGGCTGGGTACCTCACCAGTCAGCACAATGCGTTCCTTTTCCTCCTCCGGGGATTCCGGCGGAATGGCGGACAAAAGTGCCTGGGTATACGGATGCAGGGGATTGTGGTAGATAGAGTCACTGTCACACAGTTCCACCAGCCGTCCCAGATACATGATGGCGATGCGGTCGCTGATATATTTCACCACGCTCAGGTCATGGGATATGAAAATATATGTAAGGTTAAAATGCTTTTGCAGCTTCTTAAACAGGTTAATGACCTGGGCCTGTATGGACACGTCAAGAGCCGATACCGGTTCATCGCAGATGACCACTCTGGGATTACTGGCAATGGCCCTGGCAATGTTCAGCCTTTGGCGCTGTCCCCAGAAAACTCATGGGGATATCGGTTTAAATGCTGCATATCAAGTCCCACTTCCTTGAACTGGCCTATGGTCCTTTCCTGGCGTTCCCTGGCAGTGGCAGGTGTCTTGTGGACAATCATGGGTTCCTCCACGGAATCCGCGGCCGTATGGCGGGGGTCCAGGGAAGAATAGGATCCTGAAATACCATCTGTATCTCCCGGCTCAGGGCCTGGCGCTCTTTCTTCCTGAGACGGTTCAGCTCTTTTCCGTCATAAACCAGCTTTCCTGATGTGATGGGATGGAGGTTGACCAGGCAGCGTCCCAGAGTGGACTTGCCGCAGCCTGACTCACCGATGATACCCAGGGGCTCACCCTCGTAGATATCCAGGCTGATGTCGGAAAGGGCGTGCAGCTTTAAGGCCTTGCCGGTAAAAGACTTTGCTTTTATGTCAAAATCCTGCACAGATGTTCAATCTTCAATATCACTTTCCTATCTTCCACTTTCCGTCACCTCATTTCTGACAAGCCTGTTTCCGCCTGTCTGCCGGTGGCAGGCAACACGGTGGCCTGGCGATACTTCTGTCAGCTCCGGCACCTCCGTCCTGCACCGCTCCTGCGCGTAAGGGCATCTGTTGGCAAAGTTGCAGCCTACCCGGTAAGCCTCAAATCAGGCGGTGTGCCTGCGATTGTGGACAGTTCCTCCTTAGAATTGCTGCTCAGTCTGGGCATACAGTCCAAAAGCCCCCATGTATAAGGATGAAGGGGATGATTGTATAAATCAATACAGGGAGCATACTCCACTGTCTTGCCCGCGTACATAACAATCACGCTGTCACACATATCCCATACAACTCCCAGATTATGGGTAATCAGCAGGATGGCTGTGCTGTATTTGTCGCGCAGTTCCTTTAATAAATCCAGTACCTGTGCCTGGACCGTCACATCCAGGGCCGTGGTGGGTTCATCCGCAATGATCATCTGCGGTTTGCTGCACACGGACATGGCTATGATAACCCTCTGGCACACCTCCCGACAGCTCGTACGGATACGCCTCCATCCGCCGTCTGGCATCGGGAATCCCAACCCGTTTCAGCGCCTCCTCTGCCATGTTCCTGGCCTCTGCCTTGGTGACCTTCTGGTGGGCGCATATCATCTCCACCATCTGGCTCCCTACCTTAAAGACCGGCGACAGGGATGTCATAGGGTTCTGGAAGATCATGGATATGTCCTTCCCCCTGAATTCCAGCAGTTCCTTCTGGCTCAGCTTAAGGACATCCGTACCATTAAATCAATGGACCCGCCCACGATTTTTCCTGTCTTGGCCGGCAGGAGATGGATGATGGAGCTGGACGTAACGCTCTTGCCTGAACCTGACTCGCCCACAATGCCCAGGATTTCTCCCTTTTCCACCTCAAAGCTGACTCCGTCCACGGCTTTGCTGACTCCGCCGGAGGTATAGAAGTACGTCTTCAAGTCTTTTACTGTCAATAATTTCTGTCCTTCCATATCCTCACCTCTCATTCATACTGCTTCTTCATATCCTGAAAGGCCCTGTCCACCTGTTCCATAAGGCTGTCGTCGGATAAAAGCTCCACCGCAGTCATGGCAAGTGCCTTGGCGCCAGTCAGGGCCGCCCTGAGTCCGTCGGACTTTGCAGGCATCTTCGAATTCCTTTGTGTGTCCCGGAGCAGGGGAACCACCTGGACATAGGGATTGGAGGGCCGGAAAGGCATGGGTCAGATTACCCACATCCGTACATCCGATTCCCAGTTCCTTTCTTCTTGGCATTACCGTTTCTCCCAGCCGGGTAAATTGCTCTGCCAGAACGTCCTCTATAACCGGATTGTTGCGTATGTCCTCATATGTGTAGCCGTCTTCCTTCCACTGCCAGGTAGTACCGGTCATCCTGGCTGCGGCCTCGCAGGCCTCCAGAAAATCTCCCAGGAGCTTCTTCTTGGTCTTCATGCTGAACGAGCGCACTGTAAACTTCCCCTGGCAGTGTTCCGGAATGTGGATGGGGTCCTCTCCGCCTTCGGATATGATACCTAAAATAGTTCCCTGCCCATTCCAGCGAAGCCTCATCTGGCTGATATGCTGGAACAGCAGAAGAAGGGGATCCAGGGCGCTGACGCCCTCCTCAGGCCAGGTAGCGGCATGGGCTCCTTTCCGAAAAAGTCCACGATGATGTCTGTCCTGGAGTATGAGATATCATTCACCACTGTCTCATTGGCGGAATGGATTATCATAGCCGCGTCCACCCCGTTAAATGCCCCATTTTCAAGCATGATGACCTTTCCTCCGCCGCCCTCCTCGGCCGGTGTCCCGAATACGGAAATACTGCCCTTAAGCTGAGGCAGCACGGACTTCACCGCAATCCCTGCTCCGCCGACATGGCCGCCATCAGATTATGGCCGCACGCGTGGCCCATTCCGGGCACAGCATCGTACTCCGACAGGAACGCAATATGAGGTCCCGGCTTTCCGGAATCACAAAATGCATGAAATGCTGTCTCAATCCCGCCGGTTCCCCGCTCCACATCAAAACCGTGCTTCTCAAGCAGTCCGGTAATGGACCGGCATGCCTTATACTCTTTAAAATTATATTCCGGATTGTTCCAGATGGTATCTGCCAGCTCCGTAAGCTCCCCGGAACATCGGTCTATACACGTCTCGACCTGTCTTTTCAATTCTTCTCTCATGGCTACCTCCTCATCTTGGGATCCAGTACATCGCGTATACCGTCTCCCAGCAGATTAAAGCCGATAACTGTCAGCAAAATAAAGCAGCCTGAGATACCTGCGATATGGGGCGCCGTGTTCAGGCAGTCCCTTCCCGACCTCAGAATACTTCCCCAGGAAGCTGTGGGCAGCTTGATGCCCAGTCCAAGGAAGCTTAAGGATGCCTCTGATATGATTGCGCTGGCAGTGTTAAGGGTAGCATACACAATGACCTCACTCACTGTATTGGGCAGTATATGGTGAAGCAGCATCCTGGTATTGGAAATGCCGATGACCCTGCCTGCATTGCAGTACTCCTCCTTTTTCACTATGAGCACCTGGCCTCTGACCACCCTGGAAAAGCGCGGTACAACCGCAATTCCGATTGCCAGGATCACATTGAATATACCATCCCCCAGTACCGTCATAAGGATAATGGACAGCAGGATAAAAGGAAATGCCATGACGCCGTCCATGCAGCGCATAATGACCGCATCCACCACGCCGCCGGCGTAACCCGATATAAGTCCCAGGGCTACCCCGATGACACCTCCCAGTACCGTGGCTCCCACTGCAACCAGAAGAGAGACCCTGGCCCCGTAGCATATTCTTGTAAACAAATCCCTTCCGGCTTCATCCGTGCCGAACAGGTGCCCCTTCTCAAAGAAGCCCAGATATGCATCAATGGGATGTATCTCATTGGGCTTTCCCCCTGTGATGAACGGGGCAAATACAGCAATGGCGGTCATAATCACAATGATGAACAGTCCAATCATAGCTGTCTTATTCCGTCTCAGCTTATTCCAGGCGCTGTTGGCCCTCCGTTCCTTCCTGAGGATCTCCTCGTAAGACGGTTGGGATGCGGCTATATCTGTCTTTTTCATTTAGCTACCCCTTCGTAGCTGACTCTTGGATTGATCAGCATGTATACAATATCTACCGCCAGATTTACCAGGACAAATGCCAGCGCGATTACAAGAACAGCGCCCTGAATCAGCATATAATCACGGTTGTCAATGGCGCCCACCATCAGTGATCCCATGCCGGGCCAGGAAAACACGTTTTCCGTCAGGATGGCGCCTGCAAAACAGGATGCCAGCTGAAGGCCAAGGACTGTGACGATGGGAGGAAGGGCGCTCTTTAAAGCGTACTTCCATATAACAATGGCGTCCCTGATTCCTCTGGCTCTGATGGCCCGTATGGAATCGCTTGAAATGGATTCCAGGATACTGGAACGGGTGATTCTGGCAAAGGTTGCCATTGGTATGGTGGACAGACAGAAACAGGGAAGGACCATGTGGCGTATCACATCCCCAGGCCGTTTCAAAGGTTCCCATGCCCAGGGCCGGAAGCCACCCAAGCCGGACGCTGAAGGTCAGTACCAGCATAAGGCCCATCCAGAAAATAGGCATGGAAACCCCAATCAGTGCAAGTATCATAAATATGTAATCAAACAGAGAACCCTGCTTTACCGCGCTGACCACACCAATCACCATGCCTATCAAAAGCGCAACCGCTATGGAGGGAATTGCCAGCAGAAGTGTATTGGGTATCCTCTCCGCCACAAGCTTTAAGACCGGCTGGTTGTAGGAATAGATGTCCCGAAGTCCCCCTGCAAAACGCCGAGGACATAGTCTTTGTACTGAACCAGCATTGGTTCGTTAAGCCCCATGCTTTCCCGCAGCTTTTCCACGTCCTGCACGGAAGCCTGGGGACCTGCCACGGCCCGGGCCGGGTCACCCGGAATCATCCTCGTAAGTACGAAGGTCAGGGTCACCACCACAAACAGGGCCGGTATGATCTGCAGGCATCGGTTAATTAAAGTCTTTAACATAGATGTCACCAAACTCCTTTTGAGACAGGAATGCCGTCATAAGACGGCATCCCCGGTGCCGGTTCCATCAAGCCGGTACTGATATAATACCGTTGCTTGCGAACCTTACTTTGAAAGCCATACGTTAATATCGGTTGTACAGATCTTTACCTTGCCGTCAGCCCTCTGGACCAGTCCCTGAACATTGGGCGTCACACCCCACTCCACATTCTCATTGGCATAGAATATACCGGGCATATCCTTCACGATCAGGGCTAACGCCTTCTTGTACAGGTCTGCGCGCTCATTCTGGTCTGTTGTCAGCAGGGCGTTCTCCAGGCATTTATCAACCTCAGGATTATTGTAACCCTGGCCGTTGCCCAGGGAACCGATTTCTCCGCTGTAGAACAGCTTGTTTAAGAAGAAGTAGGGATCCGGATACCATGTCCATGACATACCAAACACATCTGCCTGTCCGGAAGCGCCAATCTCGCTGAAGGTTCCCCACTCACTGGTATTAATGTTTACATTCACGTTCAGGTTCTGCTGCAGGTATGCCTGGAACAGGGTTGCCATCTTAACCCTGGTAGGCGTATTGGAATATACAGGTTCAAATCAAATCCGTCCGGATAACCTGCCTCTGCCAGAAGCGCCTTGGCTGCTTCCGGATCATAGTTGGAACCTCTGCCTTTACAGCCTCGTCGTATCCCCAGGGCCCGGAGGCAGCGGAAGGGATGCAGGCACAGCTCGCCATACTGGTACACGCCGCCTGTCAGTTCCTCCACGTTTACAGCCTTAATCAGGGCTTCGCGGACCTTCGGATCCTTGGTAGGCCCATTTACCATGTTAAAGTACAGGTAGGATACATGAAGCCCCGGCATCTCCAAAAGCTTGACGGTGTCATCATCCCTTGCCACCTGCACGGCCTCTCCCGTAAGGCTGGTAGCCACATTGACCTCTCCGGTCCTCAGGGCATTCACTGCCTGGTTTCCGTCGCTGACAGGACGGAATACCACCCGTCCAGGTGAGGCTTCTGTGCCCAGTACTTTTCATTTCTCACCAGGGTGGCCTGCTGGTCCAGCTTGAATTCCTTCAGCGCAAATGGACCGCTTCCTACCAGATGGGTTCCGAAATCATCTCCCCATCCCTCCACTTCCTCTTTGGGGACAATTACATTGCCCGCATCGGTAAGGGCAGTAAGGAAAACCGCGTTGGGATTTTCCAGGACACATTTCACTTCCGTATCGCTTATCACTTCACAGTGATCCAACATGTCCAGCCTGTTCATAGCAGACAGCTCATGAGAACGCTCCAGGGAATACTTGATATCCTCTGCCGTTACCTGCCTGCCGTCCTGATACTGTCCCGGCTGGAAATACACATCATCCCTCAGCTTGAAGGTATACTCTTTTCCATCATCGCTGACCTCCCAGGAAGCCGCGATAGGGGCATGATCTCAGTCAGGCTGCTGTTATACTCCACCAGTGTGTCACATACGCTTCCGATAATCTGTGATTCATATGTACCTGTATATTTCACAGGATCCAGATTTTTAGGCGATGAGGAAAGTGATATTGTCAGTCCCCGCCGTCCACCGGCTCACCGGCATCAGCGGTCTGTGTCTCCCCGCTGGCCCCCGCTTCCGCTGCCGTGGTCCCTGCGGGCGCGCTGCTGCCTGCATTTTCTGTGCCGCCCCCCGAACTTTTGCCGCACGCTGCCATGGATACGGCCATTGCCACTGCCATCAGGCTTACCATCCATCTTTTTTTCATAAGTTATTACTCCTCTCTTTTTTTGTTTTTGCTGCCCTTTTGTAAAATTTTATAAAAAAAACGATAGTCAAAGCAAAACATAGTCCCCTTTAACTATCGTTTTATATCTTCAATTCGGATGATTATTTAACCAGCATATGGCAACCTCTGCATAGATGGCCGACATTACCGGTATCATGTCCTCGCTGAATGTGACTTTGGGATTGTGCACCCCGTAAGGATATCCTTCCTCCTGCGAACCGGTTCCGACCCAGAAAAGCACACTGGGCACAAGCTGTGACAGTACCGAAAAGTCCTCCGAACCAGTCATCCTTGGCAGTTCATAACAGGTTCCCGGTCCCAGCAGGCGGTCAATATATCCCGCTGCCTCTTCCAGAAGCTCCTGGTCATTTACCATAGGCGGGACACCGGAATAGAGATATTCCACCCGGGCAGATGCCCAAAAGCGGATGCCACTGTTGACGATATTTCCTCCAGACGTCTCCTGGCATATTCCCGCACCTTCTGGTTCCTGGTGCGGATGGTGCCGCGCATAACTGCCGTATCGGAAAATACATTGGCTGCGGCTCCTGAATGGAATTCGCAGATTGTCAGTACCAGCATTTCATCGGGATGGGTTTCCCGGCTGTTTAAGGCCTGCAGGGCCATATGGATATGTACGGCTGCGTTGATAGGGTCAATGCAGCTGTCCGGAACAGCCCCATGTCCGCCCTCCCCGTGTATGGTGATTGTGAACACATCACTGGACGCACAAGCCGCTCCGGTACTGTATCCCACACTACCCATACTGTGATGGACCACATGCAGGGCCATGGCGCCGTCCACGGAAGGATTTTCAAGAACGCCTGCCTCAACCATGTCGGCAGCTCCGCCCACATCTTCCTCGCAGGGCTGGAACATCAGCGACCCTTCCTCTCAGCTCGCCTTCCCGCTCTTTTAATATCCTGGCAGCTCCCAGAAGGGCACTGGTATGAATGTCATGACCGCAGGCATGCATACAGCCGTTATTGGAGGCAAACGTGAGACCGGTCAATTCCTCAAAGGGAAGGGCGTCCATATCAGCTCTCAGAAGAAATGTTTTCCCGCCCGCTTCAGCGTTACCAAGAACCGCGCTGATTCCCGCTTTTCCTACTTTCTTGAATTCAATTCCATATGCCTTTAATTTCTCTGCCACAAGGGCAGTTGTTTCCGGAAGGTCAAATCCAATTTCAGGGTTTTGATGAATTTTCCTTCGTATGGCGATCAGCTCATCGCTTAATTCTCCGGCCCTTGTAAGGGTATACCTGTTATCCATGATATTCATGTGTCCTCATCCAGAATCTAAATTATTTATTTTAATCATCATATCAAAACTGCACTATCCTTACAATTGCATCATGCATGATATTTAAGTTTTAATATGCATTATGCATGATTCTTTCTGTTTTTGTCGTCTTTGTATACACTTATGTCCTTGGTGTGCATACATTTTTGTCTTTTTGCCTTTTCTCAGCTCACAGTCCGGTCTCAGATATCTGACAATTCCGATATCACCCGGGCCGCCATGGTGCGGGAAAGAACCACTGTCTTCCCTGTTTTTTCTGCAACCTCCCGCTTCGGCAAAGGAATATCCGATGCAGTCCATGGCAACCAGAGGCCCTGAAGTGCGCTGATCTTTCTGCATGCCTGTTCTATTTCCTCCATCCCCGTGGGAAGCCGCCACCGTCACCACGTCGTTTACATATTTCCTCCATTTTTCCTGGGACTGTTGTACCTGTCTCTGGGTGGGTGTCACCACAATCAGCTGTCTGTCCCCGCAGAGAACAGGAATCAGCCGGCTTATAAGGTCGCAGGGGAATATAAGAGGAACCCGGGATTTGAATTTATAGTCAAACTCACCCGTACAAAAGAACAGAATCATCTTGACTCCCTCTGCCTCCAGCTGTTCGATACACTCCTGGATACGAGGCAGGATCTTCTGCTCGGAAAACGAAACCTGGCTGCCGTCCCGCATCCGGGAGACCAGGACATACTCCCCCGCATCCGGGGCCAGTTTGTCTATATCCTCCACCGTCAGGCCATCCAAAGCCCCCCGTTCCAGAATTTCAACCTTCCCCTGGAATATCCCCATAATGTCATCTGTCACGTCTGTCCTTGGAGACTGCCCCACTGTAATTGCGCCTAATTTAAACATCTCTTTTCTCCTTTCCGACTGCTGTATAATGTTGATTCTAAAAGTATAGCATACTACTGTCAAATAAAATATACGGCCTGAAAATGGTACTAACAAAATAACCACCTGTTCCTGAGGGCCATAAGCCCGGCATTGAAAAGGCATCCCTGCCATGTTGTCATGGTCCTGGATGCCTTTTATCATATCTGGCTGAGTATACCATTTTGTTTAAAACTAATTCAGCAAAGCCCCATACCGCCCCAAAAAGCTCTGGGTCCTCTCATTATCCGAAGCAAACACCTGCTCCGGGGTGCCCTCCTCCACAATGACACCGCCCGCCATGAATACCACGCGATCCGATATATCCCTTGCAAAGGCCATCTCATGGGTGACGATCACCATGGCGATGTCAAGGTCCGCCAGGGACTTAATCACCTTTAACACCTCTCCGGTCAGCTCCGGGTCCAGGGCTGAGGTAGGTTCGTCAAAAAACAGTATCTTGGGATTCAGCGCCAATGCCCTGGCAATGGCCACGCGCTGGCACTGGCCGCCGGACAGCTGGCACGGATACGCATTTTCCTTGTCCTCCAGCCCCATCTTTTTAAGCAGGGCCCTGGCTTCCTCATACACCTCATCCCTGTCCCTTTTCTGCACATGGATGGGCGCGTCGGTGATGTTCTTCATCACGGAATAGTGGGGGAAACAGGTTGAAATTCTGAAACACCAGGCCGTACTGGCTCTGGATTTCCTTTAAATCCTTTTTGAGGCGTACACAGCCCTTCCGTCCTCTGTCCAGGCCGCCCGCTTTCCCAGGTATACCACCTCCTCCGCTGTCCATGGTCTCTAACATGGTGGCGCAGCGCAGCAGCGTGGATTTTCCCGAACCCGAGGGACCGATGACAGAAACGATTTCCCCCTCCTCCACACTGAGGGATATATCCTTTATGACGCCCAGGCCGTCAAATGACTTTTCCACATGATTTAATTCCAGCAGCTTCGATAATCCACAATCCTCCTGTTCCTAACGGTAATAATCCATCTTCTTCTCTCAACCCACTCCATCCCAACTGCCACTACCAGGTTGAAATGTAGTAGAACAGACCGGCCGCCACAAAGGGAATCATATTGGTCTGGGACGCCGCAAGGGCCTTGGCTATGGAAAACATCTCCGCCACGCTGAGGTAAAGGCCAGGGATGTATCCTTGACCAGGGTAATGACCTCGTTGGTCACAGATGGAAGGATCCGCTTGATCACCTGTGGCAGGATAATCCGAAAAAAGGTCTGGCTGCGGCTGTAGCCCAGAAGCTTTGCCGCCTCATACTGTCCGTTTGGCATGGACTGAATGCCGCTGCGGTAGATTTCCGCAAAATAGGCTGCATAGTTGATCACAAACCCGATAAAGGTAGCCCACAGGCGGTAGCCGCTGCCCACCTTGATGCGGAACAGGTAATAGGGTCCGAAATATACCACCATCAGCTGCAGCATCAGGGGCGTGCCCTCATGATGGATATGTATACCTTGACAACGGCCTGGAGCAGCCGGTTTTGGACATACGACCAAAGGCCACCAAAAGGCCCAGAGGGAGGGAAAGATAAGCGTCACCAGGAATATCTGTATACTGGTTCCCATACCTCCTGCCAACTGAATCAACATCTGTTCAATTGTCATCTTACCCATAACTTCGTACCTGCCTTTAACATTTATGCCGTATAAAGCCGCTGTTAAACAAGCTGCCGCCGGATTATCCGGCAGGACAGCAGGTCCAGACAGCGGCCTTTATTTGCCAATCGTAGTTACGTCCTCGCCAAACCACTTCTCGGATACGGACTTAAGCGTGCCGTCCGCAGCCATCTCTTCCAGGGCGGCCTGTACCTTGTCGCGGAGCTCCGTGTTGCCCTTCTTGAATCCAACGCCGTACTCCTCTGCGGACAGGCTGTCCTCCAGGATAATGAAGTCAGCGTTTCTCTGCTGAATCTGATATCCGGCCACGATTACGTCCATGGCAATGGCGTCCACCGCGCCCTGCTCCAAATCCATGAAAGCTGAGTTATAGTCAGCCGTGGTAAGCAGCTGCTTGAAGGTAGCCGTCAGGTCAGGCGCTTCCTTTAACGCTGCCTCTGCAGAGGAATCCACCTGGCACTCCACAATCTTGCCTGCCAGGTCTGCCTGGCTGGCTATACCGGAATCCTTAGCCACAACAAATACCTGGGTGTTGGCCATGTACGGCTCTGACCATGTATAGTCGTCCTCACGCCCTGTCATGGTAAATCCGTTCCAGATACAGTCGATATTGCCTGCCTCCAGCTCCATGTCCTTGGAATCCCAGGCAATGGGCTGTGCCGTATATTCCAGTCCCAGACGCTCTGCCACTTCCTTAGCCAGCTCCAGGTCAAATCCTGTATATTCACCGTTGTCCCCATGAATCCATGGGCGGAAATCCTGGTCAAATCCTACTATCAATGTTCCTCCGGCGCTTTCTGAAACAGCCTCTGACGCGGCTTCGCTCTCTGCTTTGTCTCCTCCTGCGCGGTGGTATCCTCAGCCTTGACAGAAGTGTCTGCTGCTGTCTGCTCTGTTTCTGCCTTTGTCTCTGCCTCTGTGGCTGCTTCCTTTGAACCGCCGCATCCTGCCAGGGATAATGCCATCACAGATGCAAGGGCCAGGCTAAAAAGTCTCTTTTTCATAATAAACGTCCTCCTCTTATTCCGCTGTTTCAAGTCCAGCGGCTCCTCACGGTCTTTGACACGCTATCATATTAGCACACTAAAGCGTTTGTGTAAGGACATTTTATATGGCAAAACTGACAAAGATCCGCGCCGCTGTCCCCCTCCCCAAAATTCAGGGCAGAACAGGTGCCTGCAAAAGATTCATAAGCTCCTTAAGGCTCCCCACTTCATAATCCGCCCGTATGCCCTCAGGCAGCATCTGTCCGCCGGGGTTATACCAGCACGTATACGTGCCTGCGGCCATTCCGCCTTTGATATCGGACGCAGGTGAATCACCAATGAGCAGCATACGCCGGGGATTTGCATTGGGTATCCTGGAAAAGCAGTAATCAAAATATTCCTTCTGGGGCTTCTGGCTTCCCGCGTCCTCGGATACAAAAATATCCTTCATAAAGCCGTCCAGGCCGGAGGCAGCCAGCCGCTTGTACTGGGTGGACGATGTCCCGTTGGTAACCACATATAAATCATACCTGTCCTTCAGATAGGCGCACAGCTCCAGGGCCCCGTCAATCAAAAATGCGGATGCGTCCAGCTGCCTGCGGTACAGTTCCTCCGCCTCACGGCCGTCCACCGCCCTGCCCAGACGGCCAAAAAACGTCTCAAACCTCTGCCGTACCAAGTCTTCCTTGGTCACTTCTCCCCGCTCAAAGGCGGACCAGAATCCCTCATTGATTTCATGGTACAGCAAAAGCCGTTCCTCTGTGGGCTCAAATCCATACTGCTCAAGGACCACCTTCATGCCCTGCTTCTCAGACATGCCAAAATCCAAAGCGTTCCGTCCACATCCAGAAGAATCACATCAAACTTCCGTTCCCCTGATCTCCATAGACAACTTCCTTTGCAAACCGTATACATTACCTTGCCCGTCAATGTGGCGCCCAGGAAGGGGCTGTTGGATGACTTGGATTCAAAGCCTTCCACCGTCCACTGCCTGTCCGCATCGAAAGCACCAGATCCGCCGGAGCTCCGGCTTCCAGGCGGCCGCAGTCCAGCTTGTAGAGCCTGGCGGGATTATAGCTCATCTTTGTCCATAAGCTCCAAAGCGTGAGATGTCCCGGCTTCACCAGATTGGTGATTCCCAGGGCCAGGGCAGTCTCCAGTCCCAGTATGCCGCTGGGCGCCTGGGTCAGGGGCCGATCCTTTTCCTCCCGGCTGTGGGGGCATGGTCTGTGGCAATCATGTCAATGGTCCCATCCTTAAGCCCCTCAATCAGCATCTGCCGATCCTTCTGTCCTTAACGGCGGGTTCATCTTAGCCAGGGTTCCGTGCTTTAACACGGCTTCCTCTGTCAGGGTAAAATGGTGGGGCGTCACCTCGGCCCATACCTTTGCCCCCAACTCCTTGGCCAGGCGCACCATCTCCACGGAGTGCCCTGAACTGATATGCTGGATGTCCACGGTTGCCCCTGTATCCAGGGCTATCATGCAGTCCCTGGCCACCAGGGAATCTCTGCCAGGGCTGGTGAGCCGTAGATTCCCAGTTCATCGGAAATCCTGCCGTGGTTGATTCCATTTTCCCTGATAAAATGCTTGTCCTCCTCATGGAAGCTGAGAACCGTATCCAATCTGGCCGCTTCCTCCATGGCCTCCCTGACAAACGTCCCCTCCATCAGCGGAATCCCGTCATCTGTAAATCCGGCTGCCCCGGCTGCCAGAAGTCCCTCCATGTCGGTCAGCTCCCTGCCTGCAAATCCCTTTGACACAGCGGCGCAGCTTAACACATGGATGCCTGTCTTTTTTCCCTCCTCCAGCACATAGCGCAGGGTCTCCTCGTTATCCACAATGGGGTTGGTATTGGCCATGCACACGACCGTGGTGAAGCCGCCCTTTGCTGCAGCCCTTGCCCCTGTATGGATGTCCTCCTTGTACGTGGGCCCCGGATCGCGAAAATGCACATGGACATCCACCAGTCCCGGCGCTGCCGCCAGTCCCTCTGCCTCGATTATCTGCTCATACTGCCTCTCCCGGTGCAAAGCCGGGTGCTCCTCTGCTCCCCCCTGGTCCGCCGGAAATATCCCGGCAATCCTGTCTCCGTCCAAAACCACATCCGCCTTTATATCCAGCCCTTCTGCGGGTCCCAGTACCCGTCCTGCGCGAATCAAAATCATAATCTGTTCCTTTCTTTAATCCCATCTGTTTCACAAATCCATGTCCGGTGCAGACCGAAAAGCCCGGCTCCCGCCGTCCGCCTGTCACACCAGGAATTCCTCTCCGTCTGTGTATCTCCTGTATCCTGTCCTTGTACCCGTCGGCGCAGGCCAGGGCCTTAAATCTGGCAGCCGCCTGAAAGTCCTCCCAGAAATGCATGGGAAACACCACGTCCGCCCCCACCATTCTCATAAAGTCATCCATTCCCAGGTAAAAATCCTTCTCCTGCCTGGGGTCAATGAGCATAAAGGCCACATCAATATGGCGTCCTGCCAGCTTGTCCATTTCCCGGTGGAAATTCTCACTCATCCTGCGGTTGTCGGTCTCCGGCTCCCCTTCCCATACCCAATTGTTTAAATCCCCTGCATGGTAAATGGTCCTGCCCTCCAGGCTGGCCAAAAAGGCCACACCCTGGTCTGTGGACTTAAATGCCCGGATGTCCACCGGATTCCCGGCTCCGTCCTTCAGGCTCACTTCCTCCCCTGGTCCCAGGAATATGGTTCTGCCCAGAAGGTCCTCCGGCACCTGCCTTGTCCAGATATCGTCGGACAGCACATAGGTCACATTCCCGCGGCTTTCCTCCAAATCAAATATGGAACGGGAAAAATGGTCTCCATGGCGGTGGCTGGCAAACACAAACAAAGGCTTCTCCCTGTCTGTTTCCGGAATGTTTCCTTCAAAATAGTCAAACAGAAGTACGGCATGGTCAAGCTCCGCCATAAAACTGCTGTGATGGATATACGTTATCTTCATATCGGTCATCTCCCATCCGTTCTTATATGTCTAATAGTAACATAAACCTCAATTCCCGTATAGTTATTTTATCCCGTTTTCCATTTATATACAGAAACAGGCGGCGCCCTCCGGTTTCACCAAACCGGTCCGGCGCTGCCCAAAAGACAATACATTCTTATTTTTCCCAAAATTACAGGGCATGATAAAAGGTTTTCCATTTCCCGCTGGCAAACCGCCATCCAAAGAAGGCGGATCGGACACTCCAGTCCGCAATCATGGCCCACCACACGCCCACGGCTCCCATGCCCAGTGCCACTGCCAGCACATAGCTGAAACCTATGCGGAACAGGAGCATGGACAGGATGGATACGCACATGGGGAACTTCACATCGCTGGCAGCCCTCAGCACATTGGCCAGACAGAAGGAGGACGGCCATAAAAACACTGCGCACCCATCATGAATCAGCACCAGTACGGCTCCCAGTTCCAATGTTTTGACAGTCCATATAGACTGAGAGAAAGCGGCATAGTCAATATAACGGCTATACAGCAAAGCCCGTTGACTAAGTATGTAATTTTCATCATTTTCTTTGCATAATATCCGGCCTGGTCAAAATCGCCTGCCCCCACGCAGCGCCCTACCACGGTAATCATAGCCAGGTTCATGGCCTGCCCGGGCAGTACGCCCATCCCGTCCAGATTATTGGCAATGGCGTTGGCAGCTATCTGGGTCGTGCCGAACATTGCTATGATCCCCACCACCAGAACCCGGCCCAGCTGGAAGATGCTGTTCTCAATCCCATTGGGAATGCCTATGCCCAGTATCTGCTTCACCATTCTGAAATTAAGATTCCATTTTCCCCCAATAAAGATGTCCAGATTCTTATTTTTCAGCCGGAAGAGAAGGATAAAACAGGCAGTCATACGTGAAATCAGGGAAGCCGCAGCAGCACCCGCCACACCCCAATGGAATACAAAGATGAACAGGGAGTCCCCTATAACATTGATAATGTTCATGATGATGGACGCCTGCATGGATATCTTGGAATTTCCCATGGAGCGGAACAGGGCGGCGCAGGAATTATACACGGCCAGGAAGGGGTAGGACAGTGCGGATATGGTCAGGTAAACCAGGGCATTGGCCATCACATCCCCGGCCACGCCGCCGTAGAGCAGATGCAGCACCCCCCGGCGAAACAGGATGCAGAGCACCATTATAATAAGTGAAATACATGCAGTTATCAAAATCAGCTGGTTGGCTGACTGGCAGGCCCTGTCCCTTCTCCTCTGTCCCAGATACTGGGAGGACACCACCGCGCCTCCGGTTGCCACCGCCGCAAAAATATTGATGAACAGGGATGTTGACCATATCCACCAGGGAAACCCCGAGGTAGCTGCCTCCCCTGCGTTTGATACCATCATGGTATCCACCATTCCCACGGACACAGCCAGTATCTGCTCCACAATGGCAAGGTATAAGGCGCTTCAACCTGGTTGGTAAACATACGGACTCCGGCTCCATTTTGTTCCATCTTACATATACCATCCTTTGTATCCCGCTCACCTTCATACGGCACGATGGGGGATGTTTTCTTAGAAAAAGCCTACTCCCCCCGCCATTCCCCGTCAATCCGTAATTTACCCAAAAATATCAGACAATCAAACAGTCTCCCCTGCCGCTTTCCACAAATCCCAGGCTTCCTGAAACTACAGCCCGTAAAACAGGGCGATCCCGGCCCCAGGGGCAGACCTGTCAGATACCAGACAGTGAACATCACAATCCATCCCAGCAAAAGCTCCTGAATACGGAAGCATGGTGGAGATTACGCTCCCGATTCCGGCGTCCCTATCGTATTTCTGGAAAAACGCCACCGTCAATACGAAAAAGGGCATCAGGGGAGCAATGATATTGGTACTGGAATCCCCAATCCTGTACGCTGCCTGGGTCAGCTCCGGTGAAAGACCCAGACGCATGAACATGGGGACAAAAATCGGCGCCATGATGGCCCATTTAGCGGAATCCACCGCTATGAAGATATTGATACCTGCTGTCAGCAGGATAAAGCAGACGATTAAAGGAAGTCCCGTAAGCCCCACGGATTGGAGGAAATCCGCCCCTTTGACGGAAATAATGGTGCCCAGGTTGGAATAGTTAAAACAGGCTGTGAACTGGGCCGCAAAGAAAATCAGCACCATAAAGCCTGCCAGGCCGCTTATGGACTTATTCACAAGAGCCACCGCGTCCCTGCTGTTCTTTCAGGGTGCCGCTGCGATACCATAGGCAAGACCGGGGAGCAGGAACAGGAGCATCATAAAGAAGATGATGCCGTCCATAAATGGGGAATTGAGGAGTGAATGGGTTTGGGGATCCCGCAGCAGTCCTCCGGGCAGAACCGTCAAAAGAGCCATAACCGCCGCATATACCAACACCGTGATGCCGGCCCAGCCCATTCCTCTCCTTTCATTTTCCCGATATCCCCAATGGTCCCTGTCTCCACAGGCCCCAGGCGAGCGGCGGGCTCCACCAGCCTGTCCGTGACAAGGGGTGCCTATGACTGTGATAAGCACCGTGGATGCCACCATGAAATACCAGTTGCAGACGGGAAGCACTGTATATTCCGGGTCAATCATGCGGGCTGCCTGGGTGGACATGCCTGCGAACATGGGGTCATTGGTGCCGATTAAAAGATTGGCGCTCCAGCCTCCGGATACACCTGCAAAGGCTGCCGCCAGCCCGGCCGCCGGGTGACGTCCAAAGGCCGTGAACAGAACCGCGCCCAGCGGGACCAGGACCACATAGCCTGTGGATGAGGCAATGTTGGACATGATTCCAAGAAACACCACCACGGCGGTGGCTAATGACTTTGGCGTGGAGGAAGCCACCCTGCGCAGCAGGGCAGACATGAAGCCCGTACCGTCCGCCACCCCGCCTATCGATGATGGTAAAAACAGTTCCCAGCGCAAAAAATCCCGTGAAATTAGGCACCACCGCGGTGACCATATACCGGATGCTGTCCGGCGCCAGAAGGCTTACGGCCTCCACTGTCATTTTAGTAATCTCACCGCTTGTGCGGTCCAGAAAATCATATGTGACAGACAATCCCAGGAATCCGCACAGGGCGGACACAAGGATGACAATTCCCGTCAGAATCAGGAAAATCACTGCCGGGTCAGGCAGCCTGTTCCCCACCCGCCCACGGTATCCAAGGCTTTTAGGACCATGCTTTTTTTCTGCCCATCATTTGCCAAAACAATTCCTCCCATCATGTGTATTCTATGTCCGGCCAAATTCTTTCTGCGGCCATATTCTATATCCGGTTTATCATTCCCTTCTTTACCGGCTTATATTACATTCTCATATTAACTATGGAGCTTCGGCTAAAAAACAGCGGCTGAAGCCTTTGTCATTTTGACAGTCACTTTTTGCCAGTCTATTATATTTATTGGTTTATAGCACAACAAAATCAACTGCGTTTTTGCGTCCCATTATACACTTTAGATAAAAATAAAAAATCTTTCCAAGTTGCCGTCATTGTTTCAAACAGCTTTGTGCCTTAAAATATAAGCATACAGGACATGGGAACGTGAAACGAAATGTTAGTACAGGAATCAGCACAAGAAAGAAAAAGAAGGGAAAAGAAAAGGGGGAAACAATGGAGGGAAAGAAAAAAGGGTTGTCTCTGACAACACAAATTCTAATCGCTACAGCAGGCGGTATTGTCTTTGGATCTCTGATTAGGGCCATCTCAAATTTAAAATTTATCGGTGATATTTTTATCCGGTTAATCCAGATGTCGGTTGTACTGCTGGTAATGACTGCAGTGGCAGGCGCGGTGGGAAGCGGAGACGGCCAGGATGTGAAAGATGGGGTTCCACACATTTAAGTGGATTATCTTTTTCACTTTAATATCAGCAGGACTGGGGGTTGTTCTGTCCATGCTCATACAGCCCGGCATCGGTATCGAAATCGCCAACGCAGAGGCCATTGCCAATGCCTCCGCTGAAACAGCATCGCTTCAGGACACGCTGTTAGGCTTTGTATCCACAAATATCATCGGCTCCATGGCTGACAGCGCTATGGTTCCATGTATTGTTTTCGCATTGTTTTTTGGCACAGCCATGGGTACATATACACGCCAGAGCGGCAACAGGAACATGGTTGAATGGGTAACCGGTTTTAACACCATTATTACCAACATCATAAAGGCTGTCATGCATGTTGCACCAATCGGAATTTTCTGTCTGTTGGCAAACGTTGCAGGCTCCACCGGTTTCAAGGTTATTATTCCTATGATTAAATTCCTGGGAGTATTGCTGCTGGGAGATGCAATCCAGTTCCTTATTTATGGTCCGCTGACAGCTGCTCTCTGTAAAGTAAACCCTGCAAAGATGCCTAAGAAATTTGCTAAAATGTCCATGATGGCCGTTACCACCACCTCAGGCGCAATCTGCCTTCCAACCAAGATGGAAGATGCGGTTGTAAAGTTCGGCGTAAGCCGTAAGGTTGCAGATTTTACCGGACCCATTACCATGTCCATGAACAGCTGCGGCGCAGCCCTGTGTTATGTGGCTGCAATCTTCTATGGCACAGTCCACCGGAATCCAGCTGACCACCTATCAAATGGGAATGGCCATCCTGCTTTCTATGTCTGATGTGCATGGGAACTATCGTTGTGCCGGGCGGTTCCGTAATCGTGTATACCTTCCTTGCCTCCTCACTGGGGCTGCCGTTGGTATCGCTATCCTTATTGGTATTGACTGGTTCTCAGGAATGTTCAGAACACTTATGAACGTTGACGTTGATGTCATGGTAGGCATGCTTGTATCCAGCAAGCTGGGCGACCTGGACCGGGACGTGTATAATGAGACGAAGGTAGTAAAATATTGATTTTCAGTTAAAGATTGTCAGCAGTTAAAATAAAAAACAGGAGCGTGTCTGACGCTCAATCTCCCACGGTTAAACCAACCATGGAAAGGATGAGCCGCAGACGCGCTCTTTGCATTTCACTGCACATTTCATCAAAGCTTCTGTCTATTTCATCACAGCTTCTGTCTTATGGCCTGCTCCTGTTCATCAAAAAGCAGGTCCTTATTGTACTGGTAATAGCGTTCACACTCATATTCATCCAGGAACCGCACACACGCCTCGCTGGTATTCAGCTCCGTGACAAATATGACCATTTCCTGGCGGTTCCAGGCAGCTTCCATGAAGTCAAAGGCATGTTCCAGGCGGCTGCCGCAATCCTCCTTCATGGCCTCATAGCAGTCGCTGTGCTCCATGAATTTTCTGCGCACCCATTCCCAGGCCTGCTCACTGTCCTCAACAGCTTCCTTTCTCATCTGCTGGGCATATTCCTCCAGCATGATTCCCACACGCAGCCACAGGCGGTCCTCCCGCCTTCCTGACAGTCCGCTTTTCTTCCTGTGAAGGCGCTCCTTCTCCAGCTCCTGAGCCAGGCAGGACAAAGCCATGGCAGGCGATTGGGATTGCGCCGCCGCGCTGTTTGCAGAGGTCTTGGCCCTGCCGTCCATCTCCTGGCGGTATCTCTTAAGCTGCTCCATCAGAAGTTCCATGAAAGCATTTTATCCCACAGTTTCTTAAATCCTTCAGTCAGCCTGGACAAAATCAGACCTGTAACGCTGAGACGCTCATCAAAGGGCGCCCTGGCTACCCGGTCGCACAGCGCCTCACGTATGGTGCCCTGCAAAATCTCATCCACCTGATACTGATCCTGATATTTATAATACAGCTCCAGATAATTGGCAAAATCCTTTGCAATTCTGGGGTGCTGGATATACTGGCTGATCACATCCCTGTCAGCTCTTTTTTCCAGACTCTCATAGACCAGGATCAGCTGGGATAAATCCTCCCATCCCCTTGGGAGTGGCGAACAGCTTTCCGTCCACGGTTGTCTCTATCCGGCAGAAATTCTGTCCCTTGATGCTGAGATAGGATATAATGGCCGGATGGATATTCTCAGCATATGCATATTCCTTCCACACTGCCAAATCCGGTTCCACGTCAATCCGCTTAATCCGGTCCAGGGTGACCACATCGAATTCCCTTACCGACTTGTTATACTCCGGCGGATTGCCGGCAGCTGCTATAATCCATCCCTCAGGTATCTTATGGCTTCCAAAGGTCTTGCACTGGAGAAATTGCAGCATAGTCGGACCAGGGTTTCGGATACGCAGTTGATTTCATCTATAAAGAGAATTCCTTCCTTAAGTCCTGTTTCCTCCATCCGGTTATAGATGGAGGCCACAATCTCGCTCATGGTATACTCCGTCACCGCATACTCACTGTCCCCATACATTTTTTTCTCGATGAAGGGAAGGCCCACCGCGCTCTGTCTGGTGTGATGGGTGATGGTATAGGATATCAGCCCGACCCTGCATTCCCTGGATATCTGCTCCATTATCTGGGTTTTTCCCACTCCAGGGGAGGACCGATAAGCAGCACCGGTCTCTGGCGGATGGCTGGTATGACATACTCCCCATTCTCATCCTTTAAGAAGGTATGCTTCAATGGTATCCTTTATTTCTTCCTTAGCCCGCTTAATATTCATGTCCTGTTCTCCTGCTCTGTGGGATAGGCAATCCATCCCTGTTTCTATTGTCCATGTCTGTTCCTGCTGTCCTGGTCTGCCGGCATTTCCCCGTTCCTGCGGTTCCGGTCCGCCTCCGTATCTCTGTTCCTGCTGCCCGGCCTGTACTCCATGAGCTGTTCCTCCTCCAGCACCACTTTCATAGCCCAGGGAGGCACGGATTCATCGGAAAACATATTCTCAATGAACACAAAGGCCGTGTCGTAGGAAGGGGCCTGAACCGGATAGATTCCCTTGCCGTCCGTGAAATAAATAAGCCCCTTGAGAGAGGCTGCCTGACGGCTTTTCTTAAGCCCGTTCACATATTCAAATGCCGGTCTAAAATCCGTTCCCCCGCTTCCTCTAATCTGGAAATCATCCATATAAGCCTTCAGCTCCTCCTGGCTTGTGACCAGCACGTCTGACTGCACCGCGTCATCACACTGTATAATGTGTAAATGGACCTTCTTAAAATAACTCTCAGTCTCAGACAGCACGTCGTAAGTCTCTTCCAGGAACCGCCTCACCAGCTCCCCGGAGCAGGACATGGACGTGTCGATGACAATGGCAAATCCTCTACCCGGTAAACCTCTCTGGACTCCAGCGGCTCAATGAGGGGCATATTGCCGTACAGGGACAGTCCGTAGGTATAAAACGCATAGTCAAATGAATCCGGATCCACCTGCATTTCTTCCTTCAGAACCGCAAACTTTTGAAGGAACCGGCTGTAATCGTACCTCTCCCGGTTTTCCACCTGAACCTCCTCCAGCAGGCTCCGGTTATCCTCAGACGCATCCTTTGAACCGGTTTCCAGCTCCGTCTGCATCTTCTCCCGGTTATCATTCCACTTGTTCTGCCTGGACCGGGCGATTTTAGGACTGTCCTCCTGCTCCCACAGATCATGGCTGTCCACAAAAATTCCGCCTTCAGCATGTCCAGGCGGCGTTCCGGAAGCTCTATCTCCAAAGGGCCCTGTAAACCCGCTCAGCCGTCAGGACAGGACCTTTTTCCGACAGAGCCTTCTCAAGTCTGAGATATATTTCTCTCCTAAGGGCACTCCTCGGCACATGGACACATTTTTGGTATAGTCCGTCAATGACGTACTCCATGGCTATGTCGCAGGACAGGTCCTAATACCCCTTGTCCCTGTCCTTTCGTGTATACATATGGCAGAACAGGCAGTGGAACAGCATATGGAGATAACTGCGGTTTACCAGCGTCCTGCCTCTTTATAAAGGCCCAGCAGATAATCCGGCCCATAGTAAATCAGATGCCCGTCCGTCCCCAGTCCCTCTCTTGCCCAGTCAGCCTCAAAGCCCAGACTGCTGAGAGACACATCCAGAAACTTCATGTTCACATACAGCTCACTTCTGGCCTGTAAGAGAATCCTGGCGCACAATGTCACCTGGTCCAGTTCCTCCAGCTGCCTTTTCCTGGTAGGGTCTGTCATGGCTGCTGCCCTGCCGTCATGGTCTCATGTTCTTCCTTTAATTCCTGGTACAGATGGTAGAAGGTCCAGTCACTGTTATGTTCTGTCAGAACTGCCTTCAGGGCAATCCTGGGCACACCGGCCCTGCGCAGTCCTGCCAGCAGCATGTCCAGTCTCTGGCTTGAAAACTGTTTTAATACCATGACCTCCTCCGGTATAACCGGAAGCTCACCCGTCCGGCTCCGGTTCTCTCCCCATCAGCTCCTTGTGCCCCGGCTCCGTCTGCCCCGGCGCTGCCTCCCGCAGCCTCATAGCCTTCCATTCCGGCAAGATATCCAACCTTCTCCAGGACCTGTTCCGGTCCTATGTTCCTTATGCGCACGCCCATGCGGACCAGCACGCTTTTCATCATAGCCACATGCTTCATTGTCTCCGGTCTGCCCGGATTATAGTACAGTACAGTCTCCATCATCTTAGCCATGTCCTGCCATCTCCTTTCAACAGGGCCTGTTTACAGCCCTTACCGCACCATGTTGCGCGCCGCTTTCCCGCCGCCGGTTCTTCCGTTTCCTTTCCTACTCTCCAAACAGCTCCTGGCTGTCAAGCATCAGGGTAAAGGGTCCGTCATTGAGAAGCTCCACCTTCATGTCTGCTCCAAACCGTCCCTTCTCCACCACATCCACATGGGTCCTGCACCTCTCCATAAAATGTTTGTACAGGGACTCCGCCATCTGGGGCGCGCCTGCCTTGACAAAGCTTGGGCGGTTGCCCTTGCGGCAGTCCGCGTACAGGTAAACTGGCTGACCACCAGAAGTTCACCCTCCACATCCTCCAGTGATAGGTTAGTTTTTCCATTTTCGTCCTCAAATATCCGCAGACGGCAAATCTTATCCGCCATCTTCTCAGCCATCTGCCGGGTGTCTCCGTCCGCCACTCCCAATAGTATCAGAAACCCCTTACCAATTCTTCCCAATAATTCTCCATCCACAGTGACGCTGGCCTGCGTCACCCGCTGTACCACTGCTCTCATATGCTATTATCTCCTTTTATCTCAGCATCATTTTCAGATATTCCATAAGCGTCTCGGTGGTTTCCTCCCTGTAGAGTATCTCCCTGGCCCGCACCGGATAATCCGTGATGATATTGTCCACGCCTAATAGTTTCATTTGCTCCATCTCAGTCTTGCTGTTCACGGTCCACACATGGACCGCCTTGCCCTTTTCATGGGCTGCTTCCACCAGCTTCCTTCCCACAAAGCTGGAACGGATGCTGATAAAATCAATATACTCATTGTCATAATACGTTCCGTAGGCAGCCGCCAGAATGTATCCTGTCCTCAGCTCAGGAGCCATCTCCTTTACCCGCTCCAGATATCCCAGCTTAACCGACGTGATGACACACTGGTCCTCCATACCATATTCCCGTACCAGGGCAGCCACCTGCTCCGGCAGACTGGAACTATTTCCTATATTCTTAAGCTCAATGTTCAGCTTCATACGGCCTTTGCAGGCTTCCAGCACTTCTTCCAGGGTGGGTATCCGCTCCCCGGCAAACCTGGAGCTGAAATGGCTTCCCACATCCAGCCGGCTTACCTGGTCATAGGTCATGGTACCCAGCCTGCGGTCCACCCCTGCCACCCGCTTCAGGTTCAGGTCATGGCACAAGACCACGATGCCGTCCGCCGTTGTCTGCACATCAATCTCACTGTAATCCGCCATTTCTTCCATGGCCGCCTCAATGGCTGCCATGGTATTCTCCGGAGCCATCCGGGAGCTTCCCCTGTGGTCTGTCACCTCTGTCTGCCCCAGCACATCCCAGTCAGGGGATGTGCCGTTATACTCATATCGAATATAAGAAACAGGCTGGCTCCCGCCAGCGCCCCTGTTATGGTCAGTATCCATTTTCTCTTAAAATGCAGCTCATAAGGCATGGTAAAATCCCAGGGCGCTGCATGCGCGCTTTTCATTCCATACTGGTAATATATCACGGTCAGAGCCCCAAAGTCCACCAGGGGAGCCAATATCCCTCCAATGAACAGCACTACCACTTCCAGTTTAGTACATACAGCTGCCAGCACAGCCATGGCCGCATAGCTGTCCACAAACAGGGTGACAATCACGGCAGATACCACCACAATGACCACGTACATGAGAACCAGCCCACAGCCAGCCCAAAATTGACAACCAGCAGCAGGACTACTGCCCTGAGGCTGCGTCCCTTTAAAAGCTCCATGCTCCTTCTGAAACCGTCGCGAAACTGCTTCTGCTCAATCATACAGGCAAAAAACACCAGCATAGTAGGTATCCCTATGAGCACCAGGGCTGCCGTCAGCATCACCAGGCCCAGCCGTGCCGCCGGCGCATGCATGATTTCATACATGACAAAATTCAGGGCTTTATCTTTGTGAGAATCCTGAGCAGCAGATAGCTGTTCATCATCACATAATCAGCCAGAGCCAGCGGGAGAAGCTTCCAGTTCCTCCCCGCATCCCATGCCTTGCCCAGCGCGCCTTTTAAAATGTACACGGAATCCACCCGCATGGAATAGGCCGCAGCCTGGTAGGCAGTGATAAGGCCCCGATTTCCACCACCATGAGCACCATCCCCAGCACCGCTGCCAGCAGGGCGCAGACAATGGTTGCCGGGCGCAGAAGAAGCCCCCATATTACTCATGGTCAGATAACTGTATCCTGCCATGCGCAACGAGAACCTTAAGAGCTGGTTTACCAGCCTGATATAGAATGTACCTGCAACCAGCCGGAACAATACTTCAAAAATCACCAGCTGGCGCAGGTTCAGTTTAATTACCTGGTCTGTCTCTTTTATCAATCGGTTCACTTAAGATTCTTCCGACCTTTCTTTCTTCTCCCTGGCAAATGCCGTGATGGCCTCGTTAAGGAAAACATCTTGGCATCCAGTATATCCACCATATCGGCGCAGGCCTTTAGTTCCTTCAGCAGGTTCTCCGGGGCATTGCCCTCGAACTTATACGCAATCTTATGTTCCAGACTGGCCCAGAAATCCATGGCAACGGAACGAATTTGAATTCCACCTTGGTCTCCACCGGTCCATCTGTGAGATAGACCGGCACAGTCACTACCATATGATAACTCTTGTATCCGTTGGGCTTGGGGTTGTTTGATATAGTCCTTTACATGAAGGACAGTCACATCCCCTGAGCCGCTATCATGCCGGCTATCTGGTAGATATCCGACGTGAACGAACATATAATCCTGATACCCGCAATATCGCTGAGGCATTCCATCATATTCTCAATGGTTACCTCGTATCCGTCCTTCTTAAGCTTCATGACAATGCTTTCAGCTGATTTCAGTCTGGATTTGATATGCTCGATAGGGTTATAGTCATAACGGTTCGCAAACTCGTTGTTTAATATTTCAATCTTTGTATTGACCTTTTTTTTAAGGCTGAATCATAGAGAAACATCATGAACGCCATTGGTCAACCTGGTCGTCCGCTTTGGGGATATTGGTCATTCCTATCCCTCCTTACCTTAAGCCTATAGTTTAAGCCCTTTAACAGGTCGCTAACCCTGTGGATACCGGAACCGGTCTCCTTGTAGTCAAATGTCTCATGCTCTTCTTTGTCTGCCTGCTGTTCTGCCAGAACCTTCATACTCAGGCTCAGCTTGCCCTCCTGTGCTGAGAGAATCTTAACCTTTACGGTCTGGCCCTCCGTCAGCACTGCACTCGGATGCTTGATGCTCTGGGTGCTGATCTGGGATATATGAAGCAGTCCGTCCACGCCGTCGTCCAGCTTAATGAACGCGCCGTAAGGCTTAATGCTGTCCACAGTGCCTTCCACCACATCACCTGCCTTGAACTGAGCCATGCGCTCCTTCTTCTGCGCTTCCTTTTTCTCCTTCTCCACCTCGCGTCCGGAAAGCACCAGTCTCTTCTTCTCCGGATCAACCGTGATGATGACGGCCTCCACATACTTGCCCTGCCAGTCTTCCAGTTTCTCCACATACTCTGTAGACAGCTGGGATGCCGGAATGAATGCACGCACTTCCTCCAGGGATGTGACCACGCCGCCCTTACCGCCTCGGCAATCTTAACCTTGACAACGGTTCTGTCCTCCATCATCTGAGCGAACTGGGCCCATTTCGCCCCCGCGCCGCTCTCCTCCTCGGTAATCTCGATGTGCCTCTGGTTCAGTGTCTTATAGGAAGCCTCCAGCTCAGCCGCGTAATCCTCCATGGTCTCCATGGGTGCAGCCTCCTTTACCTCTTCCGTCACTTCATTCTCCAGCTCTTTGTTCAGTTCTTCACTCATAATTACTCTCCTCGCCTTCTGTACATTTTACCAAAATATATTCCTTACCATTATAACAACAACCCACCTAATATTTCTATAGTTTTATGACGAAAATTATACCTTTTTTATTTTTTATCCTCTTTTTACGCCTTTTCACTGTCCTGAAAATATGATATGATGCATTCAGCGGCTAAAATGTCTCAATGTACGCTAGAAAGGACCTGCATTCCATGATAGATTTACTGGACCTGCACACACATACAACGGCCAGCGGCCATGCCTATAATTCCCTTTATGAGATGGTGCAGGCTGCTTCAGCCAAAGGATTATCCCTGTTTGGATGCTCCGACCATGCCCCTGCCATGCCCGGCAGCTGCCATTCCTTCCATTTCATCAATTTCAAAGTCCTGCCAAGGACCCTTTACGGCGTCAGGCTGATGATGGGCGTGGAACTGAATATTATGGATTATGAGGGCGCCGTGGACCTGGAACAGAGCGTCCTGGAGACCCCTGGACTATGCCATAGCCAGCCTGCACCAGCCCTGTATCCACAGCGGCACGGCGCTTCAGAATACCAGCGCTTACCTGGGGGCGCTTAAAAATCCTGATTCATATTATCGGTCATCCGGATGACAGCCGTTTCCCCATAGACTATGACACACTGGTGGCTGCAGCCGGGGAACACCATAAACTTCTGGAGGTAAACAACAGCTCCTTAAACCCATTAAGCTTCCGCGTGGGAGCCAGGGATAATTATATAAAATGCTGGAACTGTGAAGACACTACGGCACCAGCATTATCATAAACAGCGATGCCCACTGCGAAGCAGACGCAGGCAATCACGGCTTTGCCCACGCGCTTCTGGAGGAAGTGGACTTTCCGCAGGAGCTGATAGTCAACACGTCCCTTGACCGTCTGTGCGGCTTTCTTCCCAAAGCAGCCGCCATCCTGGCCCAGCAGGAAGATGAACGCTGCGGGCACCTGTACCGGTCAGGAACCGTACAGGAGGAAACCGTACAGGAGGGAAACGCTTCGGGGGGAAATGAGTCATGATTAATTTCCTGAACCTGGAATATTTCCTGGTAGCTGCCGAGGAGCTCAACTTTACCCGTGCAGCCAGGAAGCTCTACATCTCCAGCAGTCCCTGAGCAACCATATATCCAACCTGGAAAAGGAATTTGACGTAATTCTCTTCAACCGCACCTCCCCTCTGACCCTTACCTATGCGGGAAGGGCCCTAAAGACCAGGGCCAGGAGCTTTTGGACCTGCGGGATGAGACCTACAAGGAAATCTCCGATATTAAGGATTTCTCCACAGGACAGCTTTCCATCGGAGTATCCCATACGCGCGGCAGGGTCATTCTGCCGGAAATCCTTCCCACCTACCAGTCCCAGTTTCCGGGCATCGAGCTTCATCTGGCGGAGGGAAATTCCAGCCAGCTGGCCTCAGACCTGCTCCATGGAAACATCGACCTGATGATTGACCTGCTGCCCTTACAGCGGAAAATGTGGAAACAGTTCCCATTTGTAATGAAGATTCTTATGGTGGTCCCGGACGAGACACTGAAAAGCATATCCCGGCCAGGTGGAGGAGATAAAAGAAAAACTCCGCGCCGCCTCTGATATCCGCCTTCTGGAACACTGCCCCTTTGTACTGCTTAAAAAAGGGAACCGTGTGCGCACCATAGCGGATGAGATTTTCGAGGACGCCCAGATGAGTCCCCGCATCGTGCTGGAGACAGAAAATATCGAAACCGTGCTGGCTCTCAGCGGCAAGGTATGGGAATCACCTTTATCCCAGGATGTTCATGTCCCCGGACCCTGCCTCCCCATTCCTACTGCAGCGCGGTCCTGGAGCAGAACCACCTGAACCTGTATTCCTTAAACTACACCCGGGCTCACGGCGTCCTGGGAATCGGCTACCACAAGGGACGCTATGTCCCGGCCGCCCACGAGTTCATACGCATCGCCAAGGAACGGCTGGACTACGCCCCCTAAAAAAATAATGCTTTATACCTGATATATGTATTAGATACCCTGCTTCCCTCATAAGATGGATGCAGGGTATTTTTCGGCCCTTGACAGTGTATCCATCTTCTGCTAAAATATAAACAGTAACTATTATTATTATCTTTATATAGAGAAGGAGATGCGATGAAAGCTCTAAAGTATAGCCGTCAGAGGGAATCCATCAAAGCCTGTCTGATGAATCGTCACGACCATCCTACGGCAGACGCCCTATACGCCAGCATCCGTGAAGAATTTCCCAATATCAGCCTGGGAACGGTTTACCGTAACCTGAATCTGCTGGCTGAGACCGGCGAGATACGAAAGCTGACCTGCGGGGACGGTGCTGTTCACTTTGATGGAGATACCCGTCAGCATTACCATTTTGTGTGCAGCGAGTGTAATCAGGTTTATGACATGGAATTAGGCGCCATGGAGGACCTGAATAAGGAAGCCCAGGAGCATGCGCCAGGCATCATCGACAGCCACTGCGTACTGTTCTACGGACGGTGCAACAGCTGTTTACAAAAAAAAGTTGATAAAGCTATTGACAAAACAGCATAAATCATTTATATTGATATCAGTAATCATTACTATTATTGATTATCGACAACATGTCGGGATGCCGGACATCTGTTGTCCGGCTCCTGGCCATCATTATAAAAGGAAAAGGAGAATATTGATTATGAAGAAATGGGTTTGTACAGTATGCGGTTATGTTTATGAGGGAGAGCAGGCTCCTGAGAAATGTCCTCAGTGCGGCGTTCCGGCTTCCAAGTTCAAAGAGCAGGCATCCGAGGGAATGGCTTGGGCCTGCGAGCATGAGGTTGGCGTTGCTCAGGGTTCCCCTGAGGATATCATGGCTGACTTAAGAGCTAACTTCGAGGGTGAGTGCTCTGAGGTTGGTATGTATCTGGCCATGTCCAGAGTGGCTCACAGAGAGGGCTATCCCGAGATCGGCCTGTACTGGGAGAAGGCCGCGTTTGAAGAGGCTGAGCACGCTGCCAAGTTCGCTGAGCTGTTAGGCGAGGTTGTTACTCCTCCACCAAGAAGAACCTGGAGATGAGAGTTGCTGCAGAGCACGGTGCAACCGAGGGTAAGTTTGACCTGGCTAAGAGAGCAAAAGCCGCTAACCTGGATGCAATCCATGACACTGTTCATGAGATGGCTAAGGATGAGGCTCGTCACGGAAAGGCATTTGAGGGTCTGTTAAAGAGATACTTTGGCTAAGAAATCGCCGGTATCCGGCTTATGACTTTTACAGAATCAGGAGAAGAGTGCGCTCTTCTCCTTTTGCGTATGAAATCCTCTGTCCGGAATGTGCCCTGCAATTGCTGTTTTGTACTGTACCGGGCAATTGTCATAGAATCTTCATAATTAAAGCCTTGAACCCCTTATCCATCTGTGCTAGACTAAGCACGAAAATGCTAAAAAATACCTGCTGTGGGAGGTCCTATTATTGATACAGAATATTCTTAGTTTTCTTGAAGAATCCGCAGAAGCTCATCCCCGGAAAACGGCTTTGCAGATGAACATACAAGCCTTACCTACCGCGGGCTGTCAGACCTGTCTATGAGAATCGGCAGCGTTCTGGCACAGAAAACAGGCCCGCGCCGACCTGTACCCGTGCTGACAGAAAAATGTATTTACCCTGGGCGCATTTATGGGTATTGTCCGGGCAGGCTGTTTTTATGTCTGCCTGGATGCAAACCAGCCGGCCGAACGTCTGAACCGGATTCTGGACACCCTTAAGGCGGACCTTATGATTGCCGATAAGGAAAGCCTTGACCTGGCCGGCGGTATCTCCTTTTCAGGTGAGATACTGTTCCTGGAGGACTTAAAGTCTCTGCCGGATGACGCCCTGAACAGCAGTCTCCTTGCGTCCATCCGCAGGCAGGCCGCTGATACGGACCCCTTTGTACGGGATCTTCACCTCCGGCTCCACCGGCGTGCCCAAGGGTGTGGTGGTGAGCCATCGCTTCCGTCATTGACTTCATCCAGCATTTTACGGACCTGTTCCATATCACACAGGATGATGTCATCGGCAATCAGGCGCCCTTTGACTTTGATGTATCTGTAAAGGACATCTACTCCGCCCTTAAAACCGGAGCCACGATGGAAATTATTCCTAAAAACTGTTTTCCATCCCCACCGGCCTTCTGGACTACCTGTGCGACAGGAAAATCACCACGGCCATCTGGGCCGTTTCCGCCCTGTGCATCATTACCACCCTGAAAGGCTTTACCTACCGCATTCCATCCCATCTGAATAAGATTCTCTTCAGCGGAGAGGTCATGCCGGTAAAGCATCTGAATACCTGGCGCAGTTACCTGCCAGATGCCCTGTTTGTAAACCTGTACGGCCCCACGGAGATTACCTGCAACTGCACATACTATGTGGTGGACCGGAATTTGAACCCGACCCCCATTCCCATCGGAGTACCCTTTCCCAACGAAACAGTATTCCTGCTGGATGAAAGTAACAGGCTGGTCACAGAACCCGGACAAAACGGCGAACTCTGTGTGGCAGGAACCGCTCTGGCTCTGGGCTACTACAGGATCCAAACGAACTGCCACGGCCTTTGTCCAGAACCCCTTAAATCCCTGCTATCCTGAGATTATATACAGAACCGGCGACCTGGCCTGCTACGGCAGGGACGGACTTCTGTATTTCAACGGGCGGAAGGATTTCCAGATCAAACACATGGGACACCGGATCGAGCTTGGCGAGATTGAGGCTGCCCTGAAACCGTGGAGGGTGTGGACAGGGCGGTATGCCTGTTCCTGGAAGAAAAACAAAATTGCGGCCTTCTATGAGGGAGCCGCTGTCAAAAGGGACATCGCCGTTGGCCTGGAACATCTCCTGCCGCGCTACATGTTCCCCGCTTTATACAGAAACCTGACGGAACTTCCACGTACCAAAAACGGCAAAGTGGACCGGCAGGCACTCAGGAGGCTTTATGGATAACCATATATTGCAGGAAGCTGCCCGGACATACAACACGCCTTGCTATATCTTTGATTTAGACGTGTTTATCTCACGTATCCGCCGCATGGAACAGATCCTTGGAAAACAGGTGAACATCTATTACGCCATGAAGGCCAACCCCATTCCTGACAGCTGCCGCTGCCCAGGCAGCCGGCGGCCTGGAGGTCTGTTCCCCGGGAGAGTATGCCATCTGCCGCCGCGCCCGTGTGCCGGCCCAGAAAATCGTCCTTTCCGGTGTCAATAAGGAGGAATCCCACATCCGCTCGGTCATGGCAGAGCAGGGCGCCGGAACCTACACAGCTGAATCCTTAAATCAGCTCAGGCTTTTAGAGGCTTGTGCCGGCGCCGCAGGCCGCACCGGGGTCAGGGTGCTCTGCGCCTGACCAGCGGCAACCAGTTTGGGATGGATGAGGAGGATATCCTCGCCTCAATCCGTAATCGGACTCTATCCCCATCTGACCTGGCAGGCCTCCAGTACTATTCCGGAACCCAGAAAAGGGAATGGAAAAGATAGAAAAAGAGCTGGTAAAGCTGGATTCATTTATGGATTTTGTCAGGGAACATCTGGATTTTGAGTTTCGGGAGCTGGAATATGGCCCCGGCTTCCAGATACCTTATTTTGAAGGACAGGAACAGGCGGACGAAGAAATTCTTTTGCAGGAATTCAAAAAAGCCTTGATTCCCTGAATTTTAAAGGTATAATCTTTCTCGAGGCAGGCCGTTTCCTGGCCGCTCCCTGCGGCAGCTATCTGACCCGCGTGGCGGACGTGAAACGAAGCCAGGACAGAATTACTGCATTGTGGACGGCGGCATTAACCACGTCAACTATTATGGTCAGACCATGGCCATGAAGGTGCCTGCTTACCGGTATATACCCCAGGACAATCCGGCCCGGCCCCCTGCGTCCGAAGCCTCCGGTGACCGGTGGACCGTGTGCGGCCCTCTGCACATCGGGGGATATACTTGTAAAAAATCTGCCCCTGGACGGCCTGATGACAGGGGATTTGCTGGTATTTGACCGTATCGGCGCTTACTCCGTAACTGAGGGCATTTACCTTTTTCTGAGCCGGAAGCTCCCCGTGGTCCTCACCTGCACACAGGAACACGGCCTTTCCCTGGTGCGGGACGCCCTGCCCACAGATATACTTAACGACGGCTCTGCCATGGAGATATATTAATCACAGAGCAATTCTTAAAGATGCTCTGACACATAAAAGGAGAACAATAAAATGGATGAATTATTAGAACTGTTAGAAGACATAAAACCCACCGTGGATTTCAGGACATGCACAGGCCTGATTGATGACGGATATCTGGATTCCTTTGATATCCTGTCCATTGTCAGCGAACTGAATGATGCCTTTGGAATCGAGATATCACCGGTGGACATTATTCCGGAGAATTTTAACTCTGCCCAGGCCCTCTGGAACATGGTAGAGCGTCTTAAGGACAATTAGAGGAGTATGTTATGTCGTTTCTTTCAATGAAATTCCTGCTGTTTCTGGCAGCAGCAGTGGCCGGATATTATGTGATACCAAGACAGCTCCAGTGGGTATGGCTGCTCATATTCAGCTATATATTTTATCTGGCCTCCGGCCCGGCGGCGGTAGTGTTCATCCTGACCACTACCGCCACTACCTTTCTGGGCGGGCTGTGGCTGGAGCACACGGACCGCGCCCTGGCCTGCGCCCTGGACCGAACTCTGGCGCGCGATCCGGACCGTACTCGGACTGCGGCCCGGACCATACACTGGACTGCGGCCCGGACCATACGCTGGACTGCGGCCCGGACCATATGCTGGACTGCGGCCCGGACGCCTCCGGCGCCCGGCCAATCCTCAGCAGCCCCTTTCCCGGACGAAAAGGCCTTAAAGGGGCGGTTCAAACAGCGCAAGAAATGGATTGTTGCCCTGGTCCTCTTTGTAAACTTCGGCATTCTGGCAGCATTAAAATACCGCAACTTTGCCGCAGATAACATGAACCTTCTCTTCGGCACCCATTTTTCCTCTGCAAAGCTTCTGCTGCCCTTAGGAATCTCCTTTTACACCTTCCAGTCCATGGGCTACCTCATCGACGTGTACAGAGGTAAATACGCGCCTGACCGCAATCCGTTTCGTTTTGCCCTCTTTGTCTCCTTCTTCCCCCAGATTCTGCAGGGGCCCATTGGCCGGTACGACCGTCTGGCATCCCAGCTCTACGGCCAGAAGAGCTTCAGCCTTACCCGCATAGAGAGGGGACTTCAGCTCATGCTCTGGGGTTATTTCAAAAAAATCGTCATAGCGGACAGGGCTGCGGTGGTTGTCAGCGAAGTATTCGGCAATTACCAGTCCTATGGCTGCATCCTGGTGATGGCCGGTGTACTGTGCTATTCCCTTCAGCTCTACGGCGATTTCTCAGGAGGCATGGATGTAATCATGGGCGCCTCAGAGTGCTTCGGCATATCCCTGGACGCCAATTTTAAACGCCCCTATTTTGCTCAGTCCATATCAGACTTCTGGCACCGCTGGCACATTACACTGGGCACCTGGATGAAGGATTATGTGTTCTATCCTTTTTCACTTTCAAAGGGCATGAACAAATTCGGGAAATTCTGTAAAAAACATTTTGGAAAGCATGTGAGCAGAGTGCTGCCTGTATGTATCGCCAATCTGCTGGTATTCTTCCTGGTGGGCGTGTGGCACGGACCTGCCTGGAAATTCATTGTCTACGGACTTTATAACGGAACCATCATTGCCGCCAGCAACCTGTTTGCCCCTTTACGGGAAATGGCCCGCAAACTGCACATACCAGTTGAATCCAGGCCCTGGATGGCGGTCCGGATTTTAAGAACCTTCCTTCTTGTAAATATCAGCTGGTATTTTGATATGGCTGTAAGCCTGGGAGCCGCATTGACCATGATGAAGAATACCGTTACCGGATTTTCCCTGGCTGCCCTGTCGGACGGCAGACTTCTCAGGCTGGGCCTGATCGCAAGGACTATGCGGCTCTGGTCCTCTCCTGCACGGTCCTGCTGGCAGTCAGCCTTCCAGGAAAACCATGTCAACATACGGGATACCCTGTCCGCAAAGCCGCTGGCCAGATGGTGCGTCTATCTGATGCTGCTCTTTCCATACCGCTGCTGGGCCAGATTACCATGACGGGAGGAGGTTTTATATATGCCCAATTCTAACCAAGGAGCCGGCCGTTTTCACAAATGGCTTCCACAGTGGCTGAAGGCCATCCTGTTCCTGTCCCTGTGCATATGCATCACGGCAGCTCTCAACTATGGTTTTATACCTCCAAGCTCCGTGAGAATCAATCTTCATAACCTTAGAAACGGAGAGACATACGACACGATCTTCATTGGCACCTCCCACGGGCAGTATGGCATTGACCCCTTTTCCGTGGATGCTGCCTCCGGCGGCAGCTCCGTCAGTCTGTGTATGGCGGACGCCTATCCGGACGATATGTACCATATGCTGCGGCTTGCCTGTGAAACCCAGTCGCCGTCCCGCGTTGTATACGAGCTGGACCCCTCATACTGGATGAATGAACAGCGAAGCGGATCCACCCAGATTTTCTTCTATCAGGAGTTCCCGGCTTCCAGGTCCAAGTTTTTTTATTTCCTGGATAAAATCATAAACCTGGATTTCCGCTCTGCACTGGCTCCGTGGAGCTACTACCGCAACCTAATAGGCCAGGTCCCGGACCACATACGCCGCAAGCAAAGCACTGCCTATAAAAACTATGACCCATCTGTCCTGGAAATCCCGGGAGGCCATTACGCGGGCCGGGGCTTTATCTATCGGGACCGGGTAGCAGGCGAGGATAAAGGCACCTTCAACAACATCCCCTGGGATGAGAGCCAGGTAAAATCCAAGGCAGAGCTATATTTTAACCGCATAGCTGCGTTCTGCCGGAAAAACGGCATTGAACTGACTGTCATCACCACGCCTGTCCCCCAGGAAACCCTTGATAAATTTGCCGGTTCCTATGACCAGTCCCACCTGTATTTTAAGAAGCTCTTAGAAGGCCTGGGTCTGGAATATTATAACTTCAATTATATGAAGCCGGAGCTTATGGACCGCAGTATGGAAGGGTACTGGGACTACGACGGCCACATGGACGGTGTCAAGGCCCAGGAATTCAGCACCCTGCTAGGCAGCTTCCTGAACAGCCTGGACCAGGGCAATTTAACACACAGTGACTATTTTATTAATTGAATACGCATCATAACATAAGGAAATTATAAAGAAATATCCCCAAAGTCCTCCACGGTGCCGGCCGGGCGCATATGTTCCCTCTGCGTCTTTCGGGATATTTTTTTTTAATTTTCTTTTTTGAACTTCTTCCTTTTTAATCTCTTTCTCCGGTTTATCTTTCTCTTTATTCCTTGCCTATTTTCTTTATTTATTTTTTCTTATTTGGTTTTTCTTATCCTTTTTCTTATCTGTTTTTTCTTATCTATTTCTCTTATATTTCTCTTATTTGTTTTCCTTATTCGCTCTTCTTCTCCAATCTTCTTCCCTAATCTTCTTCCCCACCCTTCTATTCTATTCTTCTTTTCTATTCTTCTTTGCTATTTTATTATACAATTCTTCCCTGCTGGCCTTTATATTAACCCATCCCCCTGCTTTCCCACTCTCATTTTTTATGCTCACATTTTTTATTTCAGGTAAAAAAAATTCAAATATCTATTGACAAATCTATCAAAGTGGTTTATATTAATATCAGTAATAATTACTATTATCATTTTAACAAATAAATGAATCCCGAGGATTCACACGAAATGCATAAAGGAAAAGGAGAATATTGATTATGAAGAAATGGGTTTGTACAGTTTGCGGTTACGTTTATGAGGGTGAGCAGGCTCCTGAGAAATGTCCACAGTGCGGTGTTCCGGCTTCCAAGTTCAAGGAGCAGGCTTCTGAAGGAATGACATGGGCATGCGAGCATGAGGTTGGGGTGGCTCAGGGTTCCCCTGAAGATATCATGATGGATTTAAGAGCTAACTTTGAGGGTGAGTGCTCTGAGGTTGGTATGTACCTGGCTATGTCCAGAGTCGCTCACAGAGAAGGCTATCCTGAGATTGGCATGTACTGGGCTGAAGCTGCCTTCGAGGAAGCAGAGCATGCAGCCAAGTTTGCTGAGCTGTTAGGTGAGGTTGTTACCTCCTCCACCAAGAAGAACCTGGAGATGCGCGTGGCCGCTGAGAACGGCGCTACCGCAGGTAAGTTCTGACCTGGCTAAAGAGCGAAGGCCCTGAACCTGGACGCAATCCATGATACCGTTCATGAGATGGCTAAGGATGAGGCCCGCCACGGCAAGGCATTTGAGGGTTTGTTAAACAGATACTTCGGTTAAATCCTGTTTTAAGCATCACATCCCAGCCTCTGGTTTCATCCGGCTCATTTAAGCCGGAAATACCAAAAAGGTGAAACTTTTTACAAAATAACACTTGACAAATCCTGGAATATGGTTTATATTAATATCAGTAACAATTACTATTATCGAAAAATGAATAACTAAAATGAAGGAAAAAGGAGAATATTGATTATGAAGAAATGGGTATGTACAGTTTGCGGCTATGTTTACGAGGGAGAGAATGCACCTGAGAAATGTCCACAGTGCGGTGTGCCGGCTTCCAAGTTTAAAGAGCAGGCTTCTGAAGGCATGGCGTGGGCCTGCGAGCACGAGGTAGGCGTGGCTCAGGGTTCCCCCGAGGATATCATGATGGATCTGAGAGCGAATTTTGAAGGCGAGTGCTCCGAGGTCGGCATGTACCTGGCTATGTCAAGGGTTGCCCACAGAGAAGGTTATCCTGAGATTGGCATGTACTGGGCCAAGGCTGCATTTGAGGAAGCTGAGCATGCTGCCAAGTTCGCAGAGCTGTTAGGTGAGGTTGTAACCGACTCCACCAAGAAGAACCTGGAGATGAGAGTTGCCGCTGAGAACGGCGCTACCGCAGGCAAGTTCGACCTGGCCAAGAGAGCGAAAGCCCTGAACCTGGATGCAATCCATGACACCGTTCATGAGATGGCTAAGGATGAGGCCCGCCACGGCAAGGCATTTGAAGGACTTTTAAACAGATATTTCGGCTAATTTTTGACATAGAATCAATTTTACCCTCCAAACCAGGAATACAGGTAGTCTCCCCAGGGCTGCCTGTATTCTTATCTGCCATATGTTTTTCATAATCCCAGCCAAACGCATCAGTCTTAAACTAATTTATTACATATTTCCCCGACAATGAATGGCAGTAAAATATTGATTTTTAGATTGAATTTCTGTAAATAACAGGATACAATAGTTTATAGGTAGTAAAAAACGAAACAAAAGAGAAAGGTGAGGTACAATTATGGCATCAAAATACGCAGGAACCAAAACTGAACAGAACTTAAAGGACGCATTTTCAGGCGAGTCCCAGGCACGCAACAAATACACCTATTATGCATCCGCTGCAAAAAAAGCAGGTTATGAGCAGATGTCCGCTTTATACCTGGAGACCGCAGACCAGGAAAAAGAGCATGCCAAGATGTGGTTCAAGGAACTGCACGGCATCGGCACTCCTGAGGAGAATCTGGCTGACGCAGCAGCAGGTGAGAATTACGAGTGGACTGATATGTATGCACGCATGGCCCGTGAAGCACGGGAAGAAGGCTTCGAGGAACTGGCTGTTAAGTTTGAACTGGTTGCCAAGGTTGAGGCTGCACATGAGAGAAGGTATAACAAGCTGTTAGAAAGCTTAAAGAACGACAAGACCTTCAAGGGCGACGCGCCTCTTGGCTGGAAGTGCAGAAACTGCGGATACATCCACGAAGGACCGGAAGCTCCTGAGGTATGTCCTTGCTGTGCTCATCCTAAGGCTTATTTTGAGAGGAAAGTTGAGAACTATTAAGAGGTAGAAGGGATGGTACGCGGGCGCCTGTAGGGAGCTCGGTCCGTGAGAAACAGGGGGCAGCAGTGACTCCCCTGTTTCTCACCCACTACATATTCAAAAGCGCCCGCTGTCTCTTCCCACGCTAAGGAGAAAAGACAGACGGACGCTTTTTACTGTTATATTGAAATTTCAATTTAGATTCACGAACAAGTGCTATTAGGAACACCAGCCTTGAGGCACTTTAAGCAGTTTCCTTTTATCTGGGGCGCGGAAGGGCCAGCGGGTGTGTTCAGAACAGCCGCGTACCATCCTACCGATTCTCAATATCCATAATCATATTCACCCTGCGCTCATGCCTTCCGCCCTCAAATTCAGCGTCCAGCCATGCCTCGGTAATCATCTTGGCAAGCTCGCTGCCCACTACCCTGGCGCCAAATGCAAGTACGTTGGAGTTGTTGTGCACTCTGGACAGCTTTGCGGTATAAGGCTCGCTGCACACACAGGCCCGGATTCCCTTTACCTTATTGGCTGCCAGGGAGATGCCCACACCGGTGCCGCAGATGGCGATTCCCAGGTCAGCCTGACCGTCAGCCACGGCCCGTCCTACCTTTTCGCCGTATATGGGGTAGTCGCAGCTCTCAGTGGAATTGGTTCCCAGGTCAATGACCTCGTAGCCCTTTTCTTCCACAAACTCCTTAATTATGTTCTTAAGCTCAATGGCTGTATGGTCGTTACCAATTGCAATTTTCATAATTTATCTTCTCCTTTTATCTATTTCTGTGTTATGTTATACCCTGTCCGGGCAAAGAAGGCCTGCACCCGGTCCAGCCGGGATGTCATGGACAGAAGCAGCATGTCGGCCGCCGTCAATGCGGCCATGGCTTCCACAACCACTACGGCCCTTGGCACGATGATGGGGTCATGACGGCCCTTTATCTCCACCACGGTCTCCTCACCGTTTTGGTTCACGGTGTGCTGGGGCTGGGCAATAGGGGTGGGCTTAAATGCTGCCCGCATCACGATATCGCTTCCGTCGCTGATTCCTCCCAGTGTGCCTCCTGAGTGATTGGTCTGCTTCTCAATCCTGCCGCTCAAATACGGGCTGCCGTCCGCTGCCTTATGTGATATGCCGAATCCGTCGTTATTCTCAGATCCCCGTGCCCTGGAAGCGGCAAAGCCGTCTCCAATCTCAAAGCCCTTGACCGCGCCAATGGACATGATGGCCTTGGCCAGGTTGGCATCCAGCTTCTCAAATACAGGCTCTCCTGCTCCGGCAGGCATACCGTGGATGATACATTCCACCACTCCTCCGCAGGAGTCCTTCCCGGCCATCAGTTCCTCCAGCCGGCCTCTGCCTGTGCTGCTGCCCGGGCATCCGGCATGTACAGCCTGTTATTCCACATCTCGTCCAGGTCAAAGCGCTCCTGTGCAATGCAAATGCCGCCCACCTCTCTTGTATACGCCCTGACCGTAATTCCAAGGCTTTCCAGAAGCCTGCAGGCAATGGCGCCCGCCGCCACACGGGCAATGGTCTCTCTGCCTGAGGACCGTCCGCCGCCCCTGTAGTCCCTGAATCCGTACTTCTGGTCAAAGGTGTAATCCGCATGGCCCGGGCGGTAAATATCCATAATATTGCTGTAGTCATGGGAACGCTGGTCCGTGTTGCGCACCTCCAGGGCAATGGGAGTACCGGTGGTCCTGCCCTCAAACACCCCTGAGAGGATTTCCACCTGGTCCCCTTCCTGTCTGGCCGTGGTAAACTTACTCTGGCCCGGCTTTCGCCGGTTCAGATAGGACTGGATGTCCCCTTCTTCCAGAGGCAGTCCGGCCGGGCAGCCGTCCACCACCACGCCGATTCCCTTTCCATGGGATTCTCCCCAGGTCGTCACTCAATATTGTTCCCAATGCAGAACCTGCCATATACTGTCTCCTGTCCTCCTGTATCTATAACCCACTATCTCGTTAATCCGGCTGTCTCGCTAATTCTACTATCTCGTTAATCCAGCTGTCTCACTAATTCTTACTATCTCATCAATCCAACTATCTTCTCAGACTAATTTCCAATCTTCGCAATGGCACAGCAGTTTGGCTCGTTCACCATGACGCTTCGTCCGCACATAACGATGAGGCCCTTCTCATAATCCACTTCAAAGAAGCTGATGCTGCTGTCATGGTTTATGGACGCGATATGTTTCTGATCCGGGAATATAGCCACATCCTTTGATATTCACCGCTGACAGGCAGACAGCAGATCATGGTGAGTAGACCGGATTTCTCATCCCTGCTGTAGATACTTACCGTATTCTCTCCCGCATTGGTGCAGTAAACATATTTCTCATCCGGAGACAGCCTCATGGCGCAGGCAGCTGTCAGATTGCCCGGATTCTTGGTGGAGGTGGTGGAAATAGTCTGTATCTTCTCAACCACAGGCGCCCTGTCACCGGTTTCATAGGAATATACGCAGATTACATTCTGCAGCTCATGCATCAGATAAAGGAAACGTCCGTCGGAGCTGTAGCGGAAATGTCTGGGCGCAGATTCCAGGTCGCAGCGGATGGCGTCCACCTGGACCAGGTTCTTATCCTTCTCATTGAACCGGTATACCTTTACCTGGTCTGTTCCGTTGTCCACCGACAGAACATACCTGCCGTCGGGCATCCTTCTGGTACAGGTAATATGGGAGCGGAAATTGCGCTCTGCCACGCTGCCATAACCCTTGTGGTACACCTCGTCCACAATCTTCCCCACAGAGCCGTCCTTGTTAAGGCTCAGGACCGTGGTCTTACCGTCATGGTAGCCTGACACAAACACGTATTTATCTTCCATATCAGTACACAGGTGGCAGCCCCTCATGCCGCGGATGGAGGCGCTGTTCAGCCTTGCAAGGCTGCCGTTCTGCAGGATCCGGAAAGACACCACTCCTTCATCGGCGATGGAGTATAACGTCTTTCCATCGCTGGAAGCAATGACATAGGAGGAGTTGTCCACTTCCATCTCACACCTCTCCTTAAATGTTCCGTTTTTCACATCCACGTCAAACACTGTGATTCCCTTTGCTTTTCCGGTATAGGAGTAGGACCCCACATATGCCATATATCTGCCGCTCATACCTGTCTGTACCTCCCTGATTTACGTCGGTTTCTATTTCAATTTAGACTAAAAACATCATATCATAAAATTGTGAATTTGTTAACTGGAAGTTTGTGAAATTGTCCCCGCTGCTCATCCCCAAACTTGTCCCTAAACTTATCTGCCAAATCTTTCAAAAAGGTATTGACATACCATCAATTTAATGTATAATGAAATTCGCCTTGTTTATTATTACTAAACTTTTTGATTATTTTTATTGTCAGTTAGTATTTGTAAACTTTTTATTCAGAATCGCGAGACAGGGAGGAGCTCCATGGAAATCGGAAGTAAACTAAAGGAACTGCGGGTGTTAAAGGGTCTGACCCAGGAAGAACTGGCTGACCGGGCCGAGCTTTCCAAGGGATTCATTTCCCAGCTGGAACGTGACCTGACGTCTCCATCCATAGCCACCCTGATGGACATTCTGCAATGCCTGGGAACCACCATCGGAGATTTCTTCACCGAAACCCCGGATGAACAGATTGTATTCGGAAAACAGGATTATTTTGAGAAAATCGACACAGACTTGAATAATGAAATCAAATGGATCATTCCCAATGCCCAGAAAAATGTGATGGAGCCCATCCTCCTCACCTTAAAGGCCGGAGGCTCCACCTATCCTGATAATCCCCATGAAGGCGAGGAATTCGGTTATGTGCTCCAGGGAAGCATTTCCATCCACATCGGCCCCAAGACATACAAGGCAAAGAAGGGCGAATCCTTCTACTTTACCCCGGACAAGAAGCATTACCTCACAAGCAGGAACGGGGCCCTTCTTCTGTGGGTGAGCTCGCCGCCAAGTTTTTAATCACATTAAGATAAAAGGAGATTTTGATTATCATGAGCCAGCCTTTCATTGATTTACAGCACATATCAAAAAGTTTTGACGGCGAGCTGGTCCTGGACGACCTGAACCTTTCCATCAGGGAGAACAGCTTCGTCACCCTGCTGGGCCCCAGCGGCTGCGGCAAGACCACGACCCTGCGTATATTAGGCGGCTTTACTACCCCTGACACAGGAAAGGTAATCGTCGGCGGACAGGACATCTCCATGATTCCACCTAACAAACGCCCGCTGAATACCGTATTCCAGAAATATGCGCTGTTTCCCCACATGAACATCGCGGAGAACATCGCCTTCGGCTTAAAGATCAAGGGCAAATCCAAGGCCTACATTGATGATAAGATCAAATATGCCCTGAAATTAGTGAACCTGCCCGGATATGAGAAACGGACCGTGGACTCTTTATCCGGCGGCCAGCAGCAGCGTATCGCCATTGCCCGCGCCATTGTAAACGAACCCAGGGTGCTGCTTCTTGACGAGCCCACTGGGCGCTGGATTTAAAGCTGCGTCAGGATATGCAGTATGAGCTGATCCGCCTGAAGAATGAACTGGGCATCACCTTTGTTTACGTCACTCATGACCAGGAGGAGGCTCTGACCATGTCCGACACCATCGTGGTCATGAACCAGGGCTACATTCAGCAGATGGGTTCCCCGGAGCAGATCTACAATGAGCCGGAAAATGCCTTTGTAGCCGACTTTATCGGCGAAAGCAACATCGTGCACGGCACCATGGTCCGGGATGAGCTGGTAGAAATCTTCGGCGCCCGCTTTGCATGTGTGGACAAGGGCTTTGGCAATAATAAACCTGTGGACGTTGTGATCCGCCCCGAGGACATTGACCTTGTAAAGCCCGAGGACGGCACGCTCCAGGGCGTTGTCACCCACCTGATCTTCAAAGGCGTTCACTATGAGAAATGGAAGTGACTACCTCCGGACGGGTTCGAGTGGCTGGTACATTCCACCGACATGTTCCCAGTTGGCCAGCAGGTTGGTATCCATGTGGATCCTTTTGATATTCAGATCATGAACAAGCCTGCTTCTGAAGATGAGGAGGCAATTGGAGTCAATGAATAGCGAAAAAAAAGGCGCCGCCATCGGCAAGGCGCTGTTATCAGGTCCATATCTGCTCTGGATGGCCGGCTTTACGCTGATTCCGCTGGCCATGATTATATGGTACGGGCTGACTGACAAGGGAGGCGGCCTTACCATGGCAAATGTCATTGCCATTGCTTCTGCGGACCACGCAAAGGCTCTGTGGCTGTCTCTTGGACTGTCCTTAGTGAGCACGGTTCTCTGTCTTTGTTAGCGTATCCTGGCCATGATACTAAGGGGCCGAGGAGCCGCGGCAGGAGGATTCATTGTATTCATATTCATCCTTCCCATGTGGATGAACTTCCTTCTGAGAACCCTGGCCTGGCAGACACTGCTGGAGAAAAACGGAGTCATTAACGGTATCCTTAACTGGCTTCACCTCCCGTCCCAGTCCATGATTAACACCCCGTCAGCCATTGTGCTGGGCATGGTATATAACTTCCTGCCCTTTATGGTACTTGCCCATTCTACAATGTGCTGTCCAAAATAGACGATAATATTATAAATGCCGCCATGGACCTGGGAGCCAACAGCTTCCAGCGTTTCATCCGGATATGGTTCCCCTTAAGCGTTCCGGGGATCATCAGCGGCATTACCATGGTTTTTGTGCCGTCCCTGACCACCTTCGTTATTTCCGATTTGCTGGGCGGCAGCAAGATTCTGCTCATCGGCAACGTCATTGAACAGGAATTTACCAGGGGAAGCAACTGGCATCTGGGAAGCGGCCTTTCACTGGTCCTCATGGTCTTCATCTTAATCAGCATGGCCATGATTGCCAAATACGATAAAAACGGAGAGGGGACTGCATTCTGATGACAAAAGGTTCAAAAGTACTGCGAAAATCATATCGGATTTTATATGGTGCTCATACTGATCTTCCTTTATGCCCCCATCCTTACCATGATGGTCCTGTCCTTCAACAATTCCAAATCCAGGACCCAGTGGGGCGGGTTTACATTGCAGTGGTATACCCAGATGTTTGCCAGCCGCTCCATCATGAGCGCCCTGACCACCACGTTAATCATAGCCTTTGTATCGGCCCTGGTGGCAACAGTCATAGGCACGGCAGCGGCCATCTCCATCAGTTCCATGCGGACCGTGCCCAGAACCATTGTCATGGGTAACCATCCCCATGCTGAACGCTGACATCGTGACCGGTATCTCCCTGATGCTGGCCTTCATCGCCTTCGGCATTTCCCTGGGTTTTAAAACCGTGCTTATATCACATATTACATTTAATATACCCTATGTCATACTAAGCGTCATGCCCAAGCTTAAGCAGACGGATAAATACACCTACGAGGCCGCCCTGGACCTGGGTGCATCCCCTCTGTACGCATTTTTCAAGGTGGTGTTCCCGGATATCATGCCCGGTGTGCTCTCCGGCTTCCTGCTGGCCTTCACCATGTCCCTGGATGATTTCATCATCACCCACTTTACAAAGGGCGCGGGCATCAACACCCTGTCCACCCTGATTTACAGCGAGGTAAGGCGCGGCATACGGCCGTCCATGTACGCACTGTCATCCATTATATTTTTGACCGTGCTGATTCTTCTCATCTTTGTTAACTTCCGGTCCATTAAGAAGCCGGAAAAGGCATAACCGAATTCAGACATTAAAGGAGAACGATTATGAAAAAGAAAATGGCAATCACCCTTGCTGCCGCATCTTAGAAAAGGTTGCCGCCCTTTCAACCCGGCTGCAAGTCCGGTTCCTCACCCGAAGGAGGAAACAAGGAAGACAACAAGTTAAACGTATACAACTGGGGCGAGTACATTGACGAGGACGTCATCACCCAGTTTGAGGAGGAAACCGGCATACAGGTTGTCTACGATGTATTTGAGACCAACGAGGAGATGTATCCGGTCATCGAGGCCGGCGCTGTAAAATACGATGTAGTATGTCCCTCCGACTACATGATTCAGCGCATGATTGAGAACGGCCTGCTGGCTGAGCTGAACTTTGACAACATCCCTAACTATAAAGAGATTGGCCAGCAGTATCTGGATATCTCCAAGGGATTTGACCCTGAGAACAAGTATTCCGTACCCTACTGCTGTATGGAATTCTCTACAACAATTGCTGTCTGAGGAGCTGGGTGTTCCCGCTCCCACCAAGTGGTCTGATTTGTGGGATGAGCGCTTAAGCGGAGAGATTCTCATGCAGAACAGTGTAAGAGACGCGTTTACCGTGGCCCTGAAGATGAAGGGATACTCCTTAAACAGCACCAATCCCGATGAGCTGGCCGAGGCACGCGACCTGTTGATCGAGCAGAAGCCCCTTGTCCAGGCATATGTCATTGACCAGGTAAGGGATAAGATGATTGGCGGCGAGGCTGCTGTGGGCGTGATTTATTCCGGCGAAATGCTCTACATCCAGGACGCGGTGGCGGAACAGGGTCTGGATTACAGCCTGGAGTATGTAATTCCCGAGGAGGGAACCAATTACTGGATCGACTCCTGGGTTATTCCCGCCAACGCGGAGCACAAGGAAAATGCGGAGAAATGGATTGACTTCCTGTGCCGCCCTGATATTGCCAAAAAGAACTTTGAATACATCACCTACGCAACGCCAAACACAGGCGCCTATGATTTACTGGACGACGACCTCAAAAACAACAAGGCCCTGTTCCCTGATTTGGATAAGCTGCCGAAGTGCGAAATTATCCAGTATCTGGGGGATGATGGACACCATCTACAATGACATGTGGAAGGAAATTAAATCCGAGTAGTCACAGGATTAAATAATAAAAAGGAAGTTCCGGGCGGGAGACTTAAGCCGATACCTGCCCCGCGGAACTTCCTTTATACATTTAATCCTATTGACCGTTTCATCCCGCGTCACACCTCGCGTTTCCCGTGCTCATGGTATCCATGGCACATGGAGGAACCCGCGCAGCCACCGCATCCGCCGGCACATCCGCCGCATCCCTTACCTGCCTTTTTATCCCTTATCATAATACGGACCACTGCCCCTATAATCACAGCCAATATGACCAGAATAATTAATGTTGAAAGATCCATATATATCCCTTCTTCCTGTTTATTCCCGGACTTCCGTTTGCCACAGGTTCTCCGTTTGCTCCAGGCTCCACATCTGCCACGGGCTCTTTAACGGCCCTTCGCCTTTTTCTTCTGCCGTATTTTTGTAGGTTAGCTATTTCTAACCCCTATTCACAGATTAGCACTTTCTAACTCTCTTGTCAATCGTTTTTTTATATGTTACACTTAGAACTATCATACTAAATAAACGGGGGTATTTACACTTGAAATACAGGAATCAGCAGAAAATTATCTGAAACCATACTCATGCTGGCCAAGGAACAGCCCTATGTCCGCTCCATCGACATTGCCACTGAGCTGGGCTTCTCCAAACCCAGTGTCAGCGTGGCTATGAAGAATCTCCGCCAGAACGGATATGTCCAGATGGACGACCAGGGACATATCACGCTGACGCCTTCCGGGCAGGCCATTGCGGACACCATGTATGAACGCCACACGCTGTTGTCCAACTGGCTGATTTACCGTGGACCCAGGACAGCTGCTGAGGATGCCTGCCGCATGGAACACACCCTGAGCGCTGAGAGCTTCGATGCCATCAAGCGCCACATCACCCACGGCCATGAACTGCCGGATTAGGAGGAAGCCTATGCTAAAAGACCTTGTGAAACAATGCCGCTCTTACAGAAGATTTTATCAGGATACTGTTATCCCATACAGTGAACTGGCTGATATGGTGGATACGGCCCGTCTGGCCGCTTCTGCTTCCAATGCCCAGGCCCTGAAATTCAAAATTTTGTGCACGCCCGAGGAATGTGCCGGTATCTTCCCGTATACTGCATGGGCGGGCGCCCTGAAGGATTGGGAGGGACCAGAGGAGGGCGAGAGACCCTCAGCCTATATCGTCATTGCCTGTGACCTGTCTATCGGGAAAAACAAACAGTGGGACGATGGAATCACGGCCCAGACCATCATGCTGGCTGCCGCGGAAAGGGATATGGTGGCTGTATGATTGGCAGCTGCATGCGGTCGGAGATTGGACGGCTCCTGGGGCTTGATCCGGAGCATTACAGCATAGACCTGGTGCTGGCCCTTGGAAAGCCCAAGGAGGAAGTGGTACTGGTGCCGGTAAAGGAAGACGGCTCCACCGCATACTACCGTGACGGGAATCAGGTTCACTATGTTCCCAAACGCAGCCTGGAGGACATCCTTCTGTAATGGTTTGGCCATGTTTGGCTGTCATCACTTATACAATATTTTGCGCCATGAATCAAACAAAGCGCATCGGGTTGTCATGTATTTCATGTACCTGGATACGCTTTTTTCATGCTCTGAAAGGGAAATCTTTCTTCGCTGTTAAAGGGCTGCGCGCTTATTACAGGGACAGGGCTCTCATTGCGTTGAGAATGGCAATAACCGACACGCCCACGTCCGCAAACACTGCCTCCCACATGTTGGCCATGCCCGCAGCACCCATTAAGAGCACCACTGCCTTGACTCCCAGCGCAAATGCGATGTTCTGTTTGACAATCGACATGGTCCTGCGGGATATGCGGACCACATCCGCGATTCTGGCAGGATTATCGTCCATAAGCACAATATCCGCTGCTTCAATGGCCGCATCGGAACCCATGCTTCCCATGGCAATCCCCATGTCGGCCCTGGAGAGCACCGGAGCGTCATTGATTCCGTCTCCCACAAAGGCCAGCCTGTGTTTTCCGGTCTGCTGGGCCAGCAGCTCCACCTTTGCCACCTTATCCCCGGAAGGAGCTCCGCATGAACCTCATCCAGACTCCAGCCTGGCCGCCACTGCTTCTCCTACCTCTTTCTTGTCGCCGGTGAGCATGACTGTCCTTCTGACGCCTACCTTTTTAAGATTCTTAATTGCCTCAAAGGCCTCATCCTTGATGGAATCCGCTATGACAATGTATCCGCAGTATACGCCGTCCAGTGCCACATAGACAACCGTACCCATGCTCATACACTCCTGATACGCCACATTCATTTCTTTCATCAGCTTGCTGTTGCCGGCCAGTACGGTATGACCGTCTATCTCCGCCTGAACTCCATGACCGGATATTTCCTGTGCATTGCTGACACGGTTCATATCAATGGTATCTCCCCACGCATCTTTAATAGAACGTGAAATGGGATGGTCTGAATAGCTTCTCCGCCAATGCCGCCAGCTCCAGCAGGGAGCGCTTTCCCTCATCAGAAGGCTGGCTGGCCGCCCACACCCTGGTCCGCGGTACCTCAGACGCCTCCGGGACAGGACTGCCGGTTACCGCGTGAATCTCAGTCACCTTGAATTCTCCCTTGGTCAGCGTACCTGTCTTATCAAAGACAATGGTATCCATCTCAGAAAGAGCCTCCAGATAGTTGCTTCCCTTGATGAGCACACCTTCTTGGAAGCAGCGCCAATGCCTGAGAAAAAGCTCATGGGCACGGAGATCACCAGCGCGCAGGGACAGGAAATCACCAGGAAGGTACAGGCCCTTCTTACACCCTCGGACCAGGACTGGCCAAAAAACAGGGGAGGAATCACAGCCAGGAGCACGGCCCCCATTACCACCCAGAGGGGTATAATACCTCGCAAACCGGGTAATAAAATTCTCCACATGGGCTTTTCTTGCTGCTGGCGTTCTCCACCAGCTCCAGAATCTTTGCCACGGTAGAATCGTCAAATTCTTTTGTGACCTGAACCCGCAGAAGGCCGCTGCCGTTGACACAGCCGCTTATGATATCGTCCCCTGCCACCTTTGCGCGGCACGGATTCACCGGTCAGTGCTGAGGTATCCACCATGGAGTTCCCAAACACGACTTTGCCGTCAAGAGGTATTCTCTCCCCGGCCTTGACCACGATGATATCTCCCACCTGCACATCGTCCGGTTCCACCTGCTTTAACTGGCCATCCTCCTCTATGTTGGCATATTCCGGACAGATATCCATAAGCTCCGTGATGGACCGCCTGGAACGGTTCACTGCATAGCTCTGGAACAGTTCTCCAATCTGATAAAACAGCATGACCGCAACCGCTTCCGAATATTCCCCACGCCAAAGGCGCCGAAGGTAGCCACTGTCATCAGGAAATTCTCATCAAACACCTGGCCGTTGCGGATATTGCGGAATGCCTTATATACAATGTCCCATCCTATAAGAACATAGGGAACCAGATACAGGGCCATCTTTCCCACAACCCAAGCCACCCGGTAAAATCTCCATATGGTCTGTCACTGCCAGGGTAATATAAATGATGAATGCTGCTATGATACGGGACAGCATTGCCTTTTGTTTCTTAGTCATATCAGTTTCCTTTCCGGTGCCGTACTGCTTCGCTTAAAGCAGGATAACGCAGTCAGGCTCCACCTTCCTGCACACAGACACCACTTCCTTCATGATTTCATCGAACTGCTGTCATCTGCTTCTATGGTCATCTTCTGGGTCATAAAGCTAACCGTGGCATCTGAGACACCCTCGATCTTCTTGATTGCTTCCTCCATCTTGGCTGCACAGTTGGCACAATCCAGGTCCTGCAGTTTGAATTTTTTCTTCATATTATTCTCCTCCATATTTGTTATTTTATTTATATTCCATGTTCCATCCCTCGCGCCATGGGCATCTGCCTCAAAGTCTATTCCTCTATGTGCTCCATGCCCTGGTTGATGATGGTCCTCACATGACTGTCCGCCAGCGAATAAAATACTGCCTTTCCGTCCCTGCGGCTCTTTACCAGGCGGTTCTGCTTGAGAATCCGCAGCTGGTGGGAAATAGCTGACTGATTCATGTTGAGCAGCTGCGCAATGTCGCAGACACACATCTCAGCCTCAAAGAGCACATATAATATTTTGATCCTGGTGGAATCCCCAAACACCTTGAATATCTCTGCCAAATCATATAGCTTATCCTCATCCGGCATCTTATCATTGACTGCCTTCACCACATCCTCATGGACCTGGTAAAAATCGCAGCACTCCACATCGTTTATCGCCATGGCTCATAACCTCCCTCTCTTATTTTTCTCATTCATATGAATGATTGTTCATATGTTTATATTTACATTATATACTCAGATTTAAAAATGTCAACTGCTTTTTCTCTATTTTGTTTTGTTTGAAAATTTAATTATTGTTTGAAAATTGCATTCTGACCGTCAAAGAAAAACAGAGCCGCCCATAGACCAGCTCCATGTGATAATCTTATATATAATACTACTCTTCCTCAGCCGCAACCGCAATATGCAGTTCCTCCAGCTGTTTCTCATCCACCTGTCCGGGCGCCTCTGTCATCAGACAGGAAGCATCCTTCACCTTGGGGAACGCGATCACGTCGCGGATACCTGTCAGCTCCCACCATCGCATCACCACGCGGTCCAGGCCATATGCCAGGCCCGCGTGAGGCGGAACGCCGTACTTAAATGCTTCCAGCAGGAAGCCGAACTGCCGGGCCCTTCAGGCGTAAAGCCAAGTACCTCAAACATCTTGGACTGGATATCAGCCTGATGGATACGGACCGATCCGCCGCCCATCTCCACGCCGTTCAGCACAATATCATATGCCTTGGCACGAACCCGGCCGGGATCAGAATCAATATACTGTAAATCCTCATCCATGGGCATGGTGAATGGATGGTGCATGGCCACGTAGCGGTCCTCCTCCTCTGAATATTCCAGAAGAAACTCCGTCACCCACAGGAACTTAAAGTCATCCTTCTTAAGCAAATCCAGCTGTCTGGCCAGTTCCAGACGCAGATTTCCCAGGACATCAAATACCACCTTATTCCGGTCAGCGGCAAACAGCAGCAGGTCGCCCGGCTTTCCGTCCATGGCGCTTATCAGGGCAGTCATTTCTCCTCCTTCATAAACTTTGCAAAGGAGGACTTGACGGTGCCGTCCCGCTGATTGCCACATAGGCAAGCACCCCTGGCGCCAAAGCCCTTGGCATATTCCACCAGAGCGTCTATCTTTTTGCGGGGCATATGTCCCTGCCCCCGGGCATTGATGCCGCGCACACTGCCGCCATTTTCCAGAGCGCCCTTAAACACTGCGAACTCGCAGCCCTTAACCACCTCTGAAACATTCTTAAGCTCCATACCAAAACGCAGGTCCGGCTTATCAGATCCAAAGCGGTCCATGGCCTCCTGCCAAGTCATGCGAGGAATGGGCAGCTGCACATCAAAACCGCAGATTTCCTTAAACAGCTTCTTTAACAGGCGCTCATTTACATCCAGTACATCGTCCACATCCACAAAGGACAGCTCCATGTCAATCTGTGTGAATTCAGGCTGTCGGTCCGCCCTCAGGTCCTCATCACGGTAGCAGCGGGCCAGCTGGAAGTAACGGTCATAACCGGAACACATGAGGAGCTGCTTGAACAGCTGCGGGACTGGGGTAGGGCATAGAAGGAACCGGGATGCACGCGGCTGGGCACCAGATAGTCCCTGGCCCCCTCAGGCGTACTCTTAATCAGGGTAGGTGTCTCACCTCTGCTGAACCTCTGATGCTGCAGAAATGCCCTGGTAAGGGTAGCCACCTGGCTTCTAATCATAAGATTTTTCTGGATATCCGGTCTTCTCAAATCCAGGAAACGGTACTTCAGGCGCAGCTCTTCCTTTGTCTTGCTGTTCTCCTCAATGGGGAAAGGAGGTGTCTCGACTCGGAAAGAATGCGCATGGAGTTAGCCCTGATCTCAATGGCTCCTGTGGCCAGGTTGGTATTTACCGCACCGGAGCGGGCCTCCACCCGTCCTGTAACGGCACTTCAAGCAAATCTGCTCCTCAGCTTTTCCGCCTTTGCAAAGTTCTCTGCGCCGCAGTCATTTTTCCCTAAATATAATCTGAAGGATGCCGGAGCGGTCCCTCAAATCCACAAAGATGATGCCGCCCTTGTTCCTGCTCTTCTGGACCCATCCCATAACGGTCACTTCCTGACCGATATGGGCAGTGGTCACTTCCGTACATCTATGGGTACGCTTTAACCCAACCATTGATTCTGCCATTGTCTTATCTCCTTTATTTTCCTTAATTCTTCAGGCTTTCCTTATAAAATTCCTTAAACTCCGTATATCCTTCCCTGCCCAGCTGTTCCTTCTGGAACTTCTTGTTCTTATTCATCTGGGCAACCAGAACCTACACCATTCTTTCTCTCTCTTCCATGGCTTCGCGGATTACGGCTGCCAGCCTGGCGCTGTCCACGCCCTTCTCAAAGAGAAACGCCTTCCTGTCAGAAGCGCCGGGCACAGTGAATCCATTGTCCATAAGAATGGTTACAATGCGTTCAAAGCCTATGGAGAATCCGCAGGCCGGTGTCTCCATGCCTGTAAACTTGCCGATCATCTTATCATACCGGCCGCCGCCTGCCACGGAGCCGCCAAAGCCTTCCATGGAGACCTCGAAAATAGTTCCTGTATAATATGACATGCCTCTGACCAAAGTGGGTCGAACTCCAGGCCGAAATCAGCCTCAGCCACCTCCGTCACTGTGTCCATGATGTGGGCCAGTCCTTCGCTTACATCGGCAGGCATCACCTCTGAGAGCATCTGTCCCAGGGCCCTTACACCGGCTGAATCCTTTGTCAGTTCTTAAGCATGTCCAGATATTTGCTTACGCCTCTCGGGCTGTGGCCGGATTCCAGAAGCTCCTTCTCCACACCCTCATATCCTATCTTATCCATCTTGTCCAGGGTGATGAACACCTGGTCCATGGACTCCTCCGCAAAACCGCAGTACAGGGCCATGCCACGCAGGATGCCTCTGTCGTTGATACGGACCGTAAAACCGTTGTCCGGGCAGATTCTTCCAAGGGCAGTGGTGGTAGCCAGAATCAGCTCAATTTCAGCCAGGCTGGTGGCATCGCCCAGGATATCGATATCACACTGTACAAACTGGCGGAAACGGCCCTTCTGGGGACGGTCCGCACGCCACACGCTGCCCATCTGGAGGGCCTTGAAGGGGCTTGGCAGATTGGCTGCGTTATTGGCGTAGTAGCGGGAAAGGGGGAGGGTGAGGTCATAGCGCAGGCCGCTGTTCACCAGGTCATTCTCTTCCTTTGAGCCTTCCAGGTTCAGCTTGTCCCCTCTTTTCAGTATCTTGAAAATCAGTTTCTCATTATCTCCGCCCTGTTTGCTGGTCAGGTTTCCGATATGCTCTACGCAGGGTGTCTCTATCTGGGTAAATCCAAAGCTTTTTATGGGTCTCTTTGATTTGATTCATCACGTACTCACGAATCTGCATCTCAGCAGGCGTGATATCCCTCATGCCGGTGACCGGCTTCTTTGCTAATGCCATACGCGTTCTCCAATCCTGTTTTTTGTTCAATATCTTTATTTTAAGCAACTTTTATGATTTTGCAAGCATTTTCATAGATTTTTCCCTATTTGGACCCTATTTTATGGCCTCTGCCGCAATCCGCATGCGCTCATAAGGCACTCCCATGGGAATGGTGCAGTCCGTGCCCAGGATAAAGCCTGTCTCACCGGCTTCTGCCATGACGCGCCTTACCTCCTGGCGAATCTCATCCGGGGTCCCTTCTATCAGTGGTCCTTTGTGGTTGGAGAGGCCGCCCATAATGGCGCAGTCCGCAAACCGTTTCTGCCCTCCGCCAGGCTCATTCCCGTCTCATAGATGCCCCAATTGGCAATGCCTGTAAAGTCCTTTATAACTGTCGTACCGGTCAAAATTCACATCTGTCTGCACATGTGCAGGAGTGTTATGTCCTCCCGTCATCAGCAGGCTCATAATCTGCCATCAAACGGCATGGATATACTCCTCAAACTCCTGGGTCCAAACAGGAACCGCTCGCCTCCCAGTCCCGCGTAGAGGATGCCGTCCAGACCCAGTTCACAAATTTCCCTGCCAGCTGGCACAGCCCGTCCGCAATCCGCTTCATGGCGTTTCAAGCACCGGGCCCTTATTCTGCCTTAAATGGCTGCAGAGCAGCTGCCGCACCGGCATATAGCCCGTAATCCGGTTCAATGGGGTGGATGGTGGAGGCCACGATGCCGTGAAGGGTACTCGATATTAAAGGCGTCCCTGTCGCACCGGTCCAGGACCCTCTTGACCAGCCTAATCTCATCCTCCATAAATTTATCCTTAAGTG
>SCPN01000080.1_pt1 | contig 66351 bp, 59 predicted proteins | sample 6106831 | NCBI WGS metagenome assembly SCPN01 (sample SAMN10720447, study PRJNA508395) | human gut metagenome | isolation source: Participant 1, 0 month
CTTTGAGGTTGATCATAGAGGCTTCAAGCCCTGCTTTTCTACCATTTTGATTTTTTTCCTTCATCGGGAGAATTCTTTGCCATAATCTGTATTTTTTAGGTGAATAAAAAAACGAATGATTCAATGTGACAACAATCAGTATATCTGTTTGTTTGTCGAAATTCATCTATTTTAATGGCTTTAGAACTGTGTTTAAGTTTGCTAACTTATTTTTAGTCTTCTCCCTTTCTTACTGCCTGCATAGTGGGTACAAAAATCCCTTTCAATCGTCCTTTTATAAAAGTATAAAAGCAATTGGAAGGAAATGAATAAAAAGAGATTAATCGGATATCTGTTCGTCACGATGTCTGTTGGTTGTATTCAGGCGCAGGAACAGAAGTCTTCTGTACCCGAATACAAGCTATGGTATGACTGTCCCGCACAGGTATGGACCGAGGCATTACCCCTTGGGAATGGTCGTTTGGGGGCCATGGTATATGGAACACCAGGCACAGAACAAATACAACTAAACGAAGCATTTGGGCGGGACGTCCCAATAATAACATAAATCCAGATGCACTGGAATATATTCCGAAGTGCGTGAACTGGTCTTTGCCGGAAAATACCTTGAAGCTCAGACACTGTACAGAAAGGTAATGGCAAAGACTAATTCAGGAATGCCATACCAAAGTTTTGGTGACCTGCGAATCGCTTTTCGAGGTCATACGTTATTCAATTATTACAGGGAATTAAGTCTGGATTCCGCACGTGCAATCGTACGTTATGAAGTAGACGGAGTGCAGTATCAACGCGAAACGATCACCTCATTCACCGATCAGGTAGTAATGGTACGACTGACCGCCAATCGTCCTGGACAAATTACTTTCAATGCACAACTCACTTCCGCCTCACCAGGGATGTTATGATCGCTTCTGAAGAGCTGTGACACTCTCAGGAGTCTCTTCCTTGCATGAGTCAAAGGGAAAGTAGAATTTCAAGGCAGATTGACTGCTAAAAATAAAGGTGGGAAAATAGCTTGTGCCGATGGAATACTTTCTGTTGAGAAAGCCGACGAAGCGGTTATCTATGTATCCATTGCAACCAACTTCAACAATTATCAAGACATCACCGGTAATCAGACAGAGCGGGCTAAGAACTATTTGGCGAAAGCAATGGTTCATCCGTTCATTGAATCGAAGAAGAATCATGTTGATTTTTACCGACAATATCTGACACGCGTTTCTCTTGATTTGGGACGAGACCAATATGCGAATGTAACCACCGATAAGCGTGTGGAGAATTTCAAAAACACCAATGACACACATCTGGTTGCCACCTATTTTCAATTCGGACGTTATTTGTTGATCTGTTCTTCCCAACCGGGAGGACAACCCGCCAATTTACAAGGAATTTGGAATGACAAATTATTCCCTTCCTGGGATAGCAAATATACTTGTAACATCAATTTGGAAATGAATTACTGGCCTTCGGAAGTAACGAATCTAAGTGAACTGAATGAACCGTTATTCCGTCTGATAAAAGAAGTGAGTAACACAGGAAAAGAGACGGCTAAGATTATGTATGGAGCCAACGGATGGGTGTTGCATCATAACACGGATATATGGCGTATTACAGGAGCAGTTGACAAAGCTCCTTCGGGTATGTGGCCCAGTGGTGGCGCATGGCTTTGCCGACATCTTTGGGAGCGTTATCTATACACCGGAGATGTGGAATTCCTGCGTTCTGTCTATCCGATACTGAAAGAGTCCGGACGTTTCTTTGATGAAATTATGGTGAAAGAACCCGTACACAACTGGCTGGTAGTCTGCCCCAGTAATTCACCGGAGAATGTACATTCGGGAAGTAACGGGAAAGCTACTACAGCTGCCGGATGCACCATGGACAACCAATTGATTTTCGATCTTTGGACAGCAATTATATCTGCTTCTCAAATACTGGATACAGATCAGGAGTTTGCCTCTCATCTGACACAACGTCTCAAAGAAATGGCTCCCATGCAGGTGGGACATTGGGGGCAATTACAAGAGTGGATGTTCGACTGGGATGATCCGAAGGACGTACACCGTCACATTTCTCATTTGTACGGACTCTTCCCCAGCAATCAGATTTCCCCTTACCGTACTCCTGAATTATTTGATGCAGCACGTACTTCTCTGATTCACCGTGGCGACCCGTCGACCGGGTGGAGCATGGGATGGAAAGTTTGCCTTTGGGCACGCCTGCTTGATGGCGACCACGCCTACAAGTTGATAACTGACCAGCTGACTCTCGTACGCAATGAAAAGAAAAAAGGAGGCACCTACCCTAACCTGTTCGATGCGCATCCGCCATTTCAAATTGATGGAAACTTTGGTTGTGCCGCAGGCATTGCAGAGATGTTGATGCAAAGCTACGACGGTTTTATATATTTGCTTCCCGCACTGCCTACCGTTTGGAAAGAAGGTTCTATCAAAGGAATCATTGCCCGTGGAGGTTTCGAACTTGATTTGAGTTGGAAAAACGGGAAAGTTAGCCGACTGGTTGTCAAATCTTATAAGGGAGGAAATTGTCGTTTACGTTCGCTCAACCCATTAACCGGGAATGGCTTGAAGCGTGCCAAAGGTGAAAATCCGAACCCTCTTTATGCAGTCCCCACCATTCCGGAGCCATTGATTAACGAAAAGGCCAACTTGAACAAAGTGGAAATTGCAGAGACTTACCTCTACGACCTACCTACCAAAGCAGGAAAAGAATATGTATTGATTGGAAAATAATAACTCGACCGATATGAACAAAAACTTATTGAAACTGATTGTCGCCTGTGGAACTGCTTGTTTCAGCGCTGCTATCAAAAACAGAAACGGAAAAATGGAGTGAACGCATGGCACGCTCGAAATAAACGTTTCCCCGAACCCTGGATGATTGAAAAAGCTAAAAAACCACGCTGGGGATATACCCACGGACTAGTAGTGAAATCCATGTTGGAAGAATGGAAACATACCGGGGACAGCGTATATTATGAGTATGCCAAGATATATGCAGATAGTCTGATCGATGCTGACGGACATATCAAAACCATGAAATATCTTTCATTCAATATTGATAATGTCAACGGTGGAAAGATTCTTTTCGATCTTTACGCACAGACCGGAGACGAACGTTACAAAATAGCCATGGATACTTTGCGCAAGCAAATGGCAGAGCAACCCGTACCAGTGAGGGAGGATTCTGGCATAAATTGAGATATCCTCATCAAATGTGGCTGGACGGAATTTTTATGGCTTCTCCTTATCTGGTTCAATATGGGCTGCTACTCAGATTCTTAATGAGCGATCCTGCACTTTTATATATGACGAACAGAAATGCAACAAAACAGGTTGTTCTTTTGATATCGGAATGGAGCTGCTAAGATGTATGACTCCTGCAACAGGGCAGCATTATACATTCTGCAGATGGCAGCGATTGAAATGTCGGATGAAAGTCGCGAACAGAAATGGTCAAATCCTGAAACAGGTTGTTCTCTAATTTTGGAGTCGCAGTATCGGATGGTATGGAGCTGCTATTGTAGATGTACTGGACTTCCTGCCACAGGAAACAGCCGGACGCGACAGCATTATACAAATTCTGCAGGGATTGGCAAAGCGATTGTGAAATACCAAGATCCTTCATCCGGAACCTGGTATCAGGTAACCGATCAGGAGCACGTGAAGGTAATTATTTGGAATCATCTGCCACTGCCCTGTTTATCTATACGCGCCAAAGCTATCAATAAAGGATATATTGGCAACGAGTATATCGAACCGACACAAAAGCCTTTGACGGAATGGTAAAGACATTTACCCGTTTGGAAGAAGATGGCAGCTATACAATTACCAATTGCTGTGCTGTTGCAGGATTGGGCGGAGATTCAAAAAGATATCGTGACGGCTCATTTGAGTATTATATCAGTGAACCGATCATAGAAAATGATCCGAAATCGGTAGGTTCATTCATCTTGGCTGCTATTGAGTATGAAAATGACTAAAAATAAACTAAAACGATAAAATACAATGAGAAAATTCAAGATTATTCCCCTTTTGTTGCTGCTATTAGGCAACTTCGGCTGCAGCACAGAAGAAAACACAAAGACGTATATCCCACGGGACAACGGCAAACTCGTAGTTTCCGAAGAGGGACGTTACCTGAAACACGAAAACGGTGGGTTAGGAGAAACCGGTTGGCTATTGCCCGAACGCTTGAACCGGGATGAAGCCGAATATTACCTGGAACAATGCAAACGTCGCGGATACAACGTGATTCAGGTTCAAACGTTGAACAATGTTCCGTCTATGAATATCTACGGACAATATTCGATGATTGACGGATACAACTTCAAAAACATCAATCAAAAAGGCGTATACGGTTATTGGGATCACATGGATTACATTATCCGTACAGCAGCCAAGAAAGGTCAGTATATCGGCATGGTCTGCATTTGGGGAAGCCCGGTGAACCGGGGCGAGATGACTGTAGAACAGGCAAAAGCATACGGCAAGTTTTTGGCAGAGCGTTATAAGGACGAACCGAATATTATCTGGTTTATCGGTGGAGATATCCGTGGCGACGTGAAAACTGCTGAATGGGAAGCTTTGGCAACCTCTATCAAAGCTATCGACAAAAATCACCTGATGACATTCCATCCACGTGGAAGAACAACTTCCGCAACTTGGTTCAATAACGCTCCCTGGTTGGATTTCAACATGTTTCAAAGCGGACATCGTCGCTATGGACAACGTTTCGGAGATGGTGACTACCCTATCGAAGAAAATACGGAAGAGGATAACTGGCGTTTTGTAGAACGCAGCCTGGCCATGAAACCCATGAAGCCTGTGATTGACGGTGAACCGATCTATGAAGAAATACCTCATGGTCTGCACGATGAAAACGAACTGTTGTGGAAGGATTATGACGTACGTCGTTATGCTTATTGGTCTGTATTTGCAGGTTCTTTCGGACATACTTACGGTCATAATTCCATCATGCAATTTATCAAACCGGGTGTAGGTGGTGCTTATGGTGCAAAGAGCCTTGGTATGATGCGAATGATCCGGGCTACAATCAGATGAAGTATCTGAAAAACCTGATGTTGACTTTCCCGTTCTTCGAACGCATACCTGATCAGTCTATCATCGCAGGACAGAATAGAGAACGTTATGACCGCGCTATCGCTACACGTGGAAATGATTATCTGATGGTATACAACTATACCGGACGTCCGATGGAAGTTGATTTCAGCAAGATTAGCGGCGCGAAAAAGAATGCTTGGTGGTACACCACGAAAGATGGTAAACTGGAATACATCGGAGAATTTGATAACGGGTGCACAAATTCCAGCACGACAGTGGTTATTGCAGTGGAAACGATCATATTCTGATTGTAGTGGACAGTAGTAAGAACTATGTAGAGAAGGCCTGGACAGAATTACCCAATGCACAACAAAAATGGGCTAAATAATTTTGTATTATTAGGCACAGATTACACGGATTTTACGGTTTTCAGAATGACAGATAAGTAAAACAACAGCATTAATCCGTGCAATCCGTGCCTAAATTTATTATATAAACGAATTATGAGAACATACTTATGAATAAAAGAATAGTATCATTTTTCTTTCTTCTGCTCTTTGCAGGTTCACTATACGCAGCCATAGGTATCACTGACCTGCGAACGGAGCAGTTGAAAAATCCGGCAGGTATCGATGTGCGCCAACCCCGATTGAGTTGGCGCATCGAATCGGATGAACAGAATGTGATACAAACTGCGTATCACATTCTTGTCGCATCTTCCCCGGAGCTATTGGAACAAGGAAAAGGAGATATTTGGGATTCAGGAAAGATTGAATCTGACGCTTCCCAATGGATCACTTATCAGGAAAAATATTAAAATGTAATGCTCCCTACTATTGGAAAGTGAAAATAGACACCAACAAAGGTGCAACAAATTGGAGTGCTCCGGCTTTCTGGACCACCGGACTATTTAATGAAGCGGACTGGCAAGGGCAATGGATCGGCTTGGACAGGGCCGCTCCCGGAGATAGCGAAACACAATGGAGCCGTTTGGCAGCCCGTTATCTCCGTAAAGAGTTTGCAGTAAAGAAAAGTGTGAAACGTGCCACAGTACATATCGCCGGAATGGGATTGTACGAGTTGTTTATCAACGGACAACGCATCGGCAATCAAGTACTGGCACCTGCTCCTACCGACTACCGGAAAACAATTCTGTACAACACATACGATGTTACTTCACTGCTTCAAACAGAAAATGCTATTGGAGTAACTCTTGGAAATGGTCGCTTCTATACGATGCGTCAGAACTATAAACCGTATAAGATACCGACTTTCGGTTATCCTAAACTCCGGTTGAATCTGATTGTGGAATATGCAGACGGCAGCAAAGAAACGATTGCTACAAACACTTCATGGAAATTGACTACTGAAGGTCCTATCCGTAGCAATAATGAATATGATGGCGAAGAATATGATGCCCGTAAAGAGCTAGGAGCCTGGACTCAAATCGGATATGATGACAAAAACTGGATGCCGGCCCAACGTGTCAGTATTCCTTCAGGAACATTGCGTGCACAAATGATGCCGGGCATTAAAGTACAGAAACCCTGAAGCCCGTTTCTATTAAAAAGCTTGGTAACAAATATATCCTGGATATCGGTCAGAATATGGCGGGCTGGGTACGTTTCCGGATAAAAGGACAGGCTGGCGATAGCATCCGTCTCCGTTTTGCAGAAAGTCTGCAAGACAATGGCGAACTTTATACAAAGAAACTTCAGGGATGCCCGTTCTACAGATGTATATGTTGTCAGCGGACGCGAAACAAAAGATGCTACGGGCACCTCGTTTTATTTATCATGGGTTCCGTTATGTAGAAGTCAGCGGTTATCCGAATGCGAAGGCAGAAGATTTCATTGCCGAAGTAGTAGAAGATGAAATGGAGCATATCGGTACTTTCAACTGTTCTGACGAAACTCTGAATAAGATTATCCGCAATGCATTTTGGGGAATCCGGAGCAACTATAAAGGGATGCCGGTTGACTGTCCGCAACGGAATGAACGCCAACCATGGTTGGGTGACCGTACCATGGGCTGTTGGGGAGAAAGCATGCTTTTCGATAATTACGCCATGTATACCAAATGGACGCGTGACATCCGTGAAGCACAACGGGAAGACGGCTGTATTCCTGATGTAGCCCCGGCATACTGGAACTACTACTCGGACAATGTGACCTGGCCTGCCGCTTTACCAATGGCCTGCGACATGCTTTTCACAAACTTTGGAGATAAACGTCCGATCGAAGAGAATTATCCGGCTATCAAGAAGTGGGTATCTCATATCCGTGAATATTACATGACAGAAGATTTTATCATCACCAAAGATAAATATGGTGACTGGTGCGTTCCACCCGAATCACTGGAGTTAATTCATAGTAAGGACCCTTCCCGCAAGACTGACGGAGCTTTGATCGCAACGGCTTATTATCTGAAGGTATTACAACTGATGCACCGCTTTGCAAGCTTGCAGGGCTGAAAGCTGACGCAGAAGAATGGGAAGATTTGGAACATCGCATGAAAGACGCATTCAATGCCCGTTTTCTTCACGTAAAGGAAGGTACCTCTCCGTACCGGGACATACCTTATATCGGATAGTATTTTCTATGGTAACAACACAGTTACTGCCAATATCTTGCCACTTGGCCTAGTGCCAAAGAACTACATCAATGAAGTAGCTAAAATGCCGTAACTTCCATTATTACAACCAACAAGGGACATATAAGTACCGGGTAATCGGTGTACAATGGCTATTGCGTGAATTGAGCCGTCGCGGTCATGCCAATGTAGCTTATCTACTGGCTACCAATAAAACATATCCTTCCTGGGGATATATGGTTGAAAAAGGTGCTACCACTATTTGGGAGTTATGGAACGGTGATACGGCAAATCCTGAAATGAATAGCGGTAATCACGTGATGCTTTTAGGTGACTTATTGCCTTGGTGCTTCAATAACTTGCGGGTATCCGTGCGGACCGCTGGAAGTCCGGTTACAAGCATATCGTCTTCCAGCCGGCTTTTGAAATTCAGGAGTTGAGTAACGTGGATGCATCGTACATGAGTATCTACGGAAAAATAACCAGCCGATGGACAAAGACTCCCACACATTTGGAATGGGATATCGAACTTCCCGCCAATACGACGGGGGAAGTACATCTTCCGGATGGACGGAAAGAAAAAATCGGTTCGGGAAAATATCATTTCAGTGTAGACATTCCCACCCGGAATACGGCTATTCTGACTGATGAATTCCTGTACGAAAACGCTTCTTTCCCCGAATGTCACGGAGCTACGATAGTAGAGCTGAAAAATGGTGATCTCGTAGCCTCTTTCTTCGGAGGAACCAAAGAGCGCAATCCGGATTGTTGCATCTGGGTATGTCGTAAACCTAAAGGCTCTAAAGAATGGACCGCCCCCAAACTTGCTGCCGACGGTGTGTTTTCACTCAAAGACTCACAAGCAGTATTAGCCGGAATCGATTCAACCTGTACCCCGGTGAAGATGCAAAGGAACACTTATTGCCCCAGAAAGCTTCTGGAACCCGGTTCTTTTCCAGATTCCAGGTGACCTGATTCTGTTTTATAAAATAGGTTTGAAAGTGAGCGACTGGACAGGATGGCTTGTCCGTTCACGCGACGGAGGAAAAACCTGGAGCAAACGCGAAGCGCTTCCAAAAGGTTTTCTTGGACCTATTAAGAATAAACCGGAATATATCAATGGGCGTATCATCTGTCCTTCCAGTACGGAAGGAAGTAACGGATGGCGTGTCCATTTCGAGATTTCCGATGATAAAGGCAAGACCTGGAAGATGGTCGGACCACTGGATGCCGAGTTATCTGTCCCCACCCAAAATCGTAAAAGGGAGGTGTGAATGTGGATGATCAGGAGGCGGAGAAGCGATCAAAGGAGAAGGAGCCAAACCTGTTTATGCAATACAACCCAGTATTTTGAAGCATAAGGATGGAAGATTACAGATACTCTGCCGTACACTAACGCACAGGTAGCAACTGCGTGGAGCAGTGATAATGGTGATACGTGGAGTAAAGTAACGCTACTGGATGTTCCGAATAATAATTCCGGAACGGATGCCGTGACAATGAAAGACGGTAGACATATCCTTATCTACAATAATTTCTCTACATTGCCCGGAACTCCGAAAGGTCCGCGTACTCCGCTCTGTGGGCCGTTTCAGAAGATGGTATCAATTGGCAGCCTGTTCTTACATTAGAAGATAGTCCGATCAGCCAATACTCTTACCCTAGCATTATTCAGGGGAAAGACGGGAAGCTGCATGCCATTTATACATGGCGCCGTCAACGAATTAAATATGCAGAGATAGATCCGACGAAGTTTTAAATATTGAATCGTCTTCTGAAATAAAATCGACCGCTCCTTTGTCCGAAAAGAGCGGTCGATTCTTATCCATTTTATACTTTACATTTGCCAATAAATAAAATAACGATGGCAGATAATTACATAGAGAGACAACAGGAACAATATGAGGCCAGAAAGGCTGCTTGGAAACAAGCACAGAAATATGGCAAGAAGAAACTAACAGCAGTACGTCCGGCTGAATCGAAGTCTCACACTTCAACGGTTTCAAAACCGGAGGACTCAAAAAGAAGAGTATTTATAACAGGCGGGCGGAAGGAATAGGCAAGGCAATAGTAGAAGCTTTTGCCTGGCTGGAAATCAAGTCGCCTTTTGTGATATAAACGAAACATCGGGACAGGAGACTGCGAAGGCAACCGGGGCTATGTTCCATAAGGTCGACGTAAGTGATAAAAACACTTGAAAGTTGCATGCAACGTATTCTTTCCGAATGGAATGATATTGATATTATTATCAACAACGTCGGTATTAGTCAATTTTCGTCTATCACCGAAACGAGCGTAGAGGATTTCGACAAAATTCTTTCTATCAACCTACGCCCTGTATTTATCACCTCCCGCCTGCTTGCCATACATCGTAAAAGAGCAGCCCTCTCCCAACCCATACGGCCGAATTATAAATATCTGCTCTACACGTTATCTAATGAGTGAACCGGGAAGTGAAGGTTATGCAGCTTCGAAAGGTGGTATCTATTCTTTGACTCATGAATTGGCTTTATCGTTATCTGAATGGAATATCACAGTAAACTCGATTGCTCCGGATGGATACAGACTCATGATTATGACCAACTCCGGCCGGAAGATCATTCACAACATCCTTCGCGACGGGTAGGCAAACCGGAAGATATTGCCCGTATGTGTCTGTTTCTCTGCGAGGAAAACAATGATTTCATCAATGGAGAAAACATCACGATTGATGGGGGAATGACGAAAAAGATGATTTATATATCTTCGGACGCAACATAAACATCATTACGAATTCATGTTATATACTTCTGGATACAAAACAGATAAGGCTTTGTAAATAGCTGAATTTATTTCTATTTTTTCAGAGCCCTTTTCTAATTTTATCCCGGGTTCTTTTTGAGAAAGATAACTTCTCATACTCTGCCCATCTGTAAAATGATAAGCATCGAAAGCCATATCAATATATCCCAATATTGATTTAATGGATGTTGTAAAGTTGCACCACGTACTCCATTTATATATGATTTCCAATTAGGATTACTAGTGCAGAACAAATCATTGGTTTTAATGGCTTCTACCATACAAATTGCTCTAAGAGCAATACTATTCATTATCTCTTTCAAATCAATATCTAAACTCATATCATAGAACTTGTCTAAACAATAAAGTTTCATTTGTTTAGTACTTGTTATATTTCCACCTGCCATTCTTGGTGGGTATGATATCTATATCCTAATTCCCATAATGAAAAAAGAAAATCCAAATTACCCACTGTTCCGGCTTCTAATCCTATTTGCAATTTGGGATGTATCTCCGAGCTGTATAAAATATCAGAACATCAGTCCTTGCATATTCTTTTAATTGCTCAAGGATAATATGTGAATCTCAGAATTGAGACAAAGTAATGCCATCAAAAGTATCATGTGGAAGAGTATTCCATAATGACAAAACCTTTTCTTCAGCTGTTCTACCTTCTATATCGTTGCATCCCCATGCCGGACGCTGTTTTCTTATAGCATAACCTAAAGAACTAAAAGTGTCTGATAGTTCCGATTTCTTAAAAATAGAATCAGCCTGTTCTAAAGACTAACTGTTTTCCTTTTATACGAATATCAGGCACTTCCAACTGTGGATATAGTAACCTCAGAATCTCATATTGTTTTGATTTTCCCACTCTAATAGTGCATCTTTATCTATTGCATTGTATATTGCCTTGAATGAACTAATTTTATATATTTCCTCCCATTTTCCGCATTTTTTCAATGCAGCCTCACAAAATATCCAATAATCTCTATAATTAGTAATTGCGTTATTAGCAATACAAAGCCATACATTGGTTTTATATTCAAAATATACCGAAGTATTAGATAACAAAGACTCAATAGTATAAATTGACTTTATAAAAGAATCAACAGAATTAAATAATTCCGCTATCAAATCAGGACGTCCTTGTTCATATAAAGTAAAAGATAGCCTTGAGAGAGTGGCTAATTTTTTATATACTACATATTCACACTTGTCTCTTATAGTTTCTCTATCCTTACGAGTTATCTGACATCCGTGTTGTAAGAACAGAACTAAAAAGCTATGTGGGCTACTTTTTCTGCTATTTTTATTGAATAAGTCAAAGTGAAACACTATCTTTGTAACAGATATAATAATATCTATTATAATCATATTTGTTACTTATCAGATACAATGATATGTCTTTATTATACAACTTTGATATAGATACGCCCGAAGATATTCTGCAGTTACTTGCCTGCAATTTACAAAAGAGGCGATTGGAGAAAGGACTTTCAAGAGATGCTTTATCCAAGTTAAGTGGCGTTCCTTCTCCCACTATAGCTAAGTTTGAACAGAAGTTTTCTATTTCATTGAGCTCTTATGTGGCATTAACAAAAGCATTAGGATATTCCAAAGACGTAAAGGCACTTCTTGCAGAACCACTTTACAGTACAATGGAAGAATTGGACGTTATCAATAAAAATAAAAACAGGAAGCGAGGAAGAAATGAAATTAGTAAATAAGTTATCGGTACTTTATCGTGATCAAAAGATAGGAGAACTTACCATGACACACGATAACCGATGTTGCGCTTTCCAATACGATAAGAAATGGCTGATATCAGGCTTTTCTATCTCTCCATTAGACTTACCATTAGAATCTAGTTTATTCATCGCCAAACCAGAACCTTTCTGGGGAAATTTTGGAATATTTGAGGATAGTCTCCCTGATGGATATGGTCGTTATTTGTTGAATCGTTTACTCAAAAAACAAGGTATAAATGATGCTTTGCTTACACCTATTCAGCGATTAAGTATAGTGGGAATTTCGGGAATGGGAGCACTTAGTTACGTGCCGGAATCTTATATTGGAGAAGAAAAATCTCTACCTGACTTGGACAACTTACAACAAATGGCTCTGGAAGTACTTTCAGAAAAATCTGAAGAAGGCGAAGATATTTTATATTTCAATAGTGGTAATTCCGGTGGCTGCCGTCCTAAATGCTTGTGGCATGATCGTGAAGGTGCATGGTTAGTGAAATTCCGCCATACATATGATCCGAAAGATATAGGGAGAATGGAATATAAATATAATGAAGTAGCTCGTAAATGTGGAATAAATGTTCCTGATTACAAGTTATTAGATGGCAAATATTTTGCCAGCAAACGTTTTGATATAGAGAATGGAAAACGACTACATTGCTACTGCTGGTGCGTTACTCAATGAATCAATATCAAATCCAAAACTAGATTACAAGGTATTGTTACACTTAACAGGATATTTGACACAAGATTCACAACAAGTTGATGAAATGTTCCAACGCATGGTGTTTAATGTACTTACAGATAACAAAGACGACCATGTCAAAATTTCAGTTTTATTTGTCGTGAAGGAAAATGGTCATTAGCACCTGCTTATGATTTAACTCTCTGCAAAGAGGGGTATCACGGTGAACATGCTACTTCAGCAAATAACAAAGGAAATCCGGATATTGAAGATATGTTGGCGGTCGGTGAAAGTATCCGTATACCCCGAAGAAAAGGAATGGAGATCATCAACCACATGATTAATCATTGCCAAGAGATTCTTTCAACACGTTTCGAGTAACTTCCGCTCCTGTCTTCACAATCGAAGCTGCGTGATGGAACTCCAACATATCATACGTATCGCCGGAAATTTGAATTAAGATATCCGGCTGACAACGTTCTATCTGGTAACGAGTGATTTGTTGCATCATCATTCTCGAAGATTCTGTCAACAGATTATAAGGAGACATTTTCTTTTTCTTTCCGATTTCAATGGGTGCATTCACATCGACAGCTATCAGAATGTCTCCTTCAGTACGTTGCGCATGACTCAATGGAAGAGGATTCAGAATACCTCCATCAATCAATACCATACCGTCTTTTCTTAATGGGCGGAAAAGCATAGGGATAGAAATAGACGCACGAATAGCTTCATGTAAGCTCCCTCTGTCAAACCTGACTTCCTGATCGCGGACAATATCCGTAGCCATCGCTACATAAGGGACAGGCAGGTCTTCAATATTCATGTCGGAATAATTTGTTTCAGTTCTTTAATAAAACGGTCACCTTTCACTAATCCATCCCGGCTTAAGGTAAGATCCGCCAATTCCCACATCTTGCGTTTGTCCCAACTATACAGCCATTCTTTACATTCTTCCATTTTTCCTGAAGCATACATTGCTCCCACCATTGCTCCCATGGAACTTCCTGCAATGGAAGTAATCTCAAAGTTGTGACGAAGTAATTCTTCAATTACTCCTATATGTGCTATTCCACGTGCTCCACCCATGGAAAGGACTAATGCTACTTTTTGCTTATCCATATCATATACATTTCTGTTAGCCATCTACAAAATAACACATTTTCTGCGAAAAAGATGTTTAGTAATCGTGAAGAAATAAATTATAGCAGTGTTTTAGGGGAACTAAAGCATAGCTTTAGATATGATAAAGCTATACTTTGTCAGTTGCAAAGCATAGCTCTATTATATTCTTCTATTATCGGAGATTTTCCGGTTATGTAGGAGGTTAAGGGTTTACCCTCATTTATTTCTTTCCTTGAGCCTTCTTTTCTGCGTTTCGCTTATTCACGTAATCTTTGAACATCTGCCGCCAGTTGCGACCATGCTCATTGAAATACTGTTCGCATTTGGTTTTATAAATTTCGAAGATAGCAGAAATCTGCTTCATATTCTTGTAGTCAATAGCCTGTTCGCGAGCCAGTTTCAACTGTTCCAGAACAAAAGTCGTTTCCTCCTCCGTCATATTGGGCACGATGGCCTGATAACCTTTCAAGGTAAAAGCAACTTTACCTACCGTGTATTTATCCAGGATTTGTTCAATCTGTTCTTCCGTCAATACTCTGTGTAAATCTTTCATTAGCCTTTCATGCACTTCTTTCGGCATAGCAGAATCTGCAATCATTTCACGGTCGAGCTTGGAAAGCGGTTTGCCTGTCAGAGGATTGATACCCTCGGGGATTGTTGTATAAGGGTGCTCATTGTGCCAGTCACGCACTTTACGAAGATGATTATAAATGGCAGTTACTGCAAAACCTGCTTTTTTATCATCGTTCAACTCTAAAGAAGCTACCCAGTCGATGGCTTTCTTTTCGAGAGAAGCATCTGATTTTAAATTAGCAAAAGCCTTCTTGTCAAAATAAGCAGCTACCTTGTCAAAAGAACGGATGGCGCCTTCAGGAAGCAAAGCTCCTTTTTCACCAAAACTATACATAGCGGATTCCGGTTCAATGGTGACCTTGCTTTCATCCAACATCTTTTTATCCAATTTGAATACTTCTGCGAAGAAGTCATAAACAGCATTCCGCTTATTCGGGCCAAAGTCATGTTTCTCTTTGGGAAGATGTACATTCGTTACTTTATCTTTTGCCTGGTAGAATCCGTAAATTCGTTGCAGATAAGGAAATTCAAGAGTAGGAACACTGGCCGTCCAGTCGCCGCCATCCGATACGATCAGTTGTGGACGAGGAGCAAAAGTAGCGGCTAATTCCGCATTACAGGTTCCTCCTGCAGGTAGTTGAATAGGCATTCCGCTTTCGCAGGGACAACCACCGTCGAAGTGAGAAGCCAGGCTCACCACCGGAGCTGAAGCGGTGAAACGATCATCCTAATACGCTCAACAATACAGTATGGGTACCTCCACCCGAACCGCCATTCGTACCGATACGGCTGGTATCAATGTCCTTACGGGAAGCAAGCATGTAGTCAAGAATCAGTAAGCCGTTCATTGCCTGTATAGTGTGCGCCGCACTACTACGGTGTGCCGCACTGCCCACTTGAAAGCCGACTCTCCCCATCCGAACAAATCATAGTCTACACAAACAGCTCCCATACGTGCTAAAGTTCCCATACGTTGTTGTTGGTCTTCCCGATAACGTCCGCCACCAAAATGTCCGTTAGGGCAGATTATCAACGCATGTTTTCCTTTCGATTGGGGCGTATAGATAGAACCGCAAACGTATAACCCGGGAAGTGTTTCAAGCGCGAAATTCTGCACGGTATAGCCATCAAACTTACGTATCTTTGAAAGAATAGGTTTGGATTTGACACATTGAGCCAACAAAGAATCGATACCTAAACGCTGACGTACCTCTTTTTCAGAGAATCGGCACGAAGTTGAAAAGACTGTTGGCCTGTATAGAGTGTATTCAGATAAGCCAGCATCTTCTCTCCGTCTGCATCTGTACGACGTGGATACTCGTATGCTTTCAGCTTATACATATTTCCTTTCTGCTTAACAAATTTATAATCGAAAGGTGCCAATACATTCGTCAAGGATTCTTCCACGGAATAAGGACGAATACGGAAATCGGCATAAGGCAGCACTTTTCCCACCGTATCAATGTCATATTTCAAACGGACTCCGAAACGGTTCTGTATATCCGTCAGTACTTCATTCAAGGGACGGGCAAATTCTGTCTCGTATGTTTGCGTCTGGGCTTCGGCCGAAAGAGATGCGGCAAGAAGCATAGTAAAAAGGATTCGTTTCATTTATTTTAATTTATGTAAGTTGTTTTTCACCACAGATTAGATTTTCACAGATTTATTATTCTTATAATTTAGTCGAATTAAAATCTGTGTTAATCTGTAGTATCTGTTGTGTAATTACTTCACCATTGACGATTACGTCATCCATCGTGATACGTTCACAATTTTCGAAGATACATTTCTGTTTCCCTCCCTGAATATGAATATCACGCAAAACGATGTCAGATATCGGCGCTTCTTCCAAGCCCACTATTTTGATCGGAGTCTTTACGTTTGTCACAGTCATTCCGCTGATATGTACGTTACGGAATATCGGAGTGCGTTCACTCTTAGGTTCGGCAGGCATTTTACTGTATTTCAAATTCAATACGACAGCTTCCTGTTTAATGTTGCTCATTACGACGTTGCTGACACGAATATCTTCAACGACTCCTCCCCTTCCACGGGTTGACTTAATACGAATTCCACGATCTGTTCCGTCAAACACGCAATTGGAAATAGTAACTTTACGCACACTCCCACTCATCTCGCTGCCGATAACAACACCTCCATGACCGGAAAGCATGGTACAGTTGGTGATAGTGATATTCTCGCAAGGTACTCCCAAACGACGGGCCTGCGCATCTCTTCCCGACTTGATTGTGATGCAATCGTCTCCTACTGATATATGGCAGTCGCTGATATGTACGTTGCGGCAGGATTCCGGATTCACTCCGTCCGTATTTGGTGAGGGCGCATTATCTATGGTGATCCCCTTTATGGTTACATTGTCGCAAAACTCCGGATTGACCGTCCAGAAGGGAGAATTTATGATTTTCACTCCTTCAATCTTTACTTTCTTACAACGAACGGGCTGAATGAACGGAGGACGGAAAAAGCGACGTTGCAATGTATTTACATAATCCTTGTTCGTTTCAGCATAAATTGCTGTCGTATCATTTGCTGCATCCCACATTGGCTGATATTTATTCACATCACGCATGCCATTGTCTTTCAAATCAATCATGACACGAAAGAACTCCATCCACCATTTCTTTCCTTGTCCGTCCAAAGTTCCTTCTCCTTTGATCGTAATATTCTCGGCATCTACCGCATAAATCAAAGGCTGGAAACTTTTCATCATCACTCCTTCATGACGAACCTCGACAAAGGAAGATAGTCATCAAAGTTATCGGAAAAGAGCAAGGTAGCTCCGGCTTCCAACTCCAGTGTAATATTACTTTTCAGATGGATACTCCCCGTCAGGTAAGTTCCGGCAGGAAAGAAAAGAGTACCTCCGCCACCACGGTTCAGACGGTCAATCGTTGAATTGATTAGCTTTGTATTAAGAGTCTTGCCATTTGCTTTTGCACCGGCCTTCAGCATATCTACACGCTCGGCACGAAGAACTGTGGTTGCACAGAAGCAAAGAAAGACAAAAAGAGTTGTTCGTAAATTCATAATCGATATTATTAAAGTATATTTCATCGTTTCCTTCTAAAAAATCATGCTAATAGAATCTTTTTTTCTTCCCAATGTTTGAAGACAATCATTGAGATGTTTTTTTCAAACATGCTACATGATTAAAATAAAGATGCTGCATGATTTTTTATACGAATACATTGTTTTTTAATTCTACAAATATATACAAAAAGGTTCTTTTATTTTGCACAAACCAATTGATATGTTCCGCTCTGTATTTCTTTCGGTTCTTTTCCGCCCGGGAGATAAACAACAGCGGTAGTATTCACCGGAACAGACACGTTTAAAGTGAAAGTCCCATTCTCACAAGTCCAGTCCACATTAATGGTACCGTATAAAGTTTCATACGACGCTTTGACATATTTCAAATCTCCCACAGGTTGGGGAGCGATGATGAACTTCTGATAACCTTGTTTTGGAGTGGTAGAAGGACGAATACCGACCAGTGAATTAAAGAACCATTCATCAATCTGTCCCATCATAAAGTGATTCCAGGAAGAACCTTGACGGGGGTCCCATTGCTCGGTCAAAGTTGTAGCGCCGAATTTTAACTGGAAACCATATCCGGGAGCTTCTTCATGATTGAACATTTTATAAATAAGTTCATGTTCTCCATTACGCGCCAATGTCTGAATCAGATAACGGTTTCCCACATCACCGGTAGTCAAACGGTTGCCATGTGCTTCCACATCTTTTATCAGATTCGCGAATACTTTCTCATTCAAATCTGCATCCGGTCGGTAGTTACCTTGTTCATCTGCATCCTGCGTCATTTGGAGGAACAGCGGAAGCGCATTACTGCATTGGCTTCCTGTACCATATTGTGCCATATCTTTATGAAGAAAACATTTATTAAATGCAACCATTATATCCTGTGCCAACGAAGTATAATAACGAATGTCAAAGTCATTACCTACCATTTTCGCAGCTTGTACCAAATACATGACTGTCATGTAATAATGCGCAGTAGCTACCAAAGGAACGGGCGTATTCCGTGAGAATCCCGCACGAAAATCTCCGTAATCATACCAGTCTCCCAATCCGAAAGAAAGAACACCTTTATCTGCACGAGTCTTGAGATAATCCACGTAACGACGCATATTCGGATAATATTTCTTAATCAATGAATCGTCTCCATAAGTCTCATAGTACATAAAAGGGAAAATAACCAAAGAACCACCCCACTCCGGAGATTCGGCAAAAGCATCCATACCCGGACCTTCAAAAATCACGTATTCCGGAGCAGTTGTCGGCATGGCCCCGTTGGAATGTTGTGCATCTGCCATATTCTGCATAATCTGCGGAGCGTATGCTGTCAAATCATAGTTATACAACAAACCCGTACCATTCAGATGTACCTGTTCCAGCCACCCAAGTTTCTCACGATGCGGACAATCCGTAAACACAGACTGCATATTGCTGCGAACCGCTTTCTCGATCAATCGATGGGCAGCATTAAATATCCGGTTGGATGATTCGAAAGTGGAAACTTTCTTGGCTGAATTATATACGAAACAAGATTGAATATTCTTTAATACAGGCAATTTCTGCGGATTCTTCTGTCCTTTTAAGACAGCCCCCTCTACCTGAACATATCTAAAACCATAATAAGAGAAACGAGGGTGCCAGGTTTCATCGCCTTCCCCTTTCAGAGTGTATTCGTAATAGTGTTGACGCCCTGTCTGACGCTGATTGCAAGCACCTTCCTCTGTCAATGCTTCGGCTACAATCAAAGTCACTTTCTGACCACGTTTGCCACGTACTGTTATTTCCGGAAAGCCAGCCAGATTCTGTCCCATATCCAACACAAAAGCAGAAAGATCGACTGTTCTCTTAGTTGATACAGAAGCTGATGCAACTTGGTCCGCATTTAGTTTGGTTACCTTTTGAATATCATACCGTTCCATGATTTTCACCGGAGCCGCCATCTGTGGACGAAGTATTCCTTTAGGAGCTTCCTGTATGACTACCGGACGCCAATGACTGTCATCAAAGCCAATCTGATTCCATCCTTTCTGTTCACGACGCGCATCATAATCTTCTCCTCCATATATGCAATTGAAGGTTACCGGACTAAAATCATATTTCCAATTATTATCGGAATGAACCGTCGTACATGTTCCATCTTCGTAGTTAATAACCAGCTCAAATAAAAGTGTGGGAGGACCAAAGCTGATCTGTAAATTGCGATAACGCCCCCCCTGCACATTATAGAATCCATTCCCCAATAAGATTCCTACGACATTTTCACCACGCCGCAATTGTTCCGTCACATCGTATGTGTTATAGTAAACAGTTTTATCATAATCACTCCACAATGGAGCAAACTCACTGTTACCTACCTTTTTGCCATTCAAAGAAAATTCATAGAATCCCAGACCACAAACGTATGCCGTTGCCTCCACTATTTTCTTGCCCGGTTTACGGTTTGCACCCCCTTCTTTCGCATCTCCTACCTGGAATGTTCTTCTCAAACAAATACTTTTCTTTGCCAAAGTGTCCACTGCTTCCCAAGCAGCTTTCACTTCCGGTTTCTTCAGCTCTCCACCGTGGAACTTACGCCCTTCCGGTAAATGAGCATTTTGTCGGGTAATAGCTCCAATCCACTGCCCCGAAGATAATCTTTCGGGTACTGCCCGGAATTTCGCTTCACTGCTCCACTCGGAAGGTGTATCTGTTTCATCCCAAACACGAACGCGCCAACTATAATTAAATGAGTTATCAGGACGTATATCTGCCCCCTTTGTAGAAACTAACTGGCTCTGCGAAGAATAAACCTTCCCACTATTCCAAACGGAACGCCCTGTAAAAGCTTCCCGAATATCAATCTCATAGGCAGATTGTCGTGTCCCATTTTCCGGCGATTCCATCACCCAGCCCAAACGGGGTGAACCTTCGACCACTACCAGTCCCTCCTGCATCTCACAGGTAAGACGACTGATGGTTATATTCTTCGCCTGTACAAAACAAGACAAACAAATTAGCAATGAAAGAAGAATCTTTTTGAATTTCATTTTTCAAGTATCTTTTATTTGTTCGATAAATGAGAATTTATCGGTTAAATGGGAATTTTGCAGTTAGGCTGAAAGCCTTACAATTATATATTTATTGGGGTGCCCTGAAAGGGCTTAATTATATAGCGTAGGGCAACGCCCTACGAAAAAAACACACCAGCCACAAGCCCTGAAAGGGCGGAACCATATACAATTATGCCCTTTCAGGGCGCAAATTCAGATTGTCGCTTTTACGTAGGGCGTTGCCCTACGCTATATAATTAAACCCTTTCAGGGCACTCCGCAAAATTATCATTTAAGTGCATTTTCACAAACGATTTTTGTCAATGTATTCGCCTGCCCTACTTCCTTACCATCTACAAAAATGCGCAATCCTTTTCCGCAATGATAGCGATCACCATTCTTATCCCAAAGAATCGTCAGATTATGACCATGATATAATACATTATCCAGGCAGAACCAATCCCACTTGTCGGCAGGAATTAAGGGGTTCACTTCAATCGTATTATCCAAACGTGGACGAAGTCCGATCAATCCTGTAATTATCAGGTCGTTGAAAGTGGAATGATTATAATAACGGCTACGTTCCTGATCTCCTTTCAGCCAATAACCGGTCACCTCATCCAAATATTCACCAATATAGGGACGACCACGATGATACTGTGATTCCACATACAATTCCATCTGACGGAAATATACACTGTCAGACAATACAGTCTGCGGATAATTATTCATAAAGTTAGCCATTGCTGTCAATGTCTGTGCGGAAGCAAACGGCCAGATAGCACCGTCCCACTCACACTTGCCTACTCCACGTGTACGGAACTCCGGATGACGACGTTCTGCAGTTGTCAGTCCATAAGGAGCAGAGAAGCCTTTTTCATCCATAATTTCCTTCCAGGCAATTTCATACTTTTGGGTGGTATCCGGCAGGTTGAAATACCAGGGAATATATCCGATTGCTTCACGCACATTCGCAGAAGAGTCCGTACGCATCGTTTCAAAAAACTGATGACGTGTATTCCACAATTCATTTTCTACCAGATTTTTCAAAGTATCCGCTCTCATGCCATATTTCATAGCCATCCCCTCATCACCGGAAAGAATTCCTATACATGAAAGTGCTTTAGCATTGCCATACATATAGCTATTGATTGTCGGCCGGGCATATTTCTTCCTCCGTCCGCCACTGATTGATTCTTCCATACCATCCTGTACGTCACCCTGCCAATACAATCCGTTCTTCAAACGGTTTGTACGTTCCCAACGCTGATATTCGGTTTCCAGATCTTTCTTCATATCCAGCAGATAGTCCTTATCACCATCTACCATGTAACGAGCCAAAACAGCATCTGCATTCCATGAGCTGAACTTATCCATTTTCTTCATCGGACCGCCATCATTGCCACGATACCATGTATGAATAATCTGATCCAAATATTTCGGATCACGCAACCAACGGCTTTCATAAATGTGATGTCCAATTGCACAGGCAATCAAATTATATTTATCTGAATAAGAACGCTGAACGAGAAACTCGGTCATACCATAGCCAACAGGAGTCTCTTTGATATGCTTACGCAATGACCACCAACGATAATAATACATTTCTTCAAAGTTATGTTGCGGACACTCGAACAAAGGAATATTTTCCTCCATCCATTCCGAAGCCTTTGCATTGGGAATTGCCTGAACAACATTTTCGTCTTCCATGCCATTGAAACAATCTGCATAATGACTGAAGTCAGCATACTTTAAAAGAGCAGAAGACGCATCTTTATCTGCGGAAGATGTTTTCACATTGGCAATGCCATATTCAGCCAATGGATCTTGCGCACCTGCATCCGGCAGATCATAAGTCTGGTCGGCAGGAGTATCTACAGTCGGGAATGTACGAGGTATGCCAGTTCGGAATACGATTCGCTCCACAGCAGCCACGGGCGCATAGAACATACGCAGCCCTACTCTCTTGCCATCTACATATACTTGAATATTACGATCAACAGTAGAAAGGACTGCTTCTACATGATAAACCTTTCCTGCTTCATATTTCATCATATTTGCAAACCGGGAGCCGCCTTTCAATCGGAAAATGCCATCATCAGTAAGTTCCATACGAGAACAGGCTATTCCATTCTCATCCAGAAATTCAATCTGGAGTGTGCCTTTATTATTCTGGGCGGCTTTCAAATCAAATGATACTTTCAATTCTTTAGAAGCCGGAATTTTACGTTCCACTTTGGCATAATCAAACGGATCTTTATCCTGCAACTTCAACCATTGATCCTCCAAAGAAACAGGGGCCCAAACCGGAGAATAAATATTCCAGTCAGTCAGTTCCGCAATTGATTTATTTTTAGAGAAATCATCATCCGCATGTGCTGAAGCATTTATTTCCACCGGGACAGGAATACGGGAAATCCACATATCTTCCTTGTTCACACTGTAAGAAACCCACAAATCACCATCGGCAGGTACTCCATTACCTTCTTGAATACCACGCGGATATTGAGGACCGTATGATTTATAATTTCCTCCATAACGCATAGGAGTGATTTCACCATGCACCAAATTCAATGTTGTATATTCCAATCCATCTTTACTCAAAGATATAGCCAGCGGCCAACGAAATTCCGACGGATTATATACAGTAGCGTATGTACCATCACTTAAACGCTGTCCCCAAATTTTCGCGTTGCTATTGACGAAACCTTTTGCACGAAGCACAGGCTCTGCCCAAGTATGTCCGCCATCCTCACTGATAGAGGTAAGCGCATGTTTCCAAAGACTGGCAATACGTCCATCCGGCAATGTATAACAATTGAATGCTTTGTATCCTTTCTTCAGCGGGAGAATAGGATCTTCACGGTCGGCTTCTTCCACCCACTGCATCATATACAGCGGATTGTCAAGAATTTCCTGGCAAGCCTTCACAAACTCCCGATCCTTGCTTTTCTTAAAATACGGATAATCAGTATTCTTTTCATTAAATCCATGATTATAATAAATGAAATAGATCGGTCCGTAAGAACCGTCTTTCTTTATTTCACGAACCACCCGGCCAATACCGTTTCCATCATTGGGATCATCTTTTTTATCCAAAGCAACTCCATAATTTCCCATTGTAATCAGCTTGCCGGATTTAGAAACATAGAATCCGACACGCTGGTGCATAATGGCAATCAGATCTTTGGCCTGCACACCCGGACGAGACTCTTTGGTGTATCCATCGGGAACTTGATAAGGAGGAAACACAATTTCCGGATTTGTCCAGCGATATCCATCCTTCGATGTCATCAGAAAAGTCTGTGAAGGCGGTACGTGTTCGTCAGAAGGATCTGCCAGGTATTGATAGAAAAACTGTCCATTCCAATAAGCCAGCATCGGCTGATGATTATACGTCCATCCATTGCCGTTCGAAGCATCGGGATGTTCACGATTTGCACGTACCAACTGAATGTTATGTACTCCGACTACCGGAGACAGTTGTCCGTCGTGACAAGCAGGGTTCGATAATTCTTTTCCTGTATAATGAATTCTATCTTGTGCAAAGGCTGTAGTAGTCAACCAACCGGCAGCCAGTACAAAAAGAATTTTAGCAGAGTTGTTCATGATTTATTCTGATTTAAAATTGTTTCCGGGTTTATTTCTTTTCTTCCAGCAATGTTTTTACGACTGATTCCGGAGCCGTAAATATGGTTCCATGCTTATGCCCTACAGGGATGCTTACCTCTTCTGTTACATCTGTAAAGTTCCGGAAATCCTTCGTACGCATAGCGCCATATATTTTTTTCTTATATACATCAAAATAGATTAGATAATCGTCTCCCACTTTCTCTACAGACGGTCCTTCTACAAAGGATTCAGTGAAAGGTTGGGATGCGGGCGAATAAGGACCGGTCATAGAATCGGAAAAAGCGATTTTCAGATTACGTTCCGGTCGGGTGTTATCCTTGAGTACCATTACATAGTCATTCTTTGCCCGTTTCACGATAACGGCATCAATGGTACTGAATCCCGGATCATACAAAAGTTTTGCTTTCGAGACGGTTTTAAAATCTTTTGTAGTGATATAGTATAAACGATGATTATTATTCTCTTCTTCTATCCCCTTTTCGAAACGCCCGGGAACACAGGAAGCCCATACGACCATAAACTGATCGTTCTCGTCGTCATAGAAAATTTCCGGAGCCCATACATTAATAGTAGTCGGTTCGTCTGCCATTACAGGAATCATCTGTTGTTCCGACCAATGGATCAGATCTTTGGAATGTGCGTAGCCAAATCCTAAATCACCTTTCCAACTTGTAGTCCAGACCAAATGGTAGGTTCCATCCGGAGTACGTACCATCGAGGGATCCCGCATGAGCTGGTGCTGTCCCAGTTCCGGCTTTAGCCAAACTCCCGGAATACTGTCCCAATGCATTCCGTCCTCACTATATAAGTATCTCAACCCCTCATCAGCCGGTTCATGAAACGAAGTGAACATGTAGTAGTCTTTGTTCCCCCCACAAGAAGCCAGAAACAGAAGACTTATTGCGGCTAATGTATTTCTTAACTTTTTCATTTCTATATTCTATATTTGTATCTTTTATACAGAGGAGACGATAGAAAGCGTCATTTGTACTCAAATATACTAGAAGAATCAGTAGATTCAAAATTTATATACGATAAAAGGGCGACCCTCCGAGCCACCCTTTCCACCATCAAACAAACTAACCATTTACAATGGGAAAGAATTTCACTTCTTTTTATAGTATCTTATTTTTTAATTATATAGAACCTCCACGGGCTTTTATACGTTTATACCATTCCTCTCGTTCTTTCTTCAGATCATATCCACGTTTAGCCAGATAGTTGTTGATACGTCCTTTGTATTTTCCGAAAGCAGCGTGTTTCTTATTCGAATTTTCTGCATCCAACGCAAATTCACGTGCCTCTATCAACCAAGCATAGATTTGAGCTTTTTCTTCTTCTTTCAAAGTAGGAATCATGTCCAGATGTGAGTCATAAGTCACTTTTACTACTCCATAAGTCATGCCATCTTTAACAGTTTCCATTTGCTTTTCATCAAGAAAGAGAGATAAATTGGCAGGAAAAGCGAAATGTGAACGATATAGCGCCGCATCTTTTTCATTTTCCGCAGCTTTCAAAGCTTCATTTTTAGCCTCACCAGTCAACCCGGATTCTTTTACTTTCTTGACTTTCGCATCCCGTACCTCATAAATATCATTTAATTCGAAGTAACGATTGGCTATGACATTGCGAACATCTTCGGCTATTTTCGCATCTGTAAGTCCGAGTTTATCAACGATCTTTTGTGATCGGCCGACAATAGACTTTACATATTCAGGATCACGGTTCTCTTTATTTAAGTCGACTGCTTGCGCAGACATCCAACCGGAAATAAAAAGCAATGATAGTATCAGTATCTTTTTCATAATTACATTAATTTTCCTTTTTCAGCCAATGTATCGTAGTTGTTCTTCATATCTCTCCAATCTACTTTATGCTTTGTGCTGATACCGTTGATATATTTTTCAATATTCGTATATCCGTCACCAGTACAGTCTTTATTGGCATCACTCGGATCGTTCGGATTTAATCCGTTAGCAATTTCCCATTCGTCCGGCATACCATCTTTGTCTGTATCAACATAAGGAGTACCTTTGTATTCAGGATAACCACCCATCTGGCGAACATCAGTAATAATACCCTGCTTATAAGAATCTTTCGGCAAACGACGATACTTGAACTGTCCGTCTTCCCCCATTGACTTAGGAGACAAACCTGTCAAGTCACCATAAGCGTCTTTAGGAAGTTTCTTTTCATAATAAGGAATACCTGTTCTTACTTCTTCAATCACGCGTTCGTCAACAATATCACGACAAGGAATATTCGCACCTACATGTTTCAATACATAGTCATAAGCATCTTTAGCTCCCATGATATTGATATACGGCATTTCGAACGGCTGGTAGCTACGCATGTATTCAGTATATCCGTCAGTGTTTGGTTGAGTTTCAATCTGAATACCGCCATTCCAGTTATCTTTAGTTATTTCAGGATAGCCTTCCATTATATTTCCGTCGGCATATACTCGCCCATATTCTTTATGATCCAGCTTACTACGTCCTGCTTCCGGTTTCAAGATACGATGTCCTACATTGGAATCCTTAGGAGTAGCAGGTCCCGGTTTGTAGTAGTTGTTAATCATATTGAACATCGCGGTATAATCACCACCATCGGAAGAACGGTGCACCCAATTGAATACTACATTATTAACGAAATTGAATATACCATTCCAGCCGATAGAAGGATTACGTCCGGAGTTACTAGCCCAAAGGTTACGGGCAAATGCACAGTTCTCACCACCTAACGTGCTACCAAACGCATGATTGTATGTATCCAACGCTTTTGCCGAGATAGTATTTTGAATAGTTACGTTTACAGTAGGAAGTTTCAAGTCTTTGCTTTCATATTGTCCTTCACTCGGGTCGTACATGTGGCGATAGAAAGAAATGTTTTCATCCAATCCCCACGTACAGGAGCAGTGGTCGATCATTATATTACCAACAGGGTTACCTCCGAAAGAGTCATCACGATGCCATACTTTCGTTTCTCCACGACGGAAACGCATGTGACGTACCACCACATCATGTGTATCTACCCAAAATGATTCTCCAGCAATACAAACACCGTCTCCCGGAGCTGTTTGTCCGGCAATAGTTACGTAAGGAGCACGGACGATAATCGGAGATTCCAGACGGATGATACCAGCAACATTAAAAACGATAATACGTGCACCACCAGTTTCACATGCTTCACGGAAAGAACCCGGTCCACGATCATTCAGATTTGTGACAGTTATCACTTTACCTCCACGACCACCGAAACTGTACATACCACCACCTTCAGCACCTGGGAATGAAGGGATATCAGCCTGTGGCAAATCGTACGGACGACCAGCCCAAGGAATATATGGACGTCCTTCTCTAGCTTCTTTTTGTACTATCGGCAACGCTTTTGCCCATGCTTCATCAGAGCGTTTCCGCTCTTCAGTCATCATTTTTGTATAGTTTTCTTTGGCTTCGCCAGATATTTGTGGGTATTGCGCCCATGCAACGGTCGGAGTCAACATTGTTGCAGCAAAAACTGCTAAAAGTACCTGTTTCTTCTTCATTTTTATTTGGTTTTGTGAAGTTGTTAATTCAAAAATACAATAATAAGACGAAAGAAGAAAAGATTTGTAATCAGTAAACATATACTTTTTAATATCCGCATCATATGCTAGCTTCTACACCTATAGAGGAATAGAAATATATACTATACAAAAAATAGTGAGTGTACCGGAAAGTATAATAAACTTCCGACACACCCACTTAATTTACTGTTTCAAATATTTTCGTTATTCTGCCAATGGATCAAATGTTCCATTTGCACCACCATTGTTGTAATCTCCCCAACCAATTGTTTGCTGTACTGCCGAATTTGCGCCTTGAGCACCTTGGTTCAAACCAAGAAAATAATATCTAGGGTAGAAAGTTATTTTATATTCACCTTTATTGGAATCATAAGAATCACCTTTCTTTTTCTTACGAATCAAATATGTATCATAAAACTCTTTCAATGTTTCCTGCGATGTAGAAATATCCTCGTTCAGATCTAAAGCTTTCGGACGTTTTATGTCCTTCAATGGATCTGGATTCTTACTTGCATCTCCCACCGGCCATGAATTACCTCCCAAGCCATTATTATAATCGTTTCTTACACGATATTCGATATTGTCACGTCGTTGTCCGTTAAGTGGAACAACCCCCAACCAATTGCATGTATTCCCATTCCAACCAGTCAGTTTCCATGAAGCAGGCAAATCATCTGTGTAAAGTCCTCCGCCCATTCCGTCACCATCATACAACAACCAACGACGGCAATCGTCAAAACGCTTTCCTTCATAAGCCAGTTCAATCTGACGTTCGTATAATATGGCAGACATACATGCAGCAGGATCACTCTCAAGATTGGCCTGCAAACCACAATCACCTGTATATCCAACACGCTGGCGAATCAACTTTAACCGGTCTACCGCTTCTTTCAGCAAAGCATTGTCTCCACCTTTCGCATATGCCAATCCGCATGCCGCTTCCGCATAGTTGAGCAATACTTCCGCATAGCGGATTTCAATATACGGGTTTGCATTATATGTAAATCCATTCTCTTGTGAATACTGATATCTCGGATTTGAACTTACTTGAAGATCATCCGAACGTTTGCGTATATAAAGTCCTTTTACATTATCCAGCAGATTATCTGCTCCATAAGTATTTCCACTTTCAATGTCATCCCTGTCTTTTTCTGAGGTATACCATACATAATTCCACAACTCATAAGACGAACCATCATACGGATTGTTGTTCTTATCATTTCTCGGATCGCCCTTAAAATGCCAATGTACACCGGGGAAGGCGAAAGTGCGGTAAAAACGGGGATCACGATTCATAAAAACAGGGGTACATGTCGGAGACTCCGGATTAGTATCGTATGTATATTCAGAGGTTTCCAGTTTTGTATAACTTCCGTAAGTTGCAGGACGTTTGCCATCAGCCATCGGAAACAAATCCACCATCATTCCTGATGGATTCTTCCCACCGTTTCCTAAAGTATTTTTCGGACGAATACCACGTTCCCAAGGATTGTTCTTGCTATAATCCGCGGCACTCGTTGAAGCTGTCGTATTATAAAGAGTTATCATAACTGCTTCCTTGTTACCTTCTACTTCTGAGAAAAGTTTTGCCCATCCGGCTGCATTATTTCCCGGAGCTTCAAAATTCTGCAACCCGTTTCCACATTTTTCCAACACTGCTATAGACGCTTTAATATCATCATAAGCCTGCTGCCAGCGGTTCACATCATTAGAACGATTGAAAAGCGGACTGGCATAAAGCAGACGGACACGCCCGAGCAAGGCTTCAGCCGTACCGGAAGTCACACGTCCCAGGTCCTTACCGGTCCATCCTCCGTTCTGCGTGAAAGGAGCCAACAGTTCGGATGACTTTTTCAAATCATTACATATAAAATCAATACACGCTTTTGTAGTAGAACGAGGAGTTACTGATTCCGCTGTCACTTCCTGTACTTTATCCACAATAGGAACACCACCATACCATTTGAGCAGATTATAATAACGCCATGCACGCAGGAAATACAATTGCCCTAATAATTCATTTTTCTGTTCTTGTGATAATGTACTTCCTTCAATTCCTTCTATCGCATCATTACAGTTTCGAATAATACCATAAGTCATTGTCTGAATATTACCGCTTGAACCATGAAAATAATCCGGTACAGGATTATTACCCGTTTGATAAGTCAATGGCGTACGAGGATCAACGAAAGCCCCAAAACCACTGTATTCTTCCGTCGACTGAGACTGCGCATCCGAGTCACCCGTACTGTTGTATTGGAAGCTGGGTGCTCCTTTCACATCCGGCATTATAAACTTATAAATATCATTCACACGAGCCAAAGCCCCGCTATAGTTGTTATAGGCATCCTGCGGACTGGCATAATCATAATTTTTCTTATCTTGCAGAAACTCATCACTACACGATTCAAGAAAGGATGTTGCCATGAGAGCAACACTTGCTATCAATATATGTTTTCTTTTCATTGTTTTTTCTTTTAGAATGTTACATTCACACCAATCGTAAACTTACGTAATGTAGGATATGTACCGTAAGAAATCATCGGATCCATGAAATTGTCCGGATAAGGATTGTTGAAACTCAACAGATTTTGTCCTGTCACATTAAAACGGCAACTCTCAATACCTATCATTTTGGTGTACTTAGATGGAATTTTATAGGCCAACGTCAAACGGTTCAGTCGGATACGCGTACCGCTAACTCTCCAAAAAGTAGATTCCGCACTATTTACGGAAGCATATTGTAGATTAGGATACTTAGCATCATGATTGGCTTTTACTACCACATTTCCTGCAGCGTCCAACACATCTTGATAAACATACATATTGTCTACATTCCAGAATGAAGGCATATTAGCATATTCCAAATCGCGATAACCGCCGGCAGCATCTCCTTTATTTCCTAACTTAATCGCATTTGTCGGCACAAAGCTATATCCTCCCCAACTTGCATTCAATTGCGCACTAATAGAGAACCCTTTATATTCAGCACTCAAATTGGTAGTGAATCCATACGGATTACTGCGGTTTGCCATTCTTACTTGATCGTTTTCTTTGTCTACCACTCCGTCAGGTCCTGCATACGTCCCGTCAGGTTGCAATTCCCCGCGCACGTCTTTATAAATCAACATACCCGGTCTAACCTGATCTTTGGTCATATCCATATATTTAGTAATGTTATATTTAGCAAAATATTCATCAATATCCTGATAACTGCGGAACATGCCGATGCATTGCAATCCCCATGTGCCGATATCCGAACGTTCTCCCTTATGTAAACTCTTAAATGTCATCGGACTATCCCAATCAGTTACCAGCACTTTATTATCAGTATAACCTGTGTTTACTTGTACTTTATATTTAAAATCTTTTCCAATCTTATCTCTCCATGTCACTGAAAGTTCTACTCCATAAGCATCCATCTCTCCATAATTCACATAGGCAGATTGTGTTCCAACCGTACCGGGTATAGAAGATTTATATGGAAGTAACATTTCACGATTCCAGTCATAGTAACCGTCGATAGCAAAAACAAGACGATTATTCAAGACATTAAAATCCAATCCAAAATTAGCTTTGTAAGATTTATCCCAGTGTGCATTGCGATTAACGGCAGATATATTTTTGTTAATCGTAATATGGCTACCTGCATTCAGATCTGTACCTGTGCCAAAGATAAAACCTTTATCTTTATCCATCGCATAATTTTGTGCCCACTGCCATGGAAGCGTATTGTCGCGACCAGTCAAACCGAAAGAAGCTCTTAGTTTCAAATAATCTATCCCTTTTACATTGTTCTTAAACCAGTCTTCTTGAGAAATCACCCAACCAGCAGAAACTGACGGGAAGAAGCCCCAATAGTTTTCCGGCGCAAATTTGGTAGAAGCATCCGAACGAAGCAAAAACTCTAACAAATACTTATCTGCATATGCATAATTAATGCGACCAATATAAGATAATGTACCAGATTCGGAACGAGAGAATGAAGTATTACCTTTACCTTCCGCACTCATCGTATTGGATTGACCATTAGTGAATTCATAAGGATAAGTGATACTACCCTCAACATACTCACTTTCAGCTTCCGAACGTTCGATAGAGAACAATCCCCCCAAAGTATGATCGCCAAAAGTTCTATTGTAAGTTACCGTAAAGTTCATCTGATAGTTATCCGTACGATTCATGTTTCTGCTCAAGAAAGAAGTATCACCGTTCACAACAGGTTTACCATTATTGGCATACAGGAAATTATCAGCAGTAAGCAAAAAGTCATAAGCATCCTCTTGTCCTGGTATCGGTGTGTACAAATGCTTTCCGCTACCGGCACGGTCAGCCATATAATAAAGATCATAAGAAGAACCGTATTGGTTTATTTTAGCGGAATTGATACTTTTTGAATAAGTAAATCTCACTTTCAGTCCCTTCAACCACTTGCTCCATCCAAAATCATATTCCAAATTAGCATTGATATTCATATTGGAAGTCATATTCCTACTATAATCTCCATTATTTTGAATCGCTGAAAAGTTATACTTCTGCACATTGCTCACTTGTGAATTGCTAATACCAAAAGCTGCAATCGGCAAACCATTGATTTCTTCCGGAATATAATATGGATGCGTCAACAATGTATTGTAATCTTCGGTTTTAGAACCTCCCACTTTATTCAAAGGAGTATTTTTCTTTCCATAATCACCGGATACTTGCACACCTGCATTCAGCCACTTACTCACTTTTACATTTACACCTGCACGGTAAGTCCATCTGTCATAATCCAAGTTGCCTAAATTTCCATCCTGATTGAAATAAGAGATACCGGCAAAATAATTTGCTTTTTCCGTTGCACCACTTAAATTCACACTATGCTGTTGTGTCAATGCAGATTTCCAATATTTATCCAACAAGTCATAATTCAGCCCCTTCATTGCATTCAATTCGTCTGCTTGAAACAAATCTTCCAGCAAATTAATAGAAGTATCCGTCGGGTCTGCTGCCCGTACTGCATTCCACAATCTACCATATTCATAAGCATTCAGCATCTTAGGACGAGACACTTCGTCTGCAATACCGAAAGTTCCGCTATAGGAAATTTGTGGTGTACCAAGCTTACCTTTTTTGGTTGTAACCAAAATAACACCATTTGCAGCACGTGCTCCATATACAGCAGCAGCGGCATCTTTCAACACAGAGATGCCTTCAATCATAGAAGGATCTAAGTTATTAAAAGCTGTAGCTCCCAGATTTTCAATAGAAGAGCCAACCTTAACTTCCGTTGGATATATATATATCCATCAATCACATACAAAGGCTCTAAATTATTATTACCCATACTTGCTAATACATCATTCTGACGAATCGTAATTCGAGCATTTTCCCCTGGACGAGAGTTACCTCCACTAACGGAAACCCCATTTACAAGACCACTTAACGTATTAGCCAAGCTACCACTCGAGATATCTTGTATATCATCCATCGGAACAGTAGCAATGGCACCGGTCAGATGCGCCTTCTTTTGTGTTCCGTAACCAACAACTACCACTTCGTCCAACTGCTGTGTATCCTCTTTCAATACTACTTTAGTCAACTTAAAATCTGAGATTCTTTGCGAAATATATCCGATATATGATATTTCCACCAATTTGCCAGCAGGAACATTTATTACAAATTTTCCATTCAAATCTGTAATAGTTCCAATAGTAGTATCTACCACTTTTACAGCAGCACCGATTATAGGTTCTCCGGTTTCGTCTACCACAACTCCTTTAAAGGATTTGGTATTCTGTGCCAATGTCGGCAATAGCATCATAAACGAAAGAAGTATACCTAAACATAGTTTAAATGTATTCTTATGTATCATCTCTATTGTATTAATGTTTCTTTACTTAATTTATTTTAACCAACGCGGGTCACCGCTGCCATGACTGATAACTTCTGAGTGTCTCACTGTAAAATCTCCGTTAGCAGGATCTTTAAAACCGGGATCTACGCCATAAGCTGAAGTACTTTTATCACCATAATTACCATTAGCTTCTTTTTCAAGACCACTTCCACCTTTATACCAATAGCAATTATTGTCACATGTTTTGGCATTATCAGTACGTCCTCCGACAATTCTACGGTTAAATTCACCTTTACAAGAATCGTAGAATATATTCTTACTCAAATTCACAGTATTCTTCTGTCTATTCCAGACATTAGAGTTAAACGCCTCCTGGTCGCAAGATATATTATAAAAAGTATTACTCGTAAAATTCATTGAGCAATCAGCCCAACCGACATCAGCACCTTTTCCTCCAGCAACACGCATAAAACGTCCATTACTAGCTTCTGAAAGATTATATAGAGTCGAACTACTAAGTTCAAAGTCTTTTACAAAAGAATTATTGCTATTAAAATTAAAAATTTCAGCATCTTGATAAAATTTAATGAGACAATCTCTAACTATAAAATTCTGAATAGCATATTTCTTACCATTTATATTAACAAGATAATGACGTACATTTCGAATCTCACACGATTGAATAATCATCGGATTCGTAACTATCCCATAACTATTCATACCTTTTATTTCTTCCGGCACATCTCCAAACTTCACAAAAGAACCTTTTGACACCACATCACAATCGAAATCTATAAATTTCAATGCCATACCACCTCCACTCGAAACGATAGCACCAGAGCCTGTGAATGTCACTTTCGCATGATTCACTTTATTTCCACGCAATTGAACGTTGTTAACTCCCAAGTTTAGATCACCGGAAATAGTATATGAGCCACCAGCTTCTAACTCGTACGCAACTTCTACATCTTTTCCGGAAGTAATGGGATTATTCTCAAAATAAGTATTTAAATCTGTTCCAGCCGGAATAGTCGTAGCTGGAACTAATGTTGACCAAGTTACCTCAGACACAGAAGCGGCATCCTTATTATTATATTTATCATTGCCTAATGTCTTAATTTCTACCTTATAGTTAGTATCATCCAAATATGTACAAGCAACCGAACAACCATCTATAATAGAGTCTTTCACTACCGCTACAGGATTTGTAGGGTCATCTACAATATACATAGAAAACAAATAACCACCAGCACCCATTATCACCGGCCATTCAACTTTCACACTAGGCTTTCCTGCAAGTTTTTCAAAAGACACTTTGGAAGCGTCCGGTGACTCCAACTGGGTATTCGTCACACCTCCAGAAAAGGTTTCTTCATCAAAACCATCTCCTGCACAAGAGCCAACTGAAAGAATCATCGATAAGCAAACCGCACTTACGACAATTGGTTTCTCAAACTTTAATTTACCCTTCATAGATTAAATTTTTAATAAACAAAAATAATATATTATATATCTAAATCCTAAAATGTACTTCATTAGGAAAGACGTATGACTACAAAATATGTAATCACTTAAATAAAAAAACGTTCTTAATTTTTTCGTTTGGTTTATCTTAGAAAAAATATTCGATCATATATTCCACCATAGTCAATCATAGGTTGAGGAGTAATTAATCATGGATTTTGATACAAACCACCACTTGATTATGACTCTCGAAAATTACTGTTGAAACACTTCTTTCAAATACTTAATATTCGTACCATAATTCTTTTTCACGTTCCGCACGTCATTCTTGTCACGCGAACGTTCTACCACCAGCCATCCACTCCATCCCATCTTATCCAGTGTCTTTTTCACCTTATTCATATCCAATCGTTCATTATAAGGTAAAGTCACTCCATCTGTGTCCGTACAGTGAATCTGGCAAATCCTCTTTTTCCCCAGAATCTTCAACTCCTTGCACAAATCCCTTCCATTCTCCAATGCATTTTGAAATTTAAAATAGATCTTGATTCCGGGAGAATTAATTTCTTTCAGTAGTTTCACATCTCCTTTTGCATCCAGTTGAGTTTCAATACCAATCACCACTCCTTCAGAAGCTGCCATATCTCCTACCTCCTTCAAGCGTTTTACAACTTCTGTCCGTAGTGCCGGAATCTTTTCCCATCCGGCTTTGATTCCTCCCAAAGGAAGAAAGGCTACTTTGGCATTCATCACTTTCATGGCATGAAGGCAATCCTGAACTAAATCTTTATAATTAACCCGCTCCAGAAAAGACTGTCCATAGAAACCGGACATAGCAATAGAAGAAACTTCTAATTGATATTTTTGAGCAGTTTCACGAAATAACTGCTGGAAATGGGGCTCGCGCAATTTATTATCAAACATTTCCCTCTTGCCAAGACCACCCATATCCAATTCTACACCGTCACCATTCAATTCATGTACCAATTGGAATGAACCGATTTTCTGACGTTTCAGAATCATCCAGTCACATACGGCTATTTTATAACGTTGTTCCTTTTGCTGCGATCCGGCAATTGCCAATAGAGGAAAACACTCTGCAAGTATCAATATCCAAAGGATATGTTTAAATAAATTTCTTCTCATTTTTTATTTTATTGCATACGATTTACATAGTAGACGTACGGAATAGATTTTTGTAATCACCTATAAAACAGAGAATAACTAAAAATACTACGGAGTATAATTTAATAAAAGTAAGATAGTGACGGTATCCAAGACAAATAGTGACGCTATCTTGGTCCGATACCGTCACTATCCCAAGCATATACCGTCACTATTTCCGATGAAGTAATAACAGAAATAAATGTAAAAAAATAGGCTGCCGAACTATAAGAAGTCCGACAGCCCTGTCAACCCAAAAACGATACCTATGAAACACTGTGTGTTATTTCAAATCAAACTTTAAATATTTGCCGTGAACAAGTTCATCATGTGTGATATGATATTTATTGAACTTCTTGCCATTCAATAGTACCTTATCAATATATAAAGCTCCTGGTTGAGTCCGATTGGTTTCAATCACCAGTTCGTTCTCTTTATACCATTTCGGATCTAACCGGATCGTTACCTTATTAAAGACCGGAGTCGTCAATGTATATTCGGGCAGTCCGGGACAATCCGGATAAAAACCGATCATATTGAAAATAGCCCAGGAAGACATCGTTCCCGTATCATCGTTTCCTGGAATACCATCAGGTTTGGAAGTAAAGTACTTGTCTATTAAACGTTGCGTCTCTTTCTGTGTGCGCCATTCTTCACCTTTAAAATATGAGAATAAATGGGCATAAGCAATATCCGGTTCATTTGCCGGGTCATAAAGCCCTTCGTCAAAAACCATTTGTAGCTTATCAATAAAAGGTTTCTTCCCACCCATTAGTTTTGCCAAGCCATATACATCATGTGGCACATAGAATGTATAATTCCAGGAATTACCTTCATGGAAACCGGGATTCGGTTCAAAGTTTTCTCCTTGTCTCGGATTAAACGGACTGTAAAAAGTTCCATCCGGAAGAATCGGACGGAAAGTACCAAATTCTTTGCTATAATAATGTTTGTATCCCAGAGAACGCTTGTAGAATATCTCTGCATCTTTCTTTTTACCCAAAGCCTCTGCAAAGCGAGATAACGCAAAATCAGCAATATAATATTCCAATGCATGAGATACGGAATTGTCATACTGTTCGCGAAGAGGCACATATCCCTTGGACATATAATCATCATTATCAGGACGCATCAAGTTTTCCGCTCCGGGTAATGTAGCAGATTTATACATTGCTTCATAAGCCAAATCAACATCAAAATCACGCAAACCTTTCATCCAGGTATCTACAATTACCGGAATACTCGGATCACCTTCCATTGTCAATGTTTCCCTGCCATATAATTCCCATTTAGGCAACCATCCATGTTCGCGATACATATCGAGCATTGTACGTACCATTTCCATCTGACGTTCCGGATAAACCAAAGTCAACAATTGATGAACATTGCGGTAAGTATCCCAAAGAGAAAAGACAGTATAGCGATCTCCTTTTGTTGTCAAAATCTTATCACTTTCCATTGCCGGATATTCTCCGTTTACATCCTGCAAAATATTAGGATGAATCAGCAAATGGTAAAGTGCTGTGTAAAATACAGTTTTTTGAGCATCCGTACCACCTTCTACAGTTATACGTGATAAGTCATCATTCCATTTGGAGCGTGCTTCAGCATGAATCTGCTCGAAATTCTTTCTAGCCTGTTCACGATCCAGATTCAACCGGGCATTTTCTATACTTACAAAAGAAACTCCCATTTGTACTTCTACCTGCTCACCTTCTTCTGTGTCGAAGGAGAAATAAGTACCGATGTCATCTCCTGCTATTTCTTTTCCGTAGCGAGTATAAAGTTTATACTTTCCCTGGTCCGGATCCCATTCAGCCTCAACACCCGTCATCGCACGTTGTTTCTTCCAATACCCTGTTGCAGAAGGGTTCTTTTTAACCCGTAATACAAAGTAAATAGGAAACACAGCTTGAGGGTTATAACAGAATGTACCAAGTAGTTTGACTCCTTCCACTTCGCTATCGCTTACACGACGAAGCATAGCGCCACTCTCATTCGTTAACCCCTCACCCAAATTCAGCAGGATGTGGCTTTTCCCTTTTGGGAAAGTAAACCGGGCAATACCGCTACGCGGAGTAGCCGAAACTTCTGTTTTTACATTATATTTAGTCAGATAATTAGAATAATAGCCCGGTGAGGCCTGTTCATCCTTATACTTACTACCATATTCTTTATAATCCACATTCAGTTCTCCGGTAGTAGGCATCAATAATAAAGAACCTAATTCCGGACAACCGACTCCACTCAAATTCACATGAGCATATCCGGTAAAGAAACAATTTGTATATTCATAAGGCGTAGACCACCATCGGGCATCTTTATCGTATGTGTTTTCGGAAGATCCCATCACATTGAAAGGAACCACAGACATCATACCATTGGGGCAAATCGCTCCCGGATTGGTCGTTCCGAAATTTGTAGTTCCGATAAAAGGATCCACATAATCTATCAAAAGACTTTTATCCGTATTTTTAAGGGGAGGGCTCCCCCCTTCCCCCGCATAGGCGGAAAGAAGGGAAAAAGCAAGTGTGTAAGTTAATATAATACGTTTCATATCTTTATTAAATGATACTCGTTCGTTTCGTAAAATCGATAATCTCTTTTATATATCCGAAGGCCATACCTACCACAGTATCTGCCGCACCATAATAAACAGCAACACGTTCACCATCTTGCAAAGCAGCACAGGGGAATACGACATTAGGAACGTCACCTTGAAGTTCGTAAGGAGCAGCCGGACCAAGCAGATATTCACGTGTACGGTAAAGAACTTTTTCCGGATGATCTTTATCCAATATGGCAGCTCCCATAGCGTAACGGAAACCATTACAAGTAGTGATTACACCGTGATAGAACAGCAACCAGCCTTCATCTGTAAGGAAAGGAACTGAACCTGCACCAATCTTTGTACACTGCCAAGCGCTTTCCGGGAAAGGAGTCACTTTCATTACACAGCGGTGTTCACCCCAATATTTCATATCCGGGCTATAGCTGATGTATATGTCGCCAAACGGAGTATGTCCATTATCACTGGGACGACTCAACATCGCATACTTGCCATCGATCTTCTGCGGGAAAAGTACACCATTACGATTGAAAGGCAAGAAAGCATTTTCGCACTGGAAAAACTCCTTAAAGTCAAAAGTATAGGCAATACCAATCGTAGGGCCATGATAACCATTACACCAAGTCACCCAATAACGGTCTTCAATCCATGTAACACGAGGGTCGTATTTATATTCCGACTCAATCATTTCCGTGTTACCTGCTTTAAACTGAATAGGTTCATGATTGATATCCCAATGAATTCCGTCCTTACTAAAACCTGCAAAGATATTCATCTGTACAGCTTTGTTATCACAACGGAATACGCCTGCAAAACCATCCTCAAAAGGAACAACAGCACTATTGAAAATACTATTAGATGAAGGAATATGATAACGTCCGATAACTGGATTTTGTGAGTAACGCCACATAACGTCCGTACATCCGACAGGACGATCTTCCCAAGGAATTTGAATTTTATTCATAATCGTTGATTTTATATTATTTATTTTTTGAGTCATCATACGTGAAAGGTATGAAATAAGTAATCAGAAAAGCTGGAATAGTTGCGATTAACACATAGATAAAGAAATTACGATATCCTAATAAGTCACTAAGATAACCACTAACCATTCCCGGAAGCATCACTCCCAGATTCATGATTCCTGAAGCAAATGCGTAATGTGACATTTGATGTTTGCCTGGAGCAATCTGTTGCATCATAAACAACGTCAGTCCGACAAAACCAAAGCCATAACCAAAATATTCCATTGTTATACAAGTTCCGATCAGATATACATTAGTAGGCTGTGCAACTGCCAAAAAGGTATAGGCTACAAACGGAAGATTAAAAATACAGCAGAGAGTAAATAGTGTCTTTTTCAATCCGAACTTAGAGACATAAATACCTGCTAACAATGAGCCTAAAACGAAAGCAGCGGAACCAAAGATACCATTTAGCGTGCCGATCTCTGTCAACGACAGTCCTAAGCCGCCTACATCCCTTGAAGCACGTAAAAACAGCGGAGCTATTTTCATGATAAAGCCTTCTGCCAAACGATATAAAATAATAAAACAGATATAGTAGAGAATATGCTTTTTAGTAAAGAAGTTAGCAATGACTGCTACCAGTTCGTGCCCAACTTCTGATGCTGTTTTCTTCGTTGTTGACGGAACCTGTGTAGAAGGTAACATTTTTATATGATAAATACCGATCAGTACCATTATTGCCGCAATTACGCCGAAAATAATCATCCATGCAGATGAATACGCTCCTTTGTTAGCATCTATCGAAGCACCTTCTATTGCTCCGAAATGCTCTGCCAATGCTCCTGCCATAGCAACTAATCCTCCATTAGCAACCAATTTGGCTACATTATAAAAAGCACCTTGAACTCCGATATATTTTGCCTGATCTTCCTTGTTCAATTCAGCCATATATACACCATCACAAGCAATATCGTGCGTTGCTCCACTAAAGGCAATCACTGCCATCGTAGAGATACTTATGGCGAAAAAGTAATCGAAAACAAAGAAAAGGCTACTACCCAAACAATACACCACTCAATAATTCTGTAATCAATACGAAAAATTTTTTCGTCCGATACATTTCAAGAAAAGGACTCCACAAAAATTTCAGTGTCCAAGGCATCATAATCAGAGAAGTCCAGAATGCAATTTGCGTATCCGAAATTCCAAGATCCTTAAACATGAAAACAGAAACCAGATTAATAGCAATAAAGGGAAGTCCCATTGCAAAATAAGCAGTAGGTACCCAGCAAGCCGGGTTAATAGTTTTTCGTTGAGAAGCAGTTTTATTCTGTTGCATAAATCATAGTATATAGATGAAAAAATTCATTTTTCTGACCCATCTATATATAATACAACTAAAAGGGGGAAACTACTAACGTCTCCCCCCTACTTTTTTTATTTTATTATCACTTCGTCTATAAAAAACCACGAAGGATGGCCTACACCATAATGCCAGGTCGGACATTCTTTCGTTCCGGTGACTTCTACTTTCACATAACGAGTTTTTATCGGTTCGGCTGATTCAGCCTTGACTCCACGGAATTTTACCTCACCCGTACGTTCTTCCGGTAAATCAATCGTTCTCCAATGCGTATAATGTTCACCGTCTTCAGCGTATGAATAAACCACCTTTAGAGGAAAAAGAATCCAGGCCCCTATTTGATGAAGAAAATCTGTTTCCACACTATGTATCTCTTTCGCTTCGCCCAAATCTATAACGAATGCACCATCGGTTCCTTCCCAACCAATCCAGCTATCAACAAAGGTTGCTCCACCAAACAAACCGTCAACCAATGCGTTTTTTCCTAATGCCGCATATTTTCCCGTAGGAGGAATTAGATAAGTAACTTTTGCGCCCAAAGCCAAACTTTTTTCTTTTTGCGGCATGTAACGTTCCCTATACAATTTGCAATAGTCTACCGGTGAATTGGAACGTTCATTCAATGTAGGAACTTGAAACTCTTTCACGCGTTCCTCAAAAAGGTCTAACTTTTTATTGATATCTACCAAATCTTTTTCTGTCTCCGTTCGTGCTATTTCCAGTTCTGAATACTGAATTGGCAGGCGTGCCCGTTGAACTCGTTTTAAGAAATCTGGTTCTGCTGCAACAGCCTTTTCAGCCAAATCAAATAAATGATTATAACGACGCATCAAAGCAGGCTTTAGCATGCCATATTTATGTGATACGGGTGAATCATATATCCACAACCTCTGTCCACTACCGATTAATGCGCCTTCCATTATCTTTATGTACTGATAAAGATATGGCGCTGCTTCCCCATAATATCCATGCAGAAAATGTTGCATCAATGAGTCTACATTAACTTCTGATTCCACATTAACTTTGACACTAAATAAGCGCGAAGTTCTGCAAAATCTCCTCCCCTGCTCCCTGCTATTTGAGAGAAATGCATGGTGGCATGATTCTTTTCGAAAAGACGGATATTGTCCTGTAAAATATGGAAATTAGGAAATGGAGCCAGATAATTATCAAAGTTAATACCGTAATCCCACACGAAAATATTATTGGTAATCTTAGACCATCCTTCCATGGCTTTCACAAACTCTTTTCCCGAAGCATTCTCCGTCAAAGTTACTTCACGGTCACAGTCAATATCACATAGCATAATATTCACATTCGGCAAAGGTTTCACATGTTTCGGAGGATTCATAGTATATAGATAAGCCAATGTGGAAAATTCTTTATCCGGGAAACGGGCAGCCAACTTATTCAGAAAAGTGATTATGCTTCCTGATAATGCTCCTTCATAATCATCAATTGCCTTACAAGCATCACACGTACAATTTGTATAATTACCATCATTCTGACTTACAGACATGATATGCTTATCTGGATTTGCTTTGAAAATAGAATCAACACGTTGAGCTACAATCTCAAAAACCTCCGGATTACTCAAACACCACTGACTGGCCTTTCCCGGGTGGCGTTTTCCTTTGAAGTAAGAATAATATTCCGGATGTTCTTTCCCATAAATGGATGAAGGCAGAAGCTTATCAAAAGTATGCACCCAATAACCGGCAGCAAACACTTCATTCGGTTCCTCTAAACGATTCCACCACTTATAAATAGAGTCTGTATGGATAGCATAACATTGTGTCTGACGGTAACGAAAGCCCGGATTCTCGACTTTATTAATGAAGGGTAAGTTCACCGTTTTTGAAGGGGTAAGAGAATATTCATTCTCTCCCCAATAATCGATACCCAAATATTGCTCCAATAAAGTAACAACCCCATATACAACACCGTTTTCTTTACCAGATATTTTTAGAATACCATCTTGAGTAGAAATAGAGAATCCGTCCTCTGTTACTTCCGCCGAAGATTGACCACCAATGAGAATATCTCCTTTTCGAGGAGTTTTATCATTTTCAATAGGAAGTGCAACTCCCGAAATTTCAGTAAGAAAACGTTGTAAGAATTGCGCTGACGTCTTACTATTTGGCATCTTGTCCTGCACAATGATGCGAGCACTACTTTTGCTATCTTTTACGAGTGTTATTTGTGCTGAAACAGTACCACATACCACCAGCAAAACAGATAATAACCAATGTTTCATGTTTGTTAGAATTTAAGTTTATATGAGCATTTACTAGAAGTACAATTCAGGAGAATAAAGTTCTAATAAATTATGGATACTTTAACACATAAAAAAGAGGATATGCCTCTGCGACATATCCTCCTCTTTCAATGATTTATTAGCCTAAAACATTTTATTTATCAAATCGGATATTATGTTCCCACCTTTGAAGTGCACCATTAGATGTTGCATTGTGTCCGTTTCCTGTAGCATCTCTAAAGGAAGTGCCATCTCCTTCATCCATTGGCCAAAGGGCAATCAAATTAGGATTCTTAGGATTAACTTCAAAATACATATTGTTTGCGATCTCCGATTCTGTACGAGCTACTTTCCATAGGCGAACCTGACTCATAGCACAATTATTACGGAAATAGCTACCACTATCCACTATTTTCATAAAATCAAAGCGTACGCTTCCACCTTTCGGTGCAGGAGGATCAAAGAAGGTATCTTGTTTTCCATTCCTATAAATGGTAAGTGTTGTTCCATTATAAACGAAAGCCCAATGATACCAAGTGTTTGCTTCCAAATCACTGGCTGTTTGTTTTTGACCTCCCAAAGACTTTATCTGTAGATAATTGTAAGGCCTATTGGCATCTCCAAAACGGATATAGATTTCATGATCATTACTTCCGGAAGTGAAAATAGCCTGATTATTTATACTATAACCATCCATACGTACCCATGCTTCCAATGTCCATGCATCTACTGTAATTCCCCAATCCGTTTCAGGAAGTGTTGTTACATTTCCGGCATTACCACGTAATACAGGAACAGAAACATTCAAAGGCTTAGCTAATACATAAATAAATTTACTTTGAGCTTTTGATTTTACAATATTACCTTTTATAACATTTCCTAATGTAAGAGGAATGGCATAAGTAATACCATTAGTCACAAAATCATCCACATGAAGTCGATAATTAGCACTAATTTCACCTGCCGGAATTATCACTGTCGCATTCTTTGGAAGCATATCGGCTGGCAAGACTTCATATTCCGTACCGCTAGTTGCATTGTATTCAGCCAGTAATTCAGGAGAGAACTGGATTTCCACTTCCACATCTTCCATAACTTTTTGAGCTAAACGCACAACAACGTTAATGTCTGCACCATCATCCATGGTAACAGTAGTAGCATTGTTTGTACCAGCCGCATCTGTTATGTAAAGGCTGTTTGACTGTGCCTTGTATTCTGCATTCTCACATCCTATAAGAAAGAATGCTGACAATGCAATCATAAGACTTGATAAATAGATATATTTCATAATTTTCATTCTTATAAAATTCGTTTAATCATTATTCTTCGTTGGCAGCATTCATGCGTTCATAGAAATTCCTATATATGTTTGTAATTCCCTGACGCAAGAAATAATATTCCGGTGAACCATCATAATCGCCCTTACCTTGTGCATAGTCAAAGCCTACACGATAAAGACCACATCCACCAATTAACTGGTCTATTTCATAAGGTTTTCCATTAACAGTATAAGTATTTTTATATACGTAGTTTGACATACCCAGGAATCCTCCTCCAGTATTAGCATACGATTCAAAATTCTCGGTAGCTATGGTTCTACGGACAATTTCATCCGGAGTAATAATCCCCTGTTGTATCCAATCATCCATATCACGCAACACGCCTGTCATTCTATAATCTGCCATTCCACCATAAGCTTGCAATACAAAATAGTCTACATAGTATGAAAGCCATTCTTTATCCATACCTGTTCGGATTCCAACCTCACCGTCAATCAAGAAAAGAAGGCGTTTCTCTGGCATAGGGCGATCTCCACGATCGCGGTTAGGATCCATAGCACCATGTCCAAACCAGTAGGAAAGTTCCTCGACAAAAATAGTTCTCTGTACTTTATTTGACCAAAGCGGACCAACTCCCATTCCACCACCAGGCTCATAATCCCAGTCATAACCATCATATCCACATTCAAGACAAGCTTTATAAATATCCTCTGCATAGGCTTTAATTGCAGGCCTCACCTTTTCCGGATCACTACTGGTTCCAGCTTCGTGATAAATTTCTTTATCCGGAAGGTCGTCGCCTACATTTTGAGAAAATAAGGTAACAACAACCTTTGTGCCTTTCACTTTTTGTACATATTCCATATCAGCCTTTCGCTCCGAAGTTAATTCAAATTTCGGATGCCCACCCCAGTTGGAAGCAATGGTTACAGAATCAGGCAGACCTCTCAAGCTATTTTCACCGGTAGGAGAAGTTCCTGTCCAATTGTCGAACCAAACGAACACTTGTGGAAGTCCCGGTGTTTCTTTCCACTTGCGCAAAGCAGCATAATATTCATCAGTTTTAATTGTTTGATTCAAATCAACATCATTAATAGATTCCACATCCGTACATCCAACGAAGAATATAGCGGCAAATGCAAATCCGAATGCATTTTTTATATGCTTTATATTCATATTCTATATTTTATCAGGTTAAAATTTAATTCTTTTTCGCCCACCACAAATCTGTAGCTCCGGTGTCCGGACCACCTAACATAGTTGCAATAGCTGCTTCTACATTGGCTGAGTTACTAGATTTTTCCGTTGTAGGATATGGTAAACGACGTACCATACGTTTACTATCAATATCACCGATATAACCAACAGAGCTTAGATTATCTCGCGCCGTAAACAATTCAGGATAACCAGTTCGGCGATAATCACACCACGCTTCGATTCCCAATGGATAGTTGGCAATCCATTTTTGAGTAATAATCTTCTGAAGTTTATTACTTCCGTTTTCCCATGCAACAGTAGGAACATCAGTAAATGAAATATTATTTTGAGAGTTCCATCGATCTGTATACCCTTGAGGAACAACTGTACTTGAAAGATAATCACCAATCTCTACGCCATATTGATTCATTGAAATTTGAATACCTTGTTCATAGTAACTCTTAGCTGCCGCTGTTCCACCTGCAATCCATCCTTGTAAAGCCGCTTCAGCTTTTAAGAAATAAGTCTCTGCCGCATAAAAAACTGGCATAGGAGAAGCATCTGTTACAGCTGGTTTAGAGTACCTTGCAGCACTACCTTCAACGCTTTTACTTGTATCTTTAATACCCATACGTACACCACGATACTCTCTATACGAAGTCGAGGTATTCATATATTTGCTGATACGTGGATCATTATATCCATTCATGTATGCAGAAAGTGTTGCATTGATAGCTAAATCACCCCAATCTGAAGCAATCCAAAATGGGTTATATGGCATAGATGGAAAAAAGGCATTATCATCATTAGATTCTATTACTCCGCCATCAATCGCTTCCGCCATCATTTGTTTGGCATATTCTGTATCTTCAGTATTAGAAGCGATACGTACGGCCATACGAAGTTTTAATGAGTTAGCGTATTTGATCCATTTGCTAAAATCACCATTATATATGATATCATATTCGGCAACAGGTACTTCTTTTCCTTCATTTTCCTGAACAAATGCCGAAAGTACATTGATACTACGTGTCAAATCATCAAACATATTATGATAGAGTGTTTTCACATCGTCATATGCCACTTGGAATTCTCCTTTTCCCATTTCAGAGTAAGGGATAGGACCATAAATATCAGCTACACGAAGCATAACACCGACCCGCAGAATAGATGCCCACGCATAAATATATCCGGTACCTCCTGTAGATTCTTTTATTGTCTGGAAATTCGGATAAAACTCTGTAAACATATCTTTATAAGGAACATCTACCCAGTCAGCACTAGGATTGAATGTTCCAAAATTAGTACCATTCCAAGGAGCAGTTGTTGCAAAATACCCGCCATACTGCCCTACCATTTGTTCAGTGTGTTGACTGTTATTTTCCTGACAGGCATTCAATAAGCGAGTCATAGCCACAAACAACGTACCGACCCGTTCCGTCGGAGTCATATCTTCGGGATACACGTCTGTTGGATGTGTGTTTAATTCGTCAAAGTTTCCCGTACATGAAGCGAATAGCAGAGTAGTAGTGAAAGCTGCCACGCTTACAGTCTTAATTATATTGAATCTTTTCATCATTCGTTGCTTTATTAGAATTGTACTTTTATACTAAATCCCATGTTTCTCAAGCTAGGTTGCATGAAATAATCCACACCAGTATAGAATGTACTGGTAGATGACGCAACCAATTCAGGATCGAACGGTGCCTTGCAATATATCATGCCCAGATTATTTCCGATTAAACCTAATGTTACATCAGCAATGTTATACAACCACTTTTTAGGGAGTGTATATTCAAGACTAACCTCCTGCAAACGAATATTGGTTGCTTCATATACATAGTGGTCACCTTCACCAGTACCAGCCGCTACTATGCCGAGATAATCCTTAGCGGATACATTTCTGTTATTGATGGTTACTCCTCCAGCCTGACGAAGTTGTGCGCTATATTCGGAAACACCACAACGATCAAGGAAAGCTTGTGTATTAGATACAACCAAACCACCAAAACGTCCGCTTAACAATATATTCAGACGTAAACCTTTATAAGTAAATGAGTTTCTCCATCCTAAATTAACCTTTGGAAGCAATGAACCGATTTTCTTATATTCGGTTTCCACCATACTTGGCAAACCTGTCTTGGCATCCAAATAGATATAACCATTATTATCGCGTTTAAAGTCACGGTTGATATACAGGTCTCCCATAGAACCACCTTCTGTCAGGCGTACTACCGGTGAAGTAGAGCCTCCTAATCTTGCTTTGTCTACATAAGGCATTTCAATCGGTTCCCCCGTAATTCTGTTTGTAACACCATCAGCCAATCTTTTAATTTTATTCTTATTATCACTAGTGTCCCATTAAAATTGGGACAAATTAAAAATTAAATAAACTTGGCCCATTTGGTCCGAATCGTTCTTTGTCATTTTGAAATTTAGTTTTGTCAAAAAGGTCTTTCAGATGAGTTTTATCAGTCAATGAGATGCTCAATATTTGTAGCACTTCATATGTACTTCTATCCAGTTGCATATCGTGTTGAATGATTGCCACCAAACAGTAAGTGCATATTGCAGCATATATCTGTATTCGAACGGCATTCTCTGTAGTACCCCAAAATCTTTTGATTCTAAGATGCTGCTTGAGCCATTTGAAAAACAGCTCTACCTGCCAGCGGTTTTTATAAAGTTCAGCCACTTGAAGCGCAGATATATGCATGGCATTGGTTATGAATATGAACTCTCTTTCTTGTTCCTCATCCCAATATTTAACAAGTCTAATAGGCTCTGGATAGTATTGTTTAGGATAGAATCCAGTCAGAAGAACACTCGCATCTGAAAGCACATTCTTAGGCAGTCTGCGTTTCCATTTGATGAATTTGCATTGAAGGTTCTTTTTTGCTCTGACAACGAAGTAGGCTTCAATCAGATGAATCCTATTCAGCATCTTGAAGTTGTTGTATCCGCGGTCAAAGATGTAATAAGAACTGGTTCATAAGGTATTTCAATCATAGCTTTAGAATCATGTACGGATGCTTCCGTGATATGAAAAAATGCAGGGATCTGTGTTTCTACATCATATAATGTATGCACTTTGATACCTCCTTTCTTCTTGCGGAATTTAGCCCACCAAAAGACTGAAAGACACAGGTCGATAGTTGTCGAATCAAAAGCATAAACGTTACCGCCAAGTTTGAAAATATGATTAACACGCTTTTGCCGTGCTTCGCTAACTAGGTAGTAAGCGTATTCTTCAAAGATATGATAGTCTCTATCTTGACTTGCTCTTGCCAACGATGACTTTGATACGTTTTTACCCATCCCTAAATGATAACATTTGGAATGATGAGCTTCAAGAGCAACTATCAAATCTCGCAAACTTTCACGATTAGAAAGTTGACCAAACATCAAAGCAAGTAGCTGATTCCAGCAGGTGAAGTGCTTCACATATTTGTCGCCATCATACTTGCGCACAATGTAGTTGAACTTATTCCTATCTAAGAATGACACTAGTTGAGAGAAAACGTATTTTTCTTTATGCATTTGCAAATCTCCTTTCAGAGATGCAAAAATGCAAATTGAAATCCGTTTAATCGAAAAAACGCTGTAACTAACTAAATTTCAAATATTTCAAAGAGCTATTTTAGATTTTAATGGGACAGCAATGTCTTATTATAAGTAAAAGTAAAATTACTGGACCAACCGAAATCACGCCACTCATTTTTATATCCTAAGGCCATCTCTATACCTTGGTTCTGTACACTACCTGCTTGGATGTTAACAGCCGTATACCCAGAACTTGCCGGAAGAGGCGCAGCGAATGTTTGGTTACGTGTATCAGAGTTGTAATAAGTAATATCAAAATTCAATGTATTCTTGAAGAAACGCATATTCAATCCCGCCTCATAAGATTTAGTAATTTCTGGTTTCAAATCAGAGTTTGGATACAAGGATTCTGCTTTATATTGGTCAAGCTGATCATCATAAACATAACGTACCTTTGTCAAATATGGATCATAGGCATTACCCACCGAAGTGAAAGAAAAACGTGCTTTTAAGAATGAGAACCATTCAGGCAAATCAATAACTTCACTCAAAATGCTTGAAAGACCAATAGAAGGATAGAAAAACGGTTTATTTCCTCTTTCTGAAAGAGCCAGAGAAGAATCCCAGTCAGCACGTCCGGTGAGACTTAAGTAGAGAAAACTTCTCCAGCCTATTTCCGCATTGGCAAAAACTGATTGTGTCTGACGCTTTAAACCATCAGCATTTACTTTATAATAACCACTGCGTGTAAGGTTTTCGATGGTAAAATGATTAGTTACATTGTTCAAGTCTCCATGTAAAGAAGTCAACTCCATACGAAGATCCTTAATAGAAGCACCCAAATTGGCCGTTACATTAAATTCATTGAACGTTTTATTGAAGTTCACCAATACATCAGCATACACTTGTCTGTCTAGACGGTTTTCTTCTTTATATCGCCCTTTTGGACCAGCAAAATTACCGACCGTACCTGCGTGGAATTTTTCGGTGTATTTACTTTCGGTGTTATCGATGCTCACACGTCCTTGTACATTTAGCCCTTCAATGATATTATATTGTAGACTAGCAGCCAATTTATAACGTCTTCTATCGTTCTCACGATTCATACGATTCATAATCCAATAAGGATTTTGAGACGAAACACCGCCTAAATCACCATATGGCCAATACTGAGTATTTACACCCGACAAATCATCATAACGTTCGTATACAGCTACATCAGAAAAATCTTCGCCACGTGGGAACAAGTACAAAGAAGTAAGCGGGTTAAAATACTGCCCTTGCGATACCATATTCTTATCGTTTTGAATAATATAGTTAGCACTTGTATCCAAAATAAACTTATTATTCAAGAAGTTGGTAGTATTACGGAATGAGAAATTATATCTATCATAGTCATTATTGGGCATAATGCCTGTTGCATTAGTTGTGGCTACAGAGATATAGCTTTGACTCTTATCATTACCTGTAGAGAGAGAAAGTGCATTGGATACATTGCTTCCTGTATTAAAAAAATTTGCAGGATCGTATCTCTTATCAGTTTCTAATCCCCAGCTCATCATTTCACCTGTCATATTACCATAAGTGTTTTGAAACTTAGGCATCATCATAGGATCACTGAATGTGGTATTATTACTATAAGTCACGGTTGTCTTATCAGCACGTCCCTTCTTGGTAGTAATTAATACTACTCCATTAGCTCCTTCATATCCATACAATGCAGCTGCAGAAGGTCCTGTCAACAACGACATGCTCTCAATATCATCCGGATTAATGTCAGCTATTGATTCACTGCTCGGTTGTGTAGCCATAGCTCCATCACCCCCGGAAGAAGCACGATTATACATTGGAATACCATCAATCACATAGAGAGCGTTATTATTCTGCGTAATAGATTTAGCACCTCGCATTACAACCTTTACACCACCGCCTGGACCTGAAGCACTAGAATTAATCTGTACCCCTGCTGCTTTACCAGCCAGTGCTCCCATAAAGTTAGTACTCTTTACAGTTGTAAGTTCATCCCCTTTCACCTGTTGTACATTATACGTCAATGCTTTCTCTGACCGCTTGATACCCAATGCAGTAACAACTACTTCATCCAATACTTGCGTATCTTCTCCTAGGGTAACTTTCAAGGGTTGTGCGTTGGTAAGTGTGATTGCTTGGGAGAAAATCAGTTTCATATACTTTCTCTAGATCCAATTCTTGTTAGATAAATAGATTAGATGTTCTATTTTTAAGATGTTAGGCTAAATACAATTGAGCAAAATCAATGAATGAAAGAAAAAGTTAGTAAGATTGCACATGAATATGCAGTAATTAAATTGTTTTTATTCATATATGCGGTATGAATATTCGATAAAAGACGTTTTTTCAGGAATGTTCCACACCGAGAATCACTTCGTTTCTCGGTGTGGAACATTTTGATTCTTTAAATGGAACCTAACAAATCATTTAAAGAATAATAATAACTTGTTTTATAGTAGTTGTTTTCTTCTAGTTAGTGCCGATAATACAAAGAACGGAATCTTTTCATTTGATTAATATTGTCAATATTAGATACTATTCTATCACTACGCGGGCGATAAAAAGAATAATTTGCAATAATATTATCCTTTTTTATTTGAATTACGTTTGGCTAAAGTGGAAATCCCTGCGGTTTTCAAAACACTCCTGATAACAAGATGCATATTCTAAATTATAGGTAATCTGAATATGCGTTTTTTAATATTATACTCACTTTTATCCTATATCAATTATTGGTCCATTTTTCATTGTACATACAATTTGCATGCAAATGTATTAATCTAGAGATTAAAGTTAGTCAATAATTGAGCATTCCTTATTCTTTCCTCTTTTTCAAAGTATGCTAAATAGTGCTCGGTTACAGATAAGTTAGAGTGTCCCAAGCTTTCAGAAATATATGAGGTTTTCGCACCTCCACGTTTTAATACTGTAGCAAAGAATGCCTTGCCGTGTAAGTCGTCAACTGAAAAATTCCAATGTCTTGGGCTATTTTTTAAGTCTTCTGTTACATTTGGTTATAATACGCCGTACCAATCTAATCTTTTCAAAGGCATCTTCAGATCCTCTAGCATATTTAAAATATACGTTTGCGGGCTTAATCTTGGATTACCCCATTTTTGAATAATATTCCACATTTCAGGAGTAATGATTGCATGTATCTCTTTGTTATGTTTGGTAGTTCGAGATGTCTTAGAGCGTACAAAGCATATTTCTCCATCCATAATATTTGAATACTGAAGAAATAATAAATCCATAAAATTAATGCCATTACATAAATAAGAAAACACCCAGAGATCCCTAAATTCTTCTATATCTTTTGTTTCACATTGATAAGACATTACTTTTTTTATTTCAGAAAGAGTAAGTGCTAATTTACGTCCACACCCTTCAGAAATTTCATATTTATTCTTTCCAAAAGGAAAAGATGATTCTTTTATGATACCATCATGTACAGCACGATTTAAGACACACTTTAAAGCTCGGAAATAAATACTTATGCTTGAATAGCTTTTACCTTCTGATATCCAAAATTTTTCACAACGTTTAAGCCAATCAATTGTAATGTTTTCCAAAGGTATAGTGGAACCTCCGAAATCTTCTAAACTTTTTAAAGCACTTTGATAATTTAAGTAAGTGTTTGCTTGTTCATTGGCTTCCAGTTCTTTCATTTTTAAGCGAAAAGCACTGCGCAAAGTCATATCATTCATCTGCCTTCCTAACCTGGCGCTTAATGTTTCAATACTAAATTCTCCTTTTTGTTATCAGTTCGTTAACTTGTTGCTTAATAGTTGAAAAACTACTCTCTATATCTGATCGAATTTCTGCCAATAACCGGCTTTTTACTTTTAATAACCTTGCCCAATCTTCTTTTGACAATTCTTTCCCAGTTGAGTAATATTTTTGCTTTCTTCTATATACCACTTGAACTTTAACAGGAAATTGTCCACTCTTTTTTGCTCTTCTGGTATCTAATATGGTTAAAACCGAAATTCCATCTTTTGAATATTTGAACATAAAATGAATATTTATATCTATACAATAGGTAAAGCATACATATATTGTATGCAAAATGTATGCAAATGTAATAAATCAGTCTGATTTTAATAAGTACATAAGATTCTATTTATCAAATATTTGAGTATTTATTTTTCAAATAAGAATCTACCTATTCTATTTTTTTGATAAAAAAAATCTTATCTTCGTTTAGTAAGGTTACAACATAAAATGTATTACTATTGAATAAGCGCTTATGGAATTTATTTTAAGTGTAACCTTTAAATTTATTAATTATGAGAAACAGAGATACATGAAACCTTTGTGTGAAAACGGTAATCACATTTACCGCTTCTAATTACAAACTCTCTAAAAACTATTTCTAATTAAAAAGAATAAGATGAAAGAAATTATAAAACACAAGTTCTCACACTTGTTATTCTTCCTTTTGTTGGTTTCGTGTTTTGCTTCAGCTTATGGGCAAGAACGAACGATCACTCTTAATCTATCGAAAGTACCCTTGAACACTGCTTTGAAAGAAATTGAGAAACAAACTTCAATGTCAGTAGTCTATAACACAAATGATGTCGATATAAATCGTGTCATATCTATCAAGGTAACAAAAGAATCTTTGAATAATGTAATGAATCAGTTATTCAGAGGAGTTAATGTCAGTTTTTCAATAGTAGATAATCATATTGTACTTTCTGCGAAGAGTAATAAAGAAGAGCAGCAGAAAAAAACACCAATTACTGCAAGTGGTACTGTTACTGATTCAAAAGGAGAACCATTGATTGGAGTTAGTATTTTGGTAAAAGGAACTTCAAATGGTACTATCACTGATATGGATGGAAATTTCAAAATACAAGCAGCTAAAGGTGATGTACTTGAAGTATCCTATATCGGTTATGCCTCCCAAACAATCACGCTTGCCAATGCCCAACCTCTTAAAATAACCTTAGGAGAAGATACACAAGTATTGGATGAAGTTGTTGTTACTGCATTAGGTATCAAGCGTGCAACCAAGGCGTTAAGTTATAATGTACAAGAGGTAAAAGGTGATGAATTGACAGCTGTTAAGGACGCCAATTTTATGAATTCATTATCAGGAAAGGTTGCCGGTGTTCAAATTAATAGTGGTGCAACCGGTGCTGGTGGTGCCACACGTGTTGTTATGCGTGGTATGAAATCTCTGACTAAAGATAACAATGCATTGTATGTAATTGATGGTGTACCTATTTTTAATACAGGAAAAAGCGGTGGCGAAGGATTATTTGGAGAGATGGGAGGATCAGATGCTGTTGCTGACTTAAATCCGGATGATATTGCTAGTATTAGTATGATGACCGGTCCTTCTGCGGCAGCATTATATGGTTCTGCTGCGGCAAACGGTGTTGTTTTAATTACTACTAAAAAAGGCCAAACAGAGAAAACTACCATAACAGTATCCAACAGTACTACTTTCTCTAAAGCATATATTATGCCGGATATGCAGAACCGTTATGGTACAAGTTCCGGATTATTCAGCTGGGGAGAATTGACAAACCGTCGATATAACCCATCTGACTTCTTTGAAACAGGCTCCAATGTTATCAATTCGGTAGCATTATCTACAGGAAATACCAAAAACCAGACCTATCTTTCTGCTTCTACAACTAACTCCGGTGGAATTCTTCCGAATAACTCCTATAACCGTTATAATTTTACGGCACGTAATACCACCCATTTCCTGAATGATAAACTTACTCTGGATATCGGTGCACAATATATCGTTCAGAACAACAAAAACATGGTTTCTCAAGGACAGTATTATAATCCTCTCCCATCACTGTATCTATTCCCTCGTGGAGACAACTTTGACGAAATTCGTTTGTATGAACGTTATAATACTAACTACGGCTATATGGAACAATATTGGCCTTATGGTGATGCAAGTTTGTCATTACAAAATCCATATTGGATACAAAATCGCATCAACCGTACTTCCAACAAGAAACGTTATATGATGAACGCTTCTTTGAAATGGCAGGCTACAGATTGGCTCAATGTTGTCGGTCGCGTCAATCTGGACAACTCCGACTACCGGAATAAAAACGAAAAATCTGCTTCTACATTAACAACATTCTGTGGTGTAAGCGGTGGTTTTGAAGATGCCATGCGTCAGGAACGTTCTTTATATGCCGATTTCCGGCTAATATAAATAAAACATTTGGTGTTTTTCATTTAACAGCCAATGTTGGTGCTTCCATATATCATACTTCAATGGATCAGTTATATATTGCAGGTGACCTGGTTATTCCCAACTTCTTCCAGATCAACAATATTAATTTCTCCGCCAACTATAAACCGGACCCTACCGGATATGAAGATGAAATTCAAAGTATTTTTGCCAGTGCTGAATTAAGTTGGAAAAATCAACTGTATCTAACTGTAACCGGACGTAATGACTGGGATTCAAAACTCGCATTCTCCAAACAAAAATCGTTCTTTTATCCGTCAGTCGGTTTATCGGCTTTATTATCAGAAATGGTTAAACTACCAGAGGTGATTTCTTATGCTAAAATACGCGGTTCGTATACAGTGGTAGCCTCTTCTTTCGATCGTTTCCTTACTAATCCGGGTTACGAATACAACAGCCAGACACATAACTGGGCGAATCCGACCGTATATCCGATGGACAATATGAAACCTGAAAAGACTAAATCACGAAATCGGTTTGAACTTGAAATTCTGGGGAAATCGTTTTAATTTAGACGCTACTTACTATCGTTCTAATACACTGAACCAAACATTTAAGGTAGATATCCCCTCTTCTTCCGGATATAAACAAGCGATTGTACAAGCTGGTAACGTGCAAAATCAGGGTATTGAATTAGCTTTAGGATTCAGTGATAAATGGGCAGGATTCGGATGGTCTTCTAATGCAACCTTCACTCTAAACCGTAACAAGGTGAAACGACTGGCAAGCGGTAGCGTGAATCCCGTGACAGGAGAAGCTATCCAAATGGATGAAATGAATGTGGGTTGGTTAGGTAAAGAGAATGTAGCTCCTCGCGTCATCCTGACAGAAGGAGGTTCCATGACTGATATCTATGTATACAACCAACTGACAAAAGACAATAACGGTAATATAAAAGTCGATCAGAATGGTAATCTGGGTATCACTTCATCAAACACTCCGGTAAAAGTAGGTAATCTGGATGCTGATTTCAACCTCGGATGGACCAATCATTTCACTTATAAAGGAATTGATTTAGGAGTTGTATTATCAGCCCGTGTAGGCGGATTAGCTTATTCGGCTACTCAAGGTATTTTAGATTATTATGGAGTATCCGAAACATCTGCAACAGCTCGTGATAATGGTGGTATACCTATTAATAACGGCAAAGTTAACGCCCAAAAGTATTACCAGACTATTGGTACGGGTGAAGGTGGCTACGGTCGTTATTATCTATATAGTGCAACCAATGTACGTTTGCAGGAATTGAGTCTAAACTATACACTTCCTAAAAGATGGTTTAAAAATGTGGCGAATGTTACTTTGGGTATTGTAGGACGTAATTTATGGATGATTTATTGTAAAGCCCCATTTGACCCGGAATTGTCTGCCTCTACCTCCAGTAACTATTATATGAATGTAGACTACTTTATGCAACCCAGCTTGCGTAACTTCGGTTTTAATGTGAAAGTTCAATTTTAAAAGAAAAAGCTAATGTTATGAGAAAATATTTAAGAAATATCACAGTCGGTGCCGCTCTGTTGTTACTGGCAGGAAGTTGTACCGATAAATTTGAGGAGTATAATACGAATCAATATCAAATTCATGATGCAGACCCTGCGACTTTGATGAAATCTATGATTGAAACAATTGTGAATATTCAGCAGAATGACTCTCAAATGCAAGATCAGATGGTGGGACAGTTAGGTGGCTATCTATGCTGTTCTAACACATGGAGTGGTACAAACTTCAGCACATTCAATCAGAGTGATGCCTGGAATGCTACCCCCTGGAACACTCCGTTTGAAAAAATATATGGAAACTTTTTCCAAATACAAGAAGCGACAAATTCTACGGGACATTATTATGCTTTTGCGTGTATGATACGTGCAATAACAATGCTTCGCGTTGCGGATTGTTATGGACCGATGCCTTACAGCCAAGTAAAGAAGGGTAATTTCTATGTATCTTATGATACCCAGGAACAGGTCTATACCAGTATATTAAGTGATTTAGCCAATGCAGCCGATGTTTTGTACAACTATTATGTAGAAACAAATGGTAATGCCCCATTGGGAGCCAATGATCCGGTTTTTGATGGAAATTATTCAGGTTGGGCTAAGCTAGCCAATTCAATGCGCTTACGTGTTGCAATGCGAATCAGCGGAACATGGCCTGGCATTGCTCAAGAGGCAGCTGAAGCAGCAGTAACACATAAAGCCGGATTGATTGAAAGTAATTCGGATAATGCTATGCTTTCTTGTGGCACACAGAGTAATCCATATCAACTGGCAGCTGTAAGTTGGGGTGATCTGCGTGTGAATGCAAATATTGTAGATTATATGAATGCATATGGCGATCCACGTATGCCGAAGTTCTTTAATAAGTCTACCCTTGCCGGGAAAACAGATAAATATGTAGGTATGCGTACAGGAGATGCTGATTTTAAAAAGGCAGATGCAGCAGGATTCTCTATTCCTGCATATACGGCAACTTCTAAATTAATGGTTTTCTGTGCTGCAGAGACAGCGTTTTTACGTGCAGAAGGAAAATTGCGTGGTTGGAATGTCGGTTCTAAAACAGCAAAAGCCTATTACGAAGATGGTATTAATTTGTCAATGGAACAATATCAGGTTTCAGCCACTGAATACTTGAAGATTGACGAAGCTCCTGTCGTATCACATGAAAGTGATGCTGTGCAAAATGCTACTGCTACAATTACCAATACAGTGAGTGTGATGTGGGATGACAGTGAGGCTGATAACGTAAATGGAAAAAATTTCCAACGTGTCATTACTCAAAAATGGATCGCCAATTATCCATTAGGATTGGAAGCATGGGCTGAATATCGCCGTACAGGTTATCGGAACTTTATCCTTGTATCGACAATCTATCAGATTGTGGAGTGAGTAGCCAACGCGGTATGCGTCGTCTAAGCTTCCCTTATACAGAGGCACAAAACAATAAAGCCAATTATGATCTGGGAGTAGCAGAACTAGGCGGTGCTGATAACGAAGCTACTGACTTAAAGTGGGCTAAAAAGAACTAATTTATATAATGCATAAAAAGGACTTTTATGAAGAAAATTTATTTATTATACATTGTACTCATATCACTGGCAACGACCTCATTGATCGGTTGCAGTGACTGGACGGAGTCGGAAGCAAAAACTTTTCCCGAATCGATCGTATCGGATGAATATTATGCGGCCTTGCGTGCCTATAAGCAGACAGATCACCAAGTTGCCTTTGGCTGGTTTGGTGGCTGGAGTGGTGAAGGTGCTTTTATGAAAAGCTCTCTAGCTGGTATTCCGGATAGCGTAGATATTGTTTCTATTTGGGATAATGGAACGAATCTTTCTGAAGCTCAACGTAAGGATATGGCTTTTTGCCAGAACATGAAAGGTACAAAAATTATATACTGTTCAATTATCGGTGGTGTAGGAGACAAACTGACTCCACAGAATATACTGGATAATTGGGAAGAAATGGGATACAATAGTAAACAGGAAGCTATTAATGATTTTTGGGGATACCCGTCAGACGAAAGTAATATAGAAGCAGTAGAAACTTCAATCCGCAAATATGCAAAAGCGATTGTAGATACTTTAAATCTATATGGTTATGATGGATTTGATATAGATTACGAACCTGTGGCCGGACCCTACACCGGAAATATAGTCAATTCAGATGAACATTTGTTTTTCTTTATTGACGAATTAGGCAAGTATCTGGGACCGAAATCCGGAACAGGAAGACTATTGGTCATTGATGGTGAACCTCAAAGAATTACTACCAAGCCTGAAATTGGAACTTACTTTGATTATTTCATTATCCAAGCCTACAAACCGGGAAGTGATTCAAATTTAGACAAACGACTTATTGATGGTAAGGTTTGGGGACCAGGGTTGGTAGAAACTTTTGGCGGAGTAATGACCGAAGAGGTAATTACGAGAAGAACTATAATGACTGAAAACTTCGAAGCGACCGATGCTGCGATGGATGGCGGTTATCCCTATACCGACCGTTATGGGAATAGTATGAAATCTTTGGAAGGCATGGCACGTTGGCAGCCTAGAAATGGTTTCCGTAAAGGTGGGGTAGGAACTTATCACATGGAAGCAGAATTTGGTACTTCACCGGAATATAAGAATATACGTCGTGCCATCCAGATTATGAATCCATCATCACATTCATTACTTAAAAATTAATGTAAACTATGAAACGTATGAATTATATAAGAACTTTATACTTCTCTGCAATTATAGCAGGCTTAGGAAGTATGGTAAGTTGCGGAGATGCGAAATATGATGCTTTAGACACACATGCTTATATTGAAGAAGCACTTTCAAGTACAAGCCAAAAAGTAACTGTACAAGCCTCTGGCGAAAGTTTTACTACTCTAAATGTGCATCTTAGCAATCTTTCTTCTACAGACAACCATTATAAGTTGGTCACGGACCAATCTGTATTGGATGCTTATAACCACATTAATGGAACCGGATATATAATGTTGCCCGAAGGATATTATACACTACCGGAAACTATTACAGTGAAAGCAGGACAATATGCAGCCGATGCCCTCTCCATCGCTTTGAAAGCTTTCAGTCAGGAAATGATGAAATCGGGAGAATCATATGCACTGCCTGTAAAACTAGTATTGCAAGATGGAAGTATTTCACCGATGGAAAATACCGGAACCTTTGTTATTTTGGCAGAAAGTATTATCGAATTTTCAGCTCCAATGTTTGTTGGCGCTCCTAGTTTAAAAGCTAATAAATTCACAGAATCTCCCGAAACGTATTCACAATATACGATAGAGGTTCGTTTTCAGGTAGCCAACACAGCTGACCGTGACCGTGCAGTCTTTAAAAACGGAGGAGATGATGCAAACTTCATCCTTTTACGTTTTGAGGATCCTCAAAGTGACAATGAAAATTATAAGGCACATTCATTAGTACAGATTGTAGGACGTAACCGGCTTTATTTGAATCCAAGTAATTCTTTCAAGCCAAACGAATGGCAACATTTAGCATTGGTCTGTGATGGTTCCAACTATCGACTTTACATAAACGGAGTTGATTCGGGTGTGTTGAGTATACCAACAGGAGCAACAACTTTCTCTGATGTAAATTGGTTCTGCTTAGGTGATGATTCTTATAGTAGATGGGGAAACTGTAAAATTTTGATGAGTGAAGCACGTATTTGGTCCGTAGTTCGTTCCGCTTCTCAAATTCAGAATAACATGACGCAAGTTAGCCCTAAATCTGTAGGTTTGGAAGCTTATTGGCGATTCAATGAAGGACAAGGTAATGTGTTCGAAGATGCAACCGGTAAAGGTCATACTTTGACAACTTCTGCTACTCCTACCTGGATTGACGGTATTTTATCTACAGATAAGGCTACTGAATGGAAATAGTAAAAATTAAATTGTATATGTATATGAAAAATATATTTCAATCACTATCAATAGCAACTCTACTCGGCTTGTTTGTCCCATTCATTTCGTCCTGTAGTGATGATGAAGAAGTTTTTAACGAGTGGAATGCTACGTATGTGTCTCTACAGAGAAATGACTATTTATCGGGGAATGTAAAAAAGTTCAATCTGACTCATGATGCGAATGGAATCGGAGGAGATGAAATTAAGATGGCTTTTACTGTAAAAACACAGAAAGCAGTCTCTACAGATATGGTTATCGCATTAAGTGCAAAAAGTGAAACAGAAGGGCTTGATGCAAGCCAGATCGTTTTAAGTTCCTCACAGGTTACTCTCAAAGAAGGACAGATGACTTCTGAAGAAATCACTGCAACGGTCGATCCAACGATATTCGCCAGTATCATGGAAAAAACAAGTTTCTCTTTCAGTGTATCAATCAGTAATGTAACTACCAATGATAAGAACACTGTCATTAGCAGTAATTTAAGTATCTTACCTGTCATCATTAATAAAGCTGCCTACTGTAATCTAAAAAGTGGTACTCCTAGCAATAGCCAACTTATCAGTAATCGTGTAGGTTGGATTGTTAATGTGGAAGAAGGAGTAGACGGCGCGCCTAATAATTTAATTGATGGCAAGACTGGAACTGACGTTGCTCTAAATAATAAAGGCTTCTGGTTCACCGTTGATTTAGGAGAAACTAAGGTTTTAACAGGCATCAAAACGAATCACTGGGGAAATGCATATGCTCCTAGAGAAGTGGAAATATTACAGTCTGAAAATGGTATGACATGGAAATCATTAAGTTCATTAGCAATACCAGTAGTACACAAAACATCACGTTCATCTCTCCTATTACTACGCGATATCTAAAATATCAGATTATCACTATCTCTACAAACGGTCGTACGGATGTTACAGAATTTAATGTTTACGAACCCAAAAGTGAGTAAGTATTTATGAATAGATAACTATAAAAATATAGAATAGAGGCTATCAAACAGGCCTTAAGTTCATAAAATCACCCTCATTACAATGAACTGCACCCCAAAAGTTGAACACAAAACTTAAGGAGTGCAGTTCAGTCATGTAGTGAGGGTGATTTCTCGTGTTAAAGACTATCTAATCAAATCCCATTCCAATCAGTTTGCCACTACATATATGTGAAATGCCCCCAGAAAGTTATGTATCTAACTTTTGGGAGCACTTCACATCTTTATATAACGAACAAACCTTAATCTGTCAAGATCTAATTAGACAGCCTTTTAGAAACACTAACCTATCTCTTATTTCTTCATCACTCGGACAATCCGTCCGTCTTTCTTATAAGAAAAATGATTTGTATGCATCAAAACATTCAGTATTTCATCAGCAGTGCTATCAGTAGAGAATTCACCGGTAAACCGTTCTGATTTCAAAGCATCATCCTTATAGATAAATTTAATATCATACAACTTCTCCATAATATTGGTTATTTCCAATAAAGAATGTTGCTTGAATTCCAACTTACCTTTCATCCACAGGAGCACATCCGTAGGCTGGTTATATTCAATCAACTCTGCCTGATAAGTATCCGTATTCACATTCAATGTCTGTCCCGGTTTCAGTAAATAGCCATTCTCTTCCGTTCGTGGAGAATCCACCCGCACCAAACCTTGAAGCAAGGTAGTCACTACCCTATTCTCTTCTTCACGCGCACGCACATTAAATTTCGTACCAAGCACACAAGTCTTGATTTGTTTACTGTTTACGATAAATGGAGCATGTTTATCATGGGAAACCTCGAAATAAGCTTCACCCGACAAATCGATTTGGCGATCCGAACTCCAGAAAGAATTATGATAAACTAATTTAGAAGATGCATTCAGCCATACCCTACTACCATCCGGCAGTACAGTCTGTGCTCTCTGTCCGGCAGCAGTTATCACCTCATAATCTGAAAGTTTATTGGAAAGTAATCCCCAGGCAATTCCACCGGCAAAAACAAGTCCGGTAAGAAAAGCAGCAGCCACAGTAGCATAACGCCCCCAACGGATTGAGATATTTTTCCGTTTAGTATTTCTCTCCTCTGATAGCCGACTTAAATTTATCTAATGACGCCTCTGTATCTACAGCATTCATCACCGCTATACGTTCACCTACAAAAGAGTATAATAAAGTTGCTCTAAAGTTTTCCGATTCCCCGGTTCTTCCTCGCACCAAGTTTCCACCCGGGCAGCTTCTTCATCATTACATTCACCCTGCAGATAATTCAACAAGATAGTTTCATCCATGCTCATTTGACCTTTTACAATAAAAAAACTATAAAACCTTTGTAGTAATACAGTTGTGAGTACAAATATACTAAACGAAAAAAGAAAAAAATATTTTTTCTCGCATTTTTATTTCATTTATCTACTTCTTTCATTATTTTTGTCTTACATAAATTAAAAGAGAATGTCACAATCTCCGATATATTTGGATATTAATAATAATAAGTCCGTTATTACTGCCCTAAAAGCAGGAGAAGAAAAAGTTTTTGACGTCGTCTACAGACATTATTTCCGTAGGCTATGTGCTTTTTGTTCTCAATACGTAAGTGAGCAGGAAGAAATAGAGGAGATTGTGCAGGAAACAATGATGTGGCTGTGGGAAAACCGTTGTACTCTGATGGAAGATCTGACACTCAAAACTCTTCTTTTTACGATTGTCAAGAACAAAGCCCTCAACCGTCTTTCCCATTTTGAGATTAAACGAAAAGTACATCAGGAAATCGTAGATAAATATGATAGTGAGCTCAATAACCCGGACTTCTATTTGAGTGATGAGCTTTTCCGTCTATATGAAGAAGCATTAAAAAGACTTCCGAAAGAATATCTCGAAGCCTACGAGATGAACCGTAATCAACATCTGACGCATAAAGAAATTGCCGAGAAACTGAATGTATCTCCACAAACGATTAATTACAGAATTGGACAAGCTTTAAAGCTATTACGAGTAGCTTTAAAAGACTATCTACCTTTATTCATACTTATTTTCGGACCTAATTTTTTCGAACAATCATGAAATCAAACTTCGTATTTAGTAGTTCAAGCCTGTTTATCGGACTTTTTCTTTTCTTCTTCACAGAAAATGTATATTCACAAGAATCTGCTGACAACTGGACTCTTAAACAAGCCCGCCAATGGACACAGAAACAAGAATGGGCGAACGGGCTGAAGGCAATGCCTCATAAGACAACCGATTATCAGGAGTTTGCCTCACAATATCACAAGAACAAGAAAGTGTGGGACAAGACTTTCCAATGGCTAGCTACCCACGACCTCGTAAATATGCCTGCCGGACGATACGAAGTAGATGGTGAACATTGCTACATCAATGTGCAGGATGCAACAACACAAGATGTCAGTAAACGTAAAATTGAAGCACACCGCCACGGCATCGATTTGCAATATGTAGTAAAAGGTACCGAACGTTTCGGAATTACTTCAGCCGAATATGCGGAGCCTATCACCGAATATAAACCGGATGTTACTTTCTACAAAGCCAAAAAAATAAAATATGTAGATTCCACTCCGGACACATTCTTCATGTTCTTCCCTAAAAACTTCCATCAGGCATTAGTAAAAGCCGGGAAAGAACCGGAAGAGATACGAGTAATCGTTGCTAAAATCGAATATATCCCTTAAACAAAAACATGAGTGAACTTTTAGTCTATAAAGCCTCTGCAGGTTCGGGTAAAACATTTACCCTGGCCGTGGAATACATCAAACTATTAATTTTCAATCCCCGTGCCTACCGGCAAATTCTCGCTGTAACCTTTACCAATAAGGCAACAGCAGAAATGAAGGAACGTATTCTTAGTCAGCTTTTCGGCATACAGATAGGTGATAAAGATTCGGAAGCCTATCTCAACCGTATCAAAGAAGAGACTGGAAAAACCGAACAGGAGATACGGGAAGCGGCAGGTGTCGCCCTTAACTATATGCTGCATGATTACAGCCGGTTCAGGGTAGAGACTATTGACTCATTTTTCCAATCTGTCATGCGTAATCTCGCACGGGAACTGGAACTTAGCCCGAATCTGAATATCGAGTTAAACAATACCGAAGTTCTTAGTGACGCCGTAGATAGTATGATCGAGAAGTTAGGTCCCACTTCCCCTGTCCTCGCATGGTTATTAGACTATATCAACGAACGAATTGCCGATGATAAACGATGGAATGTATCAGACGAAGTTAAAAGTTTCGGACGCAATATTTTCGATGAAGGCTATATTGAAAAAGGAGAAGGACTTCGGCAACGACTGCGTAATCCGAACACCATCAAAGAATACCGCAAACAACTGAAAGCTCTGGAAACGGAAATACTGGAGCAAATGAAAGGATTCTACGACCAATTCGAAGGAGAACTGGATGGTCACGCATTAACTGCTGATGATCTTGTTCAACGGGGAAAATTTCCGTAAACTGAATAATGGCGTTTTAAGCAATGATATCCGTAATGCCACAGTAGAGAAATGTCTGGAAGATGCCAAAAATTGGGCAACCAAGACTTCTCCCCGTTATGCGGATATCATCAACCTGGCTAATTCCAGCCTTATACAAATTCTGGAAGATGCTGAAAAGTTGCGTTCCAAGAATAATTTGTTACTGAATAGTTGCCGGTTATCCTTGCAACATCTCAATAAAGTGCAACTTCTCGCCAATATCGACGAAGAAGTACGTCAGTTGAACCACGACAACAACCGTTTTCTGTTGTCAGACACGAACGCCCTGCTTCACCAACTGGTGAAAGACGGTGACTCCTCTTTTGTATTCGAAAAGATAGGGACAAATATCCATAATGTCATGATAGACGAGTTTCAGGATACCAGCCGAATGCAATGGGGCAACTTCAAACTGCTTTTGCTCGAAGGGCTGTCTCAAGGAGCAGACAGTTTGATTGTAGGAGACGTCAAACAGTCCATTTATCGTTGGCGGAATGGTGATTGGGGAATTCTCAACAGCCTGAATGACCACATCGAGCATTTCCCGATCCGCGTCAAGACGTTAGCCACCAATCGGAGAAGTGAAACGAATGTCATCCGGTTTAACAATCGAATCTTCACAGCTGCTGCCAACTATCTGAACGGAGTGTATAAACAGCAATTAGGCAAAGATTGTGAGGATTTG
>SCPN01001201.1_pt1 | contig 65937 bp, 57 predicted proteins | sample 6106831 | NCBI WGS metagenome assembly SCPN01 (sample SAMN10720447, study PRJNA508395) | human gut metagenome | isolation source: Participant 1, 0 month
CATCTGGCGCTATCAAGGGAAGCATTCCTTTCATCAACTTCTTCGACGGATTCCGTACCTCCCATGAGATCCAGAAGATCGAGACATGGGATTATGAAGATCTGAAGGATATGGTGGATATGGACGCAGTTGACGCTTTCCGTAAGCGTGCCCTGAGATCAACCATCCCTGCCAGAGAGGTTCTGCGCAGAACCCTGATATCTTCTTCCAGGCAAGAGAAGCAAGCAACCCTTATTATGATGCTCTTCCCGGAATTGTTCAGGACTACATGGACAAGGTTAATGAGAAGATTGGAACAGATTACAAGCTGTTCAACTATTACGGAGCTCCGGATGCTGAGCACGTAATCGTAGCTATGGGTTCCGTAAATGATACCATTGAAGAAACCATTGACTATATGATTAAGACAACAGGCGCCAAGGTTGGTGTTGTTAAGGTTCGCCTTTACAGACCTTTCTGCGCAGACGCCCTTATCGGAGCAATTCCCGAAACCGTAAAGCAGATCACCGTACTGGACAGAACCAAAGAGCCCGGTGCACAGGGTGAGCCTCTTTACCTGGATGTAGTAGCTGCCCTGAAGGGCTCCAAGTTCGATTCCGTTCCGGTATTCACAGGACGTTACGGACTGGGTTCCAAGGATACAACTCCTGCACAGATCGTTGCAATTTACGGCAACACCGAAAAGAAGAAATTCACCGTTGGTATCGAAGACGATGTAACCAATCTGTCCCTGAAGCTGGGCGCTGAGCTGGTTACCACTCCCGAAGGAACAACCAACTGTAAATTCTGGGGGTCTGGGCGCAGACGGTACCGTAGGTGCCAACAAGAACTCCATTAAGATTATCGGCGATAACACCGACATGTATGCACAGGCATATTTTGACTATGACTCCAAGAAGTCCGGCGGTGTTACCATGTCCCACTTACGTTTCGGACATAAGAAGATTAAATCAACATATCTGATCCGTCAGGCTAACTTCGTAGCATGCCACAATCCTGCCTATGTACGTAAGTACAACATGGTTCAGGAGCTGGTTGACGGCGGTACCTTCCTGCTGAACTGCGCATGGAATGCAGAAGAGCTGGAGAAGCATCTGCCCGGACAGGTGAAGAAATTCATCGCTGAGCACAATATCAACTTCTACACCATCGACGGTGTTAAGATTGGTATTGAAACAGGCATGGGCCCCACACATCAACGACAATCCTTCAGTCCGCATTCTTCGAGCTGACCGGTATCATTCCTGCTGAGAAGGCAAACGAACTGATGAAGGCTGCTGCAAAGGCTACCTACGGACGTAAGGGCGAAGACGTTGTTATGAAGAACTGGGCAGCTATCGATGCCGGCGCAAAGGGCGTTGTTAAGGTAGAAGTTCCTGAAAGCTGGAAGAACTGCGAAGACGAAGGCCTTGATTATGCAGTAGTAAGCGGCGACAGAAAAGACGTTGTTGATTTCGTTAACAATATCCAGACCAAGGTAAGCGCACAGGAAGGCAATACCCTGCCTGTATCCGCATTCAAGGATTATGTGGACGGTTCCACACCTTCCGGATCCTCCGCTTACGAGAAGAGAGGTATTGCGGTTAACGTTCCTACCTGGGATCCTACAAAGTCGTATCCAGTGTAACTTCTGTTCCTATGTATGTCCTCATGCAGTAATCCGTCCTGTTGTTATGACAGAGGAAGAACTGGCTAAGGCTCCTGAAGGAATGAAGGCTCTTGATATGACAGGAATGCCCGGAAAGAAATTTGCGGTTTCCGTATCTGTACTTGACTGTACAGGATGTGGTTCCTGCGCTAACGTATGTCCTGGTATGAGAGGTGAGAAGGCTCTGAGCATGTCTCCTCTTGAAACCCAGCTGGCACAGCAGGAAATCTTCAACTATGGACAGACCGTTTCCGAGAAGCCCGAAGTACTTGAGAAATTCAAAGAAACAACCGTTAAGGGATCTCAGTTCAAACAGCCTCTGCTTGAGTTCTCCGGAGCCTGCGCAGGATGCGGCGAGACACCTTACGCTAAACTGATTACACAGCTGTTCGGCGACAGAATGTATATTGCCAACGCTACAGGATGTTCTTCTATCTGGGGTAACTCCTCACCGAGTACACCTTATACCGTAAACAAAGAAGGCAAGGGACCCGCTTGGGACAACTCCCTGTTTGAAGATAATGCTGAGTTTGGTATGGGTATGCTGCTTGCCCAGAACGCTATCAGAGGCGGACTGAAGGCAAAGGTTGAAGACGTTCTTGCCAATACCGATGACGAAGCTGTTAAGGCTGTTTGCCAGGAATACCTGGATACCTACAACTGCGGCGTTACCAACGGACCTGCAACCGACAAGCTGGTAGCGGCTCTGGAAGGCAAAGACTGCGGCGTATGCCAGGATATCGTTAAGAACAAAGACTTCCTCTCCAAGAAATCTCAGTGGGTATTCGGCGGTGACGGATGGGCATATGATATCGGATTCGGCGGTGTTGACCATATCCTCGCCAGCGGAAAAGATATCAATGTAATGGTATTCAATACCGAAGTTTATTCCAATACAGGCGGACAGGCTTCCAAGGCTACACCTACCGGCGCTGTTGCACAGTTCGCAGCCGGCGGTAAAGAAGTGAAGCAGAAAGACCTGGCAAGCATTGCAATGAGCTATGGTTATGTATATGTAGCACAGATTTCCATGGGTGCTGATTACAACCAGACTGTTAAGGCTATTGCTGAAGCAGAAGCTTATCCGGGACCTTCCCTGATCATCGCTTACGCTCCTTGTATCAACCATGGTATCAAGAAGGGCATGAGCAAGGCTCAGACAGAAGAGAAGCTGGCTGTAGAGACCGGCTACTGGAATCTGTTCCGTTTCAACCCTGCTGCAGAGAAGAAATTCGTTGTTGACAGCAAGGCTCCGACCAAGGAATTCCAGGAATTCATCGGCGGTGAAGTAAGATACACCTCCCTGGCGCTGAAGGATGCTGAAAAGGCTGCAAGACTGCAGGCTCAGGCTGCTGAAAACGCTAAGGAAAGATATGATTATCTGCAGAAGCTGCAGGTTCTGTACGGAGATAACTAATTAATATACCTCTGTGAAAGGTATATTACGCCGGACGGGGCAGCCGCCGGAAACTCCACCCAATAAAGCGCCATTACAAGCTTTACTTTTGCTAAAAATATAAGCTGGCTTGGGATTTGTCTCAAATCCAGCTTTGTTTTTAAATGTACCAGTTAATTTTTTAACAATCAGGAAAGAGGATAAACACAAAAGTATGGGTATAGTATCTGATGACGCTACCATCTTAAAGATTAAGCACGAGGTGCTCACGGAAGTTGCCAAACTGGCCTTTGCCGGTGAGCTGGATGAAAAAAAAGAGAATATTCCCTATGAAATGATTCCCGGTCCCGAGGCGCATTTCCGCTGCTGTATTTACAAGGAACGTGAAATCATCCGTCAGAGAGTAAGGCTGGCCGAGGGCAAGTGCCCCGGCAACAGAGAAAGCAGCAACATTGTACAGGTTATCAACTCAGCCTGTGAGGAATGTCCCATCTCCTCCGGCTATGTGGTAACCGACCTCTGCCAGGGCTGTCTTGCAAAATCCTGTAAGCAGTCATGTAATTTCGGCGCGATTACCATTGGAAATGATCGTTCCTACATCGATCCCGAAAAATGTAAGAGCTGCGGTAAATGTGCGCAGGCATGTTCCTATTCTGCTATCGTTAAAATCCAGAGGCCCTGTATGAAGAGCTGCCCTGTCAGTGCAATCACCATGGATGAGCACGGCGTATGCCAGATCGACGAATCCAAGTGTATCCAGTGCGGGCAGTGTATCCATAATTGTCCTTTCGGAGCGATTGCTTCCAAGACCAGTATCGTAGACATAATTAACGCAATCCGTGAAGGCAAAAAGGTAGTTGCCATGCTGGCACCTGCCGGCGAAGGCCAGTTCGGTGAGAACATCACCATGGCAAGCTGGAGAACAGCGATGAAGAAGCTGGGATTTGCCGATTTTGTTGAAGTAGGCCTGGGCGGCGATATGACCGCTGCATTTGAGGCAGAGGAATGGGCGGAGAGCTTTAAGGAAGGTAAGAAAATGACTACCTCCTGCTGTCCTGCATTTGTAAATTATATTAAAAAGCATTTCCCGGAACTGGTTGGAAACATGTCCACCACCGTTTCCCCGATGTGCGCAGTATCCAGAATGCTGAAAGCAAAGGATCCCGAAACCGTTACCGTATTTATCGGGCCCTGCATTGCCAAGAAATCCGAAGCGCAGGACAAGAGCATTGAAGGAAATGCGGATTTCGTACTTACCTTCGGTGAGATCCGCGCCATGATGCGTGCAAAGGGCGTTGAGCTGGAGCCCGAAGAGAACACCAGCCAGGAAGCAAGCGTATTCGGAAAGCGTTTCGGCAATGGCGGCGGCGTTACGGAAGCTGTTGTGGAATGCCTGAAGGAAAGCGGCGAGAGCACGGATATCAAGGTGGCAAGGTGCAGCGGCATTGCGGAATGCAAGAAGGCGCTGATGCTGTTCAAGCTGGGCAAGCTGCCTGAGGACTTCATTGAAGGCATGATCTGTGAAGGAGGCTGTGTCGGAGGACCCAGCCGCCATAAAGCGGCGATGACTGCCAAGAAGGACAGGGATAAGCTGATTTCACAGGCAGACGCCAGAGGCGTTCATGAGAATCTGAAAAATTATGATATGGATTCCTTTTCCATGCATCGTTAAAAGCTGACGAAGCACAGGAACCGGCTGCCGCAGGGCGGCAGGGCCTGTACGCCGGCAATGCCTCCGGGGCAGACGAAAATGGAGTGAGAGTTTACAGGAACGATAGTGTTCAGAAAGGAGCCGGTAGTTTACTGGCTCCTTTCTTCATACTACCATGAGGGGGAGACAATGAAACAGATATGGAAACCACACCGCCTTTCGGGGAACAAGAGGCAGCCCGCGCAGCTGAAATGGAGCATGACCATTCTGATGCTGATGTGCTGGCTTCTGCCGCTGGCTATTTTAACTATGGCCATCCTGTATTATGTGTCTAACCGGTTCTCCGTCCAGATGCAGGATAATATCGAAAAATCCATGGATACGGCGGTGGAAATATGTGAAATGCGGGTGGCCTCGGCGGTCAGGGTATCCAGAAGCGCTTCCTATATTCCGGATATCAAGGACAGCTGGAAGCGGTATCGGGAGGACCAGAATGAAGTGAAGCTTTTTGAAAAGGTGACCAACTTTCTGGAACAGATGTACCGTTATGACAGCAGCTTTTTAAGTACAATCGTTTATTTTATTGATAAGCCTGAGGATGTGTATTTTACCTACAGGAGTAATTATTACGGCAGCATCAAGGAGTTTGAGAATGAGGCACGTGATATCGTGGCTCAGGTATCGGAGGAAATAGATACCGGAATAGGCTGTGCGGTGCAGAGGGATCATCTGTATATGATCCGGAATATTATGACGCCCGCCTATGAGCCGTATGCTGTTATCGTTATGGATGTTGACAAAGACAGCGTATTCCAGAGCATCGAGGGGATTCCCTGGTTTGTGGATTACGATGTGAGCATAGATGGACAGTGGATCTGGGGAAGGGACTGGGCGGAGGACTACGCCTGTAAGGAAAGCGCGGGAAGAAGCAGCCTGTACCATGAGGGACGCAACAATGCATATGTGATCTGTGAGCGGAAAATGGATAATCATGTCATCCGGTATGTGGCGAAGCTTGATTATGATACCATCCATTATGAAAAAATGGCGCTCCGGTATATTACCATCCTGATGATGGCTTTTACCGTCCCGCTTATTTTTATTGTTTTTTATTTCCTGTACAGGAATGTTACGGTACCGGTGCAGGGCCTGATAGATGCGGCGTCGGAAATCGAAAAGGGGCATTTCGGCGTAAAGATCGAAAAAGAGGAGAGAAGCAGGGAGTTCCTTTATCTGAATAATGCCTTCAACAGCATGTCCGATAAGCTGAAGAACCAGTTTGAACAGATTTATCTGGAGGAGCTGGCGCTGCGGGATGCCAATATCATGGCGCTGCAGTCCCAGATCAATCCCCATTTCCTGAACAATACGCTGGAAATCATCAACTGGGAGGCCAGAATGGAGGAATAGAAAGGGTGAGCAGTATGATCGAAGCCCTTTCCACCATGATGGGAGGCTACCATGGACAGGAAGAAGCAGCAGATGATTCCTCTTTCCGAGGAAATCAGCTATGTGGAGGCCTACTGCTATATCATCAGACAGCGCTTCGGCGAGAAATTCCAGTATGAGAAGCGGATTGATCAGACACTGATGCGCATAGAGGTCCCCCGGCTGATCATCCAGCCGATTATGGAGAATGCGGTGGAACACGGCCTGGCTGGCAAGGCTGGCAAGATCCTGCTGCATATTTATGCGGAGGGCGACAAGCTGAAAATCGAAGTCATAAACGACGGCCTTATGACCCAGGAGGACAAACGGAAGGTGGAGGCGCTGCTGAGCGATTCACCGGACATGGCCGAACAGCACTCCGTCAGCCTTGGTATACGCAATGTGAACAAGAGATTAAAGATAATATGGCCCTGACTGCGGCCGACAATAAAATTACAAAGAGGATCAAACGGTCAGCCAATAACAAGTCAAATTACGCATAAATGATTTTTGCCGGAACAGAACAATAAAGAATCAAATAATCACAATAGGAATCATTAACCTTTCCAGCTTGTTATATGATGAGTAAGTACAGATGAAAACAAGTCATCAAAACGAGGGAGGTTTCTTACATGAAAGAAAATTATTAGCTTGTGTATTGGTGCACGATGGTAGCTTCACTGGCAGGCTGCGGTGGGCGCAAAGCCAGACAGCAACAGAATCAAACCTGCTGAAACAACAGCAGCGGAGTCCCAGGCAGCCGAGGCACAGCACCGGCAGAAGAAACAACAACAGAGCAGCAGAGGCAGGCGCTCTGGAAGTGAAGAGCGGAATCACCTGAGATGTTACAACAACCTTTGCTGGTGAAAGCAACGTCGAATTATCAGGATGCAGTAAAGAGATGGGAAGACAAATATGGCAGCGTGGCAGATTCTCAGGGAAGCGCAGATGAAACCTTTAAGTCCCGTGTTATTTCCGACTTTGAAGCTGGCGCAGAACCCGACGTACTGTTCTACTTCAACGGAAACGACTCCAACCCGTTTGTAGAGGCAGGCAAGGTTGTAACCATTGATGAAATCCGTTCCGTATATCCGGATTATGCATCCAACATGAAGGACGATATGATTCCTGCATGTCCCGCAGATAACAAAAAATATGCAGTTCCCTTCTACGGCTTCTGGGAAGGCATGTTCGTAAACAAATCCGTTTGTGAGCAGGCTGGCGCAGAAATCCCCGGTGCAAATACCACATGGGAAGAGTTCATGGGAATCTGCCAGAAGATTAAAGATGCAGGCTTCACACCTATCGCAGCTTCTCTGGCAAAAGAGCCTCATTACTGGTTCGAGTTTGCAGTATACAACCATGACACACCGGCCACACATGCATCCGTTCCGGCTTCTCTGGATGACGCAGCAGGAAAAGCATGGGCAGGCGGCCTGGCAGACATCAAGGATGTATTTGAAAAAGGATATTTCTCTGAAAATACCAATACCGCAGAAGCTTCTGAAGTATTCCAGAGCTTTATTGACGGCAAGTCTGCATTCTACATTGACGGTTCCTGGAAAATGGGCGGTATTGCAGAAGCTACCGAAGATATTGACAACTTTACCGTAACCTTTGTTCCCGGTGCTAACGAGCGTAAGGCTACAGATATCATCAGCGGACTTTCTTCAGGATGGTATATTACCAAAAAAGCATGGGACGATCCGGATAAGCGCGCAGCAGCAGTTTCCTTCATCGGCGATATGACAACCGATGAAAATGTATCCCTGTTCGCTCAGACAGCAGCTACAGCTCTGAAGAATGGTGTTACACTGGATACCGCTTCCCTGAATTCCCTGCAGATTGACAGCCTTGATATGGTTAAGGCAGCAACCGGTGTTACCGGCGCAGCTCAGGACCTTTGCACACAGGAACAGAGAGCACCTATCTTTGACCATATGCCTGAAATCGTAACCGGCAGCGTAGCTATCGAGGACGCAATCTCTCAGGTAATTGAGAACATGAACGAGTAATTATGCGGACCTGTTTATCATACAGGACCGGTGTATAACAGCACAAGGGCCGAAGGCATTTCCTCCGGCCCTTTCATAAAGAAAATAATGATGATATGCCGTAAATAAAGAACCGTGAAAGCAATATTTTAAAAAGCCAGTCTGATTTTAGAATATCAGCGCCCGATGAAACGGGCAGAGAGGTGTTGGTATGAACAATCAACCAAATATTTATAAAAATAAAAACCCATTTTTCTTCCCGGCTTGCCTTATCCTGGCGCTGCGTCATAAACAGCTTCCAGATAATTAAGGATTTGGGGGCGCCCGCCAAGGGCTGGAATGACCCGATTTACAAGAATTATGCAAAGCTTTTTACCGATAAAAATATGGCAATTGCCATGAAGAACACACTTATCATGATAGTGGTAACATTGCTCGGCCAGGTAGGGATCGCATTGATTCTTTCCCTGATGGTAGACAATATCAAGAGGGGAGCAAAATTTTTCCGAATCGTTTACTTTTTCCCCATTGTGGTATCTGCTACCGCACTCGGCCTTCTGTTCAACCTGATTTTCCTGTATGACAAAGGTATGCTGAATCAGTTCCTGGGAATGTTCGGAGTAACGGAGCTTACGGACTGGAAGGATTCGGCCCACGCGATGGTGACTATGATGGTTCCGGTTATGTGGCAGTATGTAGGCTTCTATTTTATCATTCTGCTGACGGGCCTTAACAATATTTCAGATGAGCTGTATGAGTCTGCGTCAATCGACGGAGCCACTGCCTGGCAGAGAGTAAGGTACATTTCCCTTCCCCTGCTCCACAATGTTATCTGCACCTGCAGCGTCCTGGCTGTAACGGGTGCGCTGAAGGTATTCGACCTGCCCTGGACGATGCTGCCCAACGGCATGCCGATGGGCGAGACCTGGCTGACCGGTACATACATGTACTACTTCTGGGCTTTCCAGGGCAAGGACATTGACTACAGCTGTACGGTTGCAATCGTTATCGTAGTGCTCGGCATCCTGCTTTCCAAGGTTGTCAACATGATTTTCAAAGAAAAAGATTATTAGGAAGGGGTATACAAAATGAAAAAGAAGAAATTTTCCGTAGGGCTGCTGTTTGTATATCTGGTCCTGGTTATCTGGGCGCTGACCACAATTTATCCGCTGATTTGGGTTGTCATGAACTCCTTCAAGGATAAAAAACAGATAGTATCCAACTCCTTTTCATTCCCTGTGGGCGCGCTGTTCACACTGGATAATTATGAGAAGGCAATCAATAAATTCAGTATTTTTACCGCTTACAGAAACAGCCTGCTGATTTCCTGTACGGTTGCTGCAGTGGTAATCCTGTTTGCAGGGCTTGCCTCCTATGCGCTGGTCCGCTATAAATTCAAAGGCAGCGGACTGATGAACAGCCTGGTTATCGCAGCCATGATGTTCCCTGTATTTGCAACGATTATTCCCGTATTCCGTATGGAATCCAGCTGGCACATCGTTAACACCAACAACCTATGGCTTGCGCTGTTATCCTGCGCGCTGCCGCAGATAGCAGGAAACCTGGCCTTTGCCATCGTGGTGCTTTCCGGCTACATCAAGGGGCTTCCGGTGGAGCTGGAGGAAGCGGCCTACATGGAAGGCTGCAACGCTTACCAGATTTTCTTCAAGGTAATTATGCCGCTGACAAAGCCCTCCTTTGCCACGGTTGGCATTTTCAGCTTCCTTTGGAGCTATAACGACCTGTTTACCCAGACCTTCTTCCTGCGTTTCCCTGCGCACTGGGCAATTACCAGACTGCTGAATGAAATCTCCGGCAGACAGGGTACGGATTATGGCCTGATGGCAGCCGCGGTTTCCCTGATTGTTGTTCCGCTGATTATCGTTTATGTATGCCTGCAGAAATACATCATCAAGGGCATGACCGCAGGTGCTATTAAAGGATAAGGCACAGAAGCTTTTGCTTCGCCTTTCCCGGAGGGATTCCGGAAAAACGAAAATGAAACAGTTCGGTTGCCTGAATTACAGCAAAATAATAAAAAAACGGAAAGTGTCTGTCGGCAGGACACTTTCCGTTTTTGGCCGTATATGTTATAATGAAAAAATGTTGAAACTGTTTTAGCAGTTCAGCCTTCGGCAGCATTGTAACTGAAATACTGAAAGTACATGACACAGGGGGATAATTCGTATGTACAAGGTGGCGATTGTGGATGATGAACCAGTTATCGTGAGGGGACTTACAATGACGATTCAATGGGAAAAGTACAACTGCCGGGTGGTGGGGACCGCCGGCGACGGACAGGAAGGGATGAAGCTGATCCGGGAAAAGAGGCCGGATATCCTCATTTCCGATATCTGTATGCCCGGGATTGACGGCCTGACGATGATTGCAGGCATGAAATCGGAGTTTGGACCTATGCAGATAACCATCCTCACAGGCTTCCGCGATTTTGACTATGCCCAGCAGGCTATCCGCCTGGGCGTAACAAGATTCCTGCTCAAGCCCTCCAAAATGGATGAACTGGACGAAGCGATCCGCGTCATGATAGAGAACCTGCAGCGCCAGGGAATCATGGGTACAGACGGAGAATCAGAAAACTGCGGAAACACTGGAAAGACCGGAAACGCTGGAGACACTGAAGGCGGCGGAAATACAGGGAGCACGGGAAAAACCGCCGGAAAAGGCCCCACAGGACAAAGCGCAGAAAATGCACCGGAATACCCGGCAATAAAAGATACTGCTTCAAAAGGCGCCGCCCAAACCGCTCCCGGCAATGAACCGTCCGATAAAGACGCCGCCGGGGAAGACAGGGAAGCCGGGGAGACAGACAGCCCTGCAAGCTGCTTTATCGTAAAAAATGCATTAGCCTACATAGAAGAAAATTACAGAGAAAAACTGAAACTCTCCGATGTGGCTGATCAGATATATGTCAGCCAGTGGCACCTGAGCAAGCTGCTGAACAAACATACGGGCCAGAATTTCTCTGAAATACTCAATAACATCAGAATCGAAAAAGCAAAAGAACTGCTCAAGGACCCATCACTGCGCATCGGTGATATTGCGGAAGAAGTGGGCTTTCTGGATATGGCCCATTTTTCCAGGGTATTCAAGAAACAGGCAGGAATCTCCGCCAACGAATACCGCAACACTATCCTGGGTAGGTAGTGGGGCGGACGGGGAATCTGAGCGTGGCTTTCCGGCTTTAGGCAGGGGGAGGGGCTGTGGGTTTTGGCCCTGGGCAGCATGGAGTGCGGCTGGGGAGGCGGGGCCGGGCAGGGGATTTTTCATTTACCAGTCAGACCGGGCATTGCGATGAGCCTTGGGCGAAAAATTATGTCAGGAAAGCCTTCCATAATTTTTAAGTCTCATCTCCATGGTCTGAAAAGGTAAATGAAAAATCCCCTGCCCTGCCCGGCCCCGCCTCCCCAGCCGCACTCCATGCTCCAAAACCGGAAAGCCACGCTCAGATTCCCCTATCGCTGCATACGACTGTGGATGAGCAATAACAAAAGCTTGAAAGGCCAGCTTATCCCTTTCTCTATTACAACCGGAAAGACGAACTCAGAATCCCCTTTCGCTGCGTATAACTGTAAATGAATAGCCGCAAAAATTTTCGAGGCCAGTTACCCTTCCTAATGACGGCATAGCCCTTCATAAAAACTAAAAATAATCTGCAGCAACCAATAAGCTGTTCTGTCTTCATTGCATATCCTGGATATATAAAAATAATTATATTTGTTACAATACACCCAGCCCCGCAGCGTCAGCTAACCGGGCCGTGTCCTGGCTCCCGGGATGAGAAGGCTCCGGCGGGGATGGGGAGGTATTTTATTTACCTTTTCAGACCATGGAGATGAGACTTAAAAATTATGGAAGGCTCGACAATTTTTCGCCCAAAATCATCGCAATATACCGGTCTGACTGGTAAAATACCCTCCCCATCCGCCGGAACTATCCAGACTCAACAACTGACGCTATGGAAAGGCTCCAACAAACAAAATTATTTAACTCCATCCCCATCCAGGATAGCCATGAATTCATCCCCCGTGATGGTTTCTTTTTCGTAGAGGAACTTAGCCAGTTCATGGAGTTTGCCTATATTGCTGCGGAGGATGTCGCAGGCCTTGGCGTGTTCTTTTTTGACCATGGCTACGACGAGCCTGTCGATTTCCGCTGCGGTATGTTCGGAGCAGGCCAGGGAGGTGTCACCGCCCAGGTATTGGTTGGTGACGGTTTCCAGGGCTACCATGTCGAAGTCCTCGGACATGCCGTAGCGGGTGATGCAGGCGCGGGCCAGCTTGGTGGCCTGTTCGATGTCGTTGGAGGCTCCGGTGGTGATGCTGTTGAAGATGATTTCTTCCGCAGCGCGGCCGCCGCAGAAGGTGGCGATTTTATTTTCCAGTTCTTCCTTGCTCAGCAGGTTGTGTTCGCCCTGATCCACCTGCATGGTGTAGCCCAGCGCACCGGAGGTCCTGGGGATAATGGTGATTTTGGTGACAGGGGCGGAGTTGGTCTGTCTGGCGGCAACGAGGGCGTGGCCGATTTCGTGATAGGAAACGATCATTTTTTCCCGATCGCTTAAGATACGGTCTTTTTTCTGATAACCGGCAATGACTACTTCCACGCTTTCTTCCAAATCAGTCTGGGTGACGAAGCGGCGGCCTGCGCGGACTGCGCTCAGGGCGGCTTCGTTGACCATGTTGGCCAGTTCGGCGCCGGAAGCGCCTGCGGCCATTCTGGCGATGGCGGCAAAATCTACATTGTCACCCAGCTTTACTTTCTGGGCGTGAACCTTCAGTATGGCAATCCTGCCGTTCAAATCGGGAAGCTCCACCGGCACACGCCTGTCGAAACGGCCGGGGCGCAGGAGCGCGGGATCCAGGGATTCGGGACGGTTGGTGGCGGCCAGGATGAGGACGCCGTTGTTGCTGGAGAAGCCGTCCATTTCTGTAAGGAGCTGGTTCAGTGTCTGTTCCCGTTCGTCATTTCCTGAAAAGCCGCCGCCGTCACGTTTTTTGCCGATGGTATCAATTTCATCGATGAAGACGATACAGGGGGCTTTTTCGTTGGCCTGCTTGAACAGATCCCTGACCTTGGCCGCGCCGGCGCCTACGAACATTTCCACGAATTCAGAGCCTGAAATGGAGAAGAAGGGAACGTTGGCTTCGCCGGCCACCGCCTTGGCAAGCAGGGTTTTTCCGGTTCCGGGAGGGCCTACAAGGAGGGCGCCTTTGGGCATGGATGCGCCGATTTCCTGATATTTTTTGGGATCATGGAGGTAGTCTACCAGTTCGGAGAGCACCTCTTTGGCTTCGTCCTCGCCGGCCACGTCTGCGAATTTGATGCCTGTTTCGGACTGGACGTATACCTTGGCGTTGCTTTTTCCGAAGGCCATGGAATTGACGCCGCCTCCGCTGTTCATGATTTTGCGCATCAGGAACTGGCCGATGGCTATCATTACAACGAGGGGCAGAACCCAGGTCAGCAGGAAGGTGACGAGGAAGGACTGCTGTTTTACAATTTCCGTGCCGAAGGTGGCTCCGGATGCATAAAGCCGGTCCACAAGGGAAGGATCTTCCATAGGGCCTGTTTTATAAAAACCGGTGGGTGAATTTTTGTCCGCAAATACAATTTGGTTGCTTTCAATCTGTACCTGGGCGATTTCTTTCTTTTCCATCATTTCAAGAAAGGTGTTGTAGCCGACCTCTTCTACCTGGGCGGACATGAGCCTGGGAAAAAGAAAGGCGTTCAGGACCAGAAGGACAAGCATGGCAATACAGTAATAGTAGAGTAGTGGTTTCTTTGGTGATTTGGCTTCTTGCATAATTTTGCGCTCCTTTTTATTCAGTAACTTGTTCCGGTTCTTTTTAGTTACTCTTATCCTTATAACAGTAATTATATATACCGGATTTTGCGGAAGTCAACCAAAGATAGCATTATTTCATAAATTTTAGAGTCTTTTCATGAAGGGGGGACGGGAAGCAGGAGAGGCGGACAGGGGTTTTGTGGGGCGGAGGTTTTTGCGGGAGGGAGAAAGGGCAATAAGGGCGTTAAGGACTTAATAAGGGCATTAAGGACTTGAGGGCATTGGAGGGGAATGGAATAGGGCGGTAAATGTGAGGTTACTGGTCACGGGGTGAACAGTTGCATGGTGGGGAAAAAGTACTTTACATCCGGGGGGAAGTAGCATACAATACAGCTAGGTATTGGTTTTGTTTTTTCGTTGCAGGAGCGTCCGGTCTTGGGATTGGAGAGGGGCCGCCGGGAGGCGGTTCTGTTTTTGTTGGCGGAGTTGCCAGCGGGGTGCCGGTGGAATTGCCGGCGGACAGTGCCGGCGCGGGAAAGCGCGGGTGCGGGGCCGGCTGTGTAGGAAAGGAGATTTTGTATGAGTAATTTGAGCGGGATTTCTGAGTATCTGAATCTGGCTGAGGTGAAGGAGTCGGTGCGTGAGGGCGCGGATTCTGTGAAGAAGCTGATGAAGGAGCCTTCAGGGCTGACGAAAACAGAGATGTCTCTGCTTTTGGCGGTTTTTCTGATGGCAGGGGTTATCATAGGTTTTATCTGGGCGCCGATTAAGAGGGGCCTGATTATTGCCGGTAATGATGTGATTACCGGGGAGGATGAGAAAGAGAACAAAGGAGAAAATGCGTAAAAATGAAAATCACATTAAAAGACGGTTCCGTAAAGGAATATGCGGAGAGCAAAAGTATTATTGAGATTGCGGCTGATATCAGCGAGGGTCTGGCAAGGGCGGCCTGCGCGGGGCTGGTGAACGGGAAGGTGGAGGATCTGCGCATGGTGCTTGACGGGGATTGCGAGCTGGCGATCCTGACGGCCAGGGATAAGGAAGGGCTGACTGTGGTCCGCCATACGGCTTCCCATGTGCTTGCGCAGGCGATGAAGCATGTGTTCCCTGAGGCCAAGCTTGCTATCGGGCCAAGTATTGATACCGGCTTTTATTATGATTTTGAGCACGAGCCTTTTTCCAGGGAGGATCTGGATAAGCTGGAAGCTGAGATGAAGAAAATCATCAAGCAGGGTGAGAAGCTGGAGCGTTTCACCCTTCCCAGACAGGAAGCCATTGCTTTTATGGAAGAGAAGGGCGAGCCTTATAAGGTGGAGCTGATCCAGGATCTTCCTGAGGATGCGGAGATTTCCTTTTATAAGCAGGGGGATTTCACGGATCTGTGCGCAGGGCCGCATCTGATGAGCACCAAGGGGATCAAGGCCTTTAAGCTGACCTCTTCTTCAGGCGCTTACTGGAGAGGGGATTCCAACAGAACCATGCTTCAGAGAATTTACGGAACAGCCTTCAATACCAAGGAGGAGCTGGCCGAGTATCTGGAATATCTGGATAATATCAAGAACCGTGACCATAATAAGCTGGGACGGGATATGGAGCTGTTCGCAACGGTTGACGTTATCGGACAGGGACTTCCGCTTCTGATGCCCAAGGGGGCTAAGATGATTCAGACGCTGCAGCGCTGGATCGAGGATGAAGAGGAGAAGAGAGGCTATATGAGGACCAAGACTCCTCTGATGGCGAAAAAGGATCTGTATATTATTTCCGACCACTGGAATCATTATAAGGAAGGCATGTTTGTGCTGGGAGATGAAGAAAAGGAGGATGAAGTATTCGCCCTCCGCCCCATGACCTGTCCTTTCCAGTATTATGTATACAAGCAGAGCCAGAAATCCTACCGTGATCTGCCCTGCCGCTATGGCGAGACTTCCACATTGTTCAGGAATGAGGATTCAGGAGAGATGCACGGGCTTACCCGTGTGCGTCAGTTCACCATTTCCGAGGGCCATTTGATCGTAAGGCCGGATCAGATCGAGGAAGAATTCCGCGGCTGTGTGGATCTGGCAAAATACTGCCTGACCACGCTGGGCCTGGAGGAGGATGTGACCTATCGTCTTTCCAAGTGGGATCCCAATAATAAGGACAAATATCTGGGCGATGAGGAAACCTGGGATTATGTGCAGAATATGATGCGTGATATTCTCCATCATATCGGCATTGAGTTTACGGAAGAAGACGGCGAAGCGGCCTTCTACGGACCGAAGCTGGATATCCAGGCAAAGAACGTGTACGGCAAGGAAGATACCATGATCACCATCCAGCTGGATATGTTCCTGGCAGAGCGTTTTGATATGACTTATATTGATGCCAACGGGGAGAAGAAGCGTCCTTATATCATCCACAGAACCTCCATGGGCTGCTATGAAAGAACGCTGGCCTGGCTGATTGAAAAATACGAAGGCAAGTTCCCCACCTGGCTGTGCCCGGAACAGGTGCGTGTGCTTCCTATTTCTGAAAAATATGAGGAATATGCGCAGAAGGTGAACGCGACGCTGAAGGATAACGGTATTTTAAGCACGGTGGACAGCCGTTCCGAGAAAATCGGTTATAAGATCCGCCAGGCGAGACTGGACAAGCTGCCTTATATGCTTGTGGTGGGACAGAAGGAAGAGGAAGACGGCACGGTTTCCGTAAGAAGCCGTTTTGCCGGCGATGAGGGCGTGAAGCCTCTGGATACCTTTATCAATGATATCTGCAGGGAAATCAGGACGAAGGAAATCCGTAAAATAACGGTGACAGAGGACGGAAAGCCTGCAAAATAAGCCATCTTTTTTGGCATCGGCAGTGATTTTACAGCCGGGAAAAATCCGCACGGCGCATCTGCGGCGGTTTTTTCCCGGCTGGTCCCTGGTATGACGGAGACGGATAGATGAGTAATGAAAAAAAGACATGGCGGCAGACAGCAGGTATCCTGCTGTCTGTGTGCGCCCTGGGAATGGCCTGCTGCAGTTTGTTTTTATGCTTCAGCAGCGATATCTGGTATGATGAGCTTTTTACGGTGGGCTTCGTTTCCCAGCCGGTGGGGCGGATGATTTCGCTTGCGGCCAGGGACGTTCACCCACCGCTTTATTATCTGATGGTAAAGGCTGCTGTGGAGCTGGTGCATTTATTTGCGCCGGGGGCGGATGCCGTAATTATCTGCAAGGTGGTTTCCGTGCTGCCTTATCTGGCGCTGCTGGGGTATTCCCTGACTCTTATAAGGAAGAAATACGGTTGGCTTTGTTCTGGGCTTTTTTCCTTCTGCATCCTGGCGATGCCGCAGATGGCTAACTATACGACGGAAATCAGGATGTACGGCTTTGCCCTGTTTTTTATTACGGCGGCATTCCTGCATGCGGGAGAGCTTCTGGAGGGAGGCGGAAAAAGGCATTGGGCCGCCTTCACTGTTTATGGGATCGCAGCGACCTATACCCATTATTTTGCGGCGGTTGCGGCGGCGGCGCTGTATGTGGGTGTGGCTGTGCTTTTGTCCGTTAAGAAGAAGGAAGAACGGGTGAAGTATCTGCTGGTATGGCTGTTCTGTGCGGGAATCTCCGTACTGGCATATCTGCCCTGGCTGCCCGCGGCCGTTTCCCAGGTGTCCCAGGTGCGGGAAAGCTACTGGATTCTTCCGCTGACCTTAAGCTGCTTCGGCGGCTGCGTAAAATTCATGCTGAAGCCCTCCACCGGGTATCAGCTTTTGGATTACGGCCTGGCGGTGGTCCTTTTTGCTTTGCTGGCGGCTTTCCTTATCCATGCGTTTTTAAAGCGTAAGGACAGGGAACGAAATCCGGGACGGGACGGATATGCTTTTTTGGGACTCTGCGTGCTGGCGGGGACTGCGCTTTTCGGAATTGCGGTGTCTTTCCTGATGAGGCCGGTTTTCATTTACCGCTATATGCTTCCTGCGGCGGGCTGCTTCTGGTTCTGTTTTTCCTATTTCCTGAGCAGGCAGAAGAAGGCTCTGGTGCTGGTGCCTTCGCTGCTGGTGCTTCTCTTTGTGGGGGCGGCTGATTATTCCGCCTTTGTGCAGGAGAGGTGATGAAAAGAACAGATGACGAGAACCGAAGAGGGCTGGCCAAAATAGAGGGGCGGAGGATATCGTCCTGTTTAATTTTGACCAGGTGCAGGCCGTAACCGGCTGGTATCTTCCCAGGGAAAGCTATCTGTATGGAGGAACGCCGGAAACGCTGATAAGGGGAGATGTTCCCGGGAGTATATGCCGTGCCGGGGAGGAATGGATAGATCAGCAGCTGGAGAGCGGAAAAACTGTGTGGTTCATCGGCAGCGGCCTTGCCAGGACGGAATCCTTAGGAATGGCAGAAACGTGGAATTAAGTCCGTGGAGACTGCGGACAGCTGCCTGCTGGAACGCTACTGGTTCAATATATACCGTCTGGGCCTGCAGCCATGAATAAAATCCTGAAAAAAAAAAATAATTCTGAAACCATAAAACAGGTTTATTTTGATATGATTTTTCAGGAGGCAAAAAAATGGCAGAATTGAAATGTGTAGTAGAAAATTGTACCTATAATAATGACAAGTGCTGCTGCAAGGGCGATATTATGGTAGGAGGCAAGGAAGCGCAGAAGGAAAACGATACCTGCTGCGAAAGCTTCAAGGACAGGACCGGTGAGTCCGCATCCAATGCCATGAATCCCTGCAGGACTATCAGCATCGACTGCGAAGCTGTAAAATGTTGTATAACACAAATTACAAGTGCTATGCGGAGCATGTGGACATCAAGGGCTGCGGCGCCTGTGACTGCGGTGAGACAGCCTGTGCTACCTTTAAGGAAAGATAAGCTGTAACTGATATTATCCCTGCGCTTACATGGAGGGAGCTGATTAATGCCGCCTGAGGCGGCAGCATTTATTTTCACCGGTTTTTGCAGGATATAAAGCAGAAGCGGGAAAACGTATCATTGTGCGTTTTCCCGCTTTTTTTATTGCTTTAATCAGAATTGTTACATTATAGATAATGCTTATAAAAAATGAATAAAAATGTTATATTTGCAGCATATACGTTGAATAAAAATAGAAATTTCAATGATAATCGAAAAATATTCCATATAATACTGGATAAATATCATATAAACTATCCATATTGACAAATACAAAGAAGCGTGTCAAACAGAAGGGAGAAAAATATGAAGAGAAAATTGGGGTGCATGACAATGGCAATACTGATGGGGCTGTCTTTGGCCGCATGCGGTGCCAGCAAAACACCTGCGGCGGCTGATACACCGGCTGCGGGAAAGGAAACGACAGCTGCTGCGGCAACAACGCCGGCAGAAGCGGCGCCGGCCGACACAGGGACAATGGCGAACAAGGACAAGCCGCTGGTATGGTTTAACCGCCAGCCTTCCAGCAGCGCCACAGGCCAGCTTGACATGACAGCGTTGAATTACAACAAAGATACTTATTATGTAGGCTTTGACGCCAACCAGGGTGCGGAGCTTCAGGGTACCATGGTAAAAGATTATATCGAAAAGAACATTGATACTATTGACCGTAACGGCGACGGAACCATCGGCTATGTGCTGGCCATCGGCGATATCGGACATAATGACTCCATCGCACGTACAAGAGGCGTTCGTAAAGCTCTTGGCACAGCTGTTGACAAAGACGGCAACATCAACAGCGAACCGGTGGGAACCAATACAGACGGCACGGCGTCGGCCGTACAGGATGGAACCCTGGAAGTGAACGGCAAGACTTACGTTGTCCGCGAACTGGCTTCCCAGGAAATGAAGAATTCCGCAGGAGCGACATGGGATGCAGCAACAGCCGGCAACGGCATCGGCACCTGGTCTTCTTCCTTCGGCGATCAGATTGATATCGTTGTTTCCAATAATGACGGAATGGGCATGTCAATGTTTAACGCCTGGTCTAAGGATAACAAGGTTCCTACCTTTGGTTATGATGCAAACAGCGATGCAGTGGCTGCTATCGCAGAGGGCTACGGCGGAACCATCAGCCAGCATGCGGATGTTCAGGCTTATCTGACGCTTCGTGTCCTGCGTAATGCGCTTGACGGAGTAGATATTAACACAGGCATCGCCACAGCGGATGCGGCGGGAAATGTGCTCAGTGATGATGTATATGTATACAGGGAAGATGAGCGTTCCTATTATGCATTGAATGTGGCTGTTACTGCTGACAATTATAAGGATTATATGGATTCCACCATGGTTTATGCGCCGGTATCCAATCAGCTGGATGAGGCTACAAGCCCTGTAAAGAAGGTATGGCTGAATATTTATAATTCTTCCGATAACTTCCTTGGATCCACCTATCAGCCGCTTCTTCAGAAGTATGATAAGCTCCTCAACCTGGATGTTGATTACATCGGCGGTGACGGACAGACAGAATCCAATATTACCAACCGTCTGGGCAATCCCAGCCAGTATGATGCATTTGCCATCAATATGGTTAAAACAGACAACGCGGCGTCTTATACAAGCCTGCTCGATCAGTAAAACTCATGGAAATGAAAGCCGTGCAGGCAGGTTATTAGGGAGAAGAGATTCTCCCTAATAACTTCTTTTGGGAAGTTATAGCAGAGGAGTAAAAAATATGGCAGATAAGAAAGATGATATCGTCTTATCAATACGCGGTATGAGCAAGTCCTTCGGCCGGAACAGGGTTCTGGACCGTATCAACCTGGATGTAAGGAGCGGGACCGTCATGGGGCTTATGGGTGAGAACGGCGCCGGAAAGTCAACCATGATGAAGTGCCTGTTTGGTACCTACCAGAAGGATGAGGGGACCATTTTCCTGAATGGGAAGGAAGTGAGCTTTTCCGGTCCCAAGGATGCGCTTGAGAACGGGATTGCCATGGTTCATCAGGAACTGAACCAGTGTCTGGAACGGAATGTAATTGATAATTTGTTCCTGGGACGTTATCCGGTTAATTCCATGGGTGTAATTGATGAAGGCAGAATGAAAAAAGAGGCTTCCGATCTTTTCCGGAAGCTGGGTATGACCGTAAATCTTACGCAGCCCATGCGGAATATGTCCGTGTCGCAGCGTCAGATGTGTGAAATTGCCAAGGCTATTTCCTATAATTCCAGAGTGATTGTTCTTGACGAGCCTACATCCTCCCTGACTGTGCAGGAAGTCGATAAGCTTTTCGGGATGATGAGGATGTTAAAAAAACAGGGGATCGCGCTGATTTATATTTCTCATAAAATGGATGAGGTTTTTGAGATCTGTGACGAGATATCGGTACTGCGTGACGGCAACCTGGTTATGACGAAGAAAACCAGCGATGCCAATATGAACGAGCTGATTGCGGCCATGGTAGGCCGTTCGCTTGATAATCGTTTTCCGCCGGTGGACAATGTCCCCAAAGGGGTGGTTTTATCCATCCGGAACCTGTCCACTAAATTCGAACCGCATCTGCAGGATGTTTCCTTTGACGTAAGGGAAGGAGAGATTTTCGGCCTGTACGGGCTGGTGGGCGCAGGGCGTACGGAGCTGCTGGAAACGATTTTCGGGGTCCGCACCAGGGCGGCGGGCCGGGTATATTTCAATAACCGCCTTATGAATTTCAGCAGCGCAAAAGAGGCCATGGAGCATGGGTTTGCCATGATTACCGAAGAACGAAAGGCCAACGGGCTTTTCCTGAAGGGGGATCTGACCTTTAATACCACGATTGCAAACCTGGAACAATATAAAAGCGGCGTGGCTCTTTCCAATGCGAAGATGATAAAGGCCACCGGAAATGAAATCAGAATCATGCATACCAAATGTATGGGACCGGATGACATGATCTCCAGCCTTTCCGGCGGCAACCAGCAGAAGGTTATCTTTGGGAAATGGCTGGAGCGGGAACCCAAAGTGTTCATGATGGATGAACCTACAAGAGGAATCGATGTGGGTGCGAAATACGAAATATATGAGCTGATCATCAATATGGCGAAGCAGGGAAAGACAATTATTGTTGTTTCTTCTGAGATGCCGGAGATATTGGGAATCACCAACCGTATCGGCGTTATGTCGAACGGACGTCTTTCAGGAATTGTGAATACAAAAGAGACAAACCAGGAAGAGCTGTTGAGACTCAGTGCAAAATACCTATAAAGGGGAGATTGTGATATGGATAATGAAAATAATAAAACCCTTACGGCGGAACAGGAAATGCAGCTGCGTAAGCCAATTGAGGATTATGTGGGTGAAATCCAGGAAAAGATTGACAGTCTCAGAGTGGATGGATCAAACAGGGTGGTTTCCCTTCAGAGTGAAATTGACGCAATAAAGAGAGATCATGGCCTTACGAAGGAAGAAAAAACAGCACAGACTGAAGAAATCAAGTCTGAGATGTTAAAAGCAAAAGCGGTGGAAGCAAAGAATAAGGAAGAAATCTCCAAGTTAATTGCTGATGCGGAAGGGTATCTGAAGGCCCATTTTAACAAGGACTATTATCAGGCGGTGAAAGAAAGCTGCTCACAGGAATATGTGGCCGCGCAGAAAAAATATGCCGATAATATTGCAAAGCTTGAGCAGGAGCATAAAAAAACCCTGGCAAAGCTTACCGATCATAAGGAAATAAAAAACGAAAAGTATGTTTATAAAAATCTCCGTTTCGATGCCAAAATGGAGCTGGAAAAAGAGCTTGCGCAGATCAAGGACAGAAGGCATGCGGCAATTGTCTGGAAATATCATCTGATCGATATGCTGCGAATGTCTAAATTTACTTTTATGCAGATGCGGGCGCAGAAATGGGAGAATTACAAATATACCTTTAACCGAAGGACATTCCTGCTGCAGAACGGCCTGTATATCGCGATTATCCTGATTTTTATCGGACTGTGCATAGTTACGCCCTTTGTAAAGCATGTTCCCCTGCTTACCTATAACAATGTTTTGAACATTCTCCAGCAGGCTTCTCCCAGAATGTTCCTTGCCCTGGGCGTTGCCGGCCTGATCCTGCTGACCGGGACGGATCTTTCCATCGGGCGTATGGTTGGCATGGGGATGACGACGGCAACCATCATCATGCATCAGGGAATCAACACAGGCGCGGTGTTCGGCCATGTATTTGACTTTACGGGCGTTCCCCTGGGCCTGAGGGTGATTTTTGCGCTGATAATGTGTATTCTTCTTTGCACATTTTTTACAGCCATCGGCGGCTTCTTTACCGCCAAATTCAAAATGCATCCTTTTATTTCCACGATGTCAAATATGCTTGTGATTTTCGGACTTGTCACATATGCCACAAAGGGCGTGTCCTTCGGCGCCATCGAACCTTCCATTCCCAAGGTGATCATTCCCAGGCTCAATGGCTTCCCCACAATTATTTTATGGGCGGTGGCGGCCATTGCCATCGTATGGTTTATCTGGAATAAGACCACCTTCGGCAAAAATCTGTATGCAGTGGGCGGAAATCCGGAAGCGGCGGCAGTTTCCGGCATTTCGGTGTTCGGCGTGACTATGGGGGCATTCATCCTGGCCGGTATCCTTTACGGCTTCGGTTCATGGCTTGAATGTGCAAGAATGGTGGGTTCCGGCTCGGCAGCCTATGGCCAGGGCTGGGAAATGGATGCCATCGCGGCCTGCGTGGTCGGCGGCGTATCCTTTACCGGCGGCATCGGCAAGATTTCGGGCGTGGTAGTCGGCGTGCTTATTTTTACAGTGCTCATTTACTCCCTTACCATCCTTGGAATTGATACAAACCTTCAGTTCGTATTTGAAGGTATCATCATCATTACTGCAGTCACCCTTGACTGTCTGAAGTATGTACAGAAAAAATAGTGCCTGATATTGCAAAGAGAGCCGGAAGCAGTTCTGGCTCTTTTGTGCATGGCTCCCGCATTTACATACCTTTTGGCATTTGTTATAATCATAGTAAGGAAAAATGCGGCGCCCGGATACATGCATATGGAGAATAAATATGGATACATATACGGTGCTTCTGGCGGACGATGAGGAAGAGGTCATCAAGGCCATCAGAAGGAAAATTAATTGGGAGGGACTGGGCTTCTCCGTCATCGGATTTGCCAACAATGGTGTCAAGGCGCTGGAAATGGTGGAGGAGTTTCAGCCGGATGTGGTTTTGACGGATATCAAAATGCCTTATATGGACGGCATGGAGCTGGCAAAACGCATTAAGGCGGAGTTTACCACCACCAAAATCCTTTTCCTCACAGGCTTTGATGAGTTTGAATATGCAAAAGAGGCCGTCCATCTGGAGGTGGAGGAATATATTCTCAAGCCTGTAAACTCTACGGAGCTCATCAATGTTTTCACCCAGCTGAAAATAAAGCTGGATCAGGAAATCAGTGAAAAGCGCAACGCGGCGGTCCTGCAGAAGTACTATATGGATTCGCTTCCGTTCCTGCAGGCAAACTTCTATTCCACGCTGATTGAGGGCAGGCTGCACGAGGAGGAAATCCCCAGATATCTGTCCAATTATCAGATTTCCTTTGAGGGACCTTTTTACTGCTGTCTTGTGGTGCACACATCCTCCAGCCAGGTGCCGGAGAACATGAATCCGCTGCTGCTGGCCGCGTCCGTCCAGAAGCAGGCCAGAGAGCATCTGGGAGAAAAATGGCAGGCAAAATGCTTTTCCTATCTGGAAAACACAGTTTTAATTGCGCAGCTTCAGAGTAAAAATGAAGTGCCGGAGCTGACGGATGAATGCGACAGGTTCTGCAGATATGCACGGCGTATCATCGGCGCGGTTGTCACTGTGGGGATCGGACAGGTCTGTGAGCGGCTCACCGGTTTATCCCAGTCCTACAGCAGCGCGAGGGAAGCTGTTTCTTACCGGGTTATCTACGGCGTTTCCAGGGCCATCAATATGAAGGAGATTGCGCCTCACGAAATAAGCAAACCGGACGGCACGCCTGATACAGAGCTGTTTAGCCTGTTCGGCATGATCCGCCTGAATTCCAAGGAGGATATCGTGGGAGCGGTCAAGCGCTATATGAAGCATATATCCTGTCCGGCCCAATCCCTGCAGCAGTATCATATCGCCCTGATGGATCTGATAAGCGCCCTGTACAGATTTGCGGTGAATAATGATATTGATGTCCCGGATTTTGCCGGGAATATCAGGAATCTGTACCTGCGGCTTCTGGATTTGGAACCGGAGGCGCTGCTGGCATGGCTTATCGGCATCTGTCTTTTGTTTCGGGAAACTTTAATCAGCGCGCGGAGCAAATCAACCCAGTCCTTTGTATTTAAGGCAAAGGAATATGTGGGCAGCCATTATTCGGATGAAGAATTTTCACTGGATAATATCTGCGAGATTCTGGGCGTGTCCAATTCCTATTTTCCACTGTTTTTAAGAAGGAGACGGGAAACTCCTTTTTGGCTATCTGACGGAATACCGGATGGATCGGGCGTCAAGGATGCTGATTGAAACAAATGAAAAAGCTATAATCATTGCAAAGAACGTAGGTTATACCGATCCCAATTATTTCAGCTATGTGTTTAAACGGAGGTTCGGCGTATCCCCTTCAAAGTACAGAATGGAGCATGGCTCATGTGAGAAATAAATATTTCCGGCGTATGAAAAAAAATAAGTCCAGAGGGATTCAATCCACAATTATGCTGGTGTTTTCCGTAATATCCATTTCAATTATGCTGATCCTGGGAATTGTGATGTACTTCAGGTTTTCTACCCTGTCCCGGGGGAAAACGATACAGAGTACGGAAAAGCTGATGGAGCAGGCAGGGGAAAATCTGGAGGATTACCTGGTCAGCATGCGGCAGATTTCGGATGCGGTCTATTATAATGTCATAAAAGAGAATGATTTTTCCGATCAGAGCGATGTGATTCAGCAGGGAATGGATCTTTTATACGAGGCCAACAAGGGGAATCTGCGCAGCATTGCCGTGTACAACGGCAGCGGGAGCCTGATTGCGGCGGAGCCGGTTGCCAGCCAGAAGGAGGATCCCAACGTCACCAGGCAGGGCTGGTATATACAGGCCATGGAGAAAATGGAAAACATGCATTTTTCCACGCCTCATATCCAGAACCTGTTTGACGACGGCACGCTCCGTTATTATTGGGTGATTTCCCTGAGCCGGGTTGCGGAGTTTACCATACACGGGGATCCGCAGATAGGCGTATTGCTTGTGGATATGGATTATTTCAGCATTTCCCGTATGATGAGGCAGATCAATACGTTAAATAACTGGCAGTATTATTATCTGTGCGACAGCAACGGGCAGATTATCTACCATCCGCGCCAGATTCAGATAAGCGACGGGATTGCGAGCGAAAACAGTGCGGCGGCTGCAAAATACAGGGATGGCGTCTGCGAGGAAACCTTTGAAGGGGAGCGCAGGACGGTAATTGTAAATACCATAAGCTATACCGGCTGGAAGCTGGTCGGTGTGATTCCCGATTCCACATTTACCCACGGCATGATTAATGTCCGGTATTTTATCGTCATGCTTATGCTGCTGATGGTAATGACCCTTGTAATTATTTACCGGGTGGTTTCAGTCAGGATATCCAGCCCGATATGCAGGCTGAATGATTCGGTTATGGGCTATGAGGCGGGAGGAAAGCCGGAAATCTATATAGGCGGCTCTTCGGAAATCAGATACCTGGGACATTCCATACAAAGTTCCTATGAAAAAATAGAAACGCTCATGAAGAGGAGCGTCCAGGAACAGAATGAAAGAAGGAAAAGTGAGCTGGATGCGCTGCAGAGCCAGATTAATCCCCACTTTCTGTATAACACCCTGGACTCCATTACGTGGATGGTGGAAGGCGGACGGAATGACGAGGCCGTATTCATGATTTCCCAGCTGGCAAAATTCTTCCGGATCAGCCTTTCCCAGGGATGCACGGTAATCAGTATAAAGGATGAGCTGCAGCATGCGGAAAGCTATATGAACATCCAGAAGGTGCGGTATAAAAATTCCTTTTCCATTGTATTTGACATCGACCCCGATGTATGTTCCTGCTGCACGGTAAAGCTGATTTTACAACCGATCCTGGAAAATGCCATAGCTTATGGAGTCAGCGGCATGGACGACTGCGGGGAAATCCGGGTGACAGGACGGATACAGGAAGGCAGTGTCATCCTGTCGGTGACGGATAACGGAATCGGGATGTCGGAGGAGGAGGTGCGCTTCCTTCTTACGGACAGCGGCAGGGTCCGTAAACATGGCTCCGGGGTCGGCCTTGTAAATGTAAATAACCGGATTCAGATCCTTTTTGGAAAAGAGTATGGTATTTCGGTGGAAAGCGAACCGGATGAGGGCACCACTGTCTCTGTCTGCCTTCCGGCAGTTCCGTATACGGAAGAAAACAGGAAGATTCTGGAGAAGGGGCATATATTCAACCGGGATGAAATGATGAACAAAGAGATGTAGGGGCAGAGTGCCAATACGCCTGGGGCAGGTGGAGATGAAGAACAGCAAAAGATGTTTTATGGCTGAAGCCCAGCTCTCGACCGTCATGGTGATTGCCGTGGCCTTTATCATGGTGCGGGAGAAAACGGGGAAAAGAGCTGACCGGATTTCTGTGATCATCAGGATTCTGAGGACAATCAGTGGGGCGGCCTTCCAATACGGACTGAAAATGGCGGAGCAGGATCTGGAGGTCAGGATGTCTGTTGTCAGCACCGGCGGCGCATTAACGGTGGAAGAGGAAAAGAGCCTGATAGAGAGGGAAATAGATAACGGGGCAGCTGCGGTCATCGTGCAGCCTGTACCGGGCGCTGAAGAAATGCTGAGGAAAATGGCAAACCGGATTCCCGTGCTGCTGACAGAGCAGACGGCGGCTGAGAGCGGAGGGGATTCCCGGCTGCCTGTTGTAGAGCCGAACCAATATGCCATGGGAGCCGCTTTGGCGGAGGAGCTGCTGAAGGATTACAGCGGCAGCCTGGATGGAAAAGTCCTGGGGATTTTCTCTAAAACAGGGGATTCACAGGCGGTTCTTGAGAGAAAAAGGGGATTCCTGGAGGCCCTGAAAAACACGGAGGCAAGTATCAGCTGGTCTGTTGCGGCTCCTTTTTCGGAAGAAGGGGAAGCGTTACTGGAGGATCAGCCGGCTGTGGATTTTGTGATTGCCCTGGATGACAACAGCTTTACCATGGCCGGAGAATATGCCGCCGCGAATGATCTGCATGGGGCGTTGGTGTATGGAATCGGGAATTCCACGGAGGCGGTCTATTATCTGGATACGGGGATTGCGGGCTGCCTGGTGGTGCCCGATGAATTCAATGTGGGCTATCAGAGCCTGACGGAGGCGGCGGAGATTCTTACACATTATTTCCACAAAATGCATGACCGGACGGTTTCCTACACCGTCCTTCGCAGGGATACGCTGTTTTCCAAAGAAAATCAGGAAATCATTTTTACGATGAGCCAGTAGAATGAGGGGATTAGATGAAGGTTAGGAAATATTGTGCAGGATTGCTGCCAATTCTCATGGCGATGCTGCTTTTGGGAGCCTGCGGCAGGCAGGCGGCCGTGCCGGATAAGGTTTATGTGGGCGTGGCATGCTATAATGAAAGCGATGTGTTTATCGGGGAATTGCTTGACTGCCTGAAGGAACAGCTGAATGAGCTGTCTGAGGAAGGTGCGGAAACAACGGTGACGATCCGGGATGCGGCCGGTTCCCAGCGTACCCAGAACGATCAGGTGAAGGCGCTGATCGATGAAGGGAGCAATGTCCTGTGTGTCAATCTGGTGGATCGCGCCGATCCGTCTGAGATCATTGATCTGGCAAGGGAGAATGATGTGCCTGTCATATTTTTTAACAGGGAGCCGGTTGCTGAGGATATGATGCAGTGGGAGAAGCTTTATTATGTAGGGGCAAAAGCGAAACAGTCGGGGGTGATGCAGGGGGAGCTTGCGGCTGAGCTGATACATTCGGACAGAAGGGTGGACCGCAACCGTGACGGGAAGATCCAGTATGTGGTGCTGGAAGGGGAGCCTGGGCACCAGGATTCCATCATCCGTACGGAAAATGCGGTGGACACGCTGAAAAATAACGGGATAGAGCTGGAAAAGCTCAGCTACGGCATCGCCAACTGGAACCGGGCGCAGGCCCAGAACCGGATGATGCAGATGATTGGACAGCATTCCAATGAAATTGAACTGGTTCTTGCAAATAATGATGATATGGCGCTGGGAGCCATTGACGCCTATGCGAAGCTGAATATCACGGAATCCGCTATCCCTGTTTTTTTCGGGATTGACGGCACGGACGCGGGGCTGAAGGCGGTTATGGATGCAAAGCTGGCCGGGACCGTATATAATGATAAGGAAGGACAGGCGGCGGCGGCGAAAGCTGGCGTTTTGTAGGGAAAGGGCTGGAGGAAATGGAGTTTGAGAACGGGAAATATATCTATCTTCCTTATTATAAAGTTACCATAGATAATGCGGAGGAGTTCCTTAATAAGGCCGGAAAATAAAATATAAAAAATAGAATGAAATGCGTTGACATTAGAGTCTGTATGTGATAGAGTAAACAAGTACGTGAGTACAGAACTGGCAAGCAGAGTATCCGCTCTCACCCTATAGCGATTGGGCTCATAGGTGTTTACAGGTTCAGGAAACCGGCAGGAAACTGCAGGGATTGAGGGAATTTAAGTGGATAGTCTGACTATCCGCTTTTTTTGTGTGTTATGCAGATGCGGCGGATAAGGCTGGTGAACCGGGTGGTTCCGGTTTATCTATCCGGCGGCTGTGCCGGAGAAAGTTGCTTATTTTTAGATTGAGGACGCACGGAGGGTGCGGATCCTTTGTTTCTTAGGAGGGAAAGACTATTAGCGAATTATTTATTAACGAACAGATCAGAGACAGGGAGATACGTTTGGTCGGGGAAGACGGTTCCCAGTTAGGAGTTATGTCTGTCAAAGAAGCTATGAAAATGGCAGAGGAAGCGGGGCTTGACCTGGTCAAGATTGCGCCTACGGCAAAACCGCCTGTTTGTAAGATTGTGGATTATGGCAAGTACAGATACGAGCTTGCACGTAAAGAGAAGGAAGCTAAGAAGAAGCAGAGAATAATCGAGATTAAGGAGATCCGTATGTCTCCCAATATCGATACCAATGATATGAATACCAAGGTTACCGCGGCGAAGAAATTCATTACCAAAGGAAATAAGGTTAAGGTGACACTGCGGTTCCGCGGACGTGAAATGGCCCATATGCAGGCAAGCAGACATATTCTGGAAGATTTTGCACAGATGTTGTCGGATGTGGCGGTAGTTGAGAAGGCTCCCAAGGTGGAGGGCCGTACAATGACTATGTTTTTAACTGAAAAGCGTTAATACGTACAGTTAAAATAGATTTTTCAGGATAATGAGTATAGGAGGATTTTGTTATGCCCAAAATGAAGACAAGCAGAGCAGCTGCAAAACGTTTTAAAGTTACCGGAACCGGAAAATTAAAAAGATCCAAAGCTTACAAGAGCCATATCTTAACTAAGAAATCCACAAAGAGAAAGAGAAATCTTAGGAAACCGGCTATTACGGATGCAACCAATGTTAAGAATATGAAAAAGATTTTACCGTATTTATAAGTCGTAAGGAGGAAATTAAGAGATGGCAAGAATTAAAGGCGGCATGAGTGCCAGAAGAAAACATAACAAAGTATTAAAACTTGCGAAAGGTTACAGAGGAGCAAGATCCAAACAGTACAGAGTAGCAAAACAGTCTGTTATGAGAGCTCTCACTTCTTCTTACGCAGGACGTAAAGAAAGAAAGCGTCAGTTCAGACAGCTGTGGATTGCCCGTATCAATGCAGCAGCAAGAATGAACGGTTTATCTTACAGCAAATTTATGTACGGCCTGAAGCTGGCTGGTATCGATATGAACAGAAAGATGCTGGCTGAAATGGCAGTAAACGATGCAGAAGGATTCGCTACGCTTGCAGAGCTGGCAAAGTCCAAAATTGCATAACAGTAATTTCTCGCTGAGAAAATTGCAGGGCTCCGGAGTGAAAACCGGAGTCTTTTTTTCTTGTAGGATAGGTTGCGGTATGTTATAATGAAAAAAGCGGACAGGCTCCGATGAAAGACAACGCCGGGCCCTGGCCGAAAGGAGAAATGGAGGACGTCGGGAGATGGAAGTATTGCTTTTGATGGGCGGCGGTATGTTATGGTGATTATTATTGTGTTGTTGTTGCAGCGGTTTCTTCCGTTGTTTCGGCTGTGGCTGCAAGCGAAGACGAAGAAGAATTTTAAGAAGGAAAAGTTACGAAGAATACAGTAAAAAGCAGATGGTTTTCGCCGTCTGCTTTTTTCGTACAGATGAATTGTCAGCCAGGTTTGTGCGGAGATACGGAGTTTTTGTAAATTGTAATAAAAGTAAGAAGGTATTTTCCGCATACAATAGCTATAATGGAGCCGATAATGATTGCTGCTGCCATATTAACACCTCTTTCTTTGTGGAAAATGTATGCTTTCTATTTATATTATAACACGTATATGGGTAAATAGATAAAAAAGATGGTTAAGATATTGCTAAGGCTTTTTACAGGGGCGTCGCAGGCGGCGCATAGACTCTGGTGGCCATTTCCGTATCCAGCAGGTAAAGGCATTTGCCCAAATGTGGACAGGTGACCACATATATCCGTCTTGCAGTCGGGGAGGAAGCTTTATATGATGGAAGCAGAATAACTGCCCAGAAAATTTACAGGAGGTTTGTGTTATGGAGGAATTGTTATACGGGGCGGCATATTACGATGAGTATATGCCATATGAACGGCTGGATAAGGATATCAGCATGATGAAAAAAGCGGGGATTAATGTAATCAGGATCGCGGAGTCAACCTGGAGTACGGAGGAGCCGGAGGAGGGAGTGTTTGATTTCTCCCATGTGACTAAGGTTCTTGATGCCTGCGAACGGGAGGGGCTTTATGTGATCGTGGGCACCCCGACCTATGCGATTCCGGCATGGATGGCCAAGGCCTATCCGGAGGTCATGGTTACGGACAGGAGCGGCAGGCGGCCTTATGGCGCCAGGCAGATTATGGATATCACGCACCCGGCCTACCGTTTTTTTGCGGAACGAATTATCCGCAGGCTGATAGAGGCCGTTTCAGGCTATCAGTGCGTCATTGGTTTTCAGCTTGATAATGAGACAAAGCATTTCGGTACGAGTAGTGAAAATGTGCAGCAGATGTTTGTGCGGTATATGCGGAAAAAATACGAGGGGGATCTGGAGCGTTTTAACCATGATTTCGGCCTGGATTACTGGAGCAACCGGATTAATTCCTGGGAGGAATTCCCCAGTGTGACGGGGACCATCAACGGCAGCCTGGGCTGTGAGTTTGAGAAGTTCCAGAGACAGCTGGTTACTGATTTCCTGAAACGCCAGGCAGAGATTGTCGGGGAGTATAAAAGGGCGGACCAGTTTATCACCCATAATTTTGACTTTGCCTGGAAGGGGTATTCCTATGAGGTGCAGCCGGATGTGGATCATTTTAAGGCGGCGGAGGCTGTGACCATTGCAGGCTGCGATATCTATCATCCCAGCCAGGACAAGCTGACCGGGAAGGAGATTGCCTTTGGCGGCGATCTGACCAGATCCCTGAAAAAGAACAATTATTTCCTGATTGAAACGGAGGCGCAGGGCTTCCCGGAGTGGACGCCTTATGAAGGGCAGCTTCGTCTGCAGGCCTTCGCCACCGCCCGCGGGCGAGAGATTCCCGTGATATTACTGGCACTGGCATTCCATCCACAATGCCTGCGAAACCTATTGGAAGGGCCTGCTCAGCCATGATTTTGAGGAAAATGCGGTGTACCGTGAGGCTTGCCGGATTGGTGGGCAGTTCCGTGAGCTGAGCCCCAGCCTGCTGCATCTGAAAAAAGAAAATAAAGCGGCAATTATGGTCAGCAACGAAGCGCTGACCGCCCTGAAATGGTTTCCGTTTCCCGGAAACGGCGCAAACAGGACAGATTATAATGATGTGGTAAGATGGATTTATGATGCGCTGTATGAAATGAATATTGAATGTGATTTTGTGAGCACGCAGGAGGAAGAGCTTTCGCGCTACGATGTCCTTTTTGTGCCAGCCCTTTATTCTGCACAGGAAGACTGCCTTAAGAGGATAAGGGATTTCGCCGAACAGGGAGGCTGTGTGATAGCCACCTTTAAAACCGCTTTTACCGATGAAAATGTGAAGGTGCGCACCCAGGTGCAGCCGTATCTTCTGAAGGACTGCTTCGGGGTGAAGTATCACCAGTTTACGGCGCCTTCAGGAGTGAGGCTGACGGGAGATTCCTTTGCGCTTGCGGATGAGGAAAGAAACGCGGAGCTGTTCATGGAGCTGCTGGAAAAGGAGGATGCGCAGGTGGTTTCCGGGTACGATCATTATGCCTGGAAAAAATATGCGGCGGTTACCAGGAAGGACTTCGGTAAGGGGCTGGGGATTTATTTTGGCTGTATGACTTCTCCGGCATATCTGAAGGCTCTGCTGGCTTCTTTATGGAAGGAAAAGGGCTGGTGGACCTGGAAGCAGGAAATCCCATTCCCGCTGGTTATCAGAGAAGGAACGAATGGCAAGGGAAAGCGGATTACCTACTATCTGAACTATTCCGGCGAAGCGAAGGCGTGTGCCTGCGGAGGAAGCGGCAGGGAGCTGTTTTCCCAAAAAGCGGTAACGCAGGGAGAAATCCTGACCGTTGCACCCTGGGATCTGCTTATTGTGGAAGCATAATATTTTCATTAGTTTCCCGGCGGCCTGTTATCAGGCAGCCGGGAAAGCTATGTGTAAGGATGGAGAAAGGCTTCTGGTATGACAGAGTGCAGGCGTTATTCCATGCTTTATGGAGCTATCCCATGCTTTATGAAAAGGGAACCTCAGGTTGTCAGAATGGCAGGCGGTGGATTTCCTGCTTCGGGCGAAGCGGCAGACCTATGCCGGGAATGGCGGGGAGGAAAAAGAACCCTGCAGGCCGGGCGCCCATGATTTCCGTTATGAGGAAGAAGATTATTTTTATATGGACACATATCTGGGAGGACGGCTCTTCACCGGAGAGGAAGCGGTCTGGCAAAAGCAGGAAAAGGCAGCGGTACCGATTTGGTCAATGAATTATTCCGGCCGCACGCTGGCCGACAGCTTCGATACAGGCTTTCTGAAGGAAGCGCTGGGCCTTGTGGATGAAAAAAAGCCTTTCCGGGGCCCTGCGCTTTACCGGAAAGGCGAATACCTGTACCACTGTTCTTCCTGCGGCAGTTTGGAATGGTTTCAGGGACAGGAAGAAATTTATTAGTGGTACTACGTTAAAATTTATGAGTGCATTTTTCATGGAGGGGCTGTTGCATAGCCCTTCTTTTTTTGTTGGTGTCAAATTTATCAGATCATTATCAATCAATGAATAAAATCAAGTCCCCGGGGGCAACAATGGCCGGTAATTCTGGCCTTGGTAATCGAGTTTCGCCAAGCTTCTCGCTTTTTATGAATTTATGATCGGGCAAAGATTTTACACGTTATATCCGGAGCCTTCCAGCAGAGGGAAAGTGCGGGAAATAGCCGGATTTAAGTATATTATACTATGCTTCTGTATTTTTTACCAACATCCTTTTCGTTGACAAAGCGGAATATTGTTTCTATACTTAACTTAGAAACAGTTGAATGGATTTAGCTGCGACATGGAAGAAGAGGATCTATGAAAGAGAAAAGGACTGTCAGTATTAACATGTTCGGTGGTTTTTCAGTTTCCTGCGGAGGGACGCCTGTTGTTCTGGATTACGCAAACACTACGAAGATGATACATCTTCTCATCTGTGCTTGCCGGCTTGAAGAATTCCAGAAAGAACTCTAAATGGCTTCGGGCGATGAGCTGGGGATCAACCGTGACTCTCGATTCAATATGCACGAGGCTCCCGTAGTATCTGGAAAACGAAGGAATGCTTCGGTGATGCAGTTTATTGATTAATCAAAGCGGGAAGCTATTTCTGGGATCGGGAGGAACAGCCCGTTGTTTTGGATACGGAAGTTTTTCTTGAGACGGCCGGTTTGCGCCCGGAAATGGACGAGGTTGAAGATTGCCGCTGATAAAAGCCTGCCATATTTATCAGGGAGAGTTCCTTCCTGAGCTTGCGGGGGAAGAATGGGTAGCCGTATCCGGCATGGAATATCAGAAATTGTATTTTGACTGTCTCAGGGAAGCGGAGGCGCTTCTGAAAAGCAGAGGGCGTTTTGAAGAACTGCTGGATTTGAGTACCCGGGCCTGCAGTATTTATCCGTATGAGGAATTTTATCTGGGCCAGATAGACTGCCTGATGTCTCTGGAGCGTTTTAAGGAAGCCATGGATGTTTATGAAAAGGCCACCTCCTTCTATTTTGAAGAACTTGGGCTGACGCCGTCGGAAGAGATGATGGAACGCTTCCATGCCATGAGCGATAAGGTTCAGTTCAGGGCTGCAGTGGTAGCGGATATCAAGGACGGGCTGCAGGAGGAAAAGGAGAAATACGGCGCGTATTTCTGCACCTATCCCGGCTTTACGGACTGTTATCATATCGTATGCCGTATGCTGGAAAGGAACGGTCAGGCGGCCTTCCTGATGCTGTGCACCATGGTAGACCGGGAGGGACAGCCTCTGACAGATGAGAACAAGCTGGAAAAATATATGGAAAAGCTGAAACAGGCAATTGGCTCCTCACTGCGCAGGGGGGACTTTTATACCCGTTACGGAGCCAATCAGTTTCTGATTCTGCTGATTGGCCTGCACCTGGAAGACAGCTCTGTCATCCAGAACAGAATAGACAGCCGTTTCCTCAGCTTTGGACTGAAGGCCCGTGCTGCTATTGAGTATAAGGTACAGCCTGCGGTAGAGGAAGACAGGCCGGGAGAAGAACTGTCGTTCAGACAGGCCGGTTCTATTTGGAACTGACAGGAAACAATTGCATATACATAAAGAGATATGGAAAAGGTATAACCGTCCGGAGAACATCCGGGCGGTTTTTTTGTGGATAAAGCGTGGAAGCGGCTGATATCAAACAGGAGAAAGAACAGGGTATAATGCCTGTGCTCTTTTTATTCTGATTATCTGTTATTTTCTCTGGTTAAATCAAAAAATTAAAAACTATTTAAAAAAAATTCAAAATTCCCTCTGATGTAACGCTTGGTGTTACAGGTGGTTCGCTATACTCAAATTAACAGCGAAAGGGAGGTGCTTTATGCAGAATACTCCATTACGGGCCGGACCAAAACCCAAAAACATTGTCAGTGTCTGCATAGATGAGATAAATGAAGAGCTTGTAGCGGGCAGAATGTATCATTGTTATTCTGAATCCCCCGTTTTATTTTCCAATCAGCTGCAGCTGATAACGGAAATGGAAACGTTATATGACAGGCTGAATTTTCCTCAGGCATCAACCCGGGACAGAACACTGAAATCGAGAAAGGTACAGTCGGCAAAAGGCGAGGAGGCGGAAGCAATGAGGGATGAACAGGACGTAAAGAACCAGGTCGGACGTAAAGCTTCCTTCATTGTCCGGGTAAACAGCAGGCAGAATGCAACATGGCAGGGCTCCATATCCTGGACGGAAAAGGGGGTCACAAAGCATTTCCGGAGCGCCCTTGAGCTGCTGAAGCTCATGGACAGTGCCCTGGGAGATGAAACAATGAAAGATGATTAATTAATTTTGTTTAGTGAGTTATAAAAAATGGAGAGGAGAAACAAAAAATGAAGAAGGCAAAGCATTTGCAAAGATTTTGGGCGTTTCTACTGGCTTTTGTTCTTGTCAGTACGACTATAGCCAGTGACGGTATGAGTATCGTTGCGGCTGAGGGCGAAACTACGACAGAACAGACTGTAAGCGATCCAAAAACAGCGGAACAGACATCCAATAAGGGAGGATCAGCTTTTACGGCCGAGACTGAACAGCAGGGGGAAACACCTCAGGTAGAGGAAGGTTCTAAGACAGGCGGAAACACCTCTGGCGGCAGCAGTGAGAGCTCAACCGAAGAAAGTGTTGTGGAATCGGAATCCAGTACGGAAACAGGAACAAGTGGGGAATCGGTTAGTACAGAAGATATTGTTACAACTGAAGAAGGAACAGAAGAAACTTCGACAGAGGTAACTACGGAAGTGACTACTGAGACTGAAACAGAGACATTTACCGAAACAGAAGGAGCAAAAGCTGAAACCTTTACATTTACCTTTGATATAAGCGGTAAAGGCAGTGTAACAGATGAAGAAGGCAATAATGTGGGAAGTACTGTAACCGGTGAGACCGGAAGCGTCTATAAGTTCAATGTTGAAGCAGAAGGCACTGATGTTTCCATATTAGTAGACGGAAATGAAATCGGGACATCGAACGGTTCCTATGAAGTAGCCTTTGATGCAGATAAGAAGATTACGGTAACATTTGCTGAAACAGAGTCAGAAGTAAAAGAAGAAAAATATACAATTACATTCCAGATAACCGGTAATGGTAAAGTTACGGATACGGAAGGAACGGAAATCAATAGCTTGACCGGAAAAGTCAATGAAGAACTTCGCTTTAAGGTAGAAGCGGAGAATGCCGACAGCAAGGTTACAGTTAAAATGGATGACAAAGAACTGACGGCAGCAGATGGAGTGTATACGGTACAGGGCAAGTCCGATACGGCAGTTAATGTCAATATCGAAGAGCCTGAAAAAGAAGAAATTGCATATACTCTGTATGTAGAACATTTTCTTGATACAAATAGAGGAAGGTATCACAGAGTAGATGCACCGGTTGAATTAACAGAAGCAGATTTCAAAGACGGGAAGATAGATGTAAGTAAATATGAATTTAAGCGTACCGGTATGGTATTAGTATCCGCCGAAACCCTTACAAAAGAAGATTTTGATAAGGATGGTAAGGGATATGCTGAAATTCATTACAAAGTAGCAGACGGATGGAAGATCGTTGATAACAGGCCTTCTTACCGTACCATATATCTGGGAAATCTTGATGAAGATAATCCGGATATCGTACCGGAAGGAGATTATTTTACACTGAAAGTGAAGTTCTCTTTTGAGGACGGTTCCTCCGTGGCAAATGATTTTACGGCAAAATATCTGATTGATGAAGATTCTTCCAAGAATACATATACGATATCTGTACCGAAGCAGGAAGGCTATTATCCGACCATCTCTGATACGGATGTAACATTATCCGCAGACGGAACCAGCCTGAACGGCAGCTACAGTGAAAAAGGAAGCAGGGAAATCACTGTTGTTTATAAGGTAAAACAGCTTCAGTATACGGTAAAGCATGCGTTTGAAAAGGCAGATGGAACCGAGTATACGGTTGATGATAGTCTGACGGAAACCTTCAGCGGCGATTATGGTGAGTTAACCGAAGCGAAAGCAGTTGCAGTGGATGGTTTTACACCGGAAGAGATTGCTAATGAAGTTCTTACGCAGGATGGTATTGTCATAACGATTAAGTATGACAGAAATACTTACTGGCTGACCTATGATGCCAATGGCGGTACCTATGTGGCCCGTGAATCCGGTAAGTATGAGCAGGTAATGACTGTAAAGGGAAATGATGCAACTACGCGTGTTGGATATACCTTTGATGGATGGTATCTTGATAAAGAGTTTACAAAAGAAGTTGGCAGGAAGTCAAGAAGTTGAATTTTATTCTATTGTTTATCTACGGCTGAAGATGTTAATGGGGCGGAAGGAAACCACGACAGGTATATTAAAACAGTATATATAGAAGCCACGAATAGGCGGAATACTACTAAGGCTGGAGATAAAATTGTAATTCCGGATTGGTATCTTCAAAATAGTTCACTTGGAGAGGAGCATTATCATCAAGCAGGCTATAATACAAACGTGATAGCTAAAGCAGATGGAACGTCTGAGGTTAGAGTGTATTATGACTTGAATGTATATAATTTTATTTTTAATGTAGCAACAAAATATTCGCCAAGCTGGAACTCATCATATACTGTTGCTGGCAAAATTACATTTGGAAAAGATACTTATACAGGAAGCCAATATAGATTTCAGGCGAAATATGGACAGAATGTATCTAGTGTATGGCCGGCTGCACAAAATGTTACCGGAACCTATAGCAACAATAAAAAGTGTTATTTTGCTACATGGGGAGATAGTATTGCTACTAAGCGTTTGATTATAGGAGACGCTGAAGTGCCGGATGAACATGTCGATGGAGCATCTAGGACTTTTAAGGCTACATGGACTGGTCAAGATACTATGGTCGTAGGTCATTATTTCTTTGAGAAAGTGGATGGCAGTGGCTATGTAGAGGATCCGGTTTATAAATCTACGGTTTATGCAGATGGTTTAAGCCAAAAGGAAATTGAAGGATATATAAAAGCTGGTGAGTATAAAGACCCTGAATATAAAAATGGTGCATGGAATTATTATTTTAAATATAAGCGTCAGAGCTATAAACTATATTTCTATAATGATTCCACAAGTCCTGAAAAAACGAAAACCATAAAATATGGTTATCCGTTAACAGAACATGATTATACCCCTAAAGCGCCTGCAGGAAAGACCGACTATACCTTTGGCGGCTGGTATGATAACAGTGCATGCGAAGGCGCCAGAATAGATTTGGCAAATATGACAATGCCCAAAGCCAATCTGGCCTTATATGCAAAGTGGATTGCCCCTGAATACGATGTAAACTTCATTTCAGAAGGCAACACATTACATACCGATAAAGTCGAGAAAGGCAGCACAGTAAATCCCTATACCGATCCGGTAAGAGACGGCTACTCCTTTATTGGCTGGTATGATTCAGCATCACCCGATGCAAATCTGTTTGACTTTGCAAAACCTATTGCAAAGACTACCAACATCTATGCACATTGGAAAGCCAATACGGAAACAACTTATATTGTACGTTATTTGGATAAGGAAAGCGGAAAGCCTGTTTATCCGGAAACAACTCCGATCAGAGGCAAGGTTGGAAGTAATGTAGTAGCGAAGGCGATTAATGCAGATGGATATTTTGTGGATGCGAAATCGAAATCCATCGTATTGTCTGCAGAAGCGGAAAAGAATATAATTACTTTCTGCTATTACAAGATAGGTTCTGTTGAATTCCAGTATGTTATCAAATATGTGGATGATAATAACAACGTAATTTATTCTTCCGACAATTTGACAACAAAGGACAATATTTTAACAGTAGCAGCAGATGCAAAAAAAGCCCCTGGCTATATTATTACGCCTACAAGAATAACAAAAAATATGGCAGTCGGGGAAGTTACTGAGTTTGTATTTAACTGTACTGCAAAGAGTTATAACATCACATATGTTAATGTAGAGGGGAACAATGGAATGGGCAGAAGGTATCGAATCCCAATCCCTCCACCTACAAAACAACAGATGCGGATATAACTCTCGTTAATCCAAGCAAGCCTTATTTTGAGTTTCCAGATGGACCCACCACAGCGTTTAGAATCACTGACGGAGAGCCGCATGATCCGATGCATACTGTTATATCCACAGGTTCCTATGGAGATCTCGTATTTACGGCAACTGGGAAGGAATCTTTCGGAAACGATAACCATTACTGCAGCATCTGATGAGAAGATGTATGACGGAACGCCTTTAACAAATAATGGCTATACCTACCACGTCAGGTGCATCCTGGAGATAAATTGACGGCTGTAGTTGTCGGATCGCAGACAGATGCAGACAAAACAGGTGTGAATGAAGTAGAAAGCTATAAAGTAACGCGTACCACCAGTGATGGAACCATTGATGTAACATCAAAGTATAATATTACGACTGCTCCCGGAGAACTTAAAGTAAATAAGCGCAGTGTGATTTTTACATCCGGCAGACGGTTATAAGGTATATGATGGAACAGCCCTGACTAACAGCAACGTGGTAATAAGTGGAGATGGCTTTGCAGATGGTGAAGGAGTTTCCTTTAATGTAACCGGAAGCCAGTTGGTGGCAGGAGAATCTGAGAATACCTTTGCCTATACTTTGAATGAAGGTACAAAGGCTGTAAACTATGATATTCATATACAGTTAGGAAAGTTGGTGGTTGATCCGGTAAGTGGTGAATTTAAAGTAGTAGCCGGCACAAGCTCACGTATGTATGACGGAACACCTTTTTCCTACAATGTATATAATTTAGTGGAGGGAACTTTAGTATCTGGTGATAAGCTTGTAGTAACCATAGAAGGACAACTCACAGATGTAGGAGATACAGAAAATAAAATAACCAGTGTAAAGGTTATGAATGGCACTGTAGATGTTACAGCAAGTTATCCTAGGATTAGTACGATTGATGGTAAGCTTACAGTGACTCCCCGCACAGTTATCCTGACATCAGGCTCAGCAGAAAAAGAGTATGATGGAACACCTCTGACAAATGCTACGGTAACAGTAAGCGGCTCGGGCTTTGCAGCCGGTGAAGGAGCAGTCTATGATGTAACCGGAAGCCAGACTGAAGCAGGAAGCTCTGCAAATGCATTTACTTATCAGCTGAATGATGGAACAAAGAAGGATAACTATAATATAACGAAGGCAGAAGGTACCCTGAATGTAACTAAGAGGCTTGCAACAATTACTGTAACAGCAGGAAACGACAGCAAGAAATATGATGGTACTGAATTAAGGAGTAATACCTATTCCAGCACCGGAAAGCTTGCAGACGGTGAAACCCTCCTTGTTATGGTAGAAGGAAGCATTACCAATGTTGGTTCCACAGAAAACAAAGTAGCCAGTGTTAAGGTAATGCGCGGAGAGAAAGAGGTAACCTCCAATTACGAAAATATAGTAAAGATATCCGGGAAGCTTACGGTTACCAAGAGGAACGTGATTCTCACCTCAGCTACTGACAGCAAGGCCTATGACGGAACACCGCTTACCAACAGTAATATTACTGTCGGAGGAGATGGTTTTGCAGAAGGAGAAGGTGCAGCCTATGATGTAACCGGAAGCCAGACGGTTGCGGGAACATCAGATAATACCTTTACCTATACCTTGAATAAGGGGACTTTGGAAGGCAATTATGATATTACAAAGGCAATAGGTAAGCTTACGGTGACAGCTTCGGAAAATGTAATTATAGTTACAGCAGCCAGTGCAGACAAAACATATGACGGAACGCCGCTGACGGATGCTGGCTACGCCTACACCGGAGAGCTTGCAGGTGATGACAAGGTTGTTGCTACAGTGGAAGGAAGCATTACGGATGCCGGAACACAGGAAAATAAGGTTACCCAAGTCAGGATTATGCGCGGAACAGAGGAGGTAACAGACAGTTACAGCCATATCGACAAAGTATCCGGAACCCTGACGGTAACAAAGCGTAATGTAATATTAAGGTCCGCAGATGACAGCAAGGCATATGATGGAACGCCGCTGACAAACAGCAATGTTACAGCCGGCGGAGATGGTTTTGCAGCTGGTGAAGGCGCAAGCTATGATGTAACCGGAAGCCAGACAGAAGCAGGCAGTTCACCGAATACCTTCAGTTATGTATTGAATGAAGGCACAAAGGAAAATAACTACAATATCATTAAGAACGATGGTACATTGACAGTAACGCCGAATCTTACAGAAATCAGAATCAAAGCATCTGATGCTGACAAGATGTATGACGGAACTCCGCTGAGCAGGAATGCATACAGCAGAATCGGCGAACTTGTTGAAGGCGATATGCTGGAAGTAATGGTTGCCGGCAGCATTACGGATGCAGGAAGCACGGATAATATAGTAACCGGTGTAGAAAGTAATGCGTGGTTCTGAGGATGTAACCTCCAGCTATGGTAATATTGTATTTGAAAAAGGAACACTTACAGTTACACAACGTGAAGTTATTCTGACTTCAGCAAGTGACAGCAAAGCTTATGATGGAACTGCATTGACCAACAGTATGGTTACGGTTAGCGGTGATGGCTTTGCAGAAGGAGAAGGAGCTTCCTATAATGTGACGGGAAGTCAGACAGAGGCTGGAAAGTCTGACAATACCTTCACCTACAAGCTGAATAAAGGCACAAAGGAAGATAACTATGTTATTGTTCCCAAAGAAGGTGTGCTGGAAGTAACAAGAAATATGACAGAAATAAGTGTTACAGCAGGAAGTGCGAAGGAAAAATATAGTGGAGCACCGCTGTTAAGCAATACTTATTTCAGCACGGGTACATTGGCAGACGGCGACAGCCTTGTGGTTATGGTTGAAGGACAGATTACGGATGTGGGAACTGTTGCAAATACAGTGACCAGCGTAAAAGTAATGCGTGGTTCCAAAGATGTGACCGACAGCTATGGCAATATTATTACAGCAAACGGAGAACTTGAAGTAACAAAACGCGAAGTGATTTTAACCTCAGCAAGTGACAGCAAGGAATATGACGGAACACCGCTGACTAATGACTTGGTTACGGTAAGCGGGGATGATTTTGTAAAGGGTGAAGGTGCAGCTTATGATGTAACCGGAAGCCAGACCTTTGCAGGAACTTCTGAAAATACATTTACTTACGCATTAAAAGATAATACAAAGGCAGATAATTATGAAGTAACGACTGTATTTGGGAATCTGGAAGTAACAAATAAGGAAGCAGAGAAACGTATTATTACAATCACTGCAGCAAGCGATACAAAGCCGTATGATGGAACTGCTTTAACAAAGGCCTCCGCCGATGTAGAGGATCAGCTTCTGGCAGACACTGATACGCTGCTGTTTACAGTAGAAGGAAGTCAGACAATAGTAGGAAGCAGCGCAAATAAGGTTCAAAATGTCTCCATCATGAATGGTACGGAGGACGTAACGGATTACTATACGGTTATTACAGCCGACGGTACCTTAAAGGTAACAGGTAGTATAACCTACAATGAAAATGGCGGTTCCGGAAACGTGCCTGAAGACAGTAATCAGTACGATTATGATGCGGATATTACCTTAATGGGCGCAGGAGAGTTATATCGTGACAATGCAGTTTTCCTGGGATGGAGTGAAGCTCCGACAGCGCTTGTTGAAAGCCAGGAAGCAGAAGCTGCGGCAAATATTCTTGGAAGTACAATCAGGATGGGTGAGACAAATATCACAGTATATGCGGTATGGGCTATCGATGAAAATGGTCCGGATGGCGGCCCTGATGATACGCCTGATTATAAAGAATATCCGATTACCTATTATGGCAATGGAGGAAGCGGCAGTGTAACAGATACCAATATTTATCCTGTAGATTATGATGTGACATTGCTTGCAAACGGATTCAGCAAGGATGGAAATCATTTTACAGGCTGGGGAATTGATGCGCAGGGTTCTGCTGTATATCAGCCGGGCAACACGCTGAGTATGGTGGAAGGCGGACTGTCAGTATATGCACAGTGGGCAGCCAACTCTGCTCCTACTCCTGAGAATCCCGATCCTAACCCTAACCCGAATCCGACCCCTGACACGACACCGTCTACAACAGGAGTACTCGGCGAGGCACTTCCTCCCGCACAGCCTGAAGTAGGAGTCCTTGGTGAAGCGGCAGGACCGGAGGTAGGAGTTCTTGGCGAAAGCAAGGGACCTGGAACCGGAGATACAGCTCCAATCGCAGGCTGGTCATTCCTGATTATAGGTGCAGTTCTTACCCTGGGAATTACCGCCAAGAGACGGAAAAAAGACGAAAAATAATTTCCTTCAAAACAAGTACTGAAATTTAAGATATAATACCAGAAAGTACCACAAAGAATTGGCGCCCGTCGGAAATAACCGGCGGGTGCCTTTTTTATGCAAAGGATACTTTGTTAATACGCCAGGAAAGTCGTGGAATACGTTCCCGATACGCTTCCTGCGCGAAAAAAAGGCTTTTCCCTCTTAAGAATTTCTTTCGTTTTTTATCCACAATTTTTCGCTGTTTCTTCCCTGCTTATTCCTTGACTGTTTATAGTATATAGAATATAGTATACCTAAAGAACAATATTATATCTCATATAATATCATAAGTCCCAATGGAAGGGAGTGTACAATATGGTTTTTAATACAGGAGCGGCATTGTTGGATGCAATTGTGCTCGCTGTTGTCTCCAAGGAACCGGAAGGAACCTATGGATACAAGATAACCCAGGAAGTACGGCAGGTAATAGAGCTGTCGGAGTCCACCTTGTATCCGGTATTAAGAAGACTGCAGAAGGATGACTGCCTTGCAGTATATGATATGGAATGTGCCGGCAGGAACCGCCGTTACTATAAAGTTACGGAAAAAGGAATGGCACAGCTTGCATTATATGAAGAGGAATGGAAAAAATATTCCGCCAAGATAACAGGAATGTTCGAGGGAGGTATTAATCAATGAACAGACAGGAATTTATGAATCAGCTGGAAATGCTCCTTTCGGACATTTCCCAGGCAGAACGGGATGAGGCGCTGCAATACTATAATGATTATCTGGATGACGCGGGAATTGAAAATGAAGAGTCTGCCATCCGGGCACTGGGTTCACCCATACAGGTAGCTGCCAATATTAAGGAAGGCCTGAAAGAGGGAAATGAAGCCGGGGAATTTATGGAAAACGGCTTCCATATGAATAATGAAGAAAAGGATATGATGATTCTTCCCGGTGAAGCTTCTTCAGAAGACGATAAGGCTGCGGAAGAAACCAGGTTTGCAGACGGAAATACGGATGGTGTGTTTGACGCCATATTAAGCTCCGGTGGAGCCAATGCGGATATTGAGACGGTAGACGCAGAAATCATGAAGGCCGAGGCTGTAGATGCGGCTGTAGTGAATACGGATGCAATGGATTTGGATGTGGTGACGGCCGACAGTGATAGCGCGGATAGCAATGGAGCTGGCAGTAATGGCTTGGTTAGCAATAGCGCAAATACAGACATTACAAAAAAAGAAAATACAGCTCCGGCAAACAGCTCAGAGCCGGAGAAGGCACAGGAAGGCTTTGTGGATATCAATCCCGATCCGTTCCGCGGCCTTTACAAGGATATCGATTCCTGCCAGATTCACGGCAAAGAGCAGAATATGGATTCTGCGCAGGCAGGCCAGGGGTACCAGGGCAGCGGCCAGGGCCAGGCAAGTGGCGGCCGGAATAATCAGAACAGTTATGGAAATCAGTACGGCGGCCAGAACCAAAACGCCGGACCGAAGCCTGAAAGCTATCAGAATCAGGCAGGCGGCCAGAACATGAATGGATATCACAATCCCAATGGCGGTCCCAACTTTGCCGGATATCAGAATCAGGGCGGGTATCAGAACCAGAACGGGTATCAGAATTACAACGGATACCAGAACGGATATCATAATCAGAATGGCGGCCAGTACCAGAGCGGCCCTGACGGATATCAAAACCAGAACAGCTACCAGTATCAAAATCCTAACGGAGCCCCGAATCCCAACGGCTATCAGAATCAGGGCGGTCCCAACGGATATCAGAATCAGTACAGCAATCAATACCAGAATCAGTATCAATACCAGAACCAGTACGGAAACGGCTACCATCAGCCGCCTAAGAAGAAAAGCAGTGCCGGCAGAATCGCATTAATTGTTCTGCTGTGCATCTTCGCCCTTCCGGTCATCCTGCCGCTGGGCATCGCGGCAGTAGCGGTGGTATTCAGCCTGTTGGTCTCGGTCATTGCGGTTCTTGGTTCCCTGGTGGTTGCAGGAGTGGTCATTCTTATCGTGGGAATCGCACTTGTCATCACCGCGTTTCTTAAGCTCTTCCTTATGCCGGCGGCAGCGCTTTATCTGTTGGGCGGCGGACTGGCTTGTACCGGAATTGGCCTGGCTATGACAGCAGGAATGATATGGCTGGTAGTCAAAGTGGTGCCGGTAATGTGCAGAGGCTTTGTAAATCTGTGCAGATGGCCTTTTACCAGAAGAAATGCAGCATAAATTTAAGGAAGCAATGGCTGAAGGGAAAGCACTTTCGGCCATCCTGATTCAGGAGTGACTTTAATCATATGTCCGCGCACGCGGAAGCGGGCGGATGGGAATTGATGCAGTATCGCAGGCAGACCTGCGATATGCGGGAGGTATAAAATGAATAAATTTTTAAAAATATCCTTACTCGCTGCGCTGGTAATGGTGGTTCTGGGAGCTGTCCTGGCGATGACGGGAAGAGCGGCCGGCGGCAGGGCGCAGGTGGATGAAATGTACAAAAACGGGGAACTGGATCTTCCCTTTGTGAACATGCCCTATGGCTGGCACGGCGGATATTATAATGATGAATATGTGGATTATGAATATTCAGGTGACTATGATTATGATGACTATGAGGATTACAATGGATTTACGGTAGGCGACAGCGTGGATTTTGACAGCAGCTATCCGATACACAAGGCTGATTTTAAGGATACGATTCCTTATTCGGCAGCCTCTCAGACAGCAGCTTACCTGGATGTGGATATGGGCGGCGTCGGATTTTATGTAAAAAAATCCCCGGACAGCAATATTCATCTGGAAGGCATAAATGTTAAAAAAGTTCAGTATTTCCTGGAAGACGGTACGCTCTATATCAAGGCTCTTGACAGGCACAATATGGAGCATATGGACAAAATCAGCGATACGGCCACCAAAGTATACCTTTACCTGCCTGATACCTGCGCTTTTGTGGATGCGGTTATGGAAATAGGCGCGGGGGAAGCAGAAGTGTCCGTGATGGATACGGAAAATCTCACATGTACGGTAGGCGCCGGCAGCCTGACCTTCGACGATTTAAAAGCGACGGATACCTATTTCGAACTGGGAATGGGTAAGCTTGTCCTTAAAGAAGCTGCTTTGGAAAATATGAATTTTGACATCGGTATGGGCAGCATGGAATATGAAGGAAGCGTAACCGGGGACGTATACGGCAGCTGCGGAATGGGAAGTATGTCAATGCGGCTGGACGGATATGAAAAGGATCATAATTACGAAGTGGAAGCATCTATGGGGACCGTAATTATCGGAGATAATGAATTCGGCGGGATGTCTTCAGAGAAAAGCCTGAATTACGGAGCTGACAGTTATTTTGACTTATCCAGTTCCATGGGAAAGATAGAAATTTACTTTACAAATCCGGAATGATGAACGATAATATAAGAAAGCGGCAGCCGATTTGAACGGCGGAACTTGGAGGAAATTATGGACGAATACAATAATAATGAAAATATGAACCAGGGACAGAACCAGAACACGGATCAATATGGCAGCAATGGAAATTTTAATTCCTATAATAATAATAACGGCTCTTATCAGCAAGGGAATGACTGGCAGAACGGCGGCTATGGGAACAGCGGTTATAATGGCGGCAGCAGTTTTAACGGAAACGGCGGTTATAACGGCGGCTACAGCAACAGCGGACGCCAGCCCGGAAGACGCCTGAGCAAATCCACTACCAATAAAATGGTATGCGGTGTGTGCGCAGGAATCGCGGAATATTTTAACTGGGACCCGACGATAATAAGAATTATATGGATAGCGGCCAGTATTTTCCTGGGAGCAGGCTTCCTGGGACTGATTGCTTACTTCATCGTAGCCGTTATCATGCCGGAGGGCTGAGACTGACAGGAGGTAATGAAGCATGTGGGATAAGATCAAACCTGAAGAACTGACGGAGAATGTTTTCCATCTCATCAATGATGACTGGATGCTGGTAGCGGCCGAGGATGGCGGCAGGACGAATGCCATGACGGCGAGCTGGGGAGGCGTAGGTATTTTATGGGGCAAGAAGGTAGCCTTCGTATTTGTACGGCCTCAGCGCTACACCAAAGAATTTATAGACAAAAGCGATAAGCTCTCGCTCAGCTTTTTTGATGACAGCTGGCGTAAGATGCTGAATTATATGGGAACCGTATCCGGAAGGGATGAGGATAAGATCGCGGCAAGCGGCCTGCATGTGGAAATGGTCAACAGCGCGCCGGTATTTAAGGAAAGCCGCATGGCTCTTATCTGCCGGAAGCTTTATGAACAGCCGATGACGGAAGAAAGCTTTGTGGACAAAGAGCTGGCAGCGCAGCATTATGCACAGAAGGACTTCCATACCATGTATGTGGTGGAAATAGAGAAGATTCTGGTACAGAACCAGTAAATCAATAAAGAAGCGGAAGACCGGGGAGAAACTATAAGCTCCGGCCTTCCGTTTCTTTTCGGTCTGCTTTTGTGGTCCGCTTTTGAGATCCATTTTTCCGGTACGCTTTTTGCGGCAGTACGCTTTTTGCGGCCGTTGACAAAGCGGCGCGGCTGAACGTATAATAATTGCGTATGCAATGACACAGGACGGAGGAAAAGCAATGGATAAAAATGGCGGCTGGCGGAGGGGAAAGGCAGCGTTTCTCAACCAGCTGTGGCAGTGTACATGGAAGGATGCGGCAATTACCTTTGGAGTGCTTTTCATAGCCACGGCTGCGGCTTTTGTGTATTACAGAATATCGGCCAGCAATATTAATGTAGTGATGTTTTATACCCTGGCCCTGCTGTTTATTTCGCGGCTGACCAGCGGATATCTGCCGGGGATTGCAGCGGCGATGGTGAGCGTGGTATGCGTGAATTATCTTTTTACCTATCCCTATTTGCAGCTGAATTTTACGCTGGACGGATACCCGGTTACCTTTATCTGCATGCTTGTGGTCTCTGTGATAACCAGCGCATCCGCATCCCATATGAAGCAGCAGTCCAGGATTCTGGCCGAGCGTGAAAAAATGCTGGCTGAGGCTGAAAAGGAAAAAATGCGCGCCAATCTGCTTCGCGCGGTTTCCCATGACCTGCGCACTCCGCTGACCGGCATTATCGGCGCCAGCAGCTCCTATCTGGAAAACGAGGAAAAGCTGGATACGGATGAAAAAAGGGCGCTGGTCAGCCATATCGGCGAGGATGCCAACTGGCTGCTGAATATGGTGGAAAATCTGCTGACTGTCACCCGTATCAGAAATGATTCCGCCAGCGTGAACAAATCCTTAGAGCCGGTGGAGGAGGTTATGTCCGAAGCCGTATTCCGTCTGAAAAAGAGAATACCGGATGCCAATATAAGGGTGCTTCTGCCGGAGGAATTTGTCATGATTCCCATGGATGCGACGCTGATAGAGCAGGTTCTGGTAAATCTTATGGAAAATGCGGTTTTTCATGCGGGAAGTACGGAGCCGATAGAATGCCGCGCCGAAATAGGCAGGGATACGGTTACCTTTTTTGTGACGGATCAGGGCGTGGGAATTGACGAGGATAAGCTGGAAACCATTTTTGACGGAACAGGGCAGACGGAAAACAGCAGCGCTGACGGACACAAGGGAATGGGAATTGGACTGTCGATCTGCAAGACGATCATAGTTGCCCATGGAGGGACCATAAGCGCCAGGAATCTGGAACGGGGAGCGCAGTTTGGTTTTACCCTGCCCAGGGGAGAAGCAAATGAAGACTGACGGTAGCGGTTTGGTTATATGAACAGCTACGGCTGACGAAGGAGAAAAACAATGCAGGCAAAGGTAACCATTCTTATCATAGAGGATGAAAAAAATATATGTGATTTCATAGCAACTACCCTGAAGGCGCAGGGCTACAAAACGATTACAACGGGCCTTGGCAGGGAGGGAATTTCCCTCACAGCCTCCCAGTGCCCGGACGTGATCCTGCTTGATCTGGGACTGCCGGATGTGGACGGCATGGAGGTTATAAGACAGGTCCGTTCCTATTCGGCCATTCCCATAATCGTCATATCCGCAAGGACGCAGGAGAAAGAAAAAGTAATGGCGCTGGATCTGGGAGCGGATGATTATATCACCAAGCCCTTCGGCTCCTCCGAGCTTTTGGCAAGAATCCGCACTGCGCTGCGGCACGGGAACCGCCCGGTAGGAGGGAGCGCAATGGTTGACCGCCCTTATAAGGCCAGGGGGCTGGTTATTGATTTTGACCGGCGTCTGGTGACGGTGGAGGGGGAAGCGGTCCATCTTACCCAGGTGGAGTTTAAAATCGTGTCCTTCCTCGCCAGGAATGCAGGCCGGGTCATGACCTATGACACTCTTATTTCCCATGTATGGGGGCCGTATGCAGACGATAACAACCGGATTCTCAGAGTGAATATGGCCAACATCCGCAGAAAGCTGGAAAAAAATCCGGCGGAGCCCCAGTTCATCCTGACGGAAATCGGGGTTGGCTACCGGATGGCTGAGGACGAAAACCAGGAAAACGATACGGAGTAGTACTTATTTAAAAGGCGCCGGGAGGATAAAGGAAAATATCCTGCCGGCGCCTTTTATATATTTATGGACGCGTATGATTTTCGTTTGATTAAAACTATGCCTGTGTGGCTCCGAAATCAATAGGAGCGTCGGGGGCGGCGGGAGCGGATGCCGGAATGGCTTCTTCAAATTCTTCCTCATAATCCTCATCCCTCTGGGGAGCAATGGTCCGTACATTCACGCCATTTACTTCTATATGATCATTTACCGTGATCACCAGGCATTCCTTGCCGTCAATAATTCTTGTCTCGATTAAATCCGTGCGTTCGGGATTGACCTTAATCACCACGTCCGGCGTCTCGATGTTAAATTTCCGGACACTGGCAATATTTGTGGCAAGCAGGGAGGCCTTTTCCCCGGCAGCGGCTTCAAAGGTCTGGTCAAAGGTTTCCATTTTTTCTTCAGGAACGCCGCTCAGCTCGAAAAGACGCTTTACATCCGGCTTGGTGAGCACGAGAGGGTCGGGAGAATCCTTGGTCTCCTCCACCATTTCCGTCAGATGCTCATGGATATTCTTAACGACCTCGTAATCACAGTCTTCCCCCAGCGTGTCCTCAATCAGATAATTAAAGGTTTCCTTCTGGCTTTCTGCCGTGAGAGGGATGAGTGTGCAGCCAAACATGTTCTCTATGAACTCCGGCTGCAGTTCTTCCGCCTGCTTGGAAAAATAAAGCATGGAATGGATATCGGAATTACGGTCGTTGAAGGCCGGGAACAGAAAGCCCTTGGCCGGCGGGTCAACAATCCAGTCACGAATCCGGTTTTCAATATTGTTGGTTTCCGTGTTGTAGAAAAGGCCCGGCTTTGAGAGCTTGACCGGACAGAGGCTGCAGAGCAGGTACTCATAGACATCCTCGGAGGCATCGAACATTTCCGAACCATCGGTGGATTTTCCGGGAATATCGTAAGCCACATGGATGAGGATGATGTAATAATTTTCCGGAAAATAGTAGTTTTCAATTACTTTCTGGTAAAACTCCTCCAGCAGGACATCATCCTGGAGCTTACTGTCACGCAGCTTCAGCAAAAATTCCTGGGGGCCTCCCGGATTTTCCGCATCCAGGGGAAATTCCAAATTCAGCAGATTTTTTCCCAGAGTGCCGGAAAGGGTCTGCTTGAAAATATTAAAATATTTAAAGGTTTCTTCTTCAGGAAGGGAAAGGAACGCTTCCTTGATCTGTGTTTTGATGTTTTTTTCTCCGTCCACGTAGCAGCCGCAGATACGGGAAATGGAACATTTTTCGTGGGTATACTGCTTTCTGATTTCAAGGACTTCTTTTTTGTTCATACATTTACCTCTTTTTATATAGAAACGTCCTATAGGACGATCCTGTTTGCATGGAAGGCGGGGCAGTTGTTATGATAGCATATTTTTCACTGAAAATCAATTTGGGCAGGCTCCGTCATGTTGGGCAGGCGGCGTCAGCAGGTTTTGGCAGGCAGGCGGCGTGAGCAGATAGAGAAAGTTTTCAAAGCAGACGCCCTGGGGTTGCGGAATATGCAGCTCAGAGGATGCCTTGGTGCAGGTGCGGACAAAGGCGGCGGCCTTTTCCACAGAAGCGGGGAAAGGTACGCCGTTTACAGCGTCGGCAGCTATGATGGAAGCAAAAATGTCCCCGGTTCCCGGCCGGGATTCCCCTGCAGCGTGCATCCGGCAGCAGCTGTGAAAGCGGCCGGCCTTTGCGGCATTTTCATCAGCTGCGGCTGCGCCGCTGTTGCAGGAGATAAAATTAATGAAATCTTCCTGCTCCTGCATGCCGGTAATCACAATCCGATCCGGTCCCATGGTATGCAGCCTGTCCGCGAGCGCTGTCAGTTCTTCCGCCGTCCAGCCGGATTCCCGGTAAGGGATGTCCGCCAGAAGGCAGGCCTCCGTAATATTGGGGGTGATGATATCCGCCAGGGAAAGAAGCTCCTTCATCTGTGCGCAGTGCTCAGGGGTGACGGTGCGGTAGGCTTTTCCGTGATCACCCATGACGGGATCGAGAATTACTGCGGGCCGTGCCGACAAGGCTTTCGACTCCTGTATTTCTATCTGGGAAACAAGAAAATCCCTGACGATTCCGATTTGCTCCACGCTGCCAAGAAAACCGCAGTAGATCCCGTCAAAGGTCAGCTCCAGCTCCTGCCATTTTTCCAGGTACTGCGGCAGGATAGGGGTGCAGTCGTGCATAAAATGAACCGGAAAGCCGGTATGATTGGAAAAAACTGAGGTGGGAACCGGGCAGACCTGGACTCCCATGGCGCTGATAATGGGCAGGGAGACGGTGGTGGAGCAGCGGCCGTAGCCTGCAATATCGTTGATCATGGCTATTTTTTTCGGAATTCCGCAGCTGATTCGTGCTTGCTCCGTCATGTTTTGAACTGTCATGGAATTATACTTCCTTTTCTGAAAATATTGTTATTATAATGCAGGCAGTGCGGAGGGGAAATGTCTTCCGTAAGCTGCCTGCGGCATTACAACTGATCCGCAGGCGGGTGGATTATTGCCTGAACCAGTCTATTATAACAAAAACAACGGCACTCCGGCTACCGGAATGTCGTTGTTTTAAGAAATTATTTTTTAGTTCAGAAGATTATTTCGCTTCGTCTGTTTTCCCGATTTTAAAGAAAAGGCCTGCCTTCTGAAGCGCCGGGCGCAGGGCCATATAAACGGCAACAGCTACGATTGTGGAAAGTACGGCATTGATGGAGGTGGAAGCGATGTTCCAGGCCAGGGTGATGTCCGCCGCGGGTTTGCCAAGAATCAGCAGCTTATAGAAATAGCCCACCAGGGGATCTGCTACCATATTAAAGGCGAGGCCGCCGATTGCGGCAAACAGCGTCCACTGGAAGATTTTCTTTTTATCGCTGATATGTGTGATTTTGCCGCATTTATGTGCGATAAGGCCGGTTATCAGGCCGATGCACAGCTTCAGCAGGAAGGTTTTCGGCGCATATACCACATATACCGGGTCAAAAATATCGCCGATGGTCATTCCCAGAGCGCCGCCGATGCCTCCGTAAAGCCCGCCCAGAATCAGGGCGCCAAGGACGCATACCGCGTTACCCAGATGGATGGATGTGGCATCTCCGCCGGGCAGGGTGATTTTAATCTGCAGAAAGGTGAATACCACGTAGGACAGGGCGGCAAATACGCCTGTCATTACCAGCTTCTGTACTTTTTCATTTCTCATAACTGTCTCCTCCTCAAATTAACGGTTTTGGTACTTTTTTATCATATCCAGGAAAAAAGCATGGACGGCAGGGTTATCCGTAAGCTCCGGGTGAAAGGACATGGCCAGCTGGCTGCCAAAGCGTACGGCGGCGATCTGTTCACCCTCCGGCCTTTGTATGGCGGCCAGAATTTCCGTTTCCGGCGAAGCTCGCAGGATGAGCGGGGCGCGGATAAAGGTCATGGGGACGGGGCCGATTCCTTTAAAGTCCCCTTCGGTACGGAAGCTTCCCAGCTGTCTTCCGTAGGCATTTCTGCGGACAGTGACGGGGAGTGTGCCGAAGCAGACGGTGCCGCCATCCTCTTTTTTGCGGGCAAGAAGAATCAGCCCGGCGCAGGTTGCGAGGACGGGCAGGCCGTTCTCCAGCATTTCCTTAAGCGGTTCATAAAGCTCCAGCTCCAGAAGAAGCTTGTGCATAACGGTGCTTTCGCCTCCGGGAAGCACAAGGCCATCCGGCGGTCCGTCCGCCAGGTCTTTTTTCTGCCTGATTTGAAAGCATTGGGCGCCCAGGCTTTTCAGCATGGCCTCATGCTCCAGGAAAGCGCCCTGTACGGAAAGAATTCCTATTCTCACGGCTCTGGCTCCTTTACTTTCCTCTTTCTGCCATCAGGAGCTGAATTTCAGACTCGTTGATGCCGACCATGGCTTCGCCCAAATCCTCGGAAAGGGAGGCAAGAAGCGCCGCATCCTGGTAATTGGTGACGGCTTTGACGATGGCCGCAGCGCGTTTGGCGGGATTGCCGGATTTGAAGATGCCGGAGCCTACAAACACGCCCTCTGCACCCAGCTGCATCATCAGGGCTGCGTCGGCAGGGGTGGCGATGCCGCCCGCTGCAAAATTCACCACCGGGAGCCTGCGGTTTTCATGGACATAATGAAGCAGCGTGAAGGGAACCTGAAGCTCCTTTGCGGCTTCAAACAGTTCGTCTGGCCTGAGTGAGGCGATGCGGGCGATCTCACTGTTCATTTTACGCATATGGCGCACTGCCTGAACGATATCGCCGGTGCCGGGCTCTCCCTTGGTGCGGATCATGGATGCGCCCTCGCTGATACGGCGCAGCGCTTCACCCAAATCCCTGGCGCCGCAGACAAAAGGGACGCGAAACGCCGTTTTATCAATATGATAGATGTCATCTGCCGGGGAGAGGACTTCGCTTTCATCAATATAATCTATTTCTATGGCTTCCAGTATCTGCGCCTCCGCGAAATGGCCGATGCGGCATTTCGCCATGACGGGGATGGATACGGCCTCCTGTATGCCGCGGATCATTTTGGGATCGCTCATACGGGATACGCCGCCGGCAGCCCGGATATCGGCGGGGATACGCTCCAGGGCCATGACGGCGCAGGCGCCTGCCGCTTCTGCGATCCTGGCCTGCTCCGGCGTGGTGACATCCATGATAACGCCGCCTTTGAGCATCTGTGCGAGCTCTTTATTCAGTTCATATCTGTTTTCAGTCATGCGGTTACCTCCTGTTACAATTGCTTGCATTTTATTATACATAAAAGTGGCATGATAGAAAGTGCCATTTTGCAACTTTTTAACCATGCCAGTTTGGGAAACGGGAAGGCGTTTAATATTTTTTTAAGATAAAGTGATTCTTATTGTTCCCAAATGCAGAAAGAGGTATGATGGAAAAAGAATTGATGGAAGGATGTCAGAATTATGTGGAGCAGGTCCTCATGGACAGGGGCGGCCTGCAGAAAGCGGAAAATGAGAACTATGGATTTCACAGGGAATACCGGGTGCTGGTACATGCTTGAAAACTGCCCCGGAACGATGGTGGGAAGGCAGGTGGCAGGAAATGCGGGTTGCGGTGATAGCGGATACCCATGGGCTGCTCAGGCAGGAGACGGTTGATTTGATTGAGGGCTGTGATGCGGTGATCCATGCGGGAGATGTGGATACGCCGGACATTTATGAGAAGCTGAAGGGGCAAAAACCCCTTTATCTGGTACGGGGGAACAATGACGGCGGCTGGGCCGGGCAGCTGCCGGAATCGCTGCGGTTTGAACTGGAGGGCGTTCCCATTTTTTTGATCCATGACAGAAAAGATATCCTGGAAACAGGGGAGAATGTGAAGCTTGTGATTTTCGGCCATTCCCATAAATACAGTGAGGAATGGGCGGAAGGAAGATGCTGGCTGAATCCGGGCAGCTGCGGGAAAAGAAGATTCAGGCTTCCGCTTACCATGGCGGCCGTTACCCTGCTGGACGGAAAAATAGCTGCGGTGGAACGGATAGATCTGGAAACCGCAGAATACGGAAAAACCATAAGCCCGGCAGCCGGCTGCAGGGAAAGCATGCCGCCGGAAGCGGATCGCAGAAAAGCGGTCGGCAGGATTCTCAGGGGAATGGACAAAGGGGAAACAATTGCAGAAATGTCCTTAAAATGGAAGCTGCCGCAGGGTTTTGTGGAGCAGGTATGCCGGATAAGGGTGACGCATCCGGGTGTGACTGCGGAAGGAATTGTGAATAAAATGGAGGTGAATGAGCTGCGGGGGCGGTGAAGGACGAGGAGTGAAGCGGGGCCCGGGTTACATTAATTACATTGGAAGAAATATATGGCCCGGGTAATCCGCAGGTGATAAACCTGCGGCAATAGTAATGAAACATAAAAAATAACAAGAGCCTTCTCAGCTCGGCCGGCAGGGATGTACACTGCTGGCTGCGCTGAGAAGGCTCTGTTCATTTCTATTTTCTTTTTTGCCGGAATCCCGGCCTCTGATTCCCCGAAAGCTCAGCTCCGGGAACATGATTTCTGAAAGCGAAGTCTGTTATTTAAGCTTTTCCTGAATATCCAGCAGCTGGAAAATCATATTATCAATCATTTTTTTATAATCATCCCTCAGCAGTGTGTAGCTTTCCAGAATTCCATTGGTAACCTGCGCTGTCGGGGGCATTTCATTGAAAGCACTGTAAATATCGCTGACGCCGTACAGCCTGCACAGCTTTAAAAATGTGTATCCGTCAGGCTCAGACTTGCCGACCTCCCAGGAAGCCAGGGTACTTTTATTCTTCAGGCCGAGCAGATCGGCGGCTTGCTGCTGTGTATATCCTCTGGCCTTGCGTAAAGTACGAAGAGTATTGCCAAACTGTTTATTCGCCATATTGTCACCTCACAACTGCATAATACAGGATTGCCTGTAACAAGTCAATTTATTAGTTGAAAAATTCGAATTAAATATGTTGACAAGACGAATAATTCGATTATATAATGGTAAAAGAGCGAAAAAATCGATTTTGAGGGGAGGAAATATGAACAAAAAGCTGATACGGTTTTTAACGGACTGTATGACGGAAAAGAAAATAAACTGCAGCATGCTGGCGCATCTGACCGGGATTGATTACCAGAGGATTCTCATGATTTTCCTGGGGGAGGATACTATCAGCGGAAGTGAACTGCTCTGTATCTGCAGGGCAATGGGCGTGGAACAGGCGGCACTGATGGCATTGCTGGAGGTGCGGCCTGACGGCATCAGGAAGAACAGTACGAAATCAGGAGGAAAGAAAATGGGTGGTAAAGCAGGAAAGTACATACCTGGAATAAGGACAGGTTAAAGGGACAGCTGGAAATTCAGTCAATGGTTTGGCCGGGGCTGATTTTTCTGTTTATATTCAGCTATATTCCCATGTACGGGATCATTATTGCATTTAAGGATTTTAATATTATGTCCGGCTTTGCCGGAGGGGAGTTTGTAGGACTGAAATATTTCCGTCAGTTCCTTACGGATCCTCAGCTGCCGCTGGTTCTGAAGAACACGGTTATGATAAATCTTCTGGGGCTGCTGATAGGCTTTCCCGCGCCGGTGCTGCTTGCAATCTTAATTACCGAGCTGAGAGGGAAAAGATTCCGGAAGCTGGCGCAGACGGTATCCTATCTTCCGCATTTCCTGTCCTGGGTTATATTCGGCGGCATCATGCTAGAGCTTCTGGCCTCCGGAGGGATTGTCAATAAGATGCTGAACACGCTCCATCTGGTGGACGGCAGTCTGAACCTGATGGCTGACCCGGGTAAATTTTATATGATATTCACCATTATTTCAGTAATTAAAAGCATCGGATATGGCTCGATACTTTACATATCTGCCATTACCTCTGTAGATCAGGATATGTACGAAGCTTCATACATTGACGGGGCAAACAGGTTTCAGAAAATTATATATATCACGATCCCGGCCATTATGGGGACGATTGTCATCATGCTGATATTTCAGATAAGCAATATTCTTAATACCGGGTTTGAACAGGTGCTGATTCTGCAGAATTCGCTGAATATCAGCGCGAGTGAGACGATTGATACCTATGTTTACAAAATAGGCATGACGCAGCAGCGGTATTCCTATGCGACGGCCGTGGGCCTGTTCAAATCAGTAATTGCGGTAATCCTTTTGTGGGCAGCCAATAAGAGCTCCAATAAGATAACCGGAAAAGGACTTTTTTAAGGAAGGCGGGATGAGCGTGGACGAGGAAAGAAAGGTTGGCAGGATTAAGCCATTTGATGTGATTAATATTATTATAATGATAATTTTCATTTTTATTATGGCCTATCCTTTGTGGTTTATTATTGTAGGGGCTTTTAATGAAGGAAAGGACTATATGCGCGGCGGCGTCTATCTGTGGCCGAGGGTGTGGACGCTGGATAATTTCAAGGCCGTATTCCGGGACAGAAGCATTATCGGAGCATTTGCAGTTACCGTGGCGAAGTGTGCGGTGGGAACCGTGACCAGCGTGCTGTTTACCTGCCTGGTATCCTACGGGCTGTGCAGGCCGAATCTTAAATTCAAGAAAATATATGTACCGTTTATTATGTTCACCATGTTTTTCGGAGGAGGCCTGATTCCTTATTTTCTGCTGATCAGAAGCCTTCATTTGTACAATACCTTCTGGGTGTATATTATTCCGTCCCTGTTTAATGTATGGAATATGATCATTATCCAGTCTTTTATGCGGGAGCTGCCCGAGGCATTGAATGAATCGGCCAAAATGGACGGAGCCGGGGAATACCGAATTTTCCTGCAGATTATTCTGCCTTTGAGCAAGCCGGTTATTGCGGCAATTGCTCTCTTTACGATAGTGGGGCACTGGAACAGCTATTTTGATTCCATGATGTATACTGCGGATGTGTCCCTGCAGACGATTCAGCTGTATCTGAAAAAGGTAATTACCGATCCGTCCGTTGCAGCGGGGATGGGGGCTACGGCGGCCAGGGTGGTGCCTGACGCGGCAGCCAAAATTACCGCACAGTCGGTGAAGCTGGCCGCTATGGCGGTTACGGCGCTTCCGGTGGTAGCTATTTATCCGTTCCTGCAGAAATACTTTGTAAAGGGTATGACAATCGGAGCAGTGAAGGGATAACTACAACAATAAATTTTTAAAGGGAGGTTTCCTATGAGAGGAAAGAAATTATGGAATGCCGTCATGGCAGGTATGCTGTGCGTGAGCATGCTGGCAGGCTGTGGGGCGAAGACAGAGAATGCGCCGTCGGAGCCAGCTGCGTCCGAAGCTGCGCAGACGGGGGAACAGGAAAGCACGGAGAAGGCAGTAGAGGAATCCGCAGAGGCGGCCGGAGAGACACCGAGCTGGAAAAAGGATACCAGCCCCATCACCATTGACTGGTTTGTGGCATATGACTGGTATGGTAAGGTATTTGATCCTGTAAATAATATGGCGGATAAGAAGCTGCAGACCGAAACAGGAATTACGATTAATGTAATTACCGGTAATGCGGACAAGCTGAATGCACTGATTGTATCGGGAGAACTGCCCGATGTGGTTACCTTTGACGCGGTGGCTTCGCAGAGGCTTCAGATGGAGGATTCCGGGATGGTTCTGGATCTGGAAGAATTATCGGAAAAGTATGCGCCTGATTTGAATGTGCCGCAGTCCCAGAAGGACTGGTACCGCAATGATGACGGAAAATGGTATTCCCTGGTCAGCTTTTACTATGGGCCGGAAAGATGCACTGATGAATTCGGAGGATTTCTTGTTACCCATAACAGTAACTTCGTAAGAACGGATTTACTGGAGCAGATCGGAATGTCAATGGAGGATCTGAAAACAAAGGAAGGCTTTTATGAGGCTCTGAAAAAAGTGAAAGACGAAAAGCTTCAGTATGACGGTATGGATGTAATACCTCTGACAGGAGTTTATGCCACAAATATGGCGCAGCAGTTCGGTGCGCAGCTGGAGGATAAGGAAGGGAACCTTCAGGATATCAAGCTGCAGCCGGAATACCTGGAAGCTCTGAAGTTTTATAACAGGCTGTACCGGGAAGGCCTGATTACTACAGATGAATTTACCCAGGATCAGACACAGCGTGACCAGAAGGTGGCCAGCGGCCAGGTATTTATGGCGCAGGGCTGGATGACGGTTAAGCAGCCGAGATCCGCTCTCTATTCGAGCGATCCCAATGCGAAAATGCTTTACTGCGGCTCTATTACAACCGGTGATTCGGGCAACCAGCACTATCTGTCATCCATTAATGCGGCAGGCTGGACAACCACAATGATTACAAAAAGTGCGGAGCATCCGGACAGGATTATTTCATTATTCTCCTACCTGACGCAGGAAGAAGCAGCTCTGGATGAGGAATATGGCTGCGGCTGTTATGATATTGTTGACGGCAAAGCCATAAGGAAAGAAGAGGCGGTGAAGGAATATGAAGACGATTATAACGCCGCTTATAACAAATATAATATGAATCTGAGTTTTGCCATGGATTATACGATCATTCAGAAATATGAGAATCTGAATGTTGAAAATGAGCTGGAAAAAGACCGTATCAATATGGAGCGCGATAAAGATGCGCAGTTGTATGATGACAAGTGTTTTTCAGACATTAACCCAATGGCGGGAACGGATCTGGCAGCGATTAAGGCATCGATTGATGAATATTGGAAATCAGCCGAGCCTCAGATGATTATGGCTTCCAGTGAGGAAGAATGCGAGAAGCTTTACCAGCAGGCAATTGATCAGATAAAGAGTATGGGATTTGACCAGCTGTATGAGTTCCAGAATGAAAAATTCCATAAGAATAAGCAAAAACTGGGCATTGATTTTGCATGGCCGTCGCTGCAGTAGAAGGAAAGGTGAAGCATTTGAATGCGAAAGAAGTATTTGGCTGGACTCCGGAGTATTTAACCAGAAACGGCAGACCATGGTTTCCGGTGATGGGAGAGTTCCATTACAGCAGATACCCGGATCGTTACTGGGAGGAATCGCTGTATAAAATGAAAGCCTGCGGCGTGGATGTGGTATCAACCTATGTAATCTGGATACATCATGAAGAGGAAGAAGGAAGATATGATTTTACCGGATGCAGGAATCTTCGGAAATTTCTGGCGGCTGCGGATAAATGCGGGGTTCTGATTTTCCTGAGAATCGGGCCGTGGTGCCACGGAGAGGTACGCAATGGAGGCTTTCCAGACTGGCTGCTGCAGAAAGAATATCAGCCGCGTACGAATGATGAGAGATATTTTGCCTGTGTAGAAGCTTATTATAATAGAGTTTTTGAAGAGGTGCAAGGATATCTTTTAAAGGACGGCGGCCCGATCATCGGAGTGCAGATTGAAAATGAATATGGGCACTGCGGCGGGCTGCAGGCAGAAGACGGGGAAGCGCACATGCGCCGGTTGAAAGAGCTGGCTGTGAAGGCCGGCTTTGAGGTACCCTATTATACTGCGACTGGCTGGGGCGGAGCGGCAACCGGCGGGCTTTTGCCGGTGCTGGGAGGCTATTGCGATGCGCCCTGGGATCCGCGAATTACAGAGATTGAGCCAAGTGTGAACTATGTATTTACCCGGGAACGCAATGACCGCAATATCGGCAGCGATCAGAGAAAAGGGGAGGACCTGACCTGGTCATGTGATAAATTCCCGTATCTGACAGCGGAGCTGGGCGGCGGTATCCAGGTAACAAAACACAGAAGGCCGGTGGCTTCTAACCGGGATATCGGCGCAATGACTTTGACGAAGCTTGGCTGCGGAGCGAACCTGCTGGGATATTATATGTATCATGGAGGCACCAATCCCCATGGAAAGCGAAGTACGCTGCAGGAATCCCGGGAAACGGGATATCCCAATGACCTTCCGGAATATTCCTATGATTTTAATGCGCCGATCAGAGAATACGGGCAAATATCCGACACTGCGCTGGAGCTGAAATTATATGCCATGTTTCTGCATGATTTCGGTGAAGAATTCTGCAGGATGGATACTTATCTTACGGAGGAAAATCCGGAGGATCCCAATGATGTATCCCGCCTGCGTACAGCAATAAGGCGGAATGGCAGCAGCGGATATCTGTTTGTCAATAATTATCAGAGAAGAAAAAAGCTGGCGGAACATAACGCAGTTACCTTAAAGGCAGAGCTTCCCGGGGAGTGTATTCAGTTCGAAGCGCAGGACATCCATGACGGAGATTACTTTTTCTATCCATTTCATTTTCCCATTGGAGAAAAGGCGGAACTGCTTTGCGCAAATGCAACACCGCTGTGCGTTCTTCACAGGGGCGATGGAAACCGCTATTGCTTTTACGGAAAGGATCCGGATTTCAAAGTGACGGGAGAACCGGGGAAAAACGAGCTTGTGTGCCTGTCAAGGCAGGAGGCGCTGCATTCCTGGAAGATAGAGTCCGGAGGGGAAGAGCATCTGCTCATATGCGGATATCCCGTGATTAAAAGGGAGCAGGGCTGCGATATCCTGTACCGTCCGAAAGCCAATGAAACAGTGGAATTTGCAGCTTATCCGGAGCTGGCGCAGAGTCCGGAAGGATTTGAGAAAAGCAGGACGGAGGGAATTTATACCATTTATACAATGTCAAACAGCCCGAAGCCACAGCCCCTGCGTTGTAAAATGGCTGAATACAGGGACGCAGACAGTACCCGGTATGAGGTGGAGATAGAATATGACGGCATTTACCGGGAACAGGGCTTCTTCGGAGGAAGAATACCGGAGGATGTGTTCCTGAAGCTGGATTATACGGGGGAAAGCCTGGAGCTTTTTATCAACGGAACCAAAGAAGGGGATCATTTTTACACCGGACAGCTTTGGGAGATTGGGTTGAAAAGGTTTGATTTTCCGGAGAAGGTGGAGCTTGTTATCCACCGCCTCGACAGAAATATGCCTGTTTACATTGAAACATGGCCGGATTTGCCGGATGGCGGGGAAGCCGTGGTAAATACCCTGACGGCGGAGAAGGAATACAGAATTCCGCTGCAGCTTGCTTAAAAGCATTATTGAAATGGGGCAAAACAGGGCGGAGGTTCGGGAGGAACCTCCTTCACATCTACTATCTGATGCTGACTCCAGTTTACAGATCATCCACCAAAGCCGTACTTTTGGCGTAGGCCGTGCTTTTTGCCTCAAAGAAATCGGTCTTGACCATGTTGGCATTGGAATGTTATTTTATTGAGCCATACCGGTTCATTTGGTATGCCCGGGGTAGAGCGGTTCATAACCGAGACTGGTCCATCGCAGATTGCCCAGATAATGGATATAGTCTGTTATCATATCCTTTGTTAGTCCGGGTATGGCGTTGCCGACACAATAATGGCCCCAGTCAATTTCCTGACGGACGCCTTCTTCCAGCATTTCTTTCAGGACAGCGATATTTTCCGGCGTAAAAAGTTCAGGCTCTTCCTTCTGCAGTTCCAGAATGATATTGCGGAAAAGCCACAGATGGGTATTCTCGTCCCGGTTAATATAGCGGATTTCCTGGGCGGAACCGGGCATTTTGCCATTGCAGAAACAGGTTATGAAGAGACATGGAAGCCGCTATAGAGAATAGATACCCTCAGGATGAAATTATTGCATCAGCCTTCAGGAGAGTAAAGGAATCCCTGTGCTCCTGGAACTCATTATAGCAGTTCCCGATAAAGGTGTTTCTGCGAAGAAGGTGTTCATCATCCTTCCACTGATAGAGGATGGCATCGCGCTCCGTGGGGTTGCAGATGGTGTCGAGCATATAGCTATAACTCTGGCTGTGCACGCATTCCTGGAAGGTCTGGATGGACAGGCAGAGATTCACCTCATTGGCGGTGATATACTCGCCATTACCAGGAGCAGGTTGGCCAGTCTGGATAGGTCAGGAGACGAAACGGGTTTTATCATAGGCTGTCCGTTCCGCAGGAGACAGGCGGGGATAGTCCTTTACATCTGTGGAAAGGTTGATTTCCTCGGGGATCCAGAAATTATTCATGGCCTGGCGGTACCAGTCGCTGACCCAGGGATAACGCATATTATTAAAATCGTTCAGATTTGTGGTATTGCCGTTAATCATCCGGCGGAGACGCACATCCGTATCTCCTTCCGGGTTAAAAAGGGGTTTTTTCCTTAATTCGTTCATGCTTCTGTCCTTTCTGTCCGGCAGGGATATGGCCGGTTCTGTTTATTTCAGCCGCTTATCAGCCGTCATGCCAGATTGCCAGGAGAACGGCACCTCCTCTACCTCCAGAGATTTGCTGCGTACGTAATAAATGGTTTTTACTCCGCATTCCCAGGCCTGCACATAGAGGGAGAGTACCTGGCGGAGGGTATAATCATTGGTGATATATAGGTTCATGCTCTGCGCCTGGTCGATATGGCGCTGCCGCACGCCGCAGGCGCGGACACTCATGCTCTGGTCAATGAGATGGGCATTTTTATAATACCAGTAGGTTTTCATGGACAGCTCGGGAGCGACACGGGGCAGCATAAAGCCTTTTTTCTCTTCCAGGAAAAACCGTTTCATCACCGGATCCAGACCTGCAGTGGTATTTACCTGAAGGATGCACGAATTGCTGCTGAGGTAGAACCACCACCAGCAGATATAGGGCGTTCCGTATGCCATGGGCAGCCACGTTTTGCCGTACCTGTTCCCATTCGGGGGAGGTATAGCCTCTCTTAATCAAAGCGGAGCGCCAGTCTGCCAGTACTTCCTTCAAAGTATTCATAGCTACCTTTTTCTGCGGCAATGGCAGAGCTGGCAGCGATTGCAGCGCGGTTGATACGTTCAAAGACATCATCCACAAAGGACAGGTGCTGTTCACTTTCCCAGGGAATCTGACGCTTGGCCAGCATATGGTGATAGCCGCTGACGCCCAGGCCAATGCTGCGGTAACGGCGGTTGGTCAGTTTGGCATAGGGCAGGGCATAAAAATTCAGATCGATCACATTGTCCAGGGCGCGCACTGCAGTGGCTACCACATCAGAAAGGCAGGCGTCGTTTTCCACAGGAAGATTACCCAGGGAGAGGCTTGCCAGGTTGCAGACAACAAAATCCCCGGGGCGGGTTGTGGTGACGATGACGGTATCCCCGTTTTCTGATTTGATTTCCGTACTGACAGTCTCGATGGGAGACATGTTCTGCGCTATTTCCGTACACAGATTGGAGCAGTAAATCATGCCCCGGTGGCTGTTGGGGTTGGCGCGGTTTACGATATCCCGGTTGAACGTAAAAGGAGTTCCGGTTTCTACCGCTGATTTCAGAATCAGGCGGACGATTTCCTTCAGGGAAATGACGCGTTGAAATACGGGAGTCCATGGGCCATTCCAGATAGCGTTTTTCCCATTCCCCGCCATAATAGTCTTCCAGGGAGTAGCCCCTTACGGTGAGTATCTCATGGGGACACATGAGATACCAGTCCTGATTCAGATCCTCCTTCGCCATTTTCCAGAACAGGTCGGGATAGCAGACCGCGGGAAAAATATCATGGGCTTC